>VFQQ010004185.1_pt1 | contig 13006 bp, 10 predicted proteins | sample 3512341 | NCBI WGS metagenome assembly VFQQ01 (sample SAMN10412373, study PRJNA504923) | tailings metagenome | isolation source: Relicate 2 Philex TSF1 revegetated site | place: Philippines: Tuba, Benguet | collected 2017-08-29 | reverse complement strand
ATGCGGGCGCATCGCTACAGCCTGCGCAGCGCACCGAAGGGCGGGGTGTAGGCGGGACGGCACTCTCTGCAGCGCCCCACATTTAAAGCGTCATGGCCGGGCCCACGATAATCTTCTTGGCCGGCCATCCACGTCTTTTCTTATGGCTTTTCTTTTCCTACCAGTAGCTCATCCTCGACAATGTCGATGATCTTCTCTCTGGTCATTTCCTTAGAGGCAATTTCTCTCGCCTTGACTAGCCGTTCCTGCAAATCTCCGGGTATTGCGGCGTGCCGAAAAATAATGTCAGAAGGCGTTCGGCCATTCGCTTTTTCTTTCTCGCAAAGCTCAAGCATGTCCAGCTCTGTAAGAATCATAAGCTTTTGCGTTACGCCGACGGCCATATGAAGGAACAGCATATCAGATCGAAGTTTATGTAATTTCCCGACTGCAAGCTTCCCACGAGATGTCTTTCCGCCGCTGGTGGAAATGCAGGCGGCGATACTCTTATCCTCGCTGACGGCATCAAAATCAAAAACGCCACCCGGTTCTAATTTAATCCGATTTCGGTAGAATCGTTGTTGGAACTGGTTGGGCATCCAGTTTTCTCGTACCCAATCCTCTACCTCGATTTGTACGCCCGTATGCGCCATCGCTTCCCCCATCGTGGATGGCCGGGTCAAGCCCGGCCATGACATACTTTATAGCACTGTTTTTAGCCCTTGAGTTGGCGGCACCTAACCCCTATAACCGGCGCCCTTTTCCCCGCTGCCCCGGACAGAACCTCCCACCATGGCCTCGCAGATCGCTGCCATCGGTGTCGATTTCGGCACCACCAATACGGTCGTCGCGCTTGCCGATGCCGCGGGCGAGGTGCGTCCGGTGCGCTTCAGTCATGCCGAACTGGCGCATGAAATCTTCCGCTCGGCGCTGTGCTACGAAGACATTCCGGGCAATCCGCGAAAGATCGAAACCTCGGCCGGGCCGTTTGCCATCGAGCAGTTCCTGGCGACGCCGCATGAGCATCGCTTCATCCAGTCGTTCAAATCCTTCGCCGCCAGTCCGCTGTTCACCTCGACGCAGATTTTCGGCAAACGCTTCACCTACGAAGACATCCTGAGCGGTTTTCTGTCGCTGCTGCGCCGCCATGCCGGTGAGGCGCTGGAGGGTATTGAAACCCTGCCGGTGATCGCCGGCCGGCCGGTCGAATTCGTCGGCGCCGCGCCCGATCCGGCACTGGCGATCCAGCGCATGGATGCGTCCTATGCGCGTGCCGGCTTTCCCGCCATGCGCTATGCCTATGAGCCGGTCGGCGCGGCCTTCTTCTTCGCGCGCCGGCTGACCGCCGAGGCCACCATTCTGGTGGCCGATTTCGGCGGCGGCACCAGCGATTTCTCGCTGATGCGCTTCCGCAAGACCGCGCAGGGTGGCATCGCGGCCGAACCGCTCGGGCATTCCGGCGTCGGCGTCGCCGGCGATGCCTTCGATTTCCGCATCATCGACAATGTCGTGGCGCCGCGTCTGGGCAAGGGCGGCAGCTATCGCGCTGGTGCCAAGCTGCTGCCGATCCCGGGCCATCAATATGGCCAGTTCGCCCAATGGCATCAGCTTGCCATGCTGAAATCGCCGAAGGTGCTGGCCGATCTGCGCAAGCTGGCGAAAGACGCCGAAGACCCGGACGCCATCGAGGATTTCATCACCGTGATCGAGATGGATCTCGGCTTCGGCCTCTATCGCGCGGTGTCGGAGGCCAAGACGGCGCTCTCGTCGGCGGACCAGACCGAACTGGTCTTCGACATGGAAGGCGTGAAGATTCGCGAGGCGGTCAGCCGCCGCGATTTCGAGCGCTGGATCGCGCCGGAACTGGCGCAGATCGACGCGGCGCTCGATCAGGTCTTCGCGGTCTCTGGTCTGAAGCCCGCCGATGTCGATCAGGTCTTCATGACCGGCGGCTCGTCCTTCGTGCCGGCGCTGCGCAAACTGTTCGAATCCCGTTTCGGCGCGGACCGGCTGGCGACCGGCGACCAGCTGCAGTCGATTGCGTCGGGTCTGGCGCTGATCGGGCTGGAACGCGATCCGGCGCAATGGCTGGCGCAGTAGGCGCCGCGCAAAGGTCTTGCGCGGCCGGGCTCTTTATTGTACCCTATATGTTCTAATTGCGTGATCCGTTTTTACTGGATCGCCGGGATTTCCTGCGTCCTCTGACCGAGCGGCGCGGGCCGTTGTCGTGCATCGTGAATCCGGGAAAACCACCAATCGCATTCATCTGTATGCGATACGCAGCGATATGCGGCGATAAGCCAGCGAACACGAACGAAGACCCAAACGAACGCCAACGAGCCTGACTCAGCACTGAATAGACCTGACTCAGCCCCGAATGGACCTGAGTCGACATCGAATGGACCTGACTCAGCTCCAAACAGGCCTGACCGGTGACGTCAGCCGGCCGGATCGATGGTCTCCGCCACCTCGTCCTTCACCCTCTGCGGGCTCAGTTTCATGAACAGGATAAAGGCCGACATCACCAGGCAGAGTGCGTTGCAGACAATGATCGGCCACTGCATCAGCGCGACGCCATAGGCGCACCACAGCGCGAAACCGGTGACGGTGAAGCCGTACATCACCGCGGAAATATCCTTGGTGCGGCGCGAGCGGATCACCTTCCAGGCCTGCGGCGCGAAACTGATGGTCGAGGCGATGGCGGCGAGGCTGCCGAGCCAGGCGGCGGTATCCCAGGCGGCGATATCCATGTCGTCTCCCCGGCGTGTTGCACCGGGGAGAAACACGAGTCTTACGCGAACTGTTCCTTAGGCGAATTGCTCTCTGGCGAGCTTCGCACCCTTGCCGAGCGCGTCCAGCTTGGCAGCGGCGACCGCCGTGTCCAGCGGCGCCAGGCCGCAATTGCTGCAGGGGATCAGCTTGTTCTTCGGCACATACTGGAGTGCGGTCTTGATCGTGGCGGCGATCTGCTCCGGCGTCTCGATGGCATCGGTGGCCACGTCGATCACGCCGACCATCACTTCCTTGCCGTCCAGCAGGCTCATCAGATGCGGCGGCACGCGGCTGTTGATGCATTCCAGCGAGACCTGGTCGATTCTGCTTTTCGCCAGCGCCGGGAAGAAATCCTCATACTGGCGCCATTCTTCGCCGAGGCTCGCCTTCCAGTCGATATTGGCCTTGATGCCGTAGCCGTAGCAGATATGCACGGCGGTCTTGCACTTGAGTCCATCGGCGGCGCGATGCAGCGCCTCGATGCCCCACTCGCCGGCCTGCTTCGTATAGGCGTTGAAGGCCGGTTCGTCGAACTGGATGATATCCACGCCCTCGGCTTCCAGCGCCTTGGCTTCGGCATTCAGCAGGTCGGCGAAGGCCATCGCCATCTTGATGCGGTCGCCGTAATACTCGTCGGCAATCGTGTCGATGATGGTCATCGGGCCGGGCAGGGTGAATTTCAGCTTGCGCTTGGTATGCGCGCGGCAGAAGGCGCCTTCCCAGGGATGCGCGCGCTGCTTCTGTTCCAGCTTGCCCACCACGCGCGGCACCATCGCCTTGTAGCGGTTGTCGCGGATGCCCATCTCCACCTTGTTCTGGCGGTCGATGCCGGCGATGTTCTCGACAAAGCCATGCACGAAATGCTGGCGCGACATCTCGCCGTCGCCGACGATATCGAGGCCGGCATCTTCCTGCAGCTTGAGCCAGAGCAGCGTCGCGTCGCGCTTGGCATCCTCGAGCTGCTTGCCCTCGGCTTTCCATTGCGGCCACAGCTTGTGCGTTTCGGCCAGCCAGGCCGGCTTGGGCAGGCTGCCGGCAACAGCCGACGGAAACAGATGCGCTGCAGACATGAAGAGTCCTCTCCCAGACAGGCTTATGACGATTCGCGCTGCACCATAGCACGGCGCGGCGGGCTTATTCAGCGGTCTGGTTACTCGGCAGCCTGGGGCGCCAAAGCGTAGCCCGGGATCTGGAACTGCTTGCGGTAACTTCCCGGTGAGATGCCGGTGACGCGCTTGAACAGGCGGCGGAAAAACGCCGGGTCTTCATAGCCGACCTGCCAGCCGATCTCGTCCACCGGATCGCGCGTGGTTTCCAGCCGGCGTTTGGCCTCTTCGATCCGCACCTGCTGCACATAGGCCATCGGCGCCAGACCGGTCGCCTTGGTGAAGCGCCGCTTGAAGGTGCGTTCGGCGATGCCGGACTGGCGCACCATCTGTTCGACCGGATCGGCGACCGAGTAATTGCGCGTCACCCAGGTCTGCGCATCCAGCACCGTGCCATCGCCATGGTCGCGCCGGCCCTCGAAGGTGATGAAGGGCTGCAGGCCGTCGCGATGCCATTGCAGCGCGTAGAATTTCGCCACCGCATGCGCGGCGGCCTCGCCGGTATGACGGGCGACGAGATACAGCGCGAGGTCATGCCACGACATGGACGCGCCGCAGGAGACGAATTGCTGCCGCTCGCCGGCAATCGCCAGGGTCTGCTCGGGATGCACCGGCACCTGGGGGAACAGCGCCTGGAAATGCTGGCCGTAGGACCAGTGCACCGTGCTGCGCTGGCCATCCAGCAGACCGGTCTCGGCGATCAGGAAAATGCCCGAACAGGCCGAGCAGATCGTGGCGCCGGCATCGTGCTGACGGGTCAGCCAGTCGACCAGCGCGGGATAGCGTCCGGTCTTCCAGGTCATCATCACCAGCGCCGGCACGATGATGATGTCGGTCTGGTTGACGTCGCGGCAACTGCGATGCACATGGATGGTGGTGCCGCCGGCCACGACAAGGTCGCCGGCGTCCTCGCCCACCACCTCCACCTTGAACGGCGTGATCTCCGGCAATCCGGGAATGATGCCTTGCATCTGCGGAAAGGCATTCAGCAGGTCATAGATGCCGAACATGACCGAGGCCGCCGCCTGGGGCAGTGCGATCAAGCTGACGTGAACGGTTTTGCGGGTCATGCGGCGCTTCATTGGCATAACAGGACCGATATTGACAAGTTACGCTCTCACCTTCGGTCCTGACAATCGCCATTGTGCCGCCGCCCAATCCCCCCGGGCGGCAACACTCAGGTGATTCGATGAATGCGATCAATATAAACCAGGACCGGCTGATGGCGCTGGTCGGCATGGCGATGTCCGAACTGTCGGGCGCCAATGGCGGCGTGATGATCAGCGTCGGCAACAAGCTCGGCCTGTACAAGGCGATGGCCGGACGTGGCCCGATCTTCCCGGCCGAGCTGGCCAAGCGTGCCGGCTGCGCCGAGCGCTATGTGCGCGAATGGCTGAACTGCAACGCCGCCGGCGGCTATATCGCCTATCACCCGGAGACGCAGCAGTATGAGCTGACGCCGGAGCAGGCGATGCTGCTGGCCGACGATACCAGCCCGGTCTTCATCCCGAATGCCTGGGAGGTCACCGCCTCGATGTGGTTCGACGAGGCCAAGACCATCGAGGCCTTCCGCACCGGCAAGGGCATCGCCTGGGGCGATCACCACGAGCGACTCTATTGCGGCGTCGCGGCCTTCTTCCGCAACGGCTATGCCGCCAGCCTGGTGCCGGACTGGCTGCCGGCGCTGACCGGTATGGTGCCCAAGCTTGAAGCGGGCGCGAAGGTGGCCGATATCGGCTGCGGCCATGGCCATTCCACCGTGCTGATGGCCAAGGCGTTTCCGAATTCGCGTTTCTGGGGCTTCGACACCCATGCCGGCTCGATCGCCGAAGCGCGCGAGATCGCGAAACGCGAAAGCGTGGCCGACCGCGTCATGTTTGAAGTCGTGAAGGCCGGCGACTATCCGGCCAACGGGGGTTATGACCTGATCTGCTTCTTCGACGCCCTGCACGATATGGGCTTCCCCGAAGCGGCGATGCAGCATGCCAATAAAAGCCTGGCGCCGGATGGCAGCGTGATGCTGGTCGAGCCCTTCGCGGGCGATAAACCGGAAGACAACTTCAATCCGGTCGGGCGTCTCTACTATGCCGGCTCCACCATGCTGTGCTGCGCCCATGCGATCTCGGAAAACGGCACCCATGTGCTCGGCGCACAGGCCGGTCAGGGCCGGCTGGCGGAAATCGCCAAGGCCAGCGGCTTCACGCAGTTCCGCCGCGCCACCGAAACGCCGTTCAACCTGATCCTCGAAGCTCGGCGTTGATCGTCCAGGCCATCGTCCGCGCGATCCTCGGCCGCAGGGCCGGGGATCGCGGGACCCGCTGGTGGATGCGTGCGGCAGAAGCCCTGCGCATCTGGCATCGCCGAAGTCACGCGCGGCGCATGCTCGGTCGGGTCGATCTCCGCACCATGCGGGATGCGGGGATCGATCCGGTTGCCGCGCAAAATGGCGTGGTCGCCGTGTGGCGTCCTGTCGAACGGCGCCTCGGCTAACTGATGACGGATAGAGATCATGTCGATTGCACAGACTGACATCGCGGCCTCCGCCCCTTCGGCGACACTGCAGGAAAGCGGCGCGCTGCTGCGGCTCGGCTGGCCGATCATGCTGATCGCGCTGGTCAATATGGGCATGAGCGTCACCGACACGCTGATGGTGTCGATGATCTATGGCGCCGAGGCCCTGGCGGCGGTCTCGGTCGGCAGCGATCTCTATTCGATCCTTTTCTATATCTGCGCCGGCACGCTGGGCGGTGTCGCACCCTTCTATGCGCAGGCGGTGGCACGCCAGGATGGCGCCGATCGTGCGCGACTCGAACGCATCGGCTGGGCCATTGCCGCATTGCTGGCGCTGCCGACCGTGCCGCTGGTGTGGTTCGCACCGCACTGGCTCGGGCTGTTCGGCCTCGATGCCGGGCTGCTCGCACAGGGCGCGGGCTTCACGCAGGTTATGGCGCTGACCCTGATTCCGATGCTAGGCGTCACGCTGTATCGCACCCTGCTGACGGCGGCGGAAAATCCGCATGCCTTCCTCAAGGTCACACTGGCGATGCTGCCGCTCAATGCTGTCGGCAATTATGTGCTGATGACAGGCTTCGGCCCGATCCCGGCTTTCGGTCCGACGGGCGCCGGCCTTGCGACTTTGCTGGTCGCGGCTGGGACGCTGATTGCGCTGCTGGTGATGTCGCGTCGAAACACGCCTGCAGCAACAACGGCGGCTTTCGACTGGCGTGGGCTGCTGGATGTGCTGCGCGTCGGCCTGCCGATCGGTGTCACCATGGCGACCGAGACCGGGCTCTATCTTGCCGTCACGCTGTATGCGGCCACCTTGAGCGCCGCGGATGTGGCGGCGCATACGCTGACTTTGCGCATGGCCGGCATCGCCTATGCGGCGTCGTTCGCGCTGCAGCAGGCCTCCATGGTGCGGATGGCACGCGCCATCGGACTTGAAGACAGCAGCCAGTCCCGCGCGGTGCTGCGCAGCAGCCTATGGCTGTCCGTCCTCGGCGGCAGCCTGCTCTTCGTGCTGCTCAGCTTCGGCGCCCAGCCGCTCGCCGCCTGGTTTTTCGATGCCAGCCCGGCGGGTCAGGCGGCGATCCAGGTCTCGATCGGGCTGCTCGTCCTGCTCGGGTTGTTGCAGTTCGTAGGGTATCCGGGGCTTGCCGCACTCGGCCTGCTGCGCGGCCAGAAAGACACCCGCCTGCCGATGATCTTCAAGCTGGTGGCCTACTGGCTGACCGGCGCGCCACTCGGCATCTGGCTTTGCGAGATGCAGGGCCTGGGCATCACCGGGCTGTGGATCGGGCTGGTCACCGGCGCGGCCATCACCACCGCGCTTACACTGGTCCGGCTGTACACGCGGCGTTAGCAAGTTTGCTCCGGCCTCTCGGGCGCAGTAGCATCGCTGCGCCCGAGAGGCCTTATAACAACTGGAGGAAACCACCATGTCATTGCGGCAATCGATTCTGGGACTTGCAGCCGCCATTGCGCTCTCCGTCACCGGTACGGCTGCTTTGGCGCAGACCAAACCGGCGGTGAAGGATCTCGGCGGTGCTGCGCCGGCCTCGGTGATCTTCATCGGCAACAGCTTCTTCTACTACAACAACAGCATGCACGGCCATGTCACCCGCTTCGTCAGCGAGGGCATGAAAGGCCACAAATATCGCAACACTTCGGTGACGATCAGCGGTTCGGGTCTCGACTGGCATAATGTCGAGGCCTATTTCGCGCCGAACGGCATCGGCAAGTATTCCTTCGTCGGCGACAACGAGGTGGTGATGAATCCGCCCGGCCAGAAGCTGTTCGAGGTGGCCGTGATGATGGATTGCAGCCAGTGCCCGACGAATCCGGCACTCAGCAAGAGCTTCGTTGAATACACCAAGAAGCACAGCGACACCGTGCGCAAGCATGGCGCGCAGCCGGTCTTCTTCATGTCCTGGGCCTATCAGGACAAGCCGGAGATGACCGAGCAGCTGGCCGAGGCCTATACCAAGGCCGGCAACGACAACAAGGCGCTGGTGATTCCGGCCGGGCTGGCCTTTGCCAATTCGATCAAGGCGAAGCCCGACCTCAATCTCTATGTCGCCGACAAGCGGCATCCCAGCCTGGCCGGCACGTATCTCGCCACGGCCGTGACTTATGGCACGCTGTTCGGCAAGCCGGCCACCGGCATGAAATACGATGCCGGACTGGGCGCGGAGACGGCGGCGCATCTGCAGAAGATGGCCGACGACACCGTGAAGGCCTATTTCGGCCGCTGATCGCCTCGGCCGAAAAATGAAAACGGCGGCGGGATCGCTCCTGCCGCCGTTTTTTGTTTTTGTGTGCGAGGCTTATTCCGCCGCTGCCGTCGCCGCGCGCTGGGCCGCCAGCACGCGTTCGGTGGGTCGCGTGTTCATGAACAGCTGCATCACGCCGGCCGCTGCGCCGATGCCGGCGGCGAGCTGCCAGGCCAGCGTGTAGGAGCCCAGCGAGTCGTAGATCACGCCGCCAGCCCAGGCACCGAGGAAGCTGCCAACCTGGTGGCTGAAAAAGGCGATGCCGGTCAGCGTGGCGAGATAGCGGATGCCGAAGATCTGCGCCACCAGGCCGTTCACCAGCGGAATCACGCCGAGCCAGAGCGTGCCCATGATGGCGGCAAAAACCAGCGTGCTGAACTGCGTGACCGGCAGCATGAAATACAGCGCGATCGCCACCGAACGCAGGATATAGATCAGGCCGAGCAGCATCGGCTTGTGATACCGGTCGCCGAGCCAGCCGAACAGCCACGAACCGAACACGTTGAAGGCGCCGATCACCGCCAGTGCCTGTGCGCTCAGCATCGGGTCGGCGCCGCAATCGGCCAGGAAGGTGGGCAGATGCGTGGTGAGGAAGACCAACTGCAGCCCGCAGACGAAGAAGGCGGCGGCCATCACGATATAGCCGCCATGGCTGGCCGCCTCGCCCAGCGTACTGCGCATGGTTTCGGCCGCACCGGGCAGGGCCGCCACCGGCACCTTGTCGGCGCGGCCGCCGATCAGTGCGGCCGGCAGCATCGCCGCCGCCAGCGCGACGAAGACGAACATCGCCATCTGCCAGCCGCTGGCCTGGATCACGCCCTGCGCCAGCGGCGCGCAGAAGAACGTGCCGATCGAGCCGGCGGCCGAGACCAGACCGAAGGCCAGACTGCGGCGCTCGGCCCGCACGACTTTGGCGGCGATCTTGGCGGCGATGCCCGAGGTGGTGCAGGACAGCGCAATACCGATCATGACGCCGGAGCCCAGCGTCACCATCCAGGCCGAGGTCGCATAGGCAGTCAGGATCAGTGCGGCGGCATAGAGCAGGCCGCCGAGCAGCGTGATCAGGCGCGTGCCGTATTTGTCGACCAGCGCGCCGGCGAAGGGCTGCGAAATGCCCCAGACGATATTCTGGATCGCCAGAGCAAAGGCGAAATCGGCCGCCGAGATGCCGATATCCTTCGTGATCGGCTGCATGAACAGGCCGAGGCTCTGCCGCATGCCCATGGCGAGCGACAGCATCACGGCCGCGCCGGTCAGGATCGAGATGCTCTGCCACTGGCTGAGCGAGGGATGATGGAAGGGCGGACGCCGTGAAGAGGGGCTGGCGGAAGACGTGTCGGTGGCCATGACGGGGCTCTGTTCGTTCTTGTCTCGGGGTGAGGCGGATGATAGGCGCCCGATTGCACATGTCCAGAGGCGGAAATGTACCGCTACAACTTATCGAGGGACTTGCCTTGCCGGACGGGCAGTGGTGTCCTTGGGAAAATTCCCCTGAAAAAAGAGTGCCCCCATGACCAAAGACATCCTGAAAGATATGCAGGCCCATCGCGACGAACTGACCGCGATCCGCCGCGATATCCACCAGCATCCCGAAACCGCTTTCGAGGAAAACCGCACCGCGGATATCGTGGCGGCCAAGCTGACCGAATGGGGCATTCCGATCCATCGCGGCCTCGGCAAGACCGGCGTGGTCGGCACCCTGAAGGGCAGCCGCCCCGGCCAGCGCAGCATCGCGCTGCGCGCCGATATGGATGCGCTGAACCTGCAGGAAAAGAACACCTTCGCGCATAAGTCGGTGCATGACGGCAAGATGCATGCCTGCGGCCATGACGGTCATACCGCCATGCTGCTCGGTGCGGCCAAGCATCTCACCAAGCATCGCGACTTCGCGGGCACGCTGCATTTCATTTTCCAGCCCGCCGAAGAGGGCGAGGGCGGCGCACGCGTGATGATCGAAGAGGGACTCTTCGAGATGTTCCCGTGCGACGCGGTCTATGGCATGCATAACATGCCGGGGCTCAAGCTTGGCGAATTTGCTATCCGGCCTGGCGCGATGATGGCGGCGTCGGATACATGGACAGCCGTGTTCCGCGGCACCGGCGGGCATGGCGCGATGCCGCATATGGGCACCGACCCGACCATGCCGGCGGCGGCGTTCATCAGCACCACACAGGGCATTATCGGCCGCAACGTCAATCCGCAGCATGCTGCCGTGGTCAGCGTCGGACATATCGCGGCGGGCTCTTACGGTTCGCCCAATGTGATCCCGTCGGAAGTCACCATCCGCGGCACCGCACGCAGCTACACGCCGGAAGACCGCGACCTGCTGGAACGTCGGCTGGGCGAAATCGCCCGGGGCATTGCCGCCGCGCATGGCTGCACGGTCGAATATCATTATCTCAGGCGCTACCCGCCGCTGCGCAACGCGCCCGAACAGACCGCGCTGGCGCTCAAGGCGGCAGCGATGACGGTGGGCGAAGCGAAGACCGACGGCAATGTCGAGCCGCTCACCGGCGCGGAAGATTTCGCCTTCATGCTGGAGAAGAAGCCCGGCGCCTATATCCTGATCGGCAACGGCGGCAGCATCAGCGATGGCTCCTGCCATTACGTGCATACGCCGCATTACGACTTCAACGACCAGATCCTCACCACCGGTGCGGCCTACTGGGTCAATCTGGTGGATGTGGAACTGGGCGACGCCCGCTGACCCGATAATGTCCGGCTGTCAGGCCCGGGTATCTCCGGGCCGTGACAGGTTCATGCTCACCGCGACACCCGCGCCGCCCTGGCGATGCGCAGCAGCGCGTCGCCGCAGGCGCTGGCCGCCGGCATGCCGGTGCTCTTCGCCATCAGTTCGGCATCGGTGAGGATTTCCAGCGCGCGCATCAGCCGCTCGCTGGACCACTGCCGCATCTGGCGTTCAAAACCGGCGCTGCGCGTCCAATGCACGCCCAGCCGTTTCGGGTCCATCGCAGTGCCGGCCTCGCGGCTGGCGGCGGCCAGATGCAGTTTCTGGCCATGCTTCTGCGCCACGCGCAGAATCGCCACCGGAGATTCGCCCGCGCCCTCGCAGCGTGTCAGCGCATCGGTCAGCTGATTGAAGTCGCCACCGAAAGCGGCAAAAGCGGCATCGTCCAGGAACAGCGTCGAGCTGTCGCCGATCACCGCTTCGCAATCCTCCAGGCTGATCGGCGTCGGGTCGTCGCCCTTATAGAGCAGCAGCTTGGCAATCTCGCCGCGCGTGATCATGCGATCGGCGCCCAGATTGTCGAGCAGATAGGCCAGGGCGTCGGGCGCGATCTTCTTGCCGGCCTCCTTCACCATCTCCTCGGCCAGGCCCTGCAAGGCGCGGCTGTCGTCGGCATAGCAGCCGAGCGCCACGCCGATCGCGGACTCCTCGAAGGCGACACGCAGCGAAGATCGTGGTGTCAGTTCGCCGGCCTCGACCACGATCAGCGCGTCGCCGATGGGGGACTCGAAGAATCCGGCGAAGAGTTTGCCGTTGCGGTCGCCGGCACCCGACACCATCACCACGCGCCGCCCGCCGGTCAGCGCCATGGCAGCGGCTTCATCGGCCAGTCGCGCCGGGTCGTCCTGCAACTGCGCACCGGTCAGGGTGGCGACACGGAAAGGATCGCTTAAGTCGGGGCAGGCGCTTTGCGAGATGAGCTTAGCCCGTTCGCGGATCAGGCCGGCATCGCTGCCGAACAACAGCACCGCGCGAATCTCGGGCCGGGGCCGCCTGACGAAGCCCTCGACCTCACGCGCGGCCAGCTTCATTGCAGCAGGCCTCGCTGCTGCTCGGGTCGCGGCTGCGCAGGTACCGGCTGAGGCGGCAGCAGTTGTTCGCGCTGCTGCTGTTCCAGGCGGCGCCGGTCGATTTCCGGCTTGCGGTCGAAGTAATTGCCCAGCCGCAGGCGGATCTGCTCGGCGACGTCGCGGAGGGCACGCTCGCGGGCATTCTTCTCGCTGACCAGATTGGCATAGTCGGCCTGGGTGACGTTGTACGAGGCCTGGCTGCTCGCCGAAATCGAGAATACCGGCTGACCGCTGCGATAGTCGCGCAGGACGGCAGATGCCGAGAGCTGCAGATTGTTGCGTGTGACTTCCTCTGTGCGCGTCACGAAGACGGAACCCAGCGATTCGGTGAGCTGGAAGTCGAGACGGTAGGTCGGGCGATCCGGCTGGCCATAAGGGGTCAGAAAATCGACCAGATGATTGCGTAGCTGCTGCGAGGGCCGGTCCTCGGGCTGCGCAATGCTGATCTGTGCAAACTCCGCGACGGTCGCAGTATTGGCGGTCTGCTTGTACAGCGGACGAAAACCGCAGCCGGCCAGCAGTCCGGCCGCCAGCAGGACGGTCAGCAGCGGAGCAAGT
>VFQQ010004184.1_pt1 | contig 13007 bp, 13 predicted proteins | sample 3512341 | NCBI WGS metagenome assembly VFQQ01 (sample SAMN10412373, study PRJNA504923) | tailings metagenome | isolation source: Relicate 2 Philex TSF1 revegetated site | place: Philippines: Tuba, Benguet | collected 2017-08-29 | reverse complement strand
GTCATAAGGCGTCCAGCCGGCTTTCGAGCCGGCCTGGGCGTTGGTGATGGTTTCGCGGCGCTTGAGGTCGACCACGGTGAAATCCGCCTCGTATCCCGCCGCAATGCGGCCCTTGCGCGCCATGCCGAACAGGCGCTGCGGGCCATGGCTGGTGAGATCGACCAGTCGTTCCAGCGACAGCCTGCCGGCATTCACGTGGTCGAGCATGATCGGAACCAGCGTCTGCACACCCGTCATGCCGGAAGGCGAGGCCGGATAGGGTTTTGCTTTCTCCTCCAGCGTATGCGGCGCATGGTCGGAGCCGAGCACGTCGACGACACCTTGCGAGATGCCGTGCCAGACGCCGTCGCGGTGGCGCGCGGCGCGCACCGGCGGGTTCATCTGGATCAGCGTGCCGAGCGTCGCATAATCGTCGGCGGAAAGGGTGAGATGATGCGGCGTCGCCTCACAGGTGGCGACATCCTTGTGGTTTTCGAGGAATGCGATCTCTTCGGCCGTCGAGATGTGCAGCACGTGGATGCGGGCGCGCGCGGCCCGCGCAATCCGCACCAGCCGCTCCGTGCATTGCAGCGCCGCGATCTCGTCGCGCCAGACCGGATGCGAAGACGGGTCGCCCGCGACGCGCTCGCCGAGGCGTTCGCGCAGACGAAACTCGTCTTCCGAGTGGAAGGCCGCGCGGCGGCGGGTGTTTTTCAAGATCGAGAAGACGCCATCGTCGTCCTCGACCAGCAAGTTGCCGGTGGAAGAGCCCATGAAGACCTTGATGCCGGCTGCCGCCGGCAGGCGCTCGAGTTCGGCGACGTCGCCGGCGTTCTCGCGCGTGCCGCCGACCCAGAAGGCGAAATCGCAATGCATGCGGTTCGTGGCGCGCGATACCTTGTCGGCAAGGGCTGCCTCGCTGGTGGTCAGCGGGTTGGTGTTGGGCATTTCGAAGACGGCGGTGACGCCGCCGAGCACGGCAGCGCGCGAGCCCGTCTCCAGATCTTCCTTGTGCTCCAGCCCAGGCTCGCGGAAATGGACCTGGCTGTCGACCACGCCGGGAAGGATGTGCAGGCCGGTGCAGTCGATCACCTCGCCGGCTGATGCTCGGCTAAGGTCGCCGATCGCCGCGATGCGCCCGGCGCGCACGCCGATGTCGCGCAGGCCGGTGCCGTCATGATTGACGACCGTGCCGCCCTTGAGGATGAGGTCGAACGTCGTTGTCATCAGCGTCTCTTCCGGCTCTTGCTCACACGATGCCTGCGGCTTACGTAATGGCCAACCGATTTGCAAGGTCAGGTCTTGTCCCGATGCCCATTGTTCAGCTTCCCGACCGCGTTCTGATTTCCGTGACAGGCCCTGATGCCGAGCATTTCCTGCAGAACATTCTTACCACCGATCTGGATGCGCTAGCGGCCGAGGACGCCAAACCGGGCGCGCTGCTGACGCCGCAAGGCAAGATCCTGTTCGATTTTCTCGTCTCCCGCGATGGCAATGGCGGTTTGCTGCTGGAGTGTCGGGCCGACATCGCCGACGATTTCATCCGCCGGCTGACGCTCTACAAGCTCCGCGCCAAGGTCGAGATTTCCAAGCAGGAACAAATGCTTGTGTCGGTCTCATGGAATCCTGATTCAAACGCTTCAGTTTCCGATTCAAGTGCCTCACAAAATGATTCAACCGTCAGGCACGACCGGCGCTTTGCCGAACCGGCGCGCGTCTTTCGAATTTACGGCCAGACCGCCCCGGCCGGCGACCAGATGCAGGCATGGGAGGATTTTCGTCTCGCCCATGCCATCGCCGAAAGCGGGCCGGATTATGCGCTAAGCGATGCCTTTCCGCATGACGTATTGCTCGACCAGACCGGCGGCGTCGGGTTCGGCAAGGGCTGCTATGTCGGGCAGGAAGTCGTGTCGCGCATGCACCATCGAGGCACGGCGCGCCGGCGCGTGCTGCTGGTTTCGGCGGACGCGCCACTGCCGGCAAGCGGCACTGACATCACCGCCGGCGGCAAGATCCTCGGCGCGCTCGGCAGCGTATCCGGCACACAAGGGCTGGCTGTCGTTCGCATCGACCGGGTCAAGGACGCGATGGATTCCGGCACCGCGATAACCGCCGGCGAAGTGCCGGTTTCGCTATCCATCCCCGGCTGGGCGAAATTCACCTTCCCGCAGGAGCCCGCCGCGGCGGGAGAAGCATAATGGCCGACAAGGCCGGCGCGCCGGCGCGTGCCTGGCAGCGCATGCTGTCGGGCCGCAGGCTGGACCTGCTCGATCCGTCGCCGCTCGATGTCGAGATTTCCGATATCGCCCATGGGCTTGCGCGCGTTGCCCGCTGGAACGGCCAGACGGGCGGCGACCACGCCTTTTCGGTGGCGCAGCATTCGCTGCTGGTCGAGGAAATCTTCTCGCAGCAGGTCAAAAACCCCTCGCCCGATGCGCGGCTTGCAGCACTTCTGCACGACGCCCCGGAATATGTCATCGGCGACATGATCTCGCCGTTCAAGTCGGTGGTCGGCGGCGGCTACAAGGCGGTGGAAAACCGGCTGCAGCGTGCGATCCATCTGCGCTTTTCCTTGCCCGCCGATATCAGCGAGAAGCTGAAGAAGGAAATCAAACGCGCCGACCAGATCGCCGCCTATTTCGAAGCTACGGTTCTGGCGGGTTTCACGATCTCCGAGGCGACGCAGTTCTTCGGACGGCCGCGCGGCATTTCGGTCGACGGTTTCGACCTGACCTGCCGCCCGGCAAAGGCCGTGCAAGGCGCATTTCTCAAGCGTTTTTCCGCAATCGAGCGTTTGCGTCAGGCAGGATAAGCCGCTCGTTCATCGTATTATTGACGGCCGGCCGTTCAAGCCGGTCGAGGAACCACTGTGTCAGCCGGGTCCAGACTTCGTCCTTCTCGCCGGTGTCCTCGCAGCCATGGTCGAGATTGGGATTGTCGTTGACCTCGATGACGAAAACGCCGTCTCGGGTTTCCTTGATGTCCACGCCGTAGAGGCCATCGCCGATGCAGCGCGCCGCGCGCACCGCGGTTTCGACGACATGGGCAGGCGCATCCTTCAGCGTGAAAGTCTTGAAGCCGCCCTGGTCCGGCTTGCCGTTGGCCTTGTGATTGACGATCTGCCAGTGCTTCTTGGCCATCAGATAATGGACCGCGAAAAGCGGCTGGCCGCCCAACACGCCGATGCGCCAGTCATAGTCGGTGGGGATGAATTTCTGGGCGATCAGCAGGTCGGAATCTTCCAGCCAAAGCGTGGCAAGCTGCTTCAATTCCTCGAAACTCGACGCTTTCTTGACACCGCGCGAGAACGAACTGTCCGGTATCTTCAGCACCAGCGGGAAGCCGAGCGTCTGCGCCGCCAGTTCGAGATCGGCGGGTCCTGCGATCATCACCGTCGGCGGCACCGGCACGTTGTTGTAGGTCATCAGCTCGTTGAGATAGACCTTGTTGGTGCAGCGGATCATCGACAGCGGGTCGTCGATGACCGGCATGCCTTCCTGCTGGGCGCGGCGGGCAAAGCGGTAGGTGTGATTGGAAATCGACGTGGTTTCGCGGATGAACAGCGCGTCGTAATTGGCGAGCTTGGCCAAATCCTTGCGCGAGATCGGCTCGACCTCGACGCCCATTTTCTCGGCGATCTTCGCCCAGTGGCGCAGTGAGCTGATCTCGGACGGCGGCAGTTCCTCGTGCGGATCGACAAGGGCTGCGAAAGTATAACGCGCCGGCGTACGCGCCTTGGTGTCGCGCCATTCGCGGTTGGTGTAGGTCGCCAGGCTTTCGAGGAAGCGCGGCTTTTCCTCCGGGCTCATCCGCGCCAGCGGGTGAAAACCGATCTTATGGATCGTCGCCCATTGCTGGCTGTCCCTGATCGACACTTCCAGCGCCGGCGCGCGGAACCAGTCGAACAGGAGCTTGGCAAAGCGGTCCCACGCTTTCGAAGGACCGATGCCGAAGAAGAACACGGCCTTGGTGGGAAAAGCACCGCCGAGATCCTTGCGGCATTTGTTGAGCGCCAGTTCCAATTCCGGCAGCGCGTGCTCGTAGAGCTTGTGCTCGGACAGGTCGATCATCGTCTCGACGGTCGGGATGACCTTGTGGCCGCGCGAACTGGCCAGCAGCGAGGCGTAGTAGCCGCGGCTCTGGTAGCTGTAGCTGTTCGAAAGGTTGATGACCTTGGGGCGCTGCCCGCGAAACAGCGCCGGATGCGCCAGATAATCGCGGTTTGTGATGATCTTGTGCGGCGTCGCCACCTGGTCGAGATCGCTTTGCCTGCCTGTAAGAATGACCCAGGTCATTTTTGCTCACGCTGTTTCGGATGGTGATATTGGCGGCGTCCGGCTTCCTGCCGGGCGAAGGACAATGAATTCATGGCTAGCCGGTTCCGGCTTTTTCAGGCAGAGGTTGGTCGTCGTCTGAGGCGACCCGGACCAGCGGCTTTTCATAGCGCAGTGCGTCTGCCCCATCGGCATAATAGGCAGGCTTGTGCCCGATCTGGCGGTAGCCGTTCTTCTCGTAGAGATCGATCGCGCGGGAGTTGTCCTCGCGCACTTCCAGGCGCATCGCCTTTCGCCGCTTCGCTATCGCGGCATTTTCCGCGGCGGCCAGAAGGGCGCGCCCCAGACCGCCGCCGCTGTTTGGCGCGACGGCCAGCGAATAGAGCCGCGCCTTGTTGCTTCCCGCGCGCAGGAGAACGACGCAATGGCCGGCGAGCGCGCCATCGCGCTCGGCAATCAGGATCGAGGCGCTCTTGCTGACGATCATGCGGCGGAAAGCGTTTCTCGACATGCGATCCGTCTCGAAAACCGCGTTTTCGAGCGCCACGAGTGCGCCGATGTCAGAGGCGCGGGCCGGGCGAATGTCTGCGTTCATAGGAGCCAGGAAACCTCGATCGAAAGCGTGCTCGAAGGTGGGCAGAACGTCTCTGACCGAGGCATTGGCGCAACGGCATCGAAAGCGCTATCGCTCCTCGAATTGGGCCGAATTGTGACTTCTTGCAGCGTATGGCAAAGCGCGGAAATTTTGATGACAGGGATGGCCGATGTTCATCCCGGCGTTGAGCGAATCACCCCTTCATGCCGTCCAGAAGCTGGCGGTAGGCCGAGTTCGCGATCGTCATCAGCGCTTCCTGCGGAAGCGTGCCGGTCACGGCGCAGCCGTAACCGTCATCCAGCCAGTAGAGCGAGCGCGTGCCGCCTTCCTCCAGTAGCCGGAAGCCGGTTTCCCTGGTCGAGGCATCGCTGATGATATAGAGCGACACCCGGTTTCCGGTGTGGTCCTGATACATGAACTGCGCCGCCGCTTTGCTTTCGGCAGGCAACAGCCGCCCGCCGACGAGTTCGAATCCCTGCGCGGTCAGGTCGGGCGCAATCAGCTTCACCCCGACGCGCTTGGACAGCCAACCGACAAGATGATCCTTCTGGTCGGCTCCAACCTCGACAACGTGCAGCTTCTCGGCGGCATAGAGCGTGTGCGCGGCAATCGCACCGTCGGCCAACTGGCTGGCGGCTGCATCGATCGAGCCCCAGCCGGAAATGCCGAGTAGATAGCCGCCAAGCCCACCGGCCACGAAAATCGCCGCCGCTGCAGCCATGCGCCAGCGCGGGGAAGCAGTACTGCGGAGTTGAGCTTTACCCGAAACCAGCCGCTCGAAGCGTTCGGGAACCGGCTCGGCAAGCACGCCGGCAACCGAGTTTTGCAAAGCGGCAAGGTCGGTGGCAAAGCGCTGGCTGCGCGCCTTCATGTCGGGATTGGCTTCCAGCCACAGTTCGTAGGCCGCGCGCTCCTCGGCCGGCAGTTCGCCGTCGAGTGCCATGTGGATATCGCGTTCGGTGAAATCGCGTACGGTCATTTCTCGATGACCCTTATTGCCCGGCGCCGCGATCCGTCTTCCAGTATCGTGCGCAATTCTTCACGGCCGCGCGCAATGCGCGACATCAGCGTGCCGGCGGGCACTCCAAGCACGTTGGCCGCCTCGGCATAGGAAAAGCCTTCGACCGCGACCATCAGCAGTGCCGCCCGGCGATCGGGGCTGATTGCCTGAAGCGCGTCGAGTATCTCATGCGAGGCGACGCTTTCGGCCTGATGGGCAGGAACAGCCATCGCCTCGCTTGCCTCGATCGGCAGCATTGCGGTCTCGCCGCGCCGCTTTTCCCTTCGCATCTGGTCGACAAAAAGATGATGCATGATCGTAAACAGCCACCGCCTCGGATTGTCGCCGGTGCGCCAGCCGTCGAGCCTGCCCAGCGCCCGCTCCAGGCAATCCTGCACGAGATCGTCGGCGGCATCGCGGTTGCGCATGAGAGCGCGCGCATAACGGCGCAGGCGCGGTATTTCGGCGAGTATCGCTGCCCTTCTCTGATCCATGATCCGGCCGGTTTACGCCTTTGTTCCAGTACCGATTGAACTCTCGTTCGGCAGGTCGGGCAAGGCGGGACCGCGCCGATTGTGCAATTGCCTCAGTGATATGACAACGTTTGCGGTCGCGGAATTATTCCCGTCATCCATCAGCTTCTCTGAACGATCGATGCGACCAATTCATTTTGCTGCAGCGCTTCGATCCTATAGATTCGCATTCCAATATGGAGAACGCGTGATGACGGCGGTAACGGCAAATTCTGGCTCACGGGCAACCGTTCCGTGGCTGATCATCATATGCGGCTGCCTGATCGCCGCCCTCACCTTCGGCCCGCGCTCGGCGATGGGCTTCTTCCAGTTGCCGATGCTCGCCGAAAAAGGCTGGGACCGCACGACCTTCGGCCTCGCCATGGCGATACAGAATCTCTTCTGGGGCCTCGGCCTGCCTTTCTTCGGCGCCATCGCCGACCGCTACGGCACATGGCGGGTGCTGGCGCTCGGCGGCCTCATCTACGCCGCCGGCCTCTACATGATGGCAACCGCGACCTCCGTCGGCATGCTGCATATCGGCGGCGGCATACTGGTCGGCCTCGGCGTTGCCGCCGGCTCCTTCAGCATCGTGCTAGCCGCCTTCGCACGCCACACGCCGCCGGAGCGGCGCTCCATCGTCTTCGGCATCGGCACTGCCGCCGGCTCGGCCGGCATGTTCCTGTTCGCGCCGCTCAGCCAGGGCCTGATCACCGCCTATGGCTGGTCGGACACGCTTGTCTATATGAGCGCGATGATGCTCATCATCCCGGTGCTGGCGATCCCGCTGGCCGGCAGTTCGCACAACCCGAATTCCGCCGCTGCGATCGACCAGCAATCGGTCGGCCAGGCTCTGCGCGAGGCGCTCGGCCACCGCAGCTATGTGCTGCTGGTGTCCGGTTTCTTCGTCTGCGGTTTTCAGGTGGCTTTCATCACCGCGCATTTTCCTGCCTACATCGCCGATATCGGCATCGATGCTCGCTATGCGGTGATCGCGCTGGCGCTGATCGGCTTCTTCAACATCATCGGCTCGCTGGCGTCCGGCGTCATCGGCCAGAAATATTCGAAGCCGATCTTCCTTGCCTGGATCTACATCGCCCGTTCCATAGCCGTCACCGCCTTCCTGCTTTTGCCGCAGACGCCGACCAGCGTGGTGATCTTCGCCATCGTCATGGGGCTGCTGTGGCTGTCGACGGTGCCGCCGACCAATTCGCTGGTCGCGATCATGTTCGGCACCCGGCATCTCGGCATGCTCGGCGGCGTCGTGTTCCTGTCGCACCAGATCGGCTCGTTCCTCGGCGTCTGGCTGGGCGGCTATCTCTACGACCACTTCGGTTCGTACAATCCGGTGTGGTGGCTGGGCGTGGCGCTCGGCATCTTTGCGGCAATCGTGCACTGGCCGATCAAGGAACGGCCCGTCGACAGGCCGGCGCTTGTGCCTGCCGAGTAATCAGGCTGCCGTATTGCCCGGAACGCCCGGTGTTGCGGCAGCGCGTTTCCTCAGCGCGTTGAGGAAGCCGGCGCGCGCGTCCGGCGCCTGAATGCCGCGTGGCTCATAGACATGGCGCGTGAAGAAAAAATCTGTGAGGCGAAAAGCCTGTTCAAGCGTCGGCAAATCGGCCTCTCCGCTTGAACTACGCAGGAGAAACGCCGGCAACGCCAGCATCTTGTCGTGCCATGGCAGACCTGCTTCGCGCGACACGGCGCGCCCGGATTTCGGCGACACGTAAGTCAGTTCGTCGCGCCGGCCGGTGGCGGCGCATTCGCTAAGGTCAAGGCCGAAGCCGAGTTCTTCCAGCACCATCAGCTCGAAACGCACGACCAGTTCGCCGGCAGCGCTGGCATCGTCCAGATGCTCGATCAGCAGCCCCAGCATCTCGTAGAGCCCGCCATGCGGGTCGCGCTCGGGCAAGAGGCGCAGATGGGCGGCCAGCGTCTGCAGGCCGTAAACGGCGCAGGCGCTTTCGAACAGCCGTGCAGCATTGAGTTCCAGCGCTTCGGCCTGGAACATGCCGAGATGCTCGTCGAGCCGCGCGCGCCAGTGAAGCTCGACGCGGTTGCCCGCCTGAAGCACCGGCTGGACCTTGCGCGAACGCCCGCCGCGCACCATGCCGAGATGGCGGCCATGGGCGCGCGTCATGACCTCAAGTATGACGCTCGTTTCGCCATGCTTGCGGGTCCCAAGGATTATGCCCTCGTCTCGCCATTCCATGGCTGGAGCTTCGGCCGCTCAGTGCGGGAATTCAAGACCCATTTCGCGGTAGCGTTCGGGGTCGTCGCCCCAGTTCTCGCGCACCTTCACGAACAGGAAGAGATGCACCTTCTGTTCGAGGATTTCGCCGATATCCTTGCGGGACGACTGGCCGATGGAGCGGATGGTTTCGCCCTTGGCGCCAAGCACGATCTTCTTCTGGCTGTCGCGCTCGACATAGATGACCTGCTCGATGCGCACAGAGCCGTCGGGCTTTTCTTCCCACTTCTCCGTCTCGACATGGGACGAATAGGGCAGTTCCTGATGCAGCCGCAGATAAAGCTTCTCGCGGGTGATCTCGGCGGCGAGCTGGCGCATCGGCAAATCCGAGATCTGGTCTTCCGGATAGTACCAGGGGCCGGCCGGCAGAGCTTCTGCGAGATAATCGAGGATCGCCTTGCACCCTGCGCCGGTCAGCGCCGAGACCATGAATGTACGCTCGAACTTGACGCGCTCGTTGCAGGTGGCGGCGAGCGCCAGCAGGCTTTCCGGCTTGACCCGGTCGAGCTTGTTCAGGATCAGGATTTTCGGCTGATGCACGCCTTCCAGATTGGTCAGCATCGCGTCCGCATCGCCCTTGATGCCGCGTTCGGCATCGATCAGCACCATCACCACATCCGCATCCTTGGCTCCGCCCCAGGCGGTGGTGACCATGGCCTTGTCGAGCCGGCGGCGCGGCTTGAAGATGCCGGGCGTGTCGACAAAGACGATCTGCGCATTGTTGTGGGTGGCGATGCCGCGCACGATGGCGCGTGTCGTCTGCACCTTGTGGGTAACGATGGACACCTTGGCGCCGACGAGCTGGTTGACCAGCGTCGACTTGCCGGCGTTCGGAGCGCCGATCAGGGCGACGAAGCCGGAGTGGGTTGCGGGCGCGTCTTCGCTCACTGTTCGTTTCCTTCCTGGCCCCAGACGCCTTCGCGCTGGAGAATTGCCGCTGCGGCGGCCTGCTCGGCCTCGCGCTTGGAGCGGCCGGTGGCGGTCGCCGGCTCGAAATCACCGACACGCACGCTCACCGTGAACAGCGGATCGTGGTCGGGGCCTTCGCGGCTTTCGATCTGATAGGCAGGTGTAGCACTTGCCGCCTGATGTGCCCATTCCTGCAATTCGGTCTTGGGGTCGCGGCGGGCTGCTCCCGTCACCTTCGAACGCGGCTCCCAATAGCGCAGCACGAAGCGTTTCGCAGCTTCCATGCCGCCGTCGAGATAAAGGGCCGCGATCAGCGATTCCAGTGCGTCGGCGCGGATGTTGACGCGCTTGCGCCCGGCCAGCGTCTTGACCTCGCTGCCGGCGCGGATCAGGTCCGGCAGGCCAATCTCGTCGGCGATCTCGGCCAGCGCCTCGGCATTGACCAGCGCGTTGAGCCGCACCGACAGTTCGCCCTCGGCAGCGGCCGGAAAGGCATGGAACAGCATGTCTGCGATGATCAGGCCAAGAACGCGGTCGCCAAGGAACTCGAAGCGCTCATAGTCCGTCCCGGTCTTTGCGCCGCGCGCGCTGGCATGGGTCAGCGCACGCTGAAGCCGCTCATGGTCGCGGAACACATGGCCGGTGCGTTCCTGCAACGCCTCGGCAATGTCTTTTCCGGTCAGCCGTTTGAACGCCATCCTAACGAACGAAGTTGAACAGGCGCGTGGCGCGCATCTCGGACGGCCACTTCCAGATTTCGAGCGGGCTTGCGCCATCGGCGATCGAGAAGAAGATGATGTTGGCCTTGCCGACCAGATTTTCGGACGGCACGTAGCCGACATTGAAGCGGCTGTCGGTCGAGTTGTCGCGGTTGTCGCCCATCATGAAGAAATGGCCTTCCGGCACGACGAATTCGCGGGTGTTGTCGCCGATGGAATTCGGCGTCAGGTCGAGCGTGTCGTAGGAAACGCCGTTCGGCAGCGTTTCGCGGTAGACGTCGACCGGGCGGTTGACCTCGGTAATGTCTGGATTGTCGATCTGGCCGACCTTCTCGCGCGGCACGGCGGTGCCATTGATGAAGAGCTGGCCGTCCTTCATCTGGATACGGTCGCCGGGCAGGCCGACGACGCGCTTGATATAATCCAGCGACGGGTTCGGCGGGAACTTGAAGACTACGACATCGCCGCGGGCGGGGTCGCTGCCCCAGACCCGGCCGGAGAAAAGGTCCGGTCCGAACGGCAACGAATAGCGCGAGAAGCCGTAGGACCATTTGGTCACGAACAGATAATCGCCTTCCAGAAGCGTCGGGCGCATCGAGCCTGAAGGGATCGAAAAAGGCTGAAACAGAAATGTGCGAATGACCAGCGCAAGCAGCAGCGCCTGAACGATGACGCTGACGGTCTCGCCAAGTCCGCCGGATTTCTTCTCGGATTTATCAGCCACGCTCATGTCGTCCTCAGTTTCTGCGTCGCGTTGGTATAAGGGCTCGGCGCGCGCGGGGCAATCTCTATGCCCCTATGGAAAAAATGCCACGAGCGCCACGAAAATGGCGGTTATTCGGCGGGCAAGGCTTCTATGATCACAAACGCTTGTGCGAGCGGAAAATCGTCGGTGATGGTCAGGTGTATGGCCGCGCGATGGCCTTTCGGCAGCATCTCAGCCAACCGCGCTGCGGCTCCGCCGGTCAGATGCATGGTCGGCTTGCCGCCGGGCAGGTTGACCACGCCCATGTCGCGCCAGAAAACGCCGTGCGACAGGCCGGTGCCCAACGCCTTGGAGCAGGCCTCCTTGGCGGCGAAGCGCTTGGCATAGGATGCGGCGCGTTGCTTGCGCCGATCGGACTTTTCCTGCTCGACCTCGGTGAAGATACGGGCCGTGAAGCGCTCGCCATAGCGCTCCAGCGATTTTTCGATGCGCCGGATGTCGATCAAGTCGCTGCCGATGCCGATGATCATCGAACGACTGTCCTCAAATGTTCCGGCTTCCGGGCTTGGTCGCCGGAATGGCCGCCAGTTCGGGCGGAAGCTGGTCGACGGGATAGGCCGGAACCTCATATTCGGCGAGCGCCACCAGCGGCACGCCGACATCGGTCTTGCCGGCAGAGCGATCGACGATGCAGGCGGCAGCGACAACCTCCGCACCCAGCGCGCACAGGCAGTCGATGGTCTCGCGGATCGACAGGCCGGTGGTGACGATGTCTTCGACGATGACGACGCGCGCGCCCTTCTCCAACTCGAAACGACGCAGACGGAAGACGCCGTTCTCGCGCTCGACCCAGACCGCCGGCACGCCGAGATGGCGCGATGTCTCATAGGCCGGAATGATGCCGCCAATCGCCGGGCCGACGACATAGTCCATCCTGCCCGGCACTTCGGAGCGGATTTTGTCGGCCAGAGCCCGGCACAGCCGCTCTGTCTTGTCGGCATGCATGAAGACGCGTGCCTTCTGCAGGAAAACCGGGCTGCGCAGGCCGGAGGTCAGGATGAAGTGGCCTTCCAGCACGGCACCTGCTTCGCGAAAAATGTCCAGTACCTGGTTCGTGTTCATGCCGTTCCCGTCTTTAGAATAATCAGCCGTTGACGCGCCGCGCATCGCTGACGCTCGAGTTTTCCTTGAGCTGAGAGATCAGCCGGTTGAGATGCTTGAGGTCCCATACTTCCAGGTCGATCAGCATCTCGGTGAAATCGGGCGCAGTGCGCACCATCGAAAGCGTATGGATGTTGGCGTCGTTCTCGGCAATCACCTGCGCAATCTCGGCAAGCGATCCCGGCGCGTTGATGGCCACGACCGAGATGCGCGCCGGAAAGCGTTCTTTCGTCGCCTCGTCGATGTCCCAGCGCACGTCGATCCAGCGCTCGGGCTGATCGTCGAAGGCTGTCAGCGACGGCGACTGGATCGGATAGATGGTGATGCCGGATCCCGGCTGCACGATGCCGATGATGCGGTCGCCGGGCACCGCGCCTTCGGGTGCAAAACGCACCGGCAGGTCGCCGCGCACGCCGCGAATGGGGACAGCGCCACCCTCCTTGGCGGCCTTCTTGTCCTTGCGCGAGGCCCGGCCCGGAATCTGGAACAGCATGCCGGCTGCGTTGCGAATTTTCGACCAGCCCTCCTCGCGCGGCTTGGGCGGCTGCGTGACGCGCTCTTCCTTGAAATCCGGGAACACGGCCTTCATCACGTCGGTCGAAGACAGTTCGCCGCGTCCGACGGCAGACAGCACGTCCTCGATATCCTTGCGGGCGAGCCGGTGCAGCACCGGCTTCAGGCTGTCCTTGGAGAAGGACTTGCCGGATCGCTCGAAGGCGCGCTCGAGAATGCGCACGCCGAGACCGGAATACTGCTTGCGAATGGCGTTCTTGGTGGCGCGGCGGATCGCGGCACGCGCCTTGCCGGTGACGACAACCGACTCCCAGGCCGCCGGCGGCACCTGCGCCTTGGAGCGGATGATCTCGACCTCGTCGCCGTTCTTCAATTCGGTCATCAGCGG
>VFQQ010004181.1_pt1 | contig 13013 bp, 20 predicted proteins | sample 3512341 | NCBI WGS metagenome assembly VFQQ01 (sample SAMN10412373, study PRJNA504923) | tailings metagenome | isolation source: Relicate 2 Philex TSF1 revegetated site | place: Philippines: Tuba, Benguet | collected 2017-08-29 | reverse complement strand
CCCCCCCCCCCCCCCCCCCCCCCCAGGTGCTGGACATGAACCCCGATGGCGTCTTCTTCTCCAACGGACCCGTGAGTGCTGGCTGCAGGTTTCACAGCCCTGCGCTGCATGTTCCACAGCCAATGTTCCACCTCATGTTCTGCCCCTGCTGCGTGCGCTTGGCATTCGCCCGATTGCATTGTTTCATGGCTGATGCTGCTGGCGCGTTGCCGCGCTCAAGGCACCGCCCCAAGCTGCCCACCCCTGCTCCCGCTCGGCGCTCACCCCATCCCGCTCCGCCCTGCAACTCTGGCCACTTGCAGGGCGACCCGAGCGCGGTGCCGTACGCGGTTGACAACGCCAAGAAGATTCTGGGCAAGAAGCCGGCCTTCGGCATCTGCATGGGCCACCAGGTGGGCTGGCTGGGTTGGCTGGGTGCATGGGGGAAGCGCTTGCACGAGTAAGCTCCGGCAGGTTGGTGTCTCAATCTGCTGCTCACGTCACGCTGCGCCTGCTGCTCCCCACGTCCCCCCTGCTGCAGGTGATTGGCCAGGCGCTGGGCGGCAAGACCTTCAAGCTCAAGTTTGGGCACCACGGCGGCAACCACCCCCTGCGGCACACGCCCACCGGTGCGCACGACTTGGGGCCCCTAGGGGCTGGGAGGAGTGGGGGCAACGAACGGATTGGCATTGTTTGAGCTCACTGCCCCACCTCGTGCTGTCTTGCATTCCATTGCTACATTTGTCCCAAACACTGCCACCTTCGATTGTGCGTTTGCCCCCATAGCGTGCACCTCGCCTGAGCCCCTCCTGCCGCCCTCAACACTGCAGGCCGCATTGAGATTTCGGCGCAGAACCACAACTTTGCGGTGGACCCTGCCACGCTGCCTGGCGAGGTCGAGGTGCGCTGCCCTGCTGTGCCTGCTGTGTGTGCAGCGCTGCGGCAGGCCAGAGCCGCCACGGTGCAACTGCGCCACTCCCAACTGACTTATGTCCTGCTCAATATGACTCAACCCCACCCCGCCCTCATTGTTCGCACCACCCTCCCCCCGCAGGTGAGCCTCATCAACCTGAATGACGGCACGTGCGCCGGCATGCTGCACCCCGGCCTCAAGGCCATGACTGTGCAGAGCCACCCGGAGGCGTCGCCGGGCCCCCACGACTCGGATGTCGCCTTTGAGCAGGTGCGGGCGTCTGTTCTGAAGGAGGGGTGGGTGGACCGAGTCAAAAGTTGGGGGCGAAGTGCAGCTGCTGCGTGTGAGCTCATCTGCGGGGATTTGGTGCCCCAGCGCTGCCTGAAAGGCACGGTGGCTAGCTGGCACACCTGAAGGCCCTGCATTGCTTGCATTGACAGCACGACTCGCCTGCCAACCGCCAATGCAGCCAGCGCGCCAACCGACCCGCCCCCTCCCCCCTCCCCCGTTTGCCGCAGTTCATTGGCTTTATGGCTGAGGCCCGCAAGTGAGCGCCTCCAGCTCAGCTGCAGCCGCGCTCCAGCCACCCTACCCTTCCACTTGAGTGACACCTGTTACCACGGCGGCTCGCTGCCGTCTGCCAGCCGAGAGCCTACCCGTGAACTTGCGGCGCCGCTGTACACTCTTTTGACCCGCTCTCCCGTCCTCCCGCTGCTTCTGCTGCTGCTCCCCTCTCTCTGCACCCCCTAGCACATCACCCCCACCCTGTAAATCCGTTTGGTCGGACGTGTGGCTGGGAATACCCCCTGCTGCAATTGTAGTGTTGCGGCTGCCAGGGTTGTGCGTACCCGGCGGGCCGGCCGGGCTCAGGTCATCAGAGGCATTTAGTCATTTGGTAGCACCAGCATTGGCCCCCAGCGTCCCTCCCAGCCGCCCCCATGCTTGTTTTCACCCCTTCTGTTGCCAGGCAGCGTGTGGTGGGCCGCCCCTTCTCCCGCACTCGCGCTCTTTCCGCTCGAGTCGTCGCCATGGCGCCCTCCCAGCAGACCATCGACGGCGCCCGCGCCGCGATCGCCGCCGTCATCAAGGAGAAGCACTGCAAGTGAGGGCGCACTGGCCGCAGTGTGGCGAAGCTCCTGGAACACCCGCAGCTCGCTTGCAAGCGCCGCAGCGCGCTCTCAGTGCTGTGCAGCGACAATGTGGCATCAAGCGGGCGCCATCGCGGCAGCGGGGGGCCTCCCGCCGCGCCGCTGCCCTTGCGCCTGTTGCCGCCGCCGCTGCCCCAGCCCTTCTGAGCCACGCCCAAGTGGGTTTGTCTGCTGCCTTGACCCCTTTCTCCTCTCCTCTGTCCTGCCACGCAGCCCCATCCTCATCCGCCTGGCCTGGTGAGCGCCCGCCCACCGCCACCGCTGCGCACAGCTGCTGCTTGCGCCAGCAATTGCCCTCTCTTGCCTCTTGTTTGGCCTAGTGCTGTTAGAGCAACGCATACATTATCTTCCATCTTCCGTCGCTGTGCCTTATGCTCAGCTCGCCGCCTCCGAGCATACCTGCACACCTGGCTCCCCCTGTGCGCCCCCCAATCCTGCCAGGCACGATGCCGGCACCTACAGCGTGGAGGCGGCCAAGCAGCTGCCCTTCCCCCGCGCCGGCGGCGCCACCGGCTCCATCCGCTTCAAGCCCGAGATGAGCCACGGCGCCAGTGAGTGGCAGGGAGTGCTGGTGCTGGCAGATAGGATTGATGTTTGCTGTGCTGTGCAGTGTACGTGTCGTTTCTGTTGAACAGGCCAGTGCGTCGGGCTGCCTGTGTGTGCCTTGCATGACCTGAAGTGGCCTGTAAGCGCCCTCCCCCTCCCCGCTCTGCCCGTTTCCCTGCGCACCTGCAGACGCGGGCCTGCCCAACGCGCTGGCCCTGCTGACCCCCATCAAGGAGCAGTTCCCCGAGATGGGCTGGGCCGACCTGATCCAGGTGCGCAGCACAGCATTAATCTCATGCATTTTGCTCATGCATTTTGCGCATGCATTTTGCTCCTGCATTTTGCTCATGCAGCACCCTGGGTGCAGCCGTGGCATAGTGGCATAGCGGCATGGCCCCCTGGCTGTCTCATCCCACACGCTCGAGGCCTGCAGTGCAGCTATATTGGCAGCAGAACGCCATGTGGCAACGCAATCATGTCGCTCCTTCCTCCTCTCCTTTGCTGTGTCGCAGCTGGCCTCCGCTGTGGCGGTGCAGGAGGCGGGCGGCCCCTTCATCCCCCTGCGCCTGGGCCGCAAGGTGCGTGATCAGCGCAATTAACACAGTTTTGCATGCATGCGAGAACACAGGGGACAGTAGGGTGACACAGCAGTGTTGGGCATCGTGCTCACTACATTCGAAACATGGCATACATTCAGGGCAGAACCAGCAGATTCCTGGACTAACTGCGCTGTGCTGTATCTCCGCCTGCCTGCCGCAGGACGCCGCGTCTGAGGAGGACTGCACCCCCGACGGCCGCCTGCCCGCCGCCGCCGCGCCCTTCCCCGCTGGCGAGGGTGAGCACAGGCCAGCAGGCTTGAGTGAAGTGAAGGGGCCGGGCAGGGCGCAGCGGGCAGCTCAGCATGCTTCATCCAGCTCTGCGTGGACGGCAGTGGCAATGGCATGGGCAAACCAGGCTGCGCACCTGACACCCCCGGTGCCCCTGCTCCCCTGCCCCGCCACCCTTGTGTGGCGCAGCCACCCCCGCGCAGCACCTGCGCAACGTGTTTTACCGCATGGGCCTGAACGACCAGGAGATTGTGGCGCTCAGCGGCGCGCACACCCTGGGCCGCGGTGAGCGGGGAACGTTTGTTGGCTTCTGGCCGGGGCACAGCACGTGTCACACGCAGACTTACAAGCACTGCTGCTTCGCCCTGAATCTTAAAATACTTACTTTATGCGTCCACCTGTGCTGCAGCCCGCCCCGACCGCTCCGGCTTCGGCAAGGAGTCCACCAAGTGAGCCCTGCTTTGCAGACGCACTGGCTGCGGGCTCCGTGTATGGGCACAGCTTACCCGCTCTGTACCTGTGCTTGCAGCATGCTTTGTGTGGGGTGAATTGTAGCAGCGCTCTCCTGGAGTGAGCATCAACACATCAGAGCATGGTAGTTGACACGTGCTGTGCTCAACCTGCCTTCCCTTGTCAGGTACACCAAGGACGGCCCCGGCGCCCCCGGCGGCTCCTCCTGGACCGTGCAGTGGCTCAAGTTTGATAATAGCTATTACACGGACATCAAAGCACAGCAGGTACGTTTTGTTTTGGTAATGTGTGACATGCAAACGAACCTGCGTCCGCCGCCCCCCTCGTTGCGTGCGCCCTTGGCTGCGTGGCGCCCTCTCCTGCCGTCTGCCCGCTGCAACTGCTGCCCCCGTGGCTGCAGGCAAGCCATCTTCACAATGCCACCCTCTCCTGTCAACTGCCTGCGCTTAGATTGCTGTCACCAACCTAATGTTATACTGTTTGCAGGATGCCGACCTGCTGGTGCTGCCCACCGACGCCTGCATCTTTGAGGACGAGGCCTTCAAGTGAGGGGAATTCGAAAGGGGCTGGGACATGCAGCCGCAACTTTGGGGGCTTGCTTGCAATGCAGTCAGCAGCAGGCAGGTGTGCACCTTCAAGGACAAGGCCCCCAACTTCGAGCGAAGGAGGGGTGGGGTAAGTGCACGCGCTTGGGTGAGGGCAGGCATGCCCCCCGATGCCTGACTGGCGCTCATCCCTCTGTCGCTTCACCCCCAACTGCAGGCCCTTTGCTGAGAAGTACCTGGCCAGCCAGGACGCCTTCTTCCAGGTGCGCGCTGTTCCATATGCATGGCTTGCATGAGAGTGCTGCGGTGCTTAGCATGCACAGCAGTGGGGCCAGGTGTTCTCACGACCTTCGGTCGAGCCATTGTTGACCGGAGCTGCTTCCATTGGTGTGTTGCTTCCTGCAGGACTATGTGGCGGCACACCTCAAGCTGTCTGAGCTGGGCGTGGAGTGGTGCGCTGCTGCTGCTTGCTCTGCTGCTTGCTGCTTCCATTGCTGCTTCCCCTGCTGCTGCTGCATCCGTTGCTGGTGCTGCTGCAGCCGCCACAGATGTCGCCATGCCTGTGCTCTTGCCATGCCTGCACCACGACTGCACCCCTTGGGCGGAGTGACGAATTGCACACTGGTTGAGCGGAAGGGGCGATGGATCAAACGACCCTCCGTGCACAATGAAATTACTCCTGCAGCTTGAACGCTTGGCTTCCGACCGCCCCATGCTTGCATCCCTGCGTGCACCTGGCTTAGATTGTGTGCACCGTGCTATCACCGCTGACTGCCCCGATATATCGCTGCCGTCCATGTTACCATTCCTGCCCTTCAATCGATCCCTGTTTCCCCCTGCTTCCCCGCTTTGGTAGGGACGGTGAGCCCGTGACCCTGACCGCCTGAGCGGCCCAGCTTGTGACGCCAGGGACACCCAGCTCTGAGCACGATTGAGATACATCCCATTGCTGCGGAGCTGCCAGTGGTGCAGCATTGCCCTCCGCCCCTGCACTGCAAACCAACCTGCCTATTCAGTTCCACATCCACCCACCGACGCCATTTCATCTGTTCCTTTTCTGCTGATGGCCACATTTTGCATATTCGCGCGTGCGTTCACCCCATTCCTTGCATTCTCATATGGCAGGAATATAAACATGTAACGGGGTGCAAGCATGCGCGTGTGTGGTGGTCAGGGGGCAGCCATGCGGCTACGATAAAATGTTATCAGGGCGTGCAGTGTACAGAGGCGGCGTGGACGTCAGTGACAGGTGTTCTCTGGCCTCTCGACGAGAGGAGCGAGGCAAAACGGAATGTCGGGCTAGTGTACAGAGCGTGCCCTCGGCCCAAATGGGGGCGTGAGGCACGGCAAGTACGGTATCGAGGCTGCAGGGCTAGGGTGGGGCCAAGGGCAAACCAGGGATGACTGTGTGGCTGGGTATCGACAGTAAGTGCCTGGCGAGCTGCCACCATCCGCTCAAAAACAGCGTCCAAACTGGGCTGCAAGGCGCTCACGCCACCCAGACGGGCGGGCCGCTGCCGTTGTGCGGCCCCCAGCTGTCCTGCAGCTGCGTGCGTGCCAGGGCGGCCAGGCAGGCCTGGCCCGTGAGCCGCTCCAGCTCCTCGATTCGGTCGGCGGGCAGGAAGTCTGTGCGGGGTGCAGCAGTGGAGAGGGCTGGTCTGAGTGAGGCTAGCTGGGAGCGAGACAACGAGACCCTTCCACTGTCGGCAACGCGCCTTGCACAAGCTTGCATGCAGCTCGACACAGCTGCGACGCCTGATTTGCCGCTTAGATTGACGGGCTGCCCATGCACCACGCAGTCCCGCCTCCCACCTACCGTTGGACTGGCGGTCGGCCAGCGCGATGACGCCCGCCGCCGCCCGGATGCTGCCCCTGCTGCAGCGCGCCAGGTCCAGCAGCATCGCGGTCTCCATCTCCAGGGTGACCGCCTGCGGGCAAAACAGGGGATACATGCAGCAGGAAGCCAATGCTTACAAGTGACCATGCCCTTGTGCTGCCCGGTCACAGCTGCTCTGTGTTCGTGATGAATCCACCTTTCCAGCAACTGCTGGCATGCTAGATTCCAGCTGCTCCGCCAGCCTATGGCACCTGCGGGTACGCCTGCAGCAGCTCTGCCAAAAGAGCTTCGTTGCGGTCGTCAAACCAGTCCGTCCGCCTGCGGCAGGTGGAAACAAAAGCCAACACGTGAGAGGAACTTGGTCACTGGGAGTATAGAGCGGAGTGGCCGAGACCCAGGAAGGGGCACAGCAGAGATGAGCATGAGGGCGGCCACACCAATGCAAGCCACACTTTGAGCAGCACAGCTGTGTGGAGGCCTTGCCGTGCAGCCTCCACAGCACCCAGCACCGTCAGCCAGCAGCGCGCTTGCCTGCCCTGGCTGCTATAGAATGAGTCCGCCGTTGCGTTCAGCCCGCTGCACACGTTCTCTGCCCCCAGCCGCCGCGCCGCCTCCTGCTGCAGCGCTTGCGACAGCAGCGGGTCGCTAGGGATGGGCCTGCTGAAGCGGTAGGGCGGCAGCCCACATGCCTCGCCCTCGGGGCTGAAAGCGTCGGGGTCACGCCTGCGGGGAAGGGGCGGAGATGGCAGAGGGCTTCTGGTACAAGGCCCACCACTGTGCAGCAGGCAGCAGCAGACCGGCAGGCACATCCTACCAATGAGATGCATTGCCGCAGCAGACAATTCCAGCAGGAGTGCGGCGGTTGAGACCAGCAGCTGCTGCTGCAAAGTCACCTGCCCAGCTGCCGCACTAAGGTGCACCAGCTCACCGAATCAGGATGGCGCCCGGATCTGCCACGATAAAGGAGCCCAGGCGGGCAGGCGGCCGCAGCGCGCCACATGTGCCCAGCCGGATGAAGGCCATCTCGCCGTCCACCACCGCCCTGCAGGCAAGAGGTAGGGGGGTGGACATCAGGCAGAGACAAAGTGAGCCTAGCGAATGCGTCAGCAGCGTCGGCAAGCACCGGGTGCAGCTGATCCGTGACGGCTGTTTGAGTAGTCCCGCTCACCTGTTCTCCCGCACCACAAAGTCCGCATTTGCCAGGCCCATGTGCGTCACCACTATCGACACGGGGGTGCCCTGCAGCAGGAACGGGCAGAGGGTGGTCCTTGTGCGGCAGGACGACGGCAGGCGCGCATCATCGGGCTTCAGGCAGCATCTTGCCGCATGCTGCAAGGGATGCCACTGCCCTCTGCTTAAGCTGTGCATTCTGCACACCATATTACTGAGTCCGGTCCCCCCCGGCTCACCAGGTAGCGCCCCGTGATTGTGAGGAAGCCGCGGCTGCTCTCCAGCATGAACAGGCCGCGGCCGGGGGCGGGCGGCTGCAGGTACTCTGCTAGCACCAGCGCGCGCTTCTCACTGCCCACCGACAGGATGCGGTTGGCCACCTGCGGGCCGGTACGAACCAGGACAGGCGTGGGGCGGGTTGGGGCGGTATGGCGCACTTGAGCAGGAGGCGGTAGCGGCAGCAAGGGCCTGTGGCCGGCACGAGTCATGGCGCATCGTGAGCCAGCACCCACCTCCCCCCGCTTGGTGCCCAGGTGGTAGGTGCGCCCCTCCGCATCCATGGGGAAGTTGGCATCGCGGATGTCGCTCTTGCGCGGGTGCAGCACCGTGCTCGCTGCTGCTGCTGGCCCCGCCGCTGCTGCTGCTGCGCTGCCGCCGCCGCCGGCCGCAGAGGCTGCTGCTGCTATGGGGCGGAGCCTGCAACGAGTGTCAGGGTCAACAATTGAGGAGTTGGGTCTGCAATAGCACTGCCTAGGGCAAATGAGCAGAACGTGGAGGCAGGCGAGGGCAGCAGGCGAGGGGCAGGCGCGGCCCCGGCAGGTCAGCGGCGGCGGCAAGTGGCAGATCCCAGGCGGCTCTGACCGTGCTGCACATCCCGCCCGTGAACCTCACCGTCTCCTGCTGCTGCGGCTGCCCGGCAGCGTCCTAGGAGGCGCCTGGAGCACCAGTCGCCGCTGCACGCCCGGCAGCGCGCCTGAGCCTGCCATGGCAAGCTCTATGCACTGCTGCATGGCTGGAGGGCCAAGAGAACAGCTGCCGACAACTGCGTTCTCCCCAGTTGACCATGCAGGGGTCATGCAGCGTGAAGGTGCTCGATCGCCTTCTGCAGGCAGCTCGTGATGTTATTGAGCGCATCGGTAGTCTTTGGAACCGCTCAAGGTAGCTGCCCCCGCACTGCACGCGGACTTGGCTGTGCAAGCTCGCTGCACAGCGCTGCCAAGCACGCCTGAGCGCCGCAGGTACAGCCGTATGTGCGAATTCCACTGATAGCAGTGCTGCAAGCGGCTCGGCAGTGCTCCCCGATGCAATGCGCCCTGCCGCCGCTGCCGCTGCCAACCGCTGGCGCCTTGCTGCTCCCGTCCCCAGCGTGCAGGCGCCACCGCGGGCTGCCCAACCAGTTCAACCATCGGACCAGTGCCTCAAATGGAGCTGGAGCTGGACCATCTGGTCGTGGCAGCCGCCACGCTGGAGGAAGGGGTTAACCACGTGTGTGCCCTCGTGGGCTGCAACCAGGAGCAGTTTTCGGCCGTCGGCAAGCATGCCATGGTGAGTTGTTATGGCACTCTGATGCCGCGGCCAGGCAGAGAGCTGATGCCAACGCGTAGCAGCTTTCTGACACAGCATCCAGTGCTGTTGTGCCGCTGCACTCAACTCCCACCAAGATGCTTACTCAAACCACACCCGCAGTTTGGCACGCACAACCGCTGCCTAGGCATGGAGGACGGCATCTACCTGGAAGTGATTGCTGTCGACCCAGAGGCGCCGCCGCCGTCGCGCCCGCGCTGGTTTGGGCTCGATGACCCATCCATGCAGGTGGGCGGGCACTCTTCCGCTGCTGCAAGTTTGGGTGTCTTGCAGCCCGCACCCCGCGTTTTGTTGCCTCGCAACTCATGCCTGCACCCCCATCCAAGCGTCGCGACACAGCCACCCTTGCTCTCCCTGGGCAGGCTGCAGCTGCAGGGACCAAGCCTCCGGCTGTATTGGCATGCCTGCATCTGCACCCAGCGTTATGCCCGCACCCCAAACCAGCTGGCACAAAACCGCCGCCCTGCCCTCCCCTTGTGCCACACTCAGGCGCGGCTGCGCGAGCAGGGCCCCCAGCTCGCGCACTTTGTTGCGCGCCTCAAGCCCGGCGCCGGCGCCGACCTGAAGCAGCTTGCAGCCGAGCGGCCAGAGCTGGTGCCACCTGTGGTTGACCTACAGCGCGGCGACTACAGCTGGAGCATCTCTGTGCCTGCAGACGGCTCCCTGCCGGGTTCGGGCCCCGAGAAAAACGGCTCGGCCGCCGGCGGCCTCGTGCCGTCCCTCATTCAGTGGCACAGCGCGGCCACGCCGGCGCAGCGCCTGCCGCCCACCGGCCTCAAGCTGCTGCGCCTGACCGCGCGGCACCGCCAGGCGGACGCGATCAATGAGACGCTGGCGGCTCTGGGTGCAGATAAGCTGATTCGAGTGGAGGCAGCGCCCTCTGCGGCTGTGCCCTCGATGATTGCAGCCATATGGAACACGACGCACCTGCGCGGCACGCGCACCCTCTTCTGAGTGAAGTGAACAAGCGAGCTGCCTGTGAGCCAAGTTGTGACGCATGCCTGAACTTTTACTGGCTGCCCAAACCCTCTGCGCGCATAAACTCTGCTCAGCCACAAATGTTGCCTCCCAGTCCCAGTCTGCCAACCAACGCCTGCGCCATCCCGCCTCGAGTGCGGCCGTATTGTTTCTGCCAATTCTTTCCATGTGTTGTCCGGTGCGTCTGTTCCCTTCCATTGCTGTACCGACCGCAGTGTTAACTGTACGTCCATCATCTGTGACTGAAGAATGTACCATGCAAAAGAGGGGCAGCGAACCTGGAGCGCCGCAAAAGCTTAGCGACAAAAGCACAAACAAAGGGGCTACGAGCACTCAGAAACACAATATCAGCCGGAGACCACAAGTGCAAGCTACACTGGTTGGCAAGTGTCCAGCGAAATGGTCAGCTGCTGCAGCACCTTTCCACCCTGTGGCGACTCCGCTCCCCGTATCTGCATGCTGAGCCGCCGTGCATCCCAATCAAACTCCAGCATTCCGAACGAGGGCAGCTTGACAAAGCCGCAGTCGCCCTCTATCCGCAGGCCCGCCCACTCCCTGCAGGGCGGGGGCCAGATTACAAGCAGCAGTGGGGCACGTGACACATGGGCTGTGGGGAGCACAGCAGATGGGTGCTGGAGTTGCACGCGGCTGTGTAAAGACATTGCAAGCAAGCAAGCAGCAAAAGACGCACTTGCGATATCCTTCACACTTCGCATTGGGCCGCGCCGTGCTGTTGGTCATGCCGCTCGCCATCTGGCGGATAGCAGACGCAAAAAGGTGTCAGTCAACACGTTGTTGGATTGCCCAGGTTGCAGATGCAGTAATGAAGTCCTAGGGCACCTGCCAGCATGCAACATGTGCCCTCCAAAAGTGCCGAAAATCCAGCAGGGCTTGCATCTCACCACTTGGTAAATGGGCGTGCTCCACTTGGCAGTTTGATAAGCGGCAGTGTAAGTTTGACCAGCGCCTGGCTTGGCAACTTTGATGTCAGAGTAATGGTAGTCCCCAGTTATCACTATGTAGCAGCCCTTGGTCGCAGCAGCATGGCGCTGCAGCGTGTGCAGCAGGTTGAGCTGCGCTGGACGATAGCAGTCCCAGTCATCTGCAGAGGATGCAGGGGGCACTTGCTTTGCGGTTGCTGATGGCGTGTGGCACCCAAACGGAGAAGGGAAGCTTGCAAGGCAGAGGTCAAAAGGGCGCATAGCCAGGCTGCAGCGTGGCAACCCTAGGCCCCGCCCCTGCCGTGTGGCCCCACCTCCGGAGCAGCGCCCCTGCCACTGATTCTCTGCTGTGTTGTTGTCCAAAGGCGACGACCCAAACAGCACGGAGCCGCTGGCAATGACCTTGACGGGCGCTGAGCTGGCGGCCAGCACCGTCTCCAGCCACCTGCAGGACAGTGAATGCAATGAAACAGGTCCACTGAGCTGTGTGTTTCGCCCCCTGCTTCGAGTGGAAGCAGAAGAAAGAAGGAGTTCATAGCAGCAGCAGGCAACCCTCGACCCTCCGCTTCTCAACCGCCCAGCTGTGGCGCAGCGCCGGGGCCGGGTAGCAAGTAGCATAGAGCACTCACTGCCGCTGCTCCCAGCCCAGCAGCTCGCAGAAGGAGCTGTCCTCCTCGGCCTGCTCGGGGTACTGCACATCCCGCGGCGCCAGCCTGCGCATGATCGAGCGACAGTGCAAGTCGGAGCCATGCTTATCATTGATTCTTTGCAGGTTGCAGGCCTTTGCTGTGTGGCTGCCTCCCTGCGCATGCTGCCGAGAATCGGCACCTTGCAAGGCAGCTGCGTGGGGCAGCCTGCCTGCGGGCTGCGCGCCCTTTGCCACGCAAAGCAGTCCATGCAGCAGTGCTGTTGCGCTGCACGATCGCGAGCGCTGGACTCACCTGCCATCTGGCTGCACAGCGAGCGCCTGGCTGCCAAACTTGGGGGAGGTGGGGTCACAAGCCACCTCCCACAGTGGATTCTTGCGGTTGGCTGCCTGCATCGATGGAGGAGGAATCGGAGCCAATGTTAGCATCCTCCAAGATCCACGTCACACCGGCCAGTGGGCAGTGCACAGGAAAGCCCGTTGCAAGGCATGGAGTGGCGCTGGACCAGGCCAATGCACGACAGGCAGCCACAGCTGAGCAGACCTGCATGCACCAGCCATTAAAGATCGCTTGATCAGCCTTGCAGCAGGAGCCGGCGCGCCCATCGCCACCCGTTTGCAGAAAGTCCTGGCACCAGCCGTAGCTGGGGTGCCCCTTGTCTTTCAGCACAATGTTGCGGCACCTGTTGTGAAAGCATTGAGGATGGTTGAGGCACATCCGCAGTCAGCAGGGCTGCTGAGCAGCCAGCTCGCTGACCAGTCGACGATGCTGCTGAAAGCCAGTGCGATGCACAGCGTAGCAGGCTGCTGTGCACAGCACAGGGCTATCAGCCGGCAGACTGCAGCCATCAGCAGTGCTCCCCCAGCCTGAGCATCTCACCACTCGTCCCGGATTTGGCAGGGCAGCGGGTCGCGCTCGTACCGCTCATCCAGCATAATCAGCTCCACCTGAGAGGGATGGAGCAGCAATGTTGCAGGTGACGATTGATGGACAAGCAAGCACGGTTGCTTCCAAAAAGATCAAAGTGGCTGCTGCGGCGCCGAATCCTCTTCAGTGTTGCTGCATCAGCACACCACCCTGCATTACCGGCATGCCATCCCAGCCCTGCCCTCACCTGCCGGGGCGTGTCTGGGTTGAGCGTGTGCCGCCATTGGATGCCGCGCTGTGCGGCGCGGCGCGGCGAGGTGGCTGACACACCCAGGCCGTCCAGATAGACCTGCTTGGAGGAGAAGGGGGCGTTCAGGCAATGCATTTGAGACTCAAGAAGCATGTCATCTTCATGCGGTGTGACCTCTGCAGTTCAGCACAGGCCTGGGACACCTGTGCCTGGCCCCACCCCGGCCCCGGCCCCTCGCCCCCGCTTGCCTGCTTGAACAGGTGCTTGTTAGGCAGCCGGCGGTTGAAGTTGTTGATGCCCTTGGGTAAGG
>VFQQ010004179.1_pt1 | contig 13017 bp, 14 predicted proteins | sample 3512341 | NCBI WGS metagenome assembly VFQQ01 (sample SAMN10412373, study PRJNA504923) | tailings metagenome | isolation source: Relicate 2 Philex TSF1 revegetated site | place: Philippines: Tuba, Benguet | collected 2017-08-29 | reverse complement strand
ATCTGTCAAGAAACTTGACAGAGGCCTCAAATCGCTGCGATGGGTATAATCACCGCCACACACACACACACACACACATACATTCAAGAGTCACGTATTCTACACCCTACGCCTGCGCACTCTCAGCTCAAAGGCTTGAAATGTCCCGGCTCACATGGTGCGTGTGGCGTGAAGTGTGGGGGTACATGGCTTTGCATGCACGCCAATGTGTTGCAAGCCCAGACTGTGTCCCAGTCTCACCTGTAGCCGTGTAATCAGGAACTCTGCGAACAGCCTCACACAGGGCTCCGGGTACTTGTAGCACATGTAGAAGACCAGGTACTGACTGAACTTGGAGCGGTGTGTGTTGAGAATGGTGCGCTCGAAGGATGACATGAGAGCTGACCAGGTCTGTGCGGGGCCACCGGCACCTGGGAGCGTACACCTGCGACGTACCGGACACACACACACACGCACGCACGCACACACACACACATGAGCACCACGTGTGCCCGCCTACGCGCGTTCGTGTCACTAGAGGCGAACTCGACACCCCCCCCCCCCCCAAAGCACACTCAAAATGCGTCGAGTCGTGTGTGCAGATGTGTATCTAACGTGGCCAGCCTACACAGTACACACCTGTGTTCCAAGTGTTGAAACGCCAGCTCCATCAGACTGTCAAGCTTGTTCGCGAGCTCATCAACAGGCTTGGCCCCACCATCAGCCGCTGTGGCGCCCGCCGCGCCCGCCGCCGCGCCCTCCCAACCGCCCCGCGGCCCCGCGGCCTGCGCGTCCAGCCTCTGCTGTCTTATCTGTTCGAGCTGCTCTGGCGAGGCGTTCAGGTCTAGCTCGTGCATACCCTCCAGCTGGAAGACTAGGTCAGGGTCCTCCTCCGCTTCTTGTTCCTCTGCTACACCATCTGTGTGACACACACACACACACACACACCACATCACGAAATGTACTACCGCTTGCACTCGCACTCCGCTCCTGACGGCTCACTGCATCGCAGCAGCATCTGACGGTGTTCTAAAGGACGATACCAGGGCTGACAGAGGCCACGTATGCGTGCGTGCGCGCGCGTCTCTGTGTGTGTGTGTGTGTGTGTGTCGCTCACCTGTGTGGTTCTTGTCTGATATGTCCTCCCAGCGTATGTCCACATCCAATGTAAGCAGGTGTTCCACTACCGTGGCTAGCAGCGCGTCACGCACAGGTCTGCCTGCGGGCGCCTCGGCTAGCCTGAACACCGCTGACAGGAACATGCACTGCGTGTCCCTGTCGCGTAGCTTGTGGGGCATGTGGGTGCTGACCAGCTGCATCAGACTGACTGGCGCGGTAGGCACGAGACTCAACACCTGCAAGGAACACACATTGACACACACACACACACACACACACACACACAGGCTGGTCTTGAGCCAGTGGCCACTAGTACCATGGGGGCGGCAAAGAGGCAAGGGCAGGGTGTGTCTGTGGGGATATGCGCGCTGTGTACGACATGCTGGTGTGTGCCAAGGTACTGTTTAGGGTGGCATATGACATATGTCCCTGTTCGCACCTTGATGAGTGTCTCTGTGATGGCGTGCTGTACGGCCATGTCCTCCTCGCTGGGCTGCCATGGTCCCAACTGCGCGTCACTGTCTGTCGACACAGGCTGCTGTGTGTGGGGTAACAGAGACGCGACTAGCAGCCTGAGGCACGTATGGGTGAACGCTGTATTGACGACCACCAGCGTCGCGATGAAGTCCAGCACAGCTGCACGCACGCCCTGTAGGCACAAGGCAGCGCAAGATACATAAGGACAAGTCAGTATGGCTGCCCGCGAAACCCCTTAACCCTGGAATGTGTAAAGCCTGCGCAGGGTGCAGTGCCGGGGTCTTGAAGTGTCTTGTTGGGTCCTTGAGTGGTGGCAAGAGCACTTACAGGGCCTGTTGTTCTGAATTTGATGCCGAGGACCTCCGCAAGAAGGGACTCGTGTTGATGCTCGCGGATCAACGACACGTACTCCTTGAGCGTGTTGATGTACACTTCCAGTCGCTGCCACGTGACGGGCCCGGGCTCGCGCTCGCTCTTCTTGCGCGCGGCAGCGAACTCGCGGACAAGGCTGCGAGCAGGTGGCAAAGGGCACGCGGTATGGGCACGTACGCGGAGGATGACTGTGCGGCGCGTTGCACCTTTCGGACCTCTGCTCTGCACCTGACCCTTGTTCTGGCCCCTGAAGCTACTCACGTTGCATACAAGTTGGCTTGGCTGCCGTTGGCCTTGGTCAAAGCCTGCTCAAATACTCTCCGAGTCTCTGCGGGGCAGCACGCCACAAGGAGGTAGGCGTCAGGGTTTGAGGCACGGTCTTCACTCAGCCCACAGGCACAGGAACCCATAGATGAACCCATCCAATGCTTAGGGGTACCGCTTACGTTGTCTCAGGGCCTCTGTCTGCGGCCCAGCCATGACTGCTCTGAGACGGCGGCGAACCTGGTCTCAGCGCCGCAACTCCTGGGATCGGCCCAGCCCTACATCGACGACTGACGTATTATCGTTATACTGTCGCAGCTTCGCAGATGTGCGGACTCGGTGCTTCAGCGAGAGTTGCGACAAACCCTAGCGTCTGTGCTGGGTCAGAACTGTCCTTGTGCGTAGGCTCTGCTCTTGTATATGGTTGTTGAGGTGAAACAGGGTGATGATAGGCGCTGTTGCGTGTTGAAGGCGTCGCACCAAACCAGACAACCACATTCATTCGATTCAAGCTTGTCAGCTCTCCGCTCCCAGCAGTCTTCCCAGTCTGCAGTGTGCGCGGCTATGGACGACTTTGACCTGTATGCGGATCTCAGCCTTGGAGGACGCGATGGTAAGAAGTGCTGGCTTGTCTATGCACACCTGCGCACCTTTGAACGGCTCCTGGCACGCTGACGCTTGGAAGAGCCGAGCTTGAGCGCCTGTCTTTATGCTTATGACGCCGCGCAGAGGTCAAGGTGCCCGCCCCGCCACCCCTGCAGCCCGCAGTTGTCTTCACAGGCGTGGCATCGAGAGCCCCTGCCTTGCCAGCACCTACAGCCCCACAGAAGCCTGCTCCTGCGCCGCAAGAGGATGTTGTAACGCTGGTGTCTACACACAAGGCGGAGGTCAAGCGGGTAAGGGACGTAGCGATAGCACGGCGTGGGCACATACACATTGGTGTGCCAAGCCGACCATAAGTCCTTGCCTTTGCACGGTGCGCAGCTCAATGGCATCATCACATCCCTACAGGACCAAGTGCAGCAGCTGGAAGAGTCTCAGGCTCAGGCAAGAGCTCGGGTAAGTGTATGCAAGACATGCTGTAGCTCCCGCAACCTGCAGCCATGCGCCAGACGTCAAAGCCGCAGAGCGTGTCAGCAGACTGTGCATGGCCTGCCTGTTGTTGCTTTGCAGGCGGATACCCTCGCCAAAGAGCGTGCCACGCTCGTGTGCAACATCTCAGTCCTCTACCGCACAGCAGTGGCGGAGCTCGACTGGCGGACCCGCGAGATAGACACGCTCCGCAAACGAGTGGCGGAGCTAAGCAGCATAGCACAGACCACAGCAGCAGCGCCGCGTAAGCGGGCAGGGACCTCTCCCTTGGCAGCCGCGCCAGTAGGCGCCGCAGCAGCGTCTGCTGAACCCGTCAAGGCAGTGGCACCAAGGGCGCCTGACGCCGCAAAGAAGCAGCCCGCAGCACCGTGTGCGGCGGGCGCACCCACGCCTGCTGCGCCGCGCGCGGACAGCCGGAGCACACCATCCGCGCCGCCGCGGCGAGAGCCGCAGCAGTCAGACGGCCAGCTACCGGCGCGCGCGTCTGCCGGCAAAAGTGCCGAGCGCCGCAGCGGCGGTGACGCGGCCAGTGGTAGGCCAGGGCGGCAAGACTCCGAGCCGCACAGTATACCGCGGGACCAAACCCAGCAAGCACATCGCCAAGGCGGGGAGGGTCAGCGTGGTGTACACGACAGCGGCCGGCGGCACGCCGACACATCCCGTGAGCGCGACCGTGAGAGAGACAGGCCGCGGAGTGACGGCGGTGGCAAAGACGGCGGTCGTATCCCGCGGCCTGACGCGCGTGATGCGGGCGGCGCGCGAGCCCGCTCTCAGGAGCGCGAGGGTGCGGGTGCGCGGGGTGGGGACGGGCGTCAGGGCGGGGACAGACACAATGGCAGGTCATCAGACACAGGGCCTCCCAAGCAGCACAACGCAAAATGCGCAACAGCGTCGCGGCCTTCAGAGCGCACAGGACAGCCCGAGCGTACCAACTCAGGGCAGCCCGCCGCACAGCGCATAAGCAGTGCGCGTGCCAGCGAGTCTGAGGATGGCGAACTGTCACAAGGGGCCGCTGCAGGGGCACAGGCCGTCAAACGCGACCGCATACAGTGGCCAGGGGGCAGGGGTAGCGAGCATCAGGGGTCAGAGAGGAGTCAGCGCGAGGAGCGGCCTAGGCAGGATATGAGTGGGGACCGGCAGGAGCGCCGCGCGCACTCACCAGGGCGGCGGGGCTCGCAGACGCACGGTGGCAGGGAGCAGGATCGGGGCCAGGGTAGGTCAGATGATGGTGCGCAGTGTAGAGTGGTAGGGAGCAAGAGGCAAGGCACTGAGACTGATGAGCAGGGCGCGGACCGCGGTCGGCAGTGGCATTCTGAGTACCCGCAGAGAGAGCCACCGAGCAAGCGGCCTCGCAGAAGCCCTAGCCCTGTGAGAAACTATGGATAGCGTCCGCGCGTCTGTAAGAATGCAAGCGGGGCCGAGTGCGAAGTCTGACTGATGACATCACACTCATCTTAACCCCATTGCTCCTTCGTTGCTCCCTGTCTTCAATGAGCCAATGCTAGCAAGCAGGCAGGAAGGGAGACGTACGCGCCAGGGCTCAGCTGTCGGGCGAAATTCTTGCAGCCCACCTCTTGCAACGCTCACAGTGCGTGCTCAGAATGCAGGTGCAGTGCAGCAGGCAATTACTGTGCGGCCCTAGTCGCTTGTTAGCTCCACAACGAGCTCAAGGGATCCGGAGCAGGTTCCCTTCAGCCAGACAGACGAGGCCCGACACAGGGATGGCCTTCATCTCAGGTACGATTAGCTAGTCTGTACGCAATAGCTGCACGGCAGTCTGTCAGAGCCAATGTGAGAAGCCAATCTAAGGAGGGCAACACGGGTTCGTGAGGTGGCACCGTGCTACTGCCGGGGACACGGGCAGCCCTCTGCCTGCCAGTGTAGCCAGCCATTGGCTCTCATTGCTGCCAGTGCATACATAGAGTCACATCGCGCCAGCCAGCGCGGGCGATCTTGCAGCATCGGTGGCAGGCTGGCCCCCCAGGGTGTTGTCTTTCCTCCCGCGCCTGACCCGCCGCAGAGAAGGTCGAGAACCGCTACCAACCCCGAACAGACCCTGCTGCACAATGGCGTGTTGAGGCGTACTCAGCAGGGAAGGGCGAACTCACGCCACCGGAGCCCAGCAAGCCTTACCCACTGACCAATGTCCTCCTCTGCGTGGCAGCAGCGTGTGCAGGCGCCTTCGGTACGTGCCAACCCTTGCTTTCCTTGCGCATATAGCACACGCAAGCCGGTCAGAGCAGCTCGCACCTGTCTTGCTGTAATAAGGCATAGCAATACGTTGACCCGCTACTCTGTACGTGCTAGCAACGTCGTGTCTCGTGCTGGTTTCGTATGCACGCAGCTTTTGGGTACCACGTCGCTGTGGTGAGCACGAAGTGTTACACACACACACACACACAAACAAACAAACGCATACAGTACACGCTGCGCGGGTGCATGTGGTTGCGCGTATGGTGCACTGGCATACCTGTCAGGCACCGGTGACAGTACGTCGGTAGGTCCACCAGCTCGAAGGACAAGCCGAAACAGCTGAGCGCATTCGTTGTCTGTTTGCAGGTTAACGGCCCCCTAGAGACCATAGCGAAAGATCTAGGGTTTGGTGGCGACAAGGCTCTTGAAGGCTCTGTGGTCAGCGCGACACTCATGGGCGCGGCCATAGGCAGCCTCACAGGTGCGGGGACACACACACACACACACACACGCGCGCACGCACGCACGCACACAACACACAAACATGTGAACTCATGTATGTGGACACACGAGGGCAATCCGACACCTCGCATGTGTGTGTGTATGTCTACATAGGTGGCGGTCTGGCGGATCAGTTTGGTAGGCGCGCTGCGCTGCTCCTTGCGTGTGCGCCCCTCCTTGCCGGCCCGCTCCTGTGTGCCTGGGCGCAGGGCTTCACCCAGGTGCGCGTGCTCACACTTAAGGCATGTTTCACCTTCGGGCAGCTCACAGCCAGCTGAACCAGAGTGTGTGAGTGTGTGTATGTGCCTGTGTGTGCATGTGTCTGTGTTGCAGATGGCGCTGGGTCGCTTTGTTACAGGTGTGGCCATTGGTCTCACATCAGCCGTGGTGCCAACATACATCAACGAGGTCAGTACACACACACACACACACAGATGTACAAATGTGCATACCCTTGCACTCATGTGGTGGCTGGCTCGCGTATGGCCATCATGTGCTGGCAGGTATGCCTATCTGCCAGTGCGTGTCTGTCCGTGTCTGCTCTGTGTATGCCGTGTTGTGTCCCCAGGTGTCCCCTAACAGTATTCGTGGCTCCCTAGGCGCACTCAACCAACTAACGATCTGTATCGGTATCCTAGCTGTGCTGTTGGTCAATGTGGCACTGCCCGCCACTCAGTGGAGGAGCTTCTTCATGCTCGGGACAGTGCCAGCTGCACTGCTGCTGCTAGGTAAGCTTCACTGGACACACACACACACACACACACACACACACACACACTGCACTGCTCGGGACAGTGCCAGCTGCACTGCTGCTGCTAGGTGAGACGAGCATATGTACACACAGGGACGCGCGCATACACGCACACACACACGCGTGCGCGCGCGCTGCTGCACTGCATCTGGCACACATACTACCAGCAGCATGTGCTTGCATCTGACACGCACGCGCGAGGCACATCATGGCATCTTACGGAAAGCCCATCTGAGTATCACAGCATTGCGCGCACTGCAAGGCCAAGGACTGAATGTTTGTTTGTTTGTGTGTGGGAACATGCATTATTCCACATACATTAGTGGAACAAGTGCACCGCAGGGCTCTACTCAAAGAAACAGGCCTCAGCATGTGTTGTGTGTCGTGTCGTGTTCTGTCTCACACAGGTATGCTCCGCTGTCCTGAGTCACCCCAATGGCTCCAATCCCAGCGCGCAGCGGCATCTGCGCAGACCGCTGCCAAGACACTGTGGGGACCCAACGCTGAGACAGAGCTGGGGGCAGCGCCAGCATCCGCAGGTATACGCGTGTGTGTGTGTGTGTGCGCGCGTGTGGTCCCATCTGTCCCATGTATGTATCGCTTTCACACCGCGCGTTCTCTACGTATATGCACCTGCGTGTGTGTGTGTTTGTACCTACGCGCGTTTCATCCCTGTGTGTGTGTGTGTGTGTGTGTGTGTGCAGGCAAGGCTTCAGAGAATGTTGGATGGTTGGACCTACTATCCGCCAAGTACAGGCGGGGCGTCATCATGGGATGTATGCTCTTCGCTATTCAACAGTTTGCCGGTATCAATGCACTCGTCTACTTCTCTACAGCCGTCTTCAGACAGGTATGTGTGTGTGTGTATGTGTGTGTGTGTGTGCGCGCACACACAAGCACTGGCCACCTGTACGCACACGCTACCATTCCCAGGCTGCGGGCGCACAAGCACAAACAGACAACACCTGTGCGCACACGCTACCATCACGTGCCTCCGAGCCTGCAGTACACCGCACATGAGTAAGGCGACTACGTATGTGTGTGTGTGTATGTGTGTGTGTGTCCCCTGTCCCAGGCGGGTGTCACGTCAGACACACTGGCCAGCGCTGCAGTGGGTGCAACAAACGTACTCGGTACAGTGTTAGCCGCATCCCTCATTGAGCGCACAGGACGTAAACAACTACTCATTAGCAGCTACATAGGACAGGGGGTGGCTATGTTGAGTATGGCTGCAGGTACGTGGGGTCACACACACACACATTGACAAGCATCCCGCGGCTTTGAGGCAAGAATCAAGACATCGCAAGCAATGTGTGTCTGAATGTGTGTGTGTGTGTGTGTGTGTGTGTGCAGCGTTCAGTGTAGCAGCCCTCAGTGGCGTGTCAGGCACAGTGGCGGTGGTGGGCACACTCGCATACATCCTTGCATTCGCACTGGGGGCAGGACCTGTCACAGCACTGGTCATCCCTGAGTTCAACCCTGTGCAAATCAAAGGTACGCTTGTCTGTGTGTGTGTGTGTGTATGAACGTGTGTGTGCGTGTATGTTTATGTGTATTTGTGCGTTTGTGCTGCACGTTCAAATGCGGTGCGGTCTTGGATTGACGCTCGTTTGCAGTCGGACATACGAGGCTGTCGGCATGCGAGTGGTGACCCTTGCCCGCATCTGTATGCTGTATGTTGATCACAATAGAATGCTTTTGCCTTGTTGCGACCCTAGTGGCCTGATGTGCGCGAGACATGTAGGCTGTGGTGATTCATGAGCTCTGACTTGCAAGCGAGCGTTCCCTTGCGCCGCGTAATGATATGCCATCATGTCTTTGTGTGTGCATGTTCAGCGCCCTAAGAACATGTGTGTGTATCGCTGCCAACGCTACTGCTGTATGTTGGGCCCTCACGGTGTGTGTGTGTGTGTGTGCGTGTGTGTGTGTGTGTGTGTGTCACACTGCTCTCACAGGTCGTGTGATGGCGGCTGCAATGACCACACACTGGGTGTGTAACGTGGCAGTGGGTCAGACGTTCATGGGTCTGGTGGCGCAGTACGGATTGGGCACTGTGTACACTGGCTTTGGACTGGTGGCATTGATGGGCGCACTGTACATTATGGGACAGGTATGAGAGCACACACACGCAAACACACATTGGCGCACACGCATGCACGCACACACACACACACACACAATGCAGGCGTGCAGTGCGAAGAGAGTCTGCACGGGGCTGTGAGCACACCGCCATCGCGCACACACTGACGTGGTCTTTGTGGGCTGACACCCGCCTGTGGTAGCATAGCAGGGGGAAGCCACCTGTGTGTGTGTGCTGTGTGTGTGTTTGTGTATGCGTGCAGATTCCTGAGACCAAGGGCAAGTCCAACGAGCAGGTGGCTGCGGAGATGGCAGTGTAGGGTGGCTTTGCACCCCGTGCCAAGTGTGTGCTGATGGTGGCCTCATAGTTCAATCAGGCTGCCTTTGTAAGGTGGCCCCACTCCCTGCCAGGATTTGTATGTTTCTCAGGCGGCAGAAAGACGAGCCCGTGCATGTGCCGAGGGTGGTCATGCGTGCGGGCACGCGCACAAAAGGACGAACACAAGGAATGCAAGTTGTTCGCAGTTGCTATTGTTTGTTGCTCACACTGATTGACAGGCGCTTCTGTGTGCTCTATGGCGCTACACTGTGCTGTATCCCTTCGGTGGCCTCTTTTCAGTGGTGTTTTCAGTGGTGTTCTTTGTTGCAAGTACGCGCTCTGATGCGTCTTTACATGGACATCTCCTGATGCCTGCGGTTTGTTGTGTTCTTTTGACCGGTGTGTTCGTACGCTCTGCACACTGTCTGTGTACCCAGTAGACACAACAAAGCGCGTGCTCAAAACAGAGAACATGTCGAACCGACCAGAGCACATACACTGTCTGTACACCCAGAGTATAGTGCTCTGGTTGCTTGGTCATCTTCTCTTTTTCAAGCACGCCCTTTGTTGTGTCCCTCTAGCCAGCGTCATGATTGTGGCTGCGTTGCGCTCACATTCTGCGTTTGCGCCTTACGTGTGCACCTGGCACTGCACGCAATGCCATCATGACGCAATGCCTACATGGCGCTGATGCCTTTGATCTGTCTTTGACCTCTGTTGCGTGGAAGTACAACATGTGTGGAGTATGAAGTACGCGTTGGGTCTGCTGCTGGCATGTAGCAGGGGAGCTGCCTGCAGTATGGGCTTTGTTTTCGTGTTGCTCCTTCAGCTTTGCTTCGCTGCGTATACTGGCTGTTTTTGCATGCCCTTCCTTTGTATTGTTTGCTCGGTGTACATTCGCTGCTGTATCTGTAATGTTTATTTATAATGTCCATGCTTACAAGATAAGACCAACACACGCCATCAAAGCATGACGCCTGCAACAACAGCCGTTGTGTGCCGGTGTGGTGTCTGTATGGTACAGCGAGCCTGAGGGTCATGTTTGCCCTCTCAGCTTGACAAGCAAGAAGCGGCACGCAACTCAGCACTGCTGTCACACATTTCGCACACACACACACACACACACACACACACACACAGACCGTCGGAACACACAGACCGTCAGAGAGAGCTCCGCCCTGCTGTCACGCGCGTCAGCACACACACACACGCACACACACACACAGGTGCTGCCTAACGACGAACTGGAAGGACACGTGCAAGACCTCGCACACGCATAACACATCTGCTAGAAACCGCTGCGCAGGAAGGGGCTAGAAGAAAACAACTGCCTAAGATGCGTATTTCCATGCACGCGCACAAAGACACGCTAGCAACAGAAGGTGCTGGCAACGGAAAGAGGCTACATGCACAATACCTTACGGGACCTACGAGCCAATACCACAATGCATTGCATTTACGACGCAGACCTGATCGCTGTGCACAGCACTCACAGCAGTATACCATGTCACCGACCACTGGCTGCATGTGAACCACTTAAGACCACGATTGTGTCACTCAACCAAGTGCTTCTATGCCTGCATTTCCACAGTCGCTATCAGGGGTGCACCTCTATACCGGCCAGGCGCTTTGAGCAATCGCGGATGCTATGCAGGGTATGCAACCAGGCCCTTGCGGTGCTCATGGGGCCACTCTGACGCATGCATACATGACCAGAGGAGCATGAGATCAATCGCGATGCGGCAATTGTGCCATCATGTCGTCCCTTCCAGGCTATCACAACTCAACTAACACATGAGGCCCAACCAGGCTATCACAACGCAACAACTCCCCCGGCCAGCTCCTCTGGCCATGCACACAGTGTCGCCATACCATGCATGCGACAGCCAGCTTATCCTTTCTCTCTCCAATGGATGAAAATGCCCCACACATGCACGGGACACACAGACGTACGTGCAACACCATGTATGCATATCTGAGGGCTCCGCTCTCAGATGATGAGAAGGCCCGTGAATCAATGTCTGGCAGAAAAAGGTAGAAGAATGTGGGTAGTTAAGCAACTGCTTATTATAGGCAAGTGGGTAAGGCACAACTGACAACTGAGGTTCGCAACCTAGTGTGCAACTCAACTCTGTATGTGTGCGTGCTATATGGTGCGTGCTAGGACAACGAGCAAATGAGTATGGAAGAATGCGTGTTCTGTGGCTTGTCAAAGAATGCATGTGCTGTGGCTCGGTATCAACAGTACAACTAAGTGTGTGTGTGTGTATACTTACTCGTGCAACGAGCAATCAATCGCGTGGGGGCCAGGTGGGGCTCGCCCACCTTTCAACTCTCAACTTTGTCCATGCGTGGTTAGTGTGTGTCCCAACTTGCTCAATCAATTGCAGCGTGTACAGGCGTGTTCCAAGCTTGCTTCGTTTGTCTCAGCATGTCTCGACTCGCATGCTCACGCGATATGAGTGATGTCGTCAGCCTTGCGCTTATTCGCTGCAAAGTGCTCCTCAAACAACCGTGGTTTTGGCAGTGGGCCACAGCCAGCTTGTCACTGCATTGCGCTCCATGCCTATGCCTTGTCTTGCCTGGCAACATATCGCTGTTGTCAGATGCCTGGGCGGGCCATGTGCGTTGGGCCCATGTATACGACTCGCATTAGGTCGCTTTGCAGCGATGAAGGCTATTGGCTGAGCCCTGTAGCGGAAGGCTAGCGAATGAGCTTGTCAGATGCATGGACAGTTCATGCATGACAGCATGATTGCTCCCATCAAGGTCGCTTTGCAGCGACGAAGACTGGTTGACAAGCCCGGCCATCCTTACTGAGAAGGCGCTTTCAGTGGTGTAGTGACTGTGGTATCACTTAGACTGGTGAGCTTGCGACGGTGGGTGATGCCCACGTGCTGTGGTGGGTCGGCTCGCTCATTAATGTATGGGTGATGTGCGCCTATTACTGGGTATCGCATGCACTGGTGGGCTCATCAGCGCTTGGTGGGCTGAGCGCCCTCGGTCTTTGTTGGCATGTTTGTCCCCACCACAGCACGCGGGCTACGCACAGACAGCGGCGACGGCAGCGCACACCGCGGCGACGTAGCGCCCTGTGCAGCCGCAGCCATGGCAGCCGCCACAGCCGCCGCAGCCACCGCGCTCGACGGGCTCAGCGTCCTGGCCAGCTGCAGCTGCGTGCTGCCGCCACCAGCCGCAGTCACAGCCGCAGCCGGCGCAGCCGGCGCCGCTGCCACACCACCAGCCTGCTTGCCTGCGACTCCAGCAGCCGCAGCCGCGGCAGCGGCAGCTGCAGCCACGACTGTGGCTGCATCCGACTTGTGGCGAGTGAGCGTGCGTGTGACTGCGGTGAGGCCGCTGGCTGTGTGTGTGGTTCTAAGACTGGTGCGTGGTGTGCCCGCTGATTGTGAGGGCAGAGGGAGGCCTAGGTCACCAAGCGAGGGGTCAGCTGCTTGCATGGCCGCATCCATGAAGGGGAATGCAACACTGCATGGATACCCACACACATATACAAACACATACACATCTGCCCAGCACTAGGCATGAAAGGCAAGTGCAGTCCTGCCCAAGGTGCATGTGTGTGCGTGCACATGTCTGTGTGGGTATGTGCGTGTGTGTGTGTGTGTGTGTGTGTGTGTGTGTGTGTGCAGATCTCACCTGCCCTGTTTGACCCACTTTTCAAATTCAGGTCCTCCTTGAATTACCTCCTCTATGGGTGAGTACTGGAGCAGCACAGCCTGCACACACACACGACACGACAAGAGATGCATGGTCAACCTGTCATCAAAGTCATTAGGTGTAGGACTGTGCATGTTGCCTGAATTGCGCGATGTTAGAATGCTTTCATATGGGGTCCCATGCCGCACCTGTT
>VFQQ010004178.1_pt1 | contig 13018 bp, 17 predicted proteins | sample 3512341 | NCBI WGS metagenome assembly VFQQ01 (sample SAMN10412373, study PRJNA504923) | tailings metagenome | isolation source: Relicate 2 Philex TSF1 revegetated site | place: Philippines: Tuba, Benguet | collected 2017-08-29 | reverse complement strand
ACCCGCTAGTACTAACACCAACACGAGTACTAACACTACCCCTAACAGCGCAGATGGCAGTCATAACAGCGATTCATGGTTAGGCGCGCTCGCGGCGGCATGGTCCGTGCTGGCGGGGCCGCACCCGCCCAAGCCGGCGGCCGCAGACGACGCGGCCGGCGGCAAGTCCGGCGAGTCCGCGTCGTCCGTCACGAGCACTGACAGCGCTGATCGCCCAACCACGCCTGATTCGTCCCGTGGCTCCAAACCTTGGTGGTTGTTTTGGGACACGGGTGACACAAGTGTGGCTGAGGCGGCGTCACACGCGGCCACTCTCGAAGATCTCCACGATCGCAGTAACAGCGGCAAGTCTGACTCGCAAGCTGACCCCACGAAAACGAGCAAAACCGGCCAAAGCAGGCCGTGGTGGGCGATCTGGGGCGCAGGGGCCCCGCCCGCCACTGGTGAGGCGGGCGCGCCCGCCAGTGAAGGTGGGGAGCAGGGTACGGACGCAGACGCGGCGGCCCAGCAGCAGCAGCAAGGCGGGCGGCCGTGGTGGAAGTTCTGGGGGGGCGGGGGTGAGCAGAAGCAGGGCGAGGGTGAGGGGTCTGTGGGGAGTCAGCAGGGCGGGCATGATGGTAACAAGCCTGTTGAAGCTATTATCATTCCACCTGACTTGCCATTGGAGGAGATCGCAAAGTGAGTGACAGGCCCGTTGTGTCAGACTGTGCGCTTGTACATGCACAGTACAGAATCAGCTCATGGCAGTTCGCGAGCAAATGGGTTGGCCGCCCACGCAAGATTACGCAGCAAAGCCCTGAAGCCTGACGACTGAATGTGCTTGTGTGTGTGCTTGTGTGTGTGTGTGTGTGTGTGTGTGTGTGTGTGTGTGTGTGTACTAACAGGGAGGTGGCCAAGCTCAAGGATGAAAACTGGCGCAGCAAGGAGGAGCGAATGGAGAACATTTGGGCCAAGGCCGCGCAGCGCAACGACAGGCCCTGGATCATTCTGTGTGCTGCGCTGCTCGCCATCGCGTGTGTGCTGCTGGCATTAGACGTCGCACACTGGGAACAGGTAGGGTTCGGCACAGCGAGGCACGCATTAAGCACTTGCAAGCCTTAGTATTAGCCCAAGGGACGCCCTAGCCACGGAAAGCCCAACCCCAGTCTGAGACTCTGGTGCACAGCCTGCGTACAAGGGCTGTGTGTGTGTGTGTGTGTGTATGTTCACAGGTCATGGAGATGACAGGGCAGACCACTGGCCCCACCCCTGAGGCATCGCTGCCCATCGCTACCCTTTCACTGCTGCTGCAGCTGCTGCGCTGAGCGCACGACACACCCTTGGCGCTGTTCAGCTAATGACAGACAACAGCAACGGCTCTCAGGCCCTCAGGGACTGGACGCAGCCGTTACTGTGTGAGCAGACTTGGTGGCAGGCACGGGACAGGGATAAAAGGTTAGGCTCCCAAAGCATTCGCTGCTGTCGGCAGACCTGACATAGCTCGGTAGTCTCAGGCAGTATGCGTTCCTCAGCTAGGCAATACACAGCTTTGTGGACGGGCAGTGTCTGTACAACCGCATGTGGCATGGCCGCCCATGCAAGGTGCAAGATTTTGTATGTGCCAGCGCACTCGACATTGCAGTTCGTATCAATGTATCCATGTTATGTCGTAATGGTACTTGTATCGTATTGTATGGTACACTGGTGGTGGTAGGTATAGCTTACTGACGCGGAGCTGATGTGTGTACGGAGGGATGCGGAGAGCGCAGGAGATGAGGACGCAGGTGCACAGACACACACACATTACTTTTGACACGCAGAGAGCATATCTCAGGGCTCTGCTAGGTGCATTTTGAACACGTTGGACACGCAGATTAGTGTGGAAAAGAGATGCTTTCGGACCCTGATGTATGCGTTGTTTGTGGGCTTGGCTTGCTTCGCTTTTGCTGTTCCCTGGAGCGCGTAGTGCGACGCGTGCGTAGGATAGGGCGTATGAGTTGGCGCGAGGGCAATAGCGTACAGTTTTGTAGCGTGTAGCGTTCTTGCGGTAGTGGCACTTTGTTACACGTGCTGTGCGGAATCTTGCTGTGTAAGAGAGGCGGCTGTGCGTCCATTCTTGGTCCTGTTCGCCGTTGCCGTTTTTCAGTCTGACAACCCACTCAGTCTGCCTGCAAGCTCGCCCTTGGCTTTCTTCACATCTGTCCGCAACCAGTTCACAGCCAGCCGCGCTGCGTGGCGATCATGAGCAGAATGCAGCGCGTTGTGTTGGGCCTCATCGCAGTCTTGGCCCTTTCGCACTCAGCCGCAGCGCGTTCCGGACCGCTAGGATCATTTGTGGACTCCTTCTTTACTCAAGGACAGCCAGCAGGAGGGCAGTCGCAAGGCAGGACGCCTCCAGGGCCTGCGCCACCCAGCCCGCCTTTGCCCAGTTCGACGAGTCAGTCCGGACTGCCCCAGATTATTGACCTTCGCGGCTGCAAGTACACGTAGGTGGTGATCAGCAGGCCATAAGGAGCAGAAGCAGCGCGCAGGCAGAGCTCGGAATGGATTTGGGTGGCTTCGTGATCGAATGCTGCCCTCGCAGCGTGAGAGGTTCTGAGACGCTAGCCTATGCTGCGGCATCGCTGAACATCCAGATCGACGACCTGGTCATGGCTCAGAACAACACCAACCTCGATTTGACTGCTCCCGGGGTCTGGACGGCAGGCAAGGAGGTGCAAATCCCGTGTCCAGGTGTGTTACAGGCTGCCCTGACAGCTGCATGCAGGTCTTCTGTGCCCTGGAGACGGGGTTTGGAGTGTTTGCCAGGGTGATGATCAGAGGGGTGTACGCACGCGCACCCCTGGCGTCACATCACTGACGTGTGCGCCTTTCGCGTGCCTCTCGCCTTGCGCTGCGCAGGGTCCAACTACAATCGCTTCTTCCCGCTCTACGTGGCGGGGTGCTTCTTCCAGTTCCGCATTCCAAGCAGGAGCAAGGTCACGCTGCTTCAGCTCGTGCTTAACCCACCATCTGACATAGGAGGCCCACTGACCATTCAAGGCATCTGGTGCGTCTTTCTGCTTTTCTGTGTGCGCGGCGCTGACAGCCAGCAGTGAGCGCGCGAGAGAAGCGACGGGTGCGCACAGACAGCGGTGACGGGGCACATAGCGGCCCGCGCAGTGTGCGTGCTCTGCGGTGCTGCCGACACGGCCGAGACCAGACAGCGGCTCGTTGTGCGATGAGGTGTGCCACGTACACTGTGACGCAGGACGGCAAACTGGCAAAGCACTGGCACCGACTTGACAGCTCCTGGCGCCCTGCAGCCCGACCGCACTATTGAGGTGCCCACGTGTGGCCACAACAGGCAAATTAACCCAGGTGAGCAGTAAGCTAGCAAGAAGGCTCGCGTCGCTCAGTCCGCACATGGTTAGGAAGCACTGGCAGCATCCGCGTGTGTGCGCAGCCTCGCTTCCCTTGAAATGCTAGTTTATATGCTGTGTGTGTGTGTGTCTGTGTCTGTGTGCACAGACCGTATCCCTCGTGATCGCAACCCCACTGGCTGTTTCTTCGAGCCGCCCGCATCGCCCGGCAGCGACCGCGTCGTGCGACTGTCCCAGATCACGACGCTGCTAGGCACTGACATTGAGGGCCTACAGAAGCTCAACCCTGGCAAGAATCTGACGCCTGGTGTGTATGATATGCTTACATGCACTCGTTACATATGCTCCGTGCCATACAGACTGGGCGCGCACATGACCAACACTCACTTTCCACGTCACACTGCCACACTGCTCGACGCAAGGAGCGCCTGTTAGACACATGCCCGTGTGTGTGAACATGTACGTGTGCTCGTGTTCTTGCGTATTCGTCGTCGCAGACACCATCGTGAGCGGCCCTGCCACGTCCCCCTACCCCGCGCCACCCTACCCGCCCCCACCCCCGCCACGAGCCAACGCTACGGGCAATGTAAGCAGCGCCCAGGGCCCTGTCAACGCCAGCAGGTCTGCAGCACCAACATCACCACAGTCAGCACACACGAGCATTGGTCGCCTGGTTATCCCCTGCCCTACTGGCCCCCAGTAAGAGCAAACATGCTTCTGTACTAGGCATCTCGCTGAAGCTAGTGTCTGGTCTTTGCCTTTGCTGGCTTGCTGTGGTTGGTTGGCTATGGTTGGCTATGTTCGCTGGGCGTGCTACTATGGCTGGCTGGCGGAGTTTGCTTGAAGCTTGCATGATGAGTTCTCTGCAGCTAAGACCGTACTATGCTTATGGCTTGCAATGCACTCACGGACCGTGCTGGACTGAATGGCACGCTAGAGTTCTATCAGTATTCAATGGATGTATAGAGACGCATGGCACGGATGATGCACATAGCAGGATTACTAGCAAGCACGCAAGCACACATGCAGAGTTAAACCATGCGTACTGCGATGGTGTATGTATCTGACCTTTGTGCACGACACGAGCGGTGCGATCTCGCGGGGCTTATCTGGCTGGCTGCATCGCCACAGCATGGCACTTTGCGCGCATGCTTGTTGACATCAGTTAGTGGTTGGGTAACGTTGTAGGATATGCAGGGACTGTCGAATAACAGAGTCCTGCTCTGTCTCTTGTTCTGACTGCCTTCTGACCTGCATAGTCAGCACGGTATGGACAAGCAAGGACGATGCAGACTCTTAGAAGCTTGGGGGGGATGGGAGTTTCACGGCTTCAAGCAGCAGCAATGTTGACTGGTTTGTATGTATGCTTGACGTGTGTATGTATGACCATTTGGCAGGAGTAGTGCAGCAGCGGTGTATGATTACATGCTCGCAAACATTTGAATCGCTGGTTTTGTGTGTAAGTTGCTCTTTTTTGTGTCTGTGCTTTGCCACCCCTTTACCTGCATCTCAGCAGCATAGGTTTCTACACACAGTCTAGCCAGCGCGGCTGCTTCAAGGGCTGTATTGTCTTCAGCAGCACACGTGGTGTCGTGCAGTGTGTACCACTGGCCAAGGGACAGGTGCCGCTGCCGCCAGCGTCTGAACTTGCGTCCCAGGCCCTTGCGAGACAACTCAAGCGCCTGCGCACACAAGAGACACGCAGAGTCACACTGTCACAATCCAGGCAAAGGACACGTGTACTCAGCACTTTGTAGGAAGCCCATCAGCGAGGAGCGTGCACTAATCCATCTGTACGCATCAGTGCGGAGTACAGGTGCACCAACCTACCTCAACAAGGCTGTATTGATTGTCCTGTCCCCTCTCCTGCATGTACTGCAGTCCGTCAATCACACTGTGTGACGCAGACAGGACAGCGGCCCACCCAGCGCCTGACAGGGAGGCCAGCTGGCTGCTCCAAGGTAACGAGGGTATGACACAGGCTGTGAGGTGTGACCAGCGGCGCATGAGAGCGGGAGCTGTGTGGTGAGAGAGGATGGAGGGCTGCAAGAGCAAAACGTATGACACAGCACGCAGACATGGAGGTAAGAGGCCCCTGTGTACAATGGCCGTACGTGCGGCCATGAACTGTGTGTTGGCACAGCGCGGTGGTTGCCTGTGTTGGCACGGTGGTTGCCTGATATATAGGCTTAGGCGCATGGGGCCCAGACGCAGTATGGCTGCAGGTGCTTGGCTTAACCAAACTTGCTGGCACCTGGCATGCATGCCCGGAAATCCAAGCCTAGTCCGCCGGCTTCTTTTTCAAACGCAGTGTGCGGGCATTGCGCCCTGTTCTCGTGCTGCATAAATGCTTCTGACGGTTGACTCGCACCTGTATGGCTACGGCCTCTGTCAGCATCACAGGACTGGCACGTGTGGTATCCATGAGATCCTCTAAATCTCTGATCAGATCTGATGGAGACTGCGCGGCACAGCACACACACACACATAGAGGGAGTCACAGACACACACACACACACACACAGTCACACAAATGCAGCACAGAAGTGGTGTCGCGATGCGTCGGGCGCCACACGAGTTGTGGGCACGAAAGCATCAGCCAGCTTTGTGCGGGCACATGGGCAACGAACACACACCTCCCACAGCAGGTGCGAGTCATGAAAGCAACGGAAGCATCAATGCGCGTTGTGTGGCGCACACACAGAGAGTCGCCCACGCATGCAACATGACATTTGATGTCACGATGTGGCGAGGCCACAAGTGTTTTAAAGCACGAAAGCATCAAAGCATGTACCTTCCACAGTAGGTGCGGGTCCCGTGCTACCAGTGTCTCTGCCATCATGCCAATGTCTGGACCCAGCAGCACACGAAGGGTCGACAAGGAAGCGTCCAACTGCACAGCAGCGAAAGCAAGAAGTCAGCACAGGTTCTGGGTTTATGTTGTAAAGCCCCTTGGTCTTGAGCTGGGCCATCATGCAATAATGGGCCTACAGCTTCGCTGTCACGCTCTGGGGAGGGCATAAGGTGATGTGCTGCATGAGGGCTGATGAGAGGAATCAACAGGCGAGCGTAGCTGTATGGGCAGTTTTAGGATGGTCAGGGCGCACATGAGATGCTGAGGCTCATGAGATGAGCACACAAACGTACCTGTATGGCATGGCTATGCGTTGGTAAGGCTTCACAGTGCACACAAACGTACCTGTGACGGAGTCCGTATCAAGAGATGGTAGTTGGAGGGCAGCTGAGGTATCAGTTTAAGGTCTGGTAGGGCGGCCATCCAGCTCAGCACAGCCCCCAAGTGTCGTTGTCTGTGTGGCAAGCTGCTGTGTGCCTGTGTGCTGCCCGTGTGGTCTGCTTGCGGCCCAGTGGCACTAATGATGCTGTCCGCCTCTGCAAAGGGCGATGCTGAACCACTGTTGCTTGCTCCGTCAAGACACCCCAAGGACACCTGCACGCGCTCACGCCCATACAGACGCACGAATGTGCATTCGCCCCTATACACAACACAATTAGGACAGTCAGCCTGCTGAGTGGCCCAGCGCACCGTGCGTGCGTGCGCGCGCGCGCGCGTGTGTGTGTGTGCTCTCACCATCCACGTGAGGCTGTCTTCCAGCCCAGGGTCAAGTGCTACACCTTGGCTGTCAAAGGCCCCACGGATGATGGCACGCACTGTACTCTCACTTGTTACACTTGCAGCCAGTGAGGGTACCCTCTGCTGTTTGCCAATAGGGAAGGGTCTATGTGTACTGTGTGAGTCTCTGAGCAAGGGGGTCGAGGAGGGTCCTGGGCTTGATGCCAGCGAGCGCTCCATGATCTGCGTTGCGATAATGAGGTGCAGGCACAAGAGTGAACCATTGGCATTGCAGGCCAAGTGGCATTCATCTCAAAGGGTAATAGTCCGGACAATGCAAATTGTGCTCAACTATGCTCAACGCAGACTGGAAGCAGACAGCGCACTGACTGCTCCACTGCACTGACAAAGGCGGCGGGGCATGCTTAAACTTAAAGCGCTCGCTCACCTGTGCTATAGTCAGGTCTTCTCTCCGCTTACGTCTGCGTGTGTCCTCCGCTGTCCCAGCACTACGCTGAGGCACACCCTCTGACACTGTGTACAGTGCTCGCAGGGCTGCACGCTTATCCCGCCACTCAAACATACGCTGCGCTGGGGTTCGCAGGCCTGCGTGGTACTGCGACGTAGACAGAGGCTGGGCGGAGTGCTGATTTGTTTTGCTGACTGCATCCCTGCTTTGTGGCGTCGTACGGGGCTTTGATGGTCCGGGGTAGGAGCTGTCCATGGACTGGTATGTGAGGATGGCTATGAGCTGATCCATCGCTTCAGAGACGTCGCGTAATGGCTGTGCCTGCTGATGCCCCGCGCTGGCGTCACGTTCTGGAGGCAGCGCGGGCGCTCTGATCTGCGCGCGACGGTGCTCGGGTCCCTTGACGACCATCCGGCTGCGAAACATTTGCCCGCACACTGGGGAAGACGTGGTGACGCGTGGAACGCGGAGGTATGCGCGCGGGTCTGCCATTTTCGGCTACTCAGCACCACAGTCACATTTGGTGCATTTGCCTGTGCTGATGCCCTCACAAGAAGCTTTGGCGATGCTAGAAAGCACGCGATGGCGCGAAGAGAGCACCCACGCACACGCGCCGGATTTGAACGCACAAACGGTGGACCTAGTCTTGTCGCTTGGCTGCACCTTCGTCCTCACAGACGTTCATCTGCACACTGACTCTGCACAACTGATAGCTAGCGACAATGGCAGCCCGTCCATCCCACAACATAGACCTGACGGGCAGGTAGGCGCAGTGCCTTCGCTTAGCCCTTTCCCAGGACAGCGTAGCCCTTTGGCAGCGCTGTGAGGATACCGCTATATCCTCTGCTCTGTGGGCTTGCAGCAATGCCATGGATATTGGCTCGGAGGGCGTGCCAGACAGCCAGCCCGAGGATGACTACAGCGCGGGCCCCTCAGCGCCCACCTCCCACCTGCAGCAGCCCTCTTCGGAGGCCCTGCACGTGCTCTCATACCTCACGCAGAGGATCGTCAGTTGCAGGAGTACCGCAGCGCAGGCTATGCGGCTTCGGCCGGCCCTGGCCAAGGGCGAACAGGAGCTCACCGCTGCGCTCAATAGCATGGTTCGGGACGCAACGAGCATGTCTGTGCTGGTGCTGGGCGACCCTGGCAGTGGCAAGACACTGGTGAGCCATTGCACCGTGCCCTCATCAGCCACGCACAAGCACCCACCAAGCAGCCCGCACTGGAGTACGCGTTCTCTCCATATACAAGCAGTGCATGTCACTGCTTCTGTGAGCACTAAACCTTTGTGTGTGTGTGTGCGCCGCGCGCGCGTGTGCGTGTGTATGTGCAGCTCGTAGAGCGTTCCATCGCGTATGTGTGCGCGGCACACAACACAGAGGGCAGCACCAACCGTGTGGTGGGGGTAGTGCGGCTCAGCGGCATCCTGCACCTAGACGAACGCGTGGCATTCATGGAGATAGCCAGACAGCTCTGCAGGTGAGGACTTACTATCACATGTGTAGCACTATGTGGGCACTGGTGCACGTGTAAGTGACTAAGTGGGCTGCGACGCACTTAGAGGGCCACACGCATGCTTGTGTGCGGGGTTGCGGGGAGATGAACAGTCTGTCAACCAAAAGGCTAGTCAGGACTGACCATGGCTCGTGTGCGTGTGCGTATGTGTGCGTACAGTTCGTTCAATCAGGAGTTCAGTAAGACAGCTTCATTCGATGAAAACCTCACCTTTCTCCGCAACATGCTTACCACACTTCACTTCAACCTTAAGAGCGTTGTCTTCGTACTGGACGGATTTGAACGCTTTGCACGGGCCAGGGGAAAACAGCAGTTGCTGTATAACCTCTTTGACATGCTGCAACACTCCAAAGTACAGGTAAGCGATCTCGCAACTCACATGGGCAGCGCACTTGTGTGTTTGCAAAGATGGCTGTTTGCTGTATCGATACACAGCAGCATTTGCCACATTGCGCAAGGCAAACTCTGCGCGCCCTTGCAGCGCTTGTCGCCGCAGGCACAATTCAAACCTCTGTGTCTGTCTGTGTCATTGTGTGTCACACAGGCTGCAGTCTTAGGCCTCACGTGTGCTCAGGACGTGATGGAGTCCATGGAGAAACGTGTGAGATCACGCTTCTCACACAGACGCATCATACTCACTGGCTTCTCACACTTCGAGGTGAGTGCAATACCTTTCCCACACACATCCCTGTGTGTGTGTGTGTGTGTGTGTGTGTGTGTGTGTCTGTGTGCGTTCGCGCGGTTTGTTTGAGCCGGGAAGGTGGCCCTTTGCGCAGGTAGCAAATGCGGATGCAAATGTGTGTGTGTGTGTGTGTGTGTATGTGTGTGTGTTTCCACTGCAGGTTCAAGACGCAGTAGCTCAGGCCAAGCCACCCCTACCCGCAGCCGGGGCTCCACCAGGCATTCGCCGTCCTTCAGCTAAGGACGATGACAACCGCATCATCACATATGAAGACACACCCTTAGGTGTGCTGCAAGACATCCTGACCCTGCCAAAAGACGAGGCGAGCGTACGGGACGCGCTCGCGCCGCCTGCGCCGGCGGCTGCGGACAAGCGCGCGGGTGCGCCGGGCGCGCGCGCCGCGGCAGGTGCAGCGGCGGCGGCTGGTCCTATGCCTGTGAGCGGTGGTTACATTGGGTTGTTTAACACTGGTGTGGCTACGGTCATGAAGGACAGGCGCGTCAAGGTGTGTGTGTGTTCGTGTGTGTCTGTGTGTGTATGTGTGCACCAGCAAGTGTAAAGAATACAGACGCGCACTCTGTTGTGGCATGCTGACCGCGCTCTGCATGCCCAGTGAAGGCACGTATAAACCACATGTGTGCGTGCAACAAGGCGCTCGTCAGGGCTCAACATGCGTCGTGTGTGTGTGTGTGTGTGTCTGTGTGTGTGTCTGTGTACACAGGACGCGTTACAACGTCTCTTCTTTCAAGGCATCATGCCACGTACCCTCATGGCAATAGCACACGGAGCGCTGGACGCCTGGCACGCAGACGTGTCAGCAGCGGCGAGCACAGGGGCACGTGTGGGGCTGTCAGCCAAACACATCCTTGACGGCATACAGACACAGATGGCAGAGACATTCGTGAGTGACTCGCCACGCACATGTGACAACATCCGTTCCCACGCACATAAGAAGATCCGTTTTTCCTCCGTCTTCGCATCGTGGTTGGCTTGCGATGTGCAGGACATCTGCTTGGGCCTTGCCACGCCGAGGACACGCCCATACGTGTGTAGCATGCGTGCATTTGCGAACCAACCTGTGCTTCTATGTGTGCATGTGTGTGTTTGTGTGTGTGTGTGTGTGCACAGGTGCCTCAGCTCAGGGACCTATCACTCTTACAGCAGTTACTAGTGGTGGGCATGGTGAGACTGGAGGGACGCAAGCTGTCAACATACAACTTTGAGGTACGTGTGCTCTGCTTGCCGCACGCATGCATGTTCGCCGAGGCAACGCGGGTCTACCCTCCCTAACCTCTGTGTCACGATGTGTCTGTGTGTGTGCCGCACTCTCACTCATGCGTCAGGCCCAGCGAACATACGCGTGTACATGTGTGTGTGTCTGTATGTTGTCATTCATGCAGATGGTCTGGGACGAGTGTCAGGCCAAGCTCGTCAGCGCTCTACGCTTTACCCCTGACGCAGCGTGGCGCGCATTCGAGGAGCTGGTCGAATCAAACATAGCCTCCTGGATCAGTGCAGGGGCGGAGGCCGCGGGACGCCCCATGCGGTACGCGGGGGTGAGCCTCGCTGTACCCCGCGCTGACGTGGCGACTGTCATGAAGGACGCGCCCGAGTACATTAGACGATTCTTTGAAGCTGAGGCGTGAGGAGGGGGCTTCTGTGTGTTATGTAATGCGCGTTTGGTATCTCGCATGGGGCTACCCGGTAGTTGTCAGTGTGTAGGCTGCGTTAACTGATGACACAGACGATTGGGATTGGGAGACACTCGCACGCAAGACACACGCACAACTGTACCAGGAAGGATTACACAGCATGTAAGCCGACCTACGACCTTGACTGTACGCGCAAAGGTCCTCCACACCCAAGCAGCAAACGTCACTACAACACCAGTCTTCGCTAAAGCTACTGTAACCCTGCCACACGCTGCCACATACAATCAACACATTACCGTCTTTGAACTTGGCAGTAACATTGCAGCTGCGCAGCCATGTACTAGGTACTTGGTTACTACATACTAGATACCTCTGCTTTACCTAACTGAAGGTGCCCTAAAGCATGTGTCATCTATGTGTCTAAGTCCCACCTAGTGCCAAGTCAAACCTGCTATAGTAGCGCAAGCAAGCGAATCGTGAATCAAAGTAGCAGGCCTTCGCAGCTACACAGTACTGCGCAGCGGCTACGCTTAGTTAGATCAGCCATATTGAATGGCCTGTGTAACATCCAAGTGCTGCTGCGCGGTGCGCGTGCGTTGCTATAACCATCGTGCTGCAGGACGTGCACCCTTGCCGTGCCACTCTGGACAACCTGTGTGCCTAACGAATCACTGTACGTTAGTCGCTCTGGTCGGCTGCGTCGAGGGCGTTACCAGTACTAGCGGTCGGGCTGCCCAGCCCGTCAGATAGCCCTAACCGCCCACCCGACTCTATCTGCTTCAACAGCCTGAACAGCTTCGCTGCCTCGCGGACCCGCGAGAAGTTGACACAGAAAGCCTGAACCTCGTGCAGCAAATCCACGATGTTTATGATCCTGTTGCGTATCAACGACTGCAGGAAAACGCACAGTAACCGCACCAAGCGGCTCTGCACGTACTTGTCGGTGGTCGCCTCGCACGAGTGGATGCAGTGCGCTATGTACAGGTGGAGGAATTCGGTTGGCAGCGCCATGCAGGTGGTTAGTTGGTTCACCACCTCCATGCTGTGGAGGCTCATGTCGCTTTGGGCTAGGGTGGCGAGGTAGTCTGGGAAGGCAGGGGTAGACGCGAGCCTTGTGAGCACGTCCACAGCTATGTTTGGTGCGTGCTCCACTAACGCAGGCAGCTGTGCGGGCCCAATCCCAAGCTTGTGGACTAACCCAGGGTCTGCTGCCAGCGCGTCAAGCACCTGGCTCTGCTGCGCCGGCAGCAGCGGGCCCTGCAGCGCGCGCTCGACCAGCTCAAGCACCGGACCCGGCGCAATTGCCGCGGTCGTCGCGCTGCCGCCGCTGCTGCTCGACCGCGCGCCGCCGCCGCCGCCGGTGCCGGCCGCGTCGGCGTCGGCGACCCAGTCCGCGACGCCGCTGCCGAGCGGTAACGGGTGCGACACTGGCCCGTTGCCGCCGCCGCCGGCAGACACGGTTCCGCTGCGGTGCGGCGTCGCCGGCGTGCTGGCAGCATGAGCGTGCTTGCTGGCGTTGGCTGCGTCGGTCTTGCGGGCAGGGGTGGTGGGGAGGGAGTCTGCGTGGGTGGTGCTGCTGGCTGTGCTGGCTGTGAGGCCGTTGCCAAGGTGGTTGTGGTGATGAGCTGTGTTGCGGGCTTCGGGTGGAGCTACGGCCGCGGCTTGCCGCACGATGTGCGCTTTCTTCTCTTGGAGCACTGCGTCTAGGTTGCTGTGTGACGCTACCGGAGACCTGCGAAACGTGTGCACAGCATCAGCGGTCAAGAAAAAGGCTCTCCACGGAGGCAA
>VFQQ010004177.1_pt1 | contig 13020 bp, 12 predicted proteins | sample 3512341 | NCBI WGS metagenome assembly VFQQ01 (sample SAMN10412373, study PRJNA504923) | tailings metagenome | isolation source: Relicate 2 Philex TSF1 revegetated site | place: Philippines: Tuba, Benguet | collected 2017-08-29 | reverse complement strand
ATCTGAGCCATACGCCATTGGCGGATAGCCGCAAGAACGAAGTGACTGCCCGTTGCATTGCGGCTGTCTCCGCTTTGCCTTGCATGTTTTCACCCACAGTTCGCTGGTGCGAAGCTGACCCACCGTCAGGGTCGTGGGGAGGAAATTCAATGATGCATCGCGACTGCCCTGCCAGTTTGCCGCGAGCGCAGTCGCCGCGTCCACCGTCTTAGGATACTTCTTCAGTCGTGTCCCTCCCACGGTAGCCGTGACCCTATACGAGCAGATCGTGCCATCCTTTCGGTAGCGCGGCTTGATCGTCGGAGGCTGCAGGGGGCGGCCCATGCCCCGCACATGGGAAACGCGGAAAGCCCCTCCAAGGCTCTCGGAGCACTTTTTTTCAGAATCTTCGGCCCCGACAGGGAACGGCGTGGATAAAATTTATCCACGAGGGGACGCCCGCAGCACCTTCGGCAGGCCGTTTTCCCTATGCAACAGGGGTCCCGGAAAACTGGAGGTGCGGGGCGGACTACGAACGGAGTTCGTGGCATTTTCATCGAAGCGCGCCCGGCTTGGCGGGCGAGTGCGGTTCGATTTCGCCCTGCGATGCACATTTTCGCCCTCCGTCGCGCTGCGCGCTAGGGAGGGCACTTTTCGATCCCTGCGAAGGCTGGAGGTGCGGGGCGGAATCGTCCGACCAAAGCAGTGATTGCACCACCAAAATGATGCGTCCTCAGAGTGAACCAAGCTCAAACTGTCACTACTCCTGAACTACTTTTTCGTGCCGTTTGGTGTCCGTTTTGGTGTCCGTTGAAATGAGCATTTCCTGGAGCAGAATCCAAGCACCTTACCGGCCGGGTGCGGCGCTAGCTAAAGGTGACAAACAGCGTTTCCCGCGGCGTTTTGCCCCGGCGCAGCCGCTGGAGGTTGTAGGAAGTTGACGGGGGCCAACTGCACCGCGGGATTCATGGCGCGAGTAAACACTCTCGACCCGGCCACCGGAGGCGGAACAACAAATACATCAAAATCAGCCCCAGACATATTGGAATAGAGATGCACCATCGACTCGAACATGTTGCCGCGCGGATTGTGCTGCTGGTGTCCGTTGGGTTCGGTCCGCCAATAGTTGCCGTGTGGAATTAGCGTATCGATAAACAACTCGCAGGCTGCGTGCATCGCTTGAAATATCAGTGTCGCCCTCCGGGCCGCCGCGTCCGCATCAGCAAGCCGGTTTTGCTCCATGAAACGCACTTCACCAAAGGTGTTTTTCCCAATTGTGTGTACGTCTGTCGGGTTTCCCTGAATGAGAATCCCCAACGCGTGCGCGTGACGGCGCAGCCGATCCTCCACGGGCTTGTAGTCTGTAACGGCGAGACGGAGTTCGTAATCAGCCATCGCGTGGTCTAGGAACATGAAACCCACGACAGCGCGGTCGCGGAGAATGGGGGTGAGGAAGGCCCCGACAAATGTGGTCCAGCGATAGTCAGGATTGTCGAAGTGCGGCGCATGAGTGGGCACGGCAAAGGTAAAGAATCGGTGCGGGGTGTTTTTCATAGAGGTTAGAGTTTCGTTTTGCCACCGGCCGCCGGCGGCACCGTCCACTTGAAATCGTCGTAGCCGGTTTCCATTTCAGTGGGTTGATCAATCGAACCGGCCACTTCCACGAGCCGTTTGCGCACTGCTACATCCAACCGGCCTTTCAACTCCACCACGACATCCTTCAACCAGTCGTAGAAACGCAAGTCGCCGAAAACGCGTTCCCGATCAGGTGGTCAAGTTGTTCAACCAATTCGCCCGTCATTGGATTGGTGCTGCCCGGTGGGAGGATCAGGACTTTGGTGCCCTCGCAGCTGCTGCGGGCCATGAACTTGTTGCGGAGGTCGATCAGCCGGTGGTGCCGCAGATTCATCTCTGGGTCGCTGAAATCGGGATAGTCCGGGAAATCCACCTGCAGACGGCCGAGCCCGTGGGATTCCAGGAACGGCCGCCCATAGCAGACCGCCATCGAGAGCGCTGCGGGATAAAACGCCGGGTGAGTCGGATCGTTGAGGGATTGAAGGACGCCAAAGGCCTCCAGGCTGCGTCCCATGTCTTCCCGTGCGCTGACTAACCGCAGGAGCTTGGTATCCTTGGGCAGAATGGGAGGAGTCATGGCAAAAGTGGAGATACGGTTACCCGGCCGGCGGGGGTGAGGCAATGTAAGATCCGCCCGCAATTGAGTCGCCCGGCGGTAGTCCCCATGCTGTCCTCCGGTCTTATGCAACCCGCCCTAAACATATCCAAGGCCCTGGCGAAGGACATTGCGCGCTATACCGGCCCGATCCTCGAGGCGCAGAAGCGCTGGCAACAGATGATTGCGCCCTATGCCGCCGATATTGAGCGCGCCGCACGCCAGATGAACGACTGGCACCGGAAAATGCAGCAGGCCCTCAAGGCGGCGACGCCAGACCTGGAAGCGATTATTGCCGCAATCGAGGAGCAGGAAAAGCGCTTCCCCGACCAAGTGCGCACGCTGGCGAAGCATGGCTGGTATCTGCCCCCGGACCTGACGCCGAGGGCGGTGCATGAATTGTCCGAGGCACTCGCCAGCGGTCGCGCGACCGAGGTCGAAGCGACCCTAATCGAGCATTATTCCAGGGAACTGGACAATATCGAGGCCTCGCTCTGCAAGGAGGCGCCCACCCGGGAACGCTATTTGCGCAGTGCCTTCGCCGCCCACCGGCGCGGCGACTATGCGGCGTCGATTCCCCTGATGCTGGCACAGGCCGACGGCCTGTGCCGTGACTTCACCGGCAACCACCTATTCTCCGGTCGGGAAAAATTCGTGGCCCGGTTTGAGGATGCCCGGCCCTATGTCCTGTCGCTGTTGATCGCGGTGCGGGAGACCATGCCGCTCAGCGAAAATGAAAAGCAACGCGCGGGCAAAGCCGGGCTCTTCAACCGGCACGCCATCATGCACGGCGAATCGCTCGACTACGATTCCGCCGCCAACAGCTGCCGGGCGATTTCGCTGCTGGTCTATGTTGCGTGGGCCCTCGGGGAGGTGCATCGCGACACCCCGAAGGATAATCACCGGGGGACGGGTTTGCCGGCAGATCAGGCCGCCCGCCCAGCGAGCGGCCAGCACCCGGGTCGGGTGCGAAGCAAGGCCGCGAGTCCGGTCAAGAAGCGGACCGCATCGCCGCAACCGCCTCCTTCTCTAGCCGAGAAGACACGTGGCCGGAAGAAGCCCGGCGAATAAAAAATGCTCAGCAGGATTTGGCCGTAAGAAAAGCCCGCGCCTCACCACGGCATCCGAGCATGGTCGAGGCGTCCATCGGGCAGCAAATACTCGGCCGAGCCGACATTCACCTGCGCAGGCTGCCCCCGGCAGCCCAGACGCTCCGAACCATCGCTGACCACGCCAATAAGGTTAAGACGGGTCGATTCCAATGTCAGGGCAAACACCGGGCTGCCGCTGAAGCCCCCCAGGCCGACGCCGTCGACAAGATGCTGCCCATTCCGTTCGATCCTCACCTGGCCGTTCACATCCGCCAGTATCACCCGACGGTCCGACACACTGGCCACGAGCAAGCCGATGGGATAAGGCTCGAACGAACCGAAGGTCTCGCAAGCCTGGCGCCCCTGTCCGGGAAAACCCACGATCGTAGCAGGTTCACCGACGGAAGCCCGGATAGGCGGGCATCGATCCAAAGGGAAATAGCTCTTGTTCGTAGTGCCAACGTTCTGATCGAGGTGCGGAAATTCAATCGTGGCCAGGTCGAGGTGGCTGGACTCCGCGATGACGTTCGGCTCCGCCAAGGCGATCGTGTTCCCATTGCCAATGTTCACCGCGAAGAGGGTTTCGGGATGCAACCGCCTCGCCGCCCGGAACTCTTCCACCACATGCCAGGCGGTGACAAGGAACCGATGCGGCCCCGACCGCACGAAGCCGCAACTGCCACTGTCCCTGACATTCGCGGGGGCCTCCGCGAGGCCGCGACTAAACCACACGGGCGAGGTCCAACCCTGCACCAAGTCCTGAAGAAATTCCGCCCGATCGGATGGCATGCGCTGACCCTCCTTTAGAGCGAGAGATCGAGCACGATGGGTTCGATCCGGTAGGCCGCATCCGGTCGCGGCAGCGCCCTCTGCCCGGACAAGGCCGCCCTGGCCTGAACCAGCGTGCGGGCGGGCAGTTGGTTGCGCCTGCTGTCGGCCGGGTCATTCCACGACGGACACACCGTCCAGAGAACCAAGTAGACGCCATGAGTGCGGCCGGCCTTTTTCAAGTAACCGTCCCGCAACTGGGTGGTAAGCCCCTTCATCACGTCCTTGTGCCAGCAGCCCTTCACTTCCACGGTGATTTCCAAGGGGACGGCCTCGCTCTCTCGGACCGCCACGGCCCGCACCTCGATATCGGTGCGCTGGTTCCACTGCACGCTGACCTCGCGCTGCACCGTGATTCCCCTCCGTTTGTCGAGGTCCTGCTCGAACCAAGTCGCGATTTTTTTTGCCGCCGGGACTTCCGCAATAGGCGCGAAGAATTTCTTTTTCCCGACCTTCCGCGCTTGCCAATACTCATCGACCGGGGAATTGCTCCGGCGCTGCAAGCTGTCCTCCAACCGCGCCAGGGATTCGACGACGACCGCCAGTAAGTCGTCCTCCGTCCGCAGGAGCCGGCTCTCGACGTTCGCCACCATGGTGGTGATCACGCTGGCCGCCGGCGCCGCCCAAGCCCGACGGCGCATGCCGATGATACCCTCCCGCAGGGTCCATCGCATCCAGATGCGCTCAGGCACGGGCAGTCGACGGGCAATCGTCTCCAAAAGCTCGCAGGCTTCCAGCGTTCCCATCGCCGCCAGTTTCCGCGGGAATTCGTCCCGGAATCGCGCCGCCTCCATCCGCGGCGTGGGGGTGTAGGCGCCCATGGGGGTGGGCTCGTCCTTGTGCGGCGGAAACAGCCGGCGAAGGAAGAGGTAGATTTGCGCGATCTTCGGTGCGGTCCCGGCCCGATCGGGCCACTTTTCATCGCCGCGGTGGTGCGCCGCCATCAGCACGATGGAACGCGCCAAGGCGGGGCTTGCCTTGAAGACGGGCCAGAAGTCATCCCAGATATCGAGGAGGTCGTGCCCGAAGAGCAGCGATCCGATCCTCGCCCGGTCTTTTCTCGTCAGTTTCGGGTCCCGGAACTGCCCGAGGCCGAAATCCAGCGCGGCCGGCCGGTCGACATCGCGGAGGAACCGGAAAACGCTCTCCAGAAAATCCCCCGGCAGCCGGCGGTTTTGGCAGAAGGCTAAGAGCCGCTTGGTGAACCGGCTATTCCAACACGGGGTGAAATGCCGCAGTTCAAAGACGTAGCTGGCTTTTTTCAGCCGCCGTTTGAGCGCCTGGTCGAGTTTCTGATAGACCTGCCCCGGGGCAAGGCGGTAGGCCATGGGAATAGTCACCGCCAGCCCGTCCTCGGTCCGATAATACTCGAGCATCAGGATTGGCACCCAGTGGCGCCGCACCGCCGCCCGCAAGTCGGCTCGTTTCTCAATCTCGTCGCGGAGCAAAAAGAGCGCCCGGAAGGAATAGATGGCGAAGTCCGTCAATCGACCCTTGCGCAAATGCGGATCGCCGCGCTGGTGCAGGAGAAAATGCCGGGCCGCCTCGCGAATCTCGGCATGCTCAGTCGATCCGAAATGCTTCCAGCCCGGAGAAGTTTCCAGATCGTGGCGCTCGATATCAGCTCCCGCATCCGGATCCTGATCCTTGCCGTAAAACAGATTGTGGGCTGCGACCGCCCAGGAATCAGCCGTCCGCTTCTTCAAACCAGCATAGGCGTCCTGCCAGACCTGCCTGGCATCGGGCTGCGGTTTCTTGCGGTCCTGCATCCGCTTTTCCCAGGCCATCCGCTCGACATGTTGGGCCTTGGCCGTGACCGCCCTTGGCTCGTCGAGCTGCCACGGGCGCAGCCACTCGAAGACCTCGGCCAATTCCGGCACCTCGGCGCGGCGGCGCAGCAGCAGCGCAAAGTCCTTTGCATGTTTCTCGGGATTATACAGCGAAGCCGCCAGCCGTGCCATCTCCCGGCGGATACCTCGCTCCGGGACCGTCGAGATCGCTTCGAGCAGCCACGGAAAATCCTCCCCGACATTCACGACCTCAGCCAGCCGGTAGATATCGACATCCGTCCGGCCCGGGACGCGCAGCGTGTCACTGAGGAAAGCACGACGCAGCGCCGGGTCTTTCGACAAGACCGAGTGCAGGGTTGGCTCGCCCTTCGCCTGGGGCATGTCCTCATGTTTACGCCGCGCCTGCAGCCACATGCGCGCGAACAAGGCCCGAACTGCCGGCTCTTGGAGCCGGGCCAGGCCCTGACGGTGGGCTTGGACGACGAAGGAGTGATAGCGGCTTTGGGAGTCGAAGCACCCCGGCCAAGTTGCCGCTTTCGCCAACAGGGCCTCGGCATCGGGCGCCGTGGCGTAACTGGCGAGAACATAGCCGGACGCCTCCCGCTTTTCGGACAGGTAAGCCTCGGCATAGGGCAGCGCATCGGCCAGACGCCAAATGCCATGCTTGATGAGCGTCCGCGCGAGCCAGAACCTGGTATTGGCCCCGCCATACAGCTTCCGCTTGCCCATGGCATAGGGCAGCAGCTGCTTGGCCGATGCCTTGGTGGTGACATCGTCCAGGGCCGCGGCGGCATACCGGTGAATCGCGCCGTCGCGCTTGTCCTTCAGCCGGGCAAACAGGATTGGCAGCAGGTCCTGCCGCTGGCAGCTGGCCCCGATCTGAATCGCCAGCCGGCGCACGACGATGTTGAGCTTCCGGTTCTTGATGTACGGGCCAATCACCTTGGTCAGCCCCGGGTGGTTCAAGGAGGCGTAGAACCGCCGGTCCTCACGGCCATCGAAAAGCTCCTCAGCCCGGGCCCGGGCCAGCACGGCCTGCACCAAGGCCCCCTTACTCTTGTCGGACAGCCGCGCGATGTCGCTGCGCAGCAGCGTCTCGGGATCGTGATCGAGCAGATGCTGGAACAAGTCCGGCTTCTCGCCGGCAATCCACGCGGCCAGTTCCGCCAGCTGCGGCTCGACGTATTCGCCGTAACGGTCGCGGCTGCAGAGCAGCGAGCGCAGCTGCACGAATGGCAGCCGGGCGAGGTAGGCGCAGGCCAGGCACTCCGCAAAGGTCTGGTGGAAAAAATGCACGCGCCCCTGGCTCTTGGGCCAGAAAAGCGGGGTGCGCAGCGCCGCCCGCACCACCGCGCGCGTCAGTTTGCCTTTGCCGGGGGCGCCGATGATTTCATCGATGGTGAGATCGCCGGATTCGGCATCCCCCGAGGAGCCCGCGAACACGGCGCTCCGGTTCGACAACAGGGTGAGCGCCGCGATCCGTTGCGCCGCCTCGTAAACCTGCTCTTCGAGGTCGTCCTGCTTGAGCCGTCCCGCGCGGCCCTGGTCAACTTCACCGCAAAGGAACCGGCAGTGGGCCAGGTAAAGGTCGCGATGCGTCCCGGAAAACTTGCCGCCCCCTTTGAATTCCCGCAGCAGCATGCGCAGGGTCATCGGCCGGTTCGCAAGGCTGGCCACGTGCTGCCGGTAGATAGCTTCGAGGAAATCCGCGGCATCGTACCCCGAAGCCCGCGCCGCCACTTCCACGTCGTCGCGGCGCAGCGGGCACAACTCCCAGACAAGGGAGCGCGGCGCCTCCGCCGCCCGGGCTGGCCACAGGGAGGCGAGTTCGGCGCCTTCCGCCGCCGGCCATTCCGCCGAGCGGCACGCGAGGATGACGCGCAAGCGGGTGACCGGTTCCGGCTGCAACAGGCCGGCGAGGTAGTCGACGAAACCGTTGATCTTCTGGAGCCCCTCATCCACGCCATCGACCACGAGGGTCATTTCACCCGTGCCGGCGCGCCACGCGGCCCAGGCGGGCGAGTCGATCGTCTGGCGCTCGAAGACCCGGTCGTTCGGGATGGCCCGGAAGGCGAGCTTGATCAGTTGCCCCGCGGGAATACCCGCACCCGCCAGATAGGACTCCAGCGCCGTGGTCTTGCCCATGGCCGGCTCGCCGCAGAGCACGGTCAGGCCCGGGCCGGCCGGAACCGCCTGCTCCGTGGAACGGACGTCGGGGTTGAGATACTTGCTGAAAACATCCTCCGGGTCGGACAGGAATCCGCCGCGCTGCTCAAGGTGGATTTTGCCGTGCAGGGGCACCCAGAATCTTTTCCATGGAAAGAGGGTGGAAGTGGAGGCCATGGTTTCTGATTCTACGCGGCCATTTGCCGCGAGCAACCTTCGATCCACGAACCGGAGCGCCTCAGAAACTGTAGGACTATGTGCTTGACGACTTAGCTATAGCTAATGTTTAAGCTATGCCCATGCAGGGACTGCAGATCAAGTTACTCCGCGAAACCCTCGGCTTGGGGCAGGTGGAACTGGCCCAGTTGATGGGCGTGCATCCGATCACCGTGAGCAAATGGGAAAATGACCACGCTGAGCCCAGCCCCTATCAATTGGCCTTGCTTGGCCAGTTCAAATCCGCCGCCCGTGACCGCGAAATTCGCGATACCGTGAAAAATGTCCTGATTGCCATGGGCGTAGCCGTCGCCCTCGCACTCCTACTGCGCCATCTCTTGAAAAAATGAACTCATACCCCACACACCTACAGCCGACGAATACCGGCGATCTCCTGTTCCGCCCCAAAGCTCTCGGCATTGTTGAACATTGCGGCGTCAGCCTCGGCAACGGCTATGTGCTGCACAATAGCCCCGAACGCGGTGAAGAAGCGGTGCCCGTGACTGTGTTCGCCGCCGGCCAACCCGTTCGCGTCCAAGCCACCGGTCAGCCGCCGTTGGCCGTGCTTTCCCGCGCGCAGCAAGTGTTGGCCAATCCACGCTCGTGGCATGGCACTGATCGCAATTGCGAACACACGGCGACAGAGGTCGTATACGGCAAGCCCAGCAGTCCGCAGCTCGTCGATATTGTAGTGATGTCGCTCGCCGCGCTCGGTCTTGCCTATTTCCTGACGCGCCGTTCCTGAACCTTTCAGCGAAGTTTCTCAGTCCCGATGCCAGAAAGGCGGAAGTTGGTCTGGAAAGACCAAGGCCGCGATAGTTGCTAAGGCGGCTTCTAATCCGCTTTCAGGTAAGTCAACTTCACACGGGCGGCGTCGGTCCCGAGCAAGTATGCCCGGGCGATCTGGAGATTCAGGTGCGGTTAGTTATCTGACTCGTTCTTCGCCTGCACCAAGCGCTGGGCATGCTGCTTGCACGAGGTTTCGAGGCTGGTCCGTTTGCTCGTCCTGGTATCGAAGCAATAGTATGTGTCGCAGCAGCTGCGCAACGGGTGAGATGACAACAGATCTTCATGGTTGGAAGCACAACCACGACGATTGCCGAAAACGATTACGCAGAGTTAGCGGGTAGCGGGCGAGTTACTTCCCGTTACGCCTATTTTTCAGGAAGCAGAAAACGTGAGGGCAAGCTTTGGTGTCCATTTCCAATCCTGCCTATCTGACATTAACCAGCTACGCTGGTTGAAGGCTGGAGGTGCGGGGCGGACTACGAACGGAGTTCGTGGCATTTTGCGCCCGGCTTGGCGGGCGAGTGCAGTTCGATTTCGCCCTGCAATGCACATTTACGCCCTCCGCCGCGCTGCGCGCTAGGGAGGGCACTTTTCGATCCCGGCGAAAAGTGGAGGTGCGGGGCGGAATCGAAATTTTGGGGTGGACACTCCTCACTCTGAGCGCCCCCGCTGCGCCAACCCAAAAGCACAGGGTTTCCGCCCTGTTTCCGCCCTCGAAAAAAAGTTCAAACTCGTCCTACCCGGGAGCGTGAAAGCTTTCACAGGGGTTTGGATGGGACGACCAAGCAAACCATCCAAAACACTCCTAGCTAGCGGCCGCTGGCAAGTTCGCGGCACGCGCGCGGGGAAGGCTTTCAAGAAAAACTACCAGAGTGAGGCTGCGGCTGATGCTGCGCTTCTCGCACTGGCTGGGTCCGCACCTCTTCCGCTTCTGCCGACGCGGCTGAGTGCGCCCGAACTCCGACAGGCCGAAGCGGCCACAGAACTCGCTCGCGCTCTCGGTCTCGACCTGGTGTCCGCAGTCCGGTGGCTCGCCGCGAACTACCGGCCCGCCTCGTCGGTGACGTGGGCGGACGCACTCAAGGAATACAAGCAACACCGCGGACACCGCGCGACCGCCGACCGCTTGGAGAACGTCGAAAAATCAGTTTTGTCTTTCGCTGCGCACGTCTGCCGCGACACGCTCGGCAGCCCGACGCGCGCAGAGGTGGAAAGCTGGTTGGCCAAGCGTCTGCCGTCTGACTGCGCACCCGCGACTTTTAATCACCTCCTGAACGATCTTAGCACTTTTCTCGGATGGCATCACAAACGAGGCACGCTCTCCAACAACGCCGCAGCCCAAGTGGACCGCCGCAAGGTTCGGCGAGGTGTGCCGACGACTCTCCCGCCGGCGGCATGCGAGGCTCTGCTGCGCGATGTCGAACGCACAAAGCCCGAGTGGGTCGCGTGGATCGCTCTATTACTTTTTGCCGGCCTCCGCCCGGGCCTACGCGACATTGGCGAAAGCGCCCGCCTCAACGCGACTCTCCGTGCGGGCAAGCAAGTGATTTTCCCGGGCGGCGTTGAAATTCACGGGAAGACCGGCAAGCCACGCTTGGTGCCTTGGTCCGCGTGCGGCCCTCTGAGGCAGTGGCTCGAAGCCTATCCGCTGCAAAACTACCTGGTGCCCGAAGAGCCTGCACGGTGGGAGCGCGAATGGACGAAGTTGCGAAACAAGCATAACCTGGGGAAAGACGTGCTGCGGCACACCGCCGCGTCGATGATGATCTACAGCGGTCGGATGAGTGTCTCCGAGGTCGCGTTCGCCCTCGACAACTCGCCGGAAATGTTGGCGGTCCATTACGTGGGCCGCTGGTCACGTGAAGCCACCGAACAAGTTTACGCGCTGCTCCCGAGCAAAGCGCCCGAACGTGTTGCCGTTCCCGCCACCGCGTAGCGCTCGCGACCGCGCAGCGGCAAAAGGACGCGCGCGAGCCCACGGAGTGGGCCGCCGCGCCCTCGCCGCCCGACAGGGCGGCCCTAACCTCGTATTAGTGAGAACAATTCGGCCCGCACCCGCGCGGACGAAGAAAAAGCGGTGTAACTCGCTGGCAATTCGCAATGTGTTATTTTCACACATTATATTGCTTTTGACCGGCCTTGCCTCGCGGCCGATATAGAGCACGCGTGGACGCGTCATCCGTAGCTTGCAGGCTCGCTATCGAGTCTATTTTCCTGAACCCGGCCCCGGGCCAGCGCAGCTATCTTTGGACGCTAACCACGAAAAGCGCTGCGTCCTCCGGTCGTATCGGGGAAATGTGGAATGATCTGCAACGGGCGCTCCGCAAAAAGGGGCAGGAATTTCAGGGCGTCCGTGTGTTTGAGCTTCATCCGGGCAAAGAGGTCCAGTGGGGTGGGAAGGTAGTGGAACAAACGCACGGCCTTCATATTCACATCGCCACCGATCGCTTTTATCCGATTGCGCTCATTCGGTCGCTCGCCGCAGCGCATGGTTTCGGCCGAGTCCACGTCTCCGCCTACTCTGCGGACCTACTGAAGCAGGCCAAATACCTGAGCAAATACGTGAGCAAACAGCTCTGGGTCGCCGGGCGCGGTTACTGCCGTCTCTTCTGGCTGAAGGGCGTGAGGTTGTGGGCGAGGGTCGGCGGATTCAAGGGAACCCGAGTGAAGGACATTCAGAAAAGAAGCGCCCTCGGGGATTACATTCGCCGCGTTTATCACCCGCAACGCGGCACGCTGACGCAGGGTCAGAGGTGGGGCCTGATCAAGATGATTTGCGACCGATGGCGCTGGGATTCCAGCCGCATGGTCGCGCAGATGTGGGGGCAAGCAGGGCACGGCGCGCTCTCCTTTTGGGACGGCGACTCGTGGTCGGCGCATTGCGAAGAGGGCGCGCAGCGCTACCTTTTCAACCCCGTGATGGCCGCAGGTCCGGTTTTTGAGCCGCTCCCTGAGGTTCCTGTTGAGGTTTTCTCAGAGGAGAGCGGCCAGCTCTATATGGTTTTCTGAGAAACCTTTTAGGTTTTCTGAAAAACCTATGAGGTTTTGTCTATTCGTAACTTTTCTGGTAAAGAGAGCTGATTTATCATTTTCTGCTTTACCTCTCTGTATTTTGGTCCGATAGCTCGTGCGTCGGGCGGCGAACCGCTCGACCTCGAAAAGTCGAATGACTCGCCGAGCGCCGCGACCGCCCCGGAATTCGGGTGGTGCGGACGGTAAGCCCCCGAGGGGACAGGCCGCAAAGCGGCTGACGACGCGCGACGATTCGCGCAATCCAACGCCCGCTATGGGCACACCGCAGAAAGTCACTAAAATGATCAAGCCCTCCATCCTCCTCGAAGTCCGCAACGCTCAGTTCGACAAGTTCGCCTTTATCGACAAGGCGACCGGCAAGAACATTTCCGGCCAGCGCATCAAGTGCGCTGCCGAGGCAAGCGACGACAAGGGGGCAATGCTCCAAGTCGTCTTGGTCGTCCCTCTCCCGCCCGAGGCGAAGGAAACTGACCCTATCCCGCTCAAGCGCGGCCAAAAAGTTTTGGCGCATCTCGAAAGTTGGGAGGTTGAAAAAGGCGTGGGCAAAGCCCGCGTCGCCGGCCTCGCCGCCCTCACCGCCGCCAAGTAACGGAGCCTCAGCCATGACCTACGACGACATTTTCAACATCGTGGCGCTCTGGGGTCGCGAGCCTCAAGCCGCCGCGGGTATCGCCTCTGCGCTTCCAGCCTCTGAGGCGCGCGAGGTCGGCACGCACATTGGTCGCTGCTACTCGCCACACGAAGAAATCGACTTCTGGACGCGCGTCCGCGCAGTCCGTGAGGAGGCCCGGGAAGCTGCGCTCCGCCTCTCGCGTGGTCTCTGACAATTTCGCCCACGGTGGGCAAACGGCACGGGGGAGTCCCGACCCGCGCCGCAACGAAGGGACGCCAATACTAACCAAAAAACATGAAAACCAAGCTCATCGCCCTCATGGGTCTCGCTCTCGGTCTGGTCGCC
>VFQQ010004176.1_pt1 | contig 13028 bp, 12 predicted proteins | sample 3512341 | NCBI WGS metagenome assembly VFQQ01 (sample SAMN10412373, study PRJNA504923) | tailings metagenome | isolation source: Relicate 2 Philex TSF1 revegetated site | place: Philippines: Tuba, Benguet | collected 2017-08-29 | reverse complement strand
ACGGCAACGTGGTGTCGAGCTTCTTCGGCAGCAAGTTCCAGCGCAACGTCGAGGAACTGCTGGTCTCGCCGGTATCGCCGCACACCATCCTCATCGGCTTCGTCATCGGTGGCGTGCTGCGCGGGCTGGCAGTGGGCGTGATCGTCACCATCCTGTCGCTGTTCTTCACCCACCTGCAGGTGCATCATCTGGGTGTGACCGTGCTGGTGGTGCTGCTGACGGCGACCATCTTCTCCCTTGGCGGCTTCGTCAACGCGGTGTTTGCACGCAACTTCGACGACATTTCGATCGTGCCTACCTTCGTGCTGACGCCGCTGACCTACCTGGGCGGGGTGTTCTATTCCATCACCCTGTTGCCGCCGTTCTGGCAGGCGGTGTCGCTGGGCAATCCGATCCTGCATATGGTCAACGCCTTCCGCTACGGCATTCTCGGCGTGTCGGACATTCGCATCGGCGTGGCCATCGGCTTCATGCTGCTGGCCACCGCGGTGCTCTATGCGCTGTGCATTCGCCTGCTGGTCAGCGGTCGCGGTATGCGTCAGTGAGGCCAGACCCTCGCGCTTTTGGGGGAGCGGATTCATCCGCGATTTTCGCGGCGCAAGCCGCGCCGGTAGCCCGGATGAAATCCGGGGTATGGCTGCTGTGTTCCCCGGATTTCATCCGGGCTACCGTTGAATGCTCGCGGCTGAAGCCGCTCCTACGGCATGTGGCGGCGCCAGAAAAAACATAGCGAAATAACTTGCGCTCCTGTCAGTAACGCAGCGGCCGGTTAGACTCCGCCTCTACCGAGAAAAAGGGGCTGATCATGACCGTGCTGTTACGTGCTCTTCCATGGTTGTTGCTGGGTGCATTCGCTCTGCCTGCGAGCGCAGCCGAGGGGCCAATGGTCGAGGTGGTGGCGGTACGGCAGATGGAGGTGCGCGACGAGCTGATCACCTTCGGATCGCTGCGCTCCGACGAATCGGTGATGATTCGTCCGGAGGTGGAAGGGCGTCTGGCAACCCTGCATTTTCGTGAAGGCCAGGCGGTGACTGCCGGCGACCTGCTGATCAGCCTCGACGACGCCATTGCCCGCGCCGAATTCGCCCAGGCCCGGGCCAATCTCGATCTCGCCGAGAAGAACCACCAGCGCGCGCAGATGCTGTTCCAGCGTGGCGCCAGCAATGCCCAGGCGCTGGACGAGGCGCAGAGCCAGCTGCAGGCCGCCCGTGCCAGCCAGGCCCTGGCCCAGGCGCGACTGGACAAGACCCAGATCAAGGCACCCTACGACGGCACGCTCGGCCTGCGCCAGGCCAGCGTCGGCGACTACCTGAGCGCCGGGCAGAACATCGTCAACCTGGAAGTGCTCGACCCGCTCAAGGTCGACTTCCGCATTCCGCAGAAGGCCGTGTCCCAGGTGCGTCTTGGACAGACCGTGGAAATCACCCTCGACACCTACCCGAACGAGCGCTTTCGCGGCGAGATCTACGCCATCAACCCGCGCCTGGACGAAGCCGGGCGTAGCCAGGCCATTCGCGCGCATATCGGCAACGATGATCGTCGCCTGCGCCCGGGCCAGTTCGTCCGGGTCTCGGTGATTCTCGAAGAACGGTCCAATGCCCTGGTGATTCCCGAGGAAGCGGTGATGCCGCAGGGCGACAAGCTGCTGGTCAATCTGGTGGTCGACGGCAAGGTCGAGCGCCGCGAGGTGACGCTGGGCAAGCGCTTCGATGGCCTGGTCGAGGTGCGCGAAGGCCTGCAGGGCGACGAAACGCTTATCAGCGCCGGCTGGCAGCGAGTACGCGAAGGGCTGGCGGTGCGCACCAAGAGCGGGGAGCGCCAGCTGTGACACTTTCCGATGTCTGCATTCGCCGGCCGGTATTCGCCACCGTTCTGTCGCTGATCGTGGTGCTCTTGGGGCTGATGGCCTACGACCGCCTCAACGTGCGCGAATACCCCAATATCGACGTGCCCATCGTCACCGTGCAGGTCACCTATCCCGGCGCCAGCCCGGAAATCATGGAGTCGCAGGTGGCGCAGCCGGTGGAGGACGTGCTCTCCGGCATCGAGGGGCTGGACTTCGTCACCTCCATCAGTCGTGCGGAAAACACCCAGATCACCGCGCAGTTCCGTCTCGGGCGCAGCGCCGACGAGGCGGCCAACGACGTGCGCGACCGCCTGGGGCGGGTGCGCAACCTGCTGCCCGACGAGGTGGACGAGCCCATCGTGCAGAAGGTCGAGGCCGATGCCCAGCCGGTGGTCTGGATCGCCTTCCATAGCCAGCAGCACAGTGCCATGGAAATCACCGATGTGCTGGAGCGGGTGATCAAGGACCGCCTGCAGACCATTCCCGGTGTGTCCGAAGTGCAGGTGCGCGGTGCGCGGACGTTTTCCATGCGTATCTGGCTCGACCCGGAGAAGCTCGCCGCGCACAACCTCACCGTGCAGGACGTGGAGGATGCCCTGCGCCGGCAGAACGTGGAGATTCCGGCCGGGCGCATCGAGTCGCGCGAGCGCGAATTCAGCGTGCTGTCGGAAACCGATCTGCGCACCCCGGAGCAGTTCAACGAGCTGATCCTCGATGATTCGCAGGGTTACCTGCTGCGTCTGTCCGATGTCGGTCGCGCCGAAGTGGGGCCGCGTGACGAACGTACCGTGGTGCGCTTCAATGGCCTGCCGGCGGTGACCCTGGGGCTGGTCAAGCAGGCCACGGCCAACCCGCTGGATATCTCCGATGGCCTCGAGGCGGCCTGGGACGATGTCAGGGCGCTGTTGCCCGACGGCATGAACATGACCGTGGCCAACGACAACTCGCAGTTCATCCGCGAATCCATCGACAACGTCTTCACCACTATCTGGGAAGCCGTGGCGCTGGTCATTCTGATCATCTTCATCTTCCTGCGCTCGCTGCGTGCGACGCTGATCCCGCTGGTGACCATCCCGGTGTCGCTGATCGGCGCCTTCGCCCTGATGTCGCTGATGGGCTTCACCATCAATACCTTGACGCTGCTGGCCATGGTCCTGGCCATCGGTCTGGTGGTGGACGATGCCATCGTCATGCTGGAGAACATCCATCGCCATATCGAGGCGGGGATGAAGCCGGTGCAGGCCGCCTTCAAGGGCAGCCGCGAGATCGCCTTCGCGGTGATCGCCATGACCCTGACCCTGGCCGCCGTGTTCGCCCCGATCGGCTTCATGCAGGGCACCACCGGCAAGCTGTTCACCGAGTTCGCCTGGACGCTGGCCGGCTCGGTGCTGGTGTCCGGTTTCGTCGCCCTGACGCTGACACCGATGATGTGCGCGGTGATGCTCAAGCCCCACCAGCACGAGCAGCGCCATGGCCGTGTATACAACCTCATCGAGGGCTTTCTCAACGGCCTGACCTATAGCTACAAGCACAGCCTGGATCGTGCCCTGCGTGCCTGGCCGCTGGTGATCGGTGTGCTGCTGGCGGCCTTCGTGCTATGTGCATGGCTGTTCAGCGGCCTGCGTTCGGAGCTGGCGCCCACCGAGGACACCGGAACCATCGTTGGCGTGTTCAATGGCCCGGACGGCGCCACCATCGACTACACCGCGCGCTACGCCCGCGAGGTGGAGGCGGCCTACGCCAGCATTCCCGAAACCAATCGCTACCTGGTCATCGCGGGCTTCCCGACCGTGGCCCAGGGCATTTCCTTCATGAAGCTGGAGGACTGGGGCGACCGTGCGCGCAGCCAGTTCGAGATCCGCAACGAGCTGCTGCCGAAACTGCAGGACATTGCCGGCATGCGCGTCACCCCGGTCAACCGCCCGCCGCTGGGGCAGAGCGCGCGCAACCAGCCGATCAACTTCGTCATCCGCTCGTCGATGGAGTACGCCGAGCTGCAGGGCTATGTCGACCAGCTGATGGAGCGCATGCGCGACTATCCGGGCCTGGAGGGGCTGGACAGCGACCTCAAGCTCAACTCGCCGCAGCTCAAGATCACCGTCAACCGCGAGCAGGCGGTGGCGGTCGGTACCGACGTATCGGTGATCGGCCGCAGCCTGGAGAGCCTGTTCGGCAGCCGCCAGGTGACCCGCTTCAAGCAGAATGGCGAGCAGTACGACGTGCTGGTGCAGCTGCAGAACATCGACCGCAGCAACCCGCAGGACCTGGACCGCGTGTACGTGCGCGACCGCGAAGGCGGCATGGTGCAGTTGTCCAACCTGATTTCGGTGCGCGAGACCGTGGCGCCGCGCGAGCTCAACCACTTCAACCAGTTGCGTGCGGTGACCATCAGCGCCAACGTCGGCGCCGGCTATACCCTGGGCGAGGCGCTGGACTACCTGGAGGCCGGCGCGCGTGCGGTATTCCCGCCGGAGACGCAGTACGACTACACCGGCACCTCGCGCGACTTCAAGGAGTCCAGTTCGGGCATCCTGCTGATCTTCGCCCTGGCCCTGGCCTTCATCTTCCTGGTGCTGGCCGCGCAGTTCGAAAGTTTCAGCGACCCGCTGATCATCCTGTTCAGCGTACCGCTGTCGATGGCCGGCGCCTTGCTGGCGCTTAAGCTGTTCGGCGGCACCTGGAACATCTACTCGCAGATCGGCCTGGTGACCCTGATCGGCCTGATCACCAAGCACGGCATCCTCATCGTCGAGTTCGCCAACCAGTTGCTGCGTGAGGGCAGGGCGTTGCGTGAGGCGGTGATCGAGGCCTCGGTGCAGCGTCTGCGACCGATCCTGATGACCACCGGCGCCATGGTCCTGGGCTCGCTGCCGCTGGCCATCGCCACCGGTGCCGGCGCCGAGAGTCGCCAGCAGATCGGCCTGGTGATCGTTGGCGGGCTGCTGGTCGGCACCTTCTTCACCCTCTACGTGATCCCGACGCTGTACCTGCTGCTGCGCCGTTGGGCGCCGTTGCGGATGATCGAGGAGGAGCCGGTGACGGCATGAGCCTGTCAGGAGCATTCTGGTGCGCACGGCGCACCCTACGTTTACCAGGGCGCCCTCGGCCCGACGTAGGGTGCGCCGTGCGCACCGAGCAAACCTGGAGCTCGCTGCGGGTGCGGCTGGGCGGTCAACCCGGTAAACTCGCCCGGTTTTTCGCCAACCCGGATCCCGCCCCATGCAACACCCCGCCGAACATTCCCCGCTGGGCAAGTCCAGCCAGTACATCGCCGAATACAGCCCCGAGCTGCTGTTCCCCATCTCGCGCACCACCAAGTGGGCGGAGCTGGGCCTCGACGGCGCCGACCTGCCGTATCGGGGCGTGGACTACTGGAACTGCTACGAGCTGTCCTGGCTGCTGCCGTCCGGCAAGCCGGTGGTGGCCATCGGCGAGTTCGCCATTCCTGCCGATTCGCCGAACATCATCGAGTCCAAATCCTTCAAGCTCTATCTCAACTCGCTGAACCAGACCGCGTTCGCAAGTTGGGATGAGGTGCAGGCCACCCTGGCGCGCGATCTGTCGGCCGTGGCCGGTAAGCCGGTGGCGGTGCGCCTGCGTTCCCTGGCCGAGGTGGCGGGCGAGGGCGTGGCGACGCTGCCGGGGCAGTGCATCGATGAGCTGGACGTCAGCGTCAGCCAGTACGCCCATCCCCAGCCGGAGCTCTTGCGTTGCGACGCGAGCCGCCTGGTGGAGGAGAGCCTGCACAGCCATCTGCTGAAATCCAACTGTCCGGTCACCGGTCAGCCGGACTGGGGCAGTCTGGTGGTCGAGTACCGCGGCGCGGCGCTGGATCCCGCCAGCCTGCTGGCTTATCTGGTGAGCTTCCGCCAGCATGCCGACTTCCACGAGCAGTGCGTGGAGCGCATCTTCCTCGATCTGCAGCGCCTGCTGCAGCCGCAGACCTTGACCGTCTATGCGCGCTACGTGCGCCGCGGCGGGCTGGATATCAACCCGTACCGCAGCACCGAGGCGATCACCGCGGACAACACCCGCCTGGCCCGCCAGTAGGTCAGACCCACGGACACCCCCGCTGGCTCGCCTTTAGCCTGAGGCTCAGATACCCATATTGGCCAGGCTCTGCATGATATTGCGCAGGGTGCCGGCGAGCGTGGGGTGGCTGGCTTCGAAACGTTCCACCGCCAGGTTGACGCCATCGACCAGTGTGGCGTCGGGAGCGGCCGCGGCCTGGCGCGCCAGTTGCACTTCGATTTCCTGAATCAGCAGGTAAAGCGATGCCCGTTCTTCCTCGCTGAGCGGCGTGCCCTGAGCCAGTTGCTCATGAAGGGCTTCCAGTTGCTGCTGCAGGTCATTGGCTGGCATAGGGTTCTCCCTTGTCGAATTGGCATAGGCATTGACCGTTATCGGTAGCCGAAGGTTTCTGCCTGCTTCAAGGGTAATCCAAGCGCGTCGGCTTTGCCTGACCGGGGTCAAGCCGTTTCAGGGCTTTTCGCCCTTGTGCCGGCGCATGCCGATATCGTCGAGGCTGGCCTCGATCTCGCCCAGGTGATCGACCACCGAATGCACACCCAGACGATAGAGCTGCAACGTGGCTTCGGCGCGCAAACGCTCCTGCTCGCCTGCACCGAGCGCCTGCCAGTCGGCCGGGGCCTGGCCGCACAGCGGGCCGCAGGCGGCCAGACCGATGGTCCAGCAGCCGGCATTGAGCCCGGCCTGCAGCAGCAGGGGATTGCCGCTGACGACGATACAACCGTCAAGACGCTCGACGCCCAGTTGGCTCAACGCCTGCCAGCAGCTGTCCGGGGCAGGCCATGGCCGGGCCTGGCGAGTGGTCACCGCTTGCACCGGGGTTGGCAGCGTCTGAGCCAGACGCAGGCTGGCATCGGCTGGCAGGTCGTCCAGCCAGGCGCAGGGCGTGCCGTTGCCATGCAGAACTTGCAGCAGCGCTGATGCGCCAGGGGTCAGCTCGGCATGTTCGCTCGCGACCTGGCCGAGCATCTGCTCCAGCGCCTGCAACTGCGCTGCCGTGGCCGGTTTGTCGAGCAGGGCTTCCAGTGCCTGTCGAGGTGTGCCCGCGATGGGCTGGGGGGCGCGCTCGGGGTGCAAGCGCTGCAATGCGACGGGCAGTGTGCGTGCGCCGAAGTCGACCAGGCAGCCGGACAGTTGAAAGATCAGGGCGGTGCAGGGGGAGGGCATGGGATCATCCGTGGCAATGGCCCAGGCCAAGTTAGCGGCAGCGGATGACCGGAATATGACCGTCAGGTGACGGCGAACAGGGCGCGTACGGTCTCGGGCAGTGGCACCGACTGGCCGCTGCCATGGTCGATCCATACCAGCTTGCAGTAGCCTTCGCCGTAGAGCGTCAGCGGGTCCTCCAGGGTGCTCAGGCGGTGCTCGATGACCAGGCTGCTGCGGCCCATGGCACCGGCCCTCAGCTCCACCACCACGGTGGCGGGGTGCACCACGGGCTTCAGGTAAGTGTGCTGGGTCTGCAGTATCACCGGGCCGAACGGCACGTTGCTCATGGCCACGCCGGCCAGTTCGAACCAGGCGACACGGGCTTCCTCCAGATACTGCATGTAGATGATGTTGTTGACGTGCCCATAGCTGTCCATGTCGCCCCAGCGTACGGGAATGTGTGCGGTGTGCAGCAAGGTTTCATCGGTCATCGCTTTTCTTCGCTATGCTGCCCAATGAGGGCTCCAGGCTTTATACTACGCGGCCTTCCGGCCGCTGGCGGTGGCCACACCATTTCCCTCAAGGAGAGATTTCAATGCATGTGATCGGTGCTCGCTGGTTCGCGCGCCTGGGCGGCCTGATGGCCCTCGTCGGCCTGAGCCTGCTGCCTGCCATGAGCCAGGCCGCTTCGGAAGAGGACCCTTGGGAAGGTTTCAACCGAGCCATGTTCCGCTTCAACGATACCCTCGACACCTATGCGCTCAAACCCGTGGCGCAGGGTTACCGGGCCGTTACGCCGCAGTTTCTCGAAGATGGCGTGCACAATGTCTTCGGTAATGTCGGCGATGTCGGCAACCTGGCCAACAACCTGCTGCAGGGCAAGCTGCACAACGCCGGTGTGGACACCGGCCGTCTGATCTTCAACACCACCTTCGGCCTGTTGGGCTTCTTCGACGTGGCCAAGCACATGGGCCTGCGCAAGAACGACGAGGATTTCGGTCAGACCCTCGGCGTCTGGGGCCTGGACAGTGGCCCGTACCTGGTCATTCCGTTCCTCGGCCCGAGCACCGTGCGCGATGCCACGGGGCGAGTACCGGACAGCTTCCTGACGCCCTATCCGTACATTGACCATGTGCCGACCCGCAACGTCACTCGCGGCGTCCAGGTCGTCGATACGCGTGCCAACCTGCTGCAGGCCGAGCGTCTGATCAGCGGCGACAAGTACGTCTTCATTCGCAATGCCTACCTGCAGAGCCGTGAATTCAAGATCAAGGATGGGCAGGTCGAAGACGACTTCTGAGCATCGGAAGCAGTCTGTAGATACGAAAAAGGCGGCCCACAGGCCGCCTTTTTCGTAAAAGCAGATTTCAGCTCATGGAGATGATCGCCAGCCCGAGCGACTGCCGGCCATCGCCCAGGTCACTTATCCGGACCACCTCGGCCTGGGCATCGAGACCGGCCAGTTCGCTGTGTTCGGAGGGGATGTGGACCTTGACCTTGTCACCCATGCTCAGGGCGACTTCGGCCTCGATCTGCATGCCGGTACTGGAGAGATCCAGGCACAGTGCAGGGATTTCCCGGCCAGCATGATGGAGGACGACTGCTGCTTCCAGTCGCATGCGGATGTAGTCGCGTTTCTCGCTGTAGGCTCGATCATTCTGACTCATGGACCCTGTCCTCTTCTTATGAGCTCTTCCGCGGCTCTTATAACCCCCGCTGATTTGACCTGTAAAGCCGCCGAACGACGACCGGTCCCGGCTTGAATCGGCCGGCAGATGGGAGTACCGTCTGCCCCTTGAAATCGCCCTGGCGCCAATGATGCGGCGCCGCGCTACGGGCAGTGACTCCAATTGCCCTGGCGCAGTTTGCCTGGATACCCCATGCACAAAACCAGTGCCACTCTGCTGATCATCGACGACGACGATGTCGTGCGTGCAAGCCTCGCGGCCTACCTCGAGGACAGCGGCTTCAAGGTGTTGCAGGCCAACAACGGTTTGCAGGGGCTGGAAGTGTTCCAGCAGGAAGGCCCCGACCTGATGATCTGTGACCTGCGCATGCCGCAGGTTGATGGTCTCGAACTGATTCGACGCATCAACGCGCTCGGCGTGGAAGTCCCGGTGATAGTGGTTTCCGGTGCCGGCGTGATGAACGATGCCGTCGAGGCCCTGCGTCTGGGCGCTGCCGACTACCTGATCAAACCCCTCGAAGACCTCGCCGTGCTGGAGCACTCGGTGCGCCGCGCGCTGGATCGTTCCCGCCTGCGCGTCGAGAACCAGCGCTATCGCGAGAAGCTGGAGACGACCAACCGCGAGCTGCAGGCCAGCCTGCACCTGCTGCAGGAAGATCAGAACGCCGGCCGCCAGGTGCAGATGAACATGCTGCCGGTGACGCCCTGGCAGGTCGATGGCCTGACCTTCGCTCACCAGATCATTCCGTCGCTGTACCTGTCCGGTGATTTCGTCGATTACTTCCGTATCGACGAGCGGCGCATCGCCTTCTATCTGGCCGACGTATCCGGCCATGGCGCGTCCTCGGCATTCGTCACCGTGCTGCTCAAGTTCATGACCACGCGCCTGCTCTACGAGTGGCGGCGTGGCGGCACGCTGCCCGAGTTCAAACCCTCCGATGTGCTCGGTCACATCAACCGCGGCCTGATCAACTGCAAGCTGGGCAAGCACGTGACCATGCTCGGTGGGGTGATCGACGAGCAGAGCGGCCAGCTCACCTACAGTATCGGCGGGCATCTACCGCTTCCGGTGCTGTTCGAGAACGGTCAGGCGCGTTACCTGGAGGGGCGTGGGCTGCCGGTCGGCCTGTTCGCAGAGGCCGAATATGGCGACCTGGTGATGGAGCTGCCGGAGTCTTTCAGCCTGACCCTGCTTTCGGACGGCATTCTCGACCTGTTGCCGGGCGACACGCTGAAAGAGAAGGAATTGGCGTTGCCACAACTGGTTAGTCAGGCTGGCGGAACCTTGAGCGGTTTGCGTCAAGTTCTCGGTCTGGCCAATCTGGGCGAGATGCCGGATGATATCGCCTTGCTGGTGTTGAGCAGGAACCTTGCATGAATCCTGGGATAAGCCCCGGTCGTATCCAATTCGCCGAGCAGGATGGCACCTTCGTCCTCAAGTTCGTCGGTGAAGTCCGTCTGACGCTGTGTTCAGCCCTGGATGCCACGATTGAAAAGATTTTCACCGCGCTGAATTTTTCGGCGATCGTTATCGACCTGACCGAGACTCGCAGTATCGACAGCACCACGCTCGGTTTGCTGGCGAAATTGTCCATCCTGTCGCGGCAGAAGGTGGGTCTGTTGCCGACCGTCGTCACCACTCATGACGACATCACCCGCCTGCTGGAGTCCATGGGGTTCGATCAGGTGTTCAATATCGTCGATCGGCCGATTCCGTGTCCGGAATGCCTGGACGATCTGCCGTCGCAGGACCAGTCCGAAGAAGTGGTCAAGGCCAAGGTGCTGGAAGCGCACCGCATCCTGATGGGGCTCAACGACTCCAACCGCGAGGCGTTCCACGACCTGGTCAGCGCGCTCGAGCGGCACTGACCTGCCGCCGTTGTTATTTGCGTAGGGCGCGCTGTGCGCACCGACTGATTCAAAAAACCTCAGGTGCGCACGGCGCACCCTACTTATCGATCTCGTCGTATTCGAAAGGGGCGTCAGCTTGGCTGACGCCCCTTTGTCATTCAGGCCTTGGCGGCCAGCAGGGCTTCGAGCTTTTCCTGGTCGCGGGCGAACAGGCGAATGCCCTCGGCCAGTTTCTCGGTGGCCATGGCGTCCTCATTCAGGGCCCAGCGGAAGGCACCTTCGTCGAGGCTCTGGCGAGGTTCGCCGGTTGCGCCGGGCTGTAGCTGACGGCTCAGTTGGCCATCGTCCTCGGCCAGTTTCTGCAGCAGGTCGGGGCTTATGGTCAGGCGGTCGCAGCCGGCCAGCGCCTCGATCTGACCGAGGTTGCGGAAGCTCGCGCCCATCACCACGGTGTCGTAGCCGTTGGCCTTGTAGTAGTCGTAGATGCGCGTGACCGACTGCACGCCGGGGTCTTCTCTGCCTGCGAAATCGCGGCCCTCGGCCTTCTTGTACCAGTCGTAGATGCGCCCGACGAACGGCGAGATGAGAAACACCCCGGCATCGGCGCAGGCCTGGGCCTGGGCGAAGGCGAACAGCAGGGTCAGGTTGGTCTGCACCCCGGCTTTTTCCAGCTGCTCGGCGGCGCGGATGCCTTCCCAGGTCGAGGCGATCTTGATCAGCACGCGGTCGCGGCCGATGCCGGCCTTTTCATACAGACCGATCAGACGCTCTGCGCGGCGCAGGGTGGCGTCGGTGTCGAATGACAGACGCGCATCGACCTCGGTGGAAATCCGCCCCGGGATCACCTTGAGAATCTCCTGGCCGACGGCCACCGCAAACTGATCGCAGGCCAGGCCCAGGTCACCCTGGCCGGCGCTCACCGCCTGGTTCAGCAGGTCGGCGTAGCGGGGCAGGGCAGCGGCCTTGAGCAGCAGCGAGGGGTTGGTGGTGGCATCCACCGGTTGCAGGCGGGCGATGGCGTCGAGGTCGCCGGTGTCGGCGACTACGGTGGTGAACTGCTTGAGTTGTTCCAGCTTGGAGGTCATGACGAGGCCTTGTCGTTGCAGATGGCATGACCTTACCCGAGGCGCCGCGGGCGCTCAACGGGCGGGTCACTGACAAAATTTACCTTTTGGGGGCTGTGGTTTTCGTCGGTTCGTTCGTCTCTATCCATGACGGTGCGTCAGAACGCATCGAAGTCGGTGGAGTCCGACTGTAGACGAGCCGCCAAGGAGCCCAGTATGTCGACCCAAACCCTGCCTTCTCGTTCAGTTTCCGCAGGACCGGATACACGCCAGTGTCGTGAATGGCTGCAGGCTGCCGGGCTGCGCTTCAGCATGCCGCGGCTCAAGGTGGTGGAGGCGTTGTACAGCGCCAATGACGAACAGGGCGTATCGGCGCGCGAGCTGCACCGGCAACTGAGCGAGGCCGGCGAGCCGCTTTCGCTGGTCAGCGTGCGACAGGTGTTGCGCCGCATGGAGGAGAACGGCCTGGTACAGGCCACCGGGCGCAGCCGTTATCGCCTCAGTGCGCCCGATTAATGCCCGCGTAGCAGTTCGGCGGCCTGGTCGAGCAGTCCCAGCGGGTCCTGCACCTTGTGAATGTCCACCGACAGCAGCTGGCGGAAGCGCCGCGCTCCGGGGAAGCCCTGGGCCAGGCCGAGCACATGGCGGCTGACGTGATGCAGGGTGCCGCCCTCGCGCAGGTGCTGCTCGACGTAGGGTTTCAGGGCGAGCAGGGCGTCCATGCGGGTGATGCCGGCGTGCGCGGCGCCGAACAGACGGCTGTCCACCTGCGCCAGCAGGTAGGGGTTGTGATAGGCCTCGCGGCCGAGCATCACGCCATCGAAGGTCTGCAGGTGCTGCTCGCATTCTTCCAGCGTCTTGATGCCGCCATTGAGGATGATTTCCAGGTCGGGGAAGTCCTGCTTGAGCTGCGCGGCAACGTCGTAGCGCAGCGGCGGAATCTCGCGGTTTTCCTTCGGTGACAGGCCCTCGAGGATGGCGATGCGGGCATGCACGGTGAAGCTGCGGCAGCCGGCCTCGCGCACCTGGCCGACGAAGTCGCACAGCTCGGCGTAGCTGTCGCGGCCATTGATGCCGATGCGATGCTTGACCGTCACCGGGATGTTCACGGCGTCCTGCATGGCCTTGACGCAGTCGGCCACCAGCGCCGGATGGCCCATCAGGCAGGCACCGATCATATTGTTCTGCACCCGGTCGCTGGGGCAGCCGACGTTCAGGTTCACCTCGTCGTAGCCATGTGCTTCGGCCATCTTCGCGCAGGCGGCCAGGTCCTGCGGGTTGCTGCCGCCCAACTGCAGGGCGATGGGGTGTTCGCACTCGCTGTAACGCAGGAAACGCTCGCGATCGCCATGGATCAGCGCGCCGGTGGTGACCATCTCGGTATAGAGCAGGGCGTGACGCG
>VFQQ010004175.1_pt1 | contig 13030 bp, 20 predicted proteins | sample 3512341 | NCBI WGS metagenome assembly VFQQ01 (sample SAMN10412373, study PRJNA504923) | tailings metagenome | isolation source: Relicate 2 Philex TSF1 revegetated site | place: Philippines: Tuba, Benguet | collected 2017-08-29 | reverse complement strand
AGTGGTGCTGACCTGCACCGGCGGCGGGATGGAAAGTGGGTGGGTGGGTGGGCGGGTGGGTGGGCGGAAGGGCAGGCGGGCGGACGAGTGAGGGGGTCTCAGCACCAGTGCAGCTGTCTCAGCTTCCAAAGTATATATATAGACAACCCAGCGAAACCCATCCATTGAGTATCATTGAGTCTCAAGATGTGTGTGGGTGCTGTTGCGCTCGCGGCCTAGAATGTTCAGGAAGCCTCCAGCAAACTGCAGCAGGTGAGGGACAGGTTGTGTTGGCGGTCTCAGTTTGCCAGTGTGGGGGGTACCCAGAAGGAAAGCCGCCCGTCAACTGCACCATCTGCGGCAGGGGCTGTGCCTATGGTGTTCTGCTGCGCAGGTCAATCCAGCAGCATTAATTATATCGAAGCATGCATGCTGGGCAGCTGGCTTTCCCATGCATGCTACGGCGGGCAGACACCATTGTGTAAAAAGTAGCCTAGAGTCGGAAGGAGGCACCCGACTTAGCAAACCAGCAAAGCGTGCCTGCCACTCCATCAGGTTGCCGTACAGCTACGGCCATGGATCCAGCAAGGACCAAGGGAACAAGAACGGACAGAACAAGAGCCAGCAAAGCAAAGCGCGCCTGCCACTCCATCGGGGCTGCTAGCATAGCAATAAACAGCAACATTTAAACAGAAAGCCCCTCAAGCAGCCAGCATGCCTGCCACTCCATCAGGTTGCCATACAGCTGCTTGAGGGGCGCTGGGAAGAAGAGCGTGGTCTGGCCGGGCTGCAGTGACAAAAAGGGAGGGCAATGCAATGGATGAGAGGAGGGGCTGGTTGCTTGCACGGGTTGGGCCAGCCAACCAGCCAGCAAAGCGTCCACACCTACCTTCGGGCACCCAAAAAGCGAGCCAGCCCACCTGCTCACGCAACCATGGCACAGCAGGCACAGCGCGCACAGCAGGCACAGCACCCAGAAGCTCCTCACCCCGGCGCCACGCACGACCACGTTGGATTGCGTGATCTCCAGCATGCGCCGAATGACATAGCGCCCAGGCGGCACGTAGACGGCCACACCCGCGGCGCCGAGGTTCTGGAACCCGTTGTGCGGCAGCTGCGAGAAGGGGTAGGCAGGCGACTGCCGTTCTTTGTATGGTTGATGAATTGTCTTGCATGCGCCAGGCAGGCGGCGATTCTTTCTTCATTCCGTGGGCTTCAACTGCCAAAACGTTGTTGCATTGGTTGCGTGCAGGTTCGCACAGGGAACCTCCCCCCACAGAGCCGCCCGGCCCCATCACGCCAGCGTTATGTGTCCCCGCACCGGGCAGCGGCCGGTGCGGCAGGCGGTGGTGGTCAGGTTGAGTGCAATGGCCGAAGCGGCACGAATGGCCTGCGCGAAAGCCTCGCTGTCGTCTGCAGCAGGGGGTGTTGAAAGAGGGCGAGGGGGTATCAGCTAGTGGATGGGAAGCGCAACTGACACCCAGCGATTGCAAAGCAAGGCCACTTGCGACAGCAGGATGTTAGAAGGCCTGTTCTGGGCACCGGCCTGCTGCTCAAGCATGCTCCCAAGCACTAAGCACTGTGCAAGTGGAGATGCACCCCAGCCTAAACTGCGAAAATGCAGCATCCTCTCGCTCTCAGACAGGATGGACTGTGTCTGTGTTGGAAAATTTAAACCGCGATGTCTACCCCCGCCGCCCCGGCGCACCCGTCGGCCCGTCGCCCTTGGCGCCTCCAGCGAAGCGCGGGTCGGTCACTCGAACGGCTTCAGGGTAGCTAGGGATGGCTGCTTCGCCCGCCATGTAGCCTGCAACGAATGGGAATTGGCACTGGCAGGGTGTGCGCTGCAACCCTGCAGAGGCGGTGGCGGTGCTGGTTTGGATGCATCTCCCCGCCGCTGCTGCTGCCTCCCCCCGTCCACGCTCGCCTGCAAAACTGAAGTCGCTCAGCCGGCCCGTGGGGCGCCACAGCTCGCCATTGACGCCCCACGCGTTGCTGTACTGCGCCTGGGCAGCAGCAGGCTGCGCTGCGAGCGCTACAAGCACCGCAACAAGCAGTCGGGTGGCGACCGCCCCTGCCGGCGGCGGCGGCGGCATGCTGTGCGCCCTGTGAATCAGAGGGCAGTTCCAGGCTTCAGACAGAGCAAGGGCATCGGTGATGCGAGCAGCGAGCGCTTTCAGGCCTGGAAGGTCGCTGCCCCCTCGAGCGGCACTCCTGTGGGGGCGGTTCGCCGGCTTGTCGTTGCTGCTCTGCGCTCAACACCACGCACAAGTTCTGAGACAATCCGCCGATGAGCTCGCGGCGCTGCTCGACGAGTACCCCGCTCGCACAGAGCCGCTTGCACCTCTCCAGCCGCAGCAGCGCTCAGCAAAACACAGGAGCGCGAGATAAGCGCGTCAGGGCCGCGTTTCTGGAGCGCCAGATCGCCAGGCACCTCGTGCAACAGCAGGCGCTGCGCTGCGACTGCGCGGCAGCATGTGCAGGCTTTTGCAACTGCCACTTTGCATCCAGTTTGGCCTTGCTGTCGCAGTGATCCATTGGGTTTCACCAGCTGCTCCCCGCACACGCCACCTCGCCGGCATGCGCCCGCGGATGCAGCCAGGAGGGGCCAGATCAGGGCCGCTTGCCCAGTGGCGGCAGGGTGCTATTGCAGCTGCGGACCACGAGAATAGCAGGTGCACAAGCTGGCTGGCTCCTGCTAGCAGAAATAAGACTGAGCAGGAATGAGGATGAGTAGTGCTCCAGCACGTCCTCAATTGCTAGGGTTGATCAGGGATCGATCGACCAAGGGGTGCGGCACGGCGGCACGACATGAGCGCTGGCGGCGGCTGCGGCGGCAGTAAGGCGCGGCGGCGCGGCCTCAGGCAATCATATCGGCCTGTTGGCGGTCATAGGACCCGCCTCCGCAAGCCGGCAGGGCACCACGTGCACGGCGGTGGGGCAGCGCGGCGATGGGGTTTAGCGACGCCGCCACGCCCTGCCTGTGGGTGGGCAACATCAAGGCCGGCCTGCAGCAGAAAGAAGTGCTGCAGGTCTTCTCCAGGTGCGTCCGCTCGCTCCATCGGTCGGCTCACTGCCACGCCGTAAGCTCTGGATCGCATATGTTCAATCTCAAGGTGGCGCCAATTGCCGCTCAGAGCCGAGGGGGCGCCCCGCCGCTTCCCGAAGCTGCTGCCGCCGCCGCCGCCTGCCGCCGCCGCCTGCTTACCGGCTGCTCGTCTATCCCCACCTCTCACGGCAGTTTTGGAGCTATCCGGCGCATCAAGCTGGGCCCCGCGCCACCCAGCACCAGTGCCACCGGCCTGGCAGCAGAAGTGCACTTTGCATCGATTGCCCAAGCTGCCGCAGCCCTCACAGCGGTGAGGTGTTGAGTGGCGAGGTGGCAGGGTTGTGTGTGGGATTGTGTGGAATGCAAGCAACAGCTCATGGATTCAACATGGGATGTGACAAGGCAGTGCGCGCTGCGGTCCCTGCAGTATGTGCTGCCATGCGCCTGCACCAAAGCTTGCGCTGCGTTGTTAGTGGCCTAACTGCTTTGCGGCACCTGCTCCTACCCACCCTCCGACCGGCCACTCGCCTTCACCTGTTGTTTCTGTCTCGCCCACCCATCCCCAACCGCAGCTCAATGCCATTGTGGTGCCGCGCCTGTCGGGCCACCACCCCCTAGCCATCCAGTGTTGGCAGCCATCTGGGGCTCCCATCAGCCATGCCGCCGCACCCGCAACGCCCCAGCGGCCGGCGGCGGCGGCGGTAAAAGCGGCGCCCACGCGTGCGGCGGCGGCGGCCGGCCCTCTGGGCCCCCAGCCGGTTGTGCGGCCCACCAACCTAGCAGAAGCAGCAGCGGCTGTGGAGCTACCTGGAGCAGAGGACTTGCAGGCGGCGTTTGCATTTTTTGAGGGCTGTGCCTTCTTGGCAGTGCCAGGTCAGCAGCACATGCATTCTGTCCATTCATCGTGGCACCTGCTGCTGCTTGGTTGCACTTTGCGCTGCTACGCCCGCCGCTGCTGATGTTGCAGCAGCTGCTGCTGCTGCTGCTCTTTTTTGCCATATTTCCGATGCCGGCAGCTGCTGGTTCTGCTGGTGCATCTGACTGGACCTGCACTTCGATTTGCATTGCGAAGCCCGCCTGCCCACCTGCTACCCTGCCCACCTGCCTCCCCCTGGTGCAGAGGAGAAGCGGGCCAGCACGGCCAAGAGTTGGCCGTGCTGCAAGCCCTTCCCGCCTGATGCTGATGCATTTGCGCCCACCGCTAACCACTTGCACTTGCCCTTGCTTCCCCCTGGTGCAGAGGAGGATCGGGCCAGCACAGCCAAATGCGCAGTGCTGCAAGCCTTGATTGGCCCATTCTCACATCTTGACACGTGCCCACCTTCTCTGCCCTTGCTTCTGCAGAGGAGGAGCGGGCCAGCACAGCCAAGTGGGCGGTGCTGCAGGCCCTGCTGGCCCGCGGGCTGCGCCACCTGGGCGGCTGCTCGTTTCGCCAGCTGCCCGTGCTGCTCACGCACGTGGGGGACGAGCTGCTGAAGGTTTGTGTGCTTGCTTTCTGCTTGCCTTGCTGTGGCATTTTCGGAGGTGTGGCATTTAGATGGGATGCTCCTTCCGCCAGCTGCCCGTGCCACTGCTGAAGGTGCGTCTTCTATTGCCATATGGCTTTTTAATGATACGATGCCTCTGTTCTTGTGGAGCATGTGTGGCGGGCGCACCAGCCGCCAGCTGCCCTTGCTACTTAGATGAGTCTCTGCACTTACCATCTGCTGCGTGTGGTGCTCTGCCTTGCCTGCACGCAGCACCGCGGCAGCAACCCGGCCGTAGAAGCGGAGTACCAGTCGTACCCAGCGGCTGGCCGGCTGACCAGCCTTGTCAAAGGTGAGCGAGCATTGGGAGTTCTGTGCACGTGTGGAGAGTTTGAGGGAGCAGCGACTGCTAGTCTGCGTGTCGGCATCAGTCGTACTCAGCGGCTGGCCGGCTGACCAGGCTTGTCAAAGGTGAGTGATGAGCATTGGGAGGTTCTGTGGAAGTGTGGACAGTTTGAGAGAGCGGCTGGCAGTTTGGGTGTCCTTCAGTCATGTGCAGCACCTGGCCGGCTGCTGGTATGCCTGCCTGCACGCGGCATGTACCGGGATTGGATTGTTCCTGGCTGTGACCGACCCTCGATCACTCCCCCTGCCCCTCACCTGCCCACCCAAGCAGATGTCCAGTCGCCGGGCCTGCTGCAAGTGCTTACCGAGGGCAAAACAGCCAACACTGCAGTGGTGCAGCTGCACCTGGGCAGGCTTGCACTGGCCGGCGGCGCCCCCGGTGGCGGCAGCGGCGCTTCTGGCGGCGGCGGCGGCGGCGGCGGCGGCACAGTGCCGCCCAAGCCGCGGCCGGCAGCCAGCGGCGCACAGCAGGCGCAGCCGCCGCCTGTCAATCAGTACATCACCAACAGCGTGCCCAGCAGGCACCTGCTGCTGCTGGGAGTGGCAGACCGAGATGATGTGGCGCGCTTGGCGGGCATAGCGCGCCAGCACGGCACGCTGCAGAAGTACTTGCACAACCCGCGCAACAGCTCGCTCACCCTGCACTTTGACAGCACTGAGCAGGCGCTCAACATGGCTTGGGAGGTGGAGGGGCAGTGCCTGCCCGGACTGGCGCGTGAGTGGGGATGGGCTTTGGATAGGGTACTGAGTGTCGTGCGAGCTCACTTGGTGGCGGAGGGCTGCTGGGTTTGCCGCAGCTTGATGGATAGAGCGGCGGTGGGATGGGAGCGGTGGACGGCAGCGGCTGCCAGTTGCGGTGGCCGCTTTGTTGGTCGGTTGCAAGGCTGCCACTCAAGGCTGCACCCACATGCTGCTATGCAACTGTCCGATCTTGTACGTAGTTGCAACGAGATGTCAGCCGGCAACTGATCCCTACGAAGTGCACTTCTGCTGCTCCCTGCTTCCCTGCAGACCCCGGTCCACTGCAAGTGCAGTACAAGCACTTGTTGCCCGTCAGCAAGGCAGGCACAGCAGGCGCAGCAGGCACAGCGGCTGGCCAGCCCAAGGCATCGGCAACCAAGTCCGCGGCGGCCGTGCAGCCGGCAGCAAAGGCGGGCAAGAGCAAGCAGGAGGCGCCCGCACCAACGTGGCAGTACTCTGCTGCAGTGCCCAGCAGCAGCCTGCGAGTCAAGAAGCTGGATGGAGCCGTTGCCTCCAGGTGGGTGTTTTTGCGGGGTTGCTTGCAAGTGATTTCAGGGTTCGGCTCGGCCCTGCCAGCTGCCAGCTAGGCCACCCATGCACGGCTCAACTTTGCACTGCACACTGCGCACACAGCCAAGAATGGCCTGACATCTGCTCCTGCCTCTGCCCTCCCCACTTTTTTCACACTGCAGGCAGAGCCTGGCTGAAGTGGCCAGTCGGGCTGCGACAGCACTGACTGCTCCCCAATGCTTACAAGCTGCTTACAAGCAGCGAATGACTGACGTCTGCGCCCTCCTCCCCATCTTCCCCCATCCTGTTGCAGGCAGAGTCTGGCCGAGGTGGGCCAGTCGTGCTGCGGCAGCGACTTTACGGACTGCACCTTCTTCCCGTCCTCCGGCATTGGCTACCTGTTTTTCAAGAACGAGGCGGCGGCAGCCGCGGCGGCGGAGGTGCTGCGAGGGAAGGACCTCCCATGGAAGCAGGGTGAGGGTCTCGCTTGGCGTAGCAGTCTGATTCTTACATGGGGGCGGGTTGGTTGGCTGGAGCTGCACAGCTGGTGGTCCAGTGGTGGTCCAGTGCAGCACACAGCGCATGCACCTGCCGCACCCTTGTTTTCTGGCGGGCCACGCATCTCTCACACAGCGCCATGCCTTCCCTTCCTTCCTCACCCCTTCCGCTTGCCAAGCAGCCGAGCCTCTGGTTGTGGAGTTTAGGCATCCGGCCAAAGCGCGGCTGGACGGCACGTCCTCAGCACCCACAGCGGCCGCCAAAGCAGCTGGGCCGCAGTCAGCTGCGGCAGCTAGTGGCGGCGCAGGAGCAGGAGCAGCGGTGGATGAAGCGCCGCCCTGCTGTGCCTGCTGTGGTGCCAGCGGGGAGGGCGTGGCGCTGTCCCGCTGCTCCGGCTGCCGCGTGGTGCACTACTGTGAGTTGCGGGGAGTTGCAGGGAGTTGCAGGGAGAGCAGCCATGTTTGGCTTGGATGGTCGGTTGGTTTGCATTCTTGTTTGCGAGAGGGAAGAGCGAGTCAGGAGGGACTGGAGCAACCAAACTGAAAGAGCAGAGCTTGCTCAAGCTGCCTATCTGACTGCGTGCCCTGCCATGCCCTCCAATGCACCACCGCTTGAGCTACCTCTTTTTTGGCCACCCCTGCAGGCGGACGCGACTGCCAGCTCAAGGACTGGCCTGCCCGCCACGCGACAGAGTGCAGCCAGCTGCAGCAACTGGCCGCTGCGCTGCAGGCGGCACAGCCGGCGGCCGGCGGCCCGCAGCTGCAGCTGCTGGTGGCCGCGCTGCGGTCGCCGGGCGGCAGAGAAGCCCGCATGCTTGGCTCTCTGTTGGGCGCAGACGCCTTCCCAGACGGCAGCCAGGCAGGCACCGATAGCAGCAGCAGCGGCGGCAATTTGAGCAGCGGCAACGGAGCCAGTGACGGCGATTCTGCAGCGGCCGAGGAGCAGCCTGGCGGCGAGGCTGCCGGTGAGAGCAACGGCGCGGCAGCGGCCGACACTGACGGCAGCAGCGAGGCAGCCGCAGACGGTGGCGATGGGAAGCTTGCACCGGCAGCCGCTGATTCAGCCGCCGATTCAGGCGCTGAATCAAGTGCCGCAGGGCGGGACGATGGCAGCCCGACAGAGGGGGCACCGGCAGCCAGCAAGGCAGGCGCAGCTGTGGCTGCTGATGAGCCAACAGCAGATGCCGAGGAACAGAGCGCAGAGCCTGCTGAGCCTGCCGAGCCTGCTGCGCGCGCCCAGCCTGGCGGCAGCGGCGCTGAAGGCGAGCAGCTGCCGGCTCAGCAGGCGGCGCCAGGCAGCGAGGCGGCAGCTGCTGGTGAGGCGGCTGCTGAGGACGCAACTGTTGCGGTTGAGGGTGTCGAGGAGCCAGCAGCAGAGGCTGCGGATGATGATGCAGCACCGCAGCCAGCAGAAACGGCTGGTGGCACAGCACAGCAGGCTGGCGCTGCGCTGCAGGCTGAGCCAGCGGCCGAAGAGCAGCTTGAAGCCGAAGCGGCAGCAACAGGCGAACAGGCAGAGGAGCAGCCGGCAGCCGAAGCAGCCAGCGGGGCGGCAGAGGCGCCTGCAGCGGCAGAGACGGCTGCAACTGCAGAAATTGGGCCAGCAGCAAGAGGGGCATGAGGAGGCTGCGGCAGCAGCAGTGTAGCAGGGAGAGGCAGTTGCAGCCGAGGAGCAGGAGGCGGCTTAGCCTGTGCCTTCAGGCATGGAGGCACTTGAGGCTGCGGCGGTTGGAGGGTTCACCAGAAGTAGCGCAGCGGGCATGATACAGTGGGCAGGTCCTGCATCCTTGCAGCAAAGCCGTGTTTGCCCTGCTTTCCTGTGTGGCGGGTGTGGCCTGGGGCCCCCTGTGAATGCGGCGGGACCAGGGCCGCCCAAACCGCCTTTGGTACGCTCGTGCATCTCAGCTTGCTCCCTTGTTCTTGGCGATGACAGTGTGCACACTCTTTCCACCTTGCTGCTATCTTTAGCATGACGGTGCTGCGTAGGATGCAGTGTAGCATTTCGAGTCAGGCATGGCACGCCCAGCTACTGGCCGAGGGGAAGCAAGCGGCACAGCGGCATGCCAGCGGTTGGAGGCGTATGCTGCCACCCAGCCAGCGCCGCAAGCCTTGCCAGCTGCTGCAGCATGTGTCCTAGGCCCAGCCAGCTGCGTGCGCATGCAGCCAAGCACCGCCACTCCAGCGTTGTGGAGCGCAGTGGGCAACGTGCACTGCCGCGAGGCGGGTCCGTACTGCTCGCGGCGGCGGGTGGGCGGGACGGGCACCGTGCGGCTCCTCGGGTTTCTGAGGCTTCCAGGAGCATGTGGGAACGAGCGATTGAGTGCCATTGTGACCGTCTGCTGAGGCCCACGCTTGATTTCGTGCATCTTCATGGGCGCCAAAACGCGGGTCCTCATGCCCCTGCAGGCACTGCAAACAAGCCGTTCAATCACCCAAACCACCCACGAGCCCAGCCGCACGCCGCAGAGCCCAGGTGCGACGCCCTTTGGTTGCCCGATGGTGCTCGGAGCTTGGAAGGTTCTGCGGAAACGCGGCGGAGCGCCTGCAGGGTGGCCTGGCACCCACAATGCGCGTTGGAGCGCTGCTGGGTCTGCAGCGCGCTGCTGCGTGTGTGTCCTAGTGGCCTCGGCCGCTGCGACGCGTCGGTGCCTAGGAGGCGCCGGGCAGCGCCCAGCCATCCAGTGCACAGCCCTCAGCGATCGGGGAGCGCGCCGCTTGCTCTTCCACTTCCGCCGCCGCCCGGCGGGCCCACCAGTGTAGCGTCAGCCTCACCTTCGGGTTCACCTTCCCCGCCGCCCCTCCAGCAGCTTTTTTGCCGCAACCCCTACCACATTGCACATTGCACCACACCCTCTCGGCGGCTGGCAGCGCAGCTCCCAGCCGATCCGCACTGCCGCCGCTCACCCGCTTTCCGACTCTCCGCCTCCCGTACTGGCTGCAGCTGACCTGCGGACCGACCAGAGCACCATGCCGTTCCTCGGCTCAGGACCCCAGCTGCATTCGGCCTCCTCCCTGGATTTCTTCGACTCCCTGCCCCAGGTGAATGCAGCTATCTCTGCAGCAGCAGCCGCAGCCTCCAGCCGAGTGCTGTGGTGGGTGTTGCGGCGGGGCCGGCGGGCGCGGCGCCGCAGCTGCCCCCGCGCGCGGCGTGCGCGCTCCATACTTTGTGCGCCCAGCTGTTTGTGGTGCATTGCCAGTGACGAGCTCTGGCAGCCGTGTGCCGCCATGTAGCAGCCCATTGTGTGGCATGTTGGGCGGCGTTCTGGTGCCTGCCACCGGCATTGGCCTGTGGCTTCCTCCAACCGCCTGGCGCCTTGCCTTCTGCACCGCCTGAACTTTGCCCACCTTGCCTGTGCGCAAGTCTGCAGCGGCGTCTGAGATTTCGACACACATGCCCAACTCTTTGGCTGGTTTACAACTGCCCAATGCTTCATTCCCTCTTACCACGCCCCGCCTTCCCTCCCCCGCCCCCCTCCCACAACCATTCATCTTTGCAGCTGGAGGATGGCGCTTCTTCGGGCTCCACCCAGCAGCCGCCGCAGTCGTTCTTCGAGGGCCTGGCGCAGCTCAAGGAGCCATCCGCCGGCTCCGCCGCCCGCCAGCTGTACCGCCTGGTGCTGATTGACGAGGAGTCGGGCCGCCCCGCCGCCTACCCCTCCGATGACGACCTCTTCTCGCTCATCCAGCGCGGCGGCCTGTCCCGCACCGTCAGCGCCGCGGCCGCCGCCGCCGCCGCCGCCTCCGGCGGCGCCACGCCGCGCGCGGCGCGCGCGGCGCAGCAGGCGGCGGCGGCAGCCGCCGCTGCGGGCGCGGGCGCTGCTGCGCTGGACCCGCACCGCGAGCGCAGCTTCCAGGAGATCCTTGCGGAGACGGTGCAGAAGAAGGGCGGCCCCGTCTGCGACCACTGCAGCGCCACGTGAGCCGGGGAGAGGGGGTATGGAATGAGAGTGGGTGGCTGGCTGGCTGGCTGGCTGGGATTGGTGGTGGCTGCACTGGCGCAGTGAGGCATGCGGTCTGGGCCTGCCTTGGGACATGCCAGCTGTTTCTCGGTTATCCCCTACGTTGATGGTTGCCCCCCTCTGCTTCCTGACTGCAGCGAGAGCCCGCAGTGGCGCCGCGGCCCGCCCCACAAGCCCGTGCTCTGCAACGCGTGCGGCACGCGCTACCGGTGAGTGTTGGAGCAGATGTTGCGGCTTATGTTTTGGTTCAGTTTGAAGAGTCCCTATCCCACGCTGTGCTCTGCAACGCGTGCGGCACCCGCTACCGGTGAGCCGCTGCCTGCATGCAAAACTGCACTGCGCCCCTGGCTGTGCTTGTCAGATCCTTAGCGCTCAGCCCGTGCTCGCCAATGCAAATATGTGTTTGCAGCCCGTACACTCTTCATCCAACCGCTCAGCAGCTCGCCGACTTGCCCAAACTTACTGCCCCCTTGCCCCCGCACCTCTTCCCTTCCCCCCTGTCCTTGCAGGCGCACCAACCAGCTGGGCCCCGCGGTCCCCTCCCACCTGCGCAAGCGCTCGGCGCAGCAGCACTGCGGCGGGCAGGCGCTGAAGCAGCAGGGCGGGCCCGTGGCCAAGCAGCCCCGCATCAGCGTGGCGTAAGCAGCGACCGCTGCTCCTGCTCCTGGCACTAGCTGAGTGCCAGCTGCGGCGGCGCCTTGCAAGCTGCAGCGGTGGCTTGCAAGCTGCTGCACGTCAGCAGCTGCCCTCTGAGGTGCAGCGCAGCGCAACGCAGCAGACGCAGCACGCTGCGCTGCCCTGCTGCTTGCTGCCGCGCCGCCGCCCCGTACGGCGGTTCCCCCTTTCTTCATTTGAGTGGAGAGCCTCGTCTCTGTTCGTCTTTTCCACCCGTCCGCGTCCTTTTGCTCCCTCCCGGCCCCTTCCCTCTCGCCTCTTTGCTTTTCTGTTGTCCTGATGTGCGCCTCTTCACTGCTGCCCCCAGCATTCGCCTTTGGATTCTAAACGAAATCGAAAAACTAACCCGGCCCTTCGTCCCGTCCCTCAATTGCTTTTGTGCCCTGTCCGTGCCACGCACACACACACCCAAGCCGAGCGCTTGAGCAGAACTGCCCCCCGCACCACTCCACCCACCTTTCCTCGCCTCCCCTTCCTGTCTCGCCTTTCTTCCCTGCCCCTTTCTGCCCTTTCCAGCCTCGGCGCGCGCACCCCTTTCTTTCGGCCGCGCCATGCCACCTATACATGCCAAGTACGCCTCTCCCTGCCCTGCATCTGTTCGACGTTTCCTCGCACACAGCACTACACCCGGCCCCTTGATGATTTGGGCCCCTTGCACGCCGCAAGCTTGCCGCCGGGCGGGGCCGCGGGCCATGCAACATGCCTTCTGCAGCATGCCCCCTGCCCTGCTCCGCCCACTTGTACCTTTTGACTCTCGACCCTGCCACACACGCACCCCTTTGCCGCGCTGCAACGCGCCGCGCTGCAACGCGCGCCGCCGCAGCGCACTGTGTTTCTCCGATGCCGCTCCGGAATGTCTCCCTCTGTTCCCTGGCGCACCGGGCGCCTTGTATAACAAGAACCAACGATCCTGTAACACGCGCAAGGACGCATCTGCAGAGCAAGAAAGCGGCCAAAGGGCAGGGTGGAAGAGCGGAAGGGGTGGGTACAGCGGGTGAGGCAGCCAATGAAAGTCTAGTCAGCCGGAGGAAAGAGGGCAGCGGCGGCGGCGGCAGCGGTACAGTGTGCATCCTGGTTCGAACGATTTCAAACGAGTGCGGGGTGCTGATTTGCAGGGCAGGGTCTAACAAACAACAGTTGTGCTGCTAACAACCAACGGTTACCGAGGGGCGTGCATTGAAAAGATGGGTGCAGGAAGAGGTGAAAAGGTACAGCAGCATTTGAAAAGGGACGGCAATAGAAGGCATTACGGGGTCGTGTTGGGCGCGCGGACATCTGGTGTGTGAGCCGTGCGTTGAAGAAAGGAACAAGCAAACAGGCAAACAGCTAGGTGTGCGGTGCAAAGCGTCTTGAGTTTTGGGGCAAAGCAGGTGGGGCGCTGCGCTTGGGCCCAGCACGCCGCACCTGAGCGGCGCAGCTGGCTCAGGGTTTGTTGCTGGTCCTGCCAGCTGTGCGGTGGCATGGAGCGTGGGGGACGAGCCGTGGCGGCCTCCTGTGTGAGACAGGCTTCAGGGCCTGGGACTGAGGAGGCCCTAGGCGCTCTTGGGCTGCTTTGTTGCTTCCCACTCTCCATTCATTTGTGTACCTTCACTCCTCGCCACCGGGCTGCAAGGCAGTGGGGCATTTGAGGGTATTCGTTGGCGTTGGTCACACACGTGTTTGCTGGGTGCCACAACGGCAGGTATGTGGTCAGGCGGCCGATGCAGCATGCGCAGCATGAGTTCAAGCCGCAAACATCAGTAGCACACA
>VFQQ010004173.1_pt1 | contig 13035 bp, 16 predicted proteins | sample 3512341 | NCBI WGS metagenome assembly VFQQ01 (sample SAMN10412373, study PRJNA504923) | tailings metagenome | isolation source: Relicate 2 Philex TSF1 revegetated site | place: Philippines: Tuba, Benguet | collected 2017-08-29 | reverse complement strand
ATGTGCAAGGCGCTGGCGGCAGCGCGGCAGGCGGCCAAGCAGCAGGCGCGGCGGGGTGCGGCAGAGCAGGCGCAGTGAAGCTGCCGAAACACGGAGGCTGTACAGCTTCCTACGCTGGTTTGCATTCAGCTCATGCCGAGGTTTCTTTTCCGTATTGCTAGCGCTCAACTGTGTGCTTTACGAGTGCAACGGCGCGTGCATCAGGGCATTGAATTGAGGCATTCAAGATTGAACAACGCAGCACGTGTGCTTCAGGGGCTGATGTTAGTGGTGGTGGTGGGCGCGCGCAGGGGAAGTTGGGAAAGGGGCGGGGATGGGTACACGAGGCACGAAGGAATTGTGGAAAACTTGGGGAGACACGCATGCGTTGGCGGGAAATTGGAAAAAGGCATATTCGGCGGACGAAAAACACTCTGGTTAGGTGGGCAGGCAACACGGGCCCTCACGTGAAGCGACGGCAGCACGCAAATAATTTCAAAGGCTCATGGAAAGAGGAGCACTCGCTCAGGTTGGAGTCGAATACAGCTGCGCCACAGCACAGCAGCAGATCCATGCGCATGACACTGTGCCCAGCCAGGCAACCGGCACGGGCAGGGCGGGCTCCGAAAGCAGCTGCTGCTGCCGCTGGTGGGTCCAAGACAGAGCCCGCAAGCGGGCTTCCAGCATTGTTGCCGCCCGCTCTGCTGCTGCACTGGCAGCAGCCAACAGGCTGTTCACCGGCTTGGCAGCTGCTTCGGTGCCACGGCCGGCGCATGGCTGGCTGCTGCCGCTGGGCGCCGGCTGGCTTCTGCCACTGCTGCCGCTGCCACTGGGCTGCGCTGATGCCAAGGCTGCGGTGCTTGCGAGCGGCACAGGCTCCACTGTCGCCGTCACCGGAGGCGGCAGCAGCAGCAGGGTTGGAGCCAGCCAGCCGAGGAGCACCCAGCCCAGCAGCAGCAGGGCCACAACTTGCACGTACGGCTCCCTTGGTTCCAGCAGCACCGTGGCTGCCCCTGGGGCCAGTGCGCCAGCAGCAAAGCTCAGCACGCTGTGCGTCCTGGCTGCCAGCTGCTGAACCTCGGGGCTGGACAGCAGCTGCAAGGGGGGAGGGGTGTGGAAACACAGGGGCTGCTCATCAGCCACCCAGAGTTGAGGCAGACCAAGATGCAGGCAGGCACAAAAAGCAGGCGTGCATGCTGAGCAGCAGATGGCTTCGCAGTTCCGGTGGCTCTCGTTGCACCCCACTCCTAGCGCATAGCAGTGTGAGCCGCAAGCACAGCGCACCGTGCCGCGGCAGTGGGCGTGGACGCCAAAGCGAGCCAGGATGAGCAGCTTGAGAGCCTGCGCCAAGGCGGATGGCAATTAAGGGCCAAGCCAGGTTCGTATATCAGCAGGTAGCAGGAGTGGTGAGTAGCTTCAAGGCCTGCAGGCGAGCAGCAGAGCAAGAGCGCTTGTGAGGCTTTGTGAAGGCGACTACCTCGCGCATGTGCAACTAACTGGCATGCAGTGAACATGCATACAGCCGGCGGACATGTCACAAAAGTGCGTGCCAGGCAGCGCACTATCCCGCCCACCTGCAGCGCCATGTGCGGCCGCAGCGGCAGGCGCCAGCCCAGCCCCGTGAAGAGAAGGAAGTCGAGGTGGGAGGCTGCGGTTGAGGGGTGGGTGGGAAGGGGTCAGGTTTGGGGTTAGCGCCAGCACAGCTCGACACATAGTGCCTGTCATTCCAAGCTGCAGCGGCAGCCTCACGGGGTTGCAGCCGCCTGCCCACTGCACCTTGTCCCAGCAGCATGCCGAGACGTGCAGCAGTGTGTTGCTGAGCGCACATGGCTGGCCTTGCTGCATGCTGGGCTCACCCGAGACCAGGTGCGACAGGTTGACGAGCGGCGCCAGTCGGCCGCTGTCCAGCTGCTGCGGCAGCGCCAAGTCCAACACCCGCTGGCTAAAATTGTAGGGTAGGCAGAGGAGGAAGAGGCGGAGCGCGGCCAGGGCGGGGGTACGCAGGCGCCGGAAGCTGCCAGGATGCAACACAGGCCACAGCAGGGACACCGCCACGACTGCTTGGGAGGGGCGCAGGCAGGGAGGAGAGGAGGGGGCAGCGAGGGTGAGTAAACGAGGGCGGCGGGCACAGCGGCGCATGGTGTGCTAAAACCGGGGAACCCAAGGCAGCAGGCAGTAGGGCACTTCAAGCCACCAACTGCACACCCGCCCATCAATTCATCAACCCGGCCAGCGGCAGGGCACACGTGCGGCTTACTTGCTGCCATGCCGGCCACGGACTGGGCATTGTACAGTGCAGTCACGTGCGGCGCAAGCTTCCACGCCTGCATACGTGAAAAGCCGCGCCCTGCCAGGCTTAGCTTTCAGGGGCCAGCGACCGGCACAGACCTGACGCGGTTGTGTGGGGGCGGCTTGCACATTTGCGGTGGTCTACGCCGGTCGGCGCAAACGCTGGACGTCAGGGCATGAAGGTGCTGCACTGCCAGACTCACCCAGGTGCCCCACATGGCGGCCGCCAGCAGGCCAAACCGACAGTCAGGCGAGGCGGTGGCGGCAAGGCAGGCGGCGGCGGCACCACGCGCCGCCCTGTGTGCTGGACTCCACAGCCGCCGCCGCATGCTGTATCGCGTCTGGGAGATCGGTTCTGTGATGTTGCCGCTGTACGCCCGCGCTTTAAGCGGCCCGCAGGGCGGCGGGAGTTGCGAGCTTCGGTTTCGGCCTCACCCGCGCCGCTGGGGGGCCTCAGAGGAGTCGTGGACACACGAAGATGTGCGTGAACTGCCAGCGTCACGGCGATGGACCCCCCCCACCGCGCTGCGCTGCCGGCGGCAGCGGCAGCGGCACCTCCATGCCAGAGCCCAGCCTCGACAACGCCAATGTGCTTGGCAGGCGCTGTGTATCACAGGGCTCATCAAGCTAACTTTAATGCCATGCATTCGTGGGCAGAAATCGCATAAATGAAATCAGTAGGTTCAGAGCAAAAGCAGCAGCAGGGGACACATCTTGAACAATGAACGCAGCATGCCATCGCTACGACCCCGCCGCTGCCGCCGCCTGCTTCCCTGGCTGCCCGCCCTGCGCCGCTTGCTGGCCTGCTGGCTGCTGCTGCTGGCCAGTCTGCTGTTGCTGCTGCTGCTGTGGTGGGGGGCCGGCACGCAGCTGCTGGTAGTCTGCTACTGTGGCTGGGAACGCCGCTGCTAGCTGCTGCGTCAGCTGCTCTCGCAGGCTGCGGAACGCTTCCACCTTTCCTTTGCTGCGAGGCAGGATAGGGTAAGCGAGGTGGTATGGAGACAGATGCCAGCAAGAGGCAGCGGCAACAGCCACACAAGCACAAGGTCAGCATGCCGGCATGCCACAGCAGCATCAACAACACCGCTGCTGCTGCTGCTGCTGCTAACACCACTGCGCGCCAGCTCGCCACACAGCCGCGCCACTGCAGAGGCACACTGGCACGAACTGCCGCACCTGGCCTGGTTCTGTGCGAGGCTGTCCCTGAACAGCTGCACCGTGAACGAGTCGGGGTTGGTGCCTTCGTCTACCGCCCTGCGCACAGCAGGGAGGGCGGGTGCGTGAGCTGGAAAAAAAACACCAATGGCCGCCCCGGAGCGTCTCTGGCCTCTACGTCTTGCTGTGCAAAAAAAACACACAAACACAACAGCAGCAGACGAGTGCAGCAGGTGCTGCTCCCTGTGCACCTGAGCAGCTCTATCGGCTGGCCTTGTACATTGGTCTAATGCACACAAACGGCATCACATCCATTGCGCAGCTGAGCAGCTCCGCCGCCAGCTCAACAGCCTGCCCAATCGCATTGGAAAAACGGCACCCATTTGACAACAATTTGGCAGCCCCAAGCGCACCTGAGCAGCTCCACCGCCAGCTCCACAGGCTGCCCGCCGCCGATCATGTCGTCCTTTGCGGCCTCCAGCTTGCCCAGCTCGGCTACATACTCGTTGCTGCAATATCAGGGGGTGGAACGAGGACAGATCTTACGTCGAGAAAGCAGGAAAGGCTATGTCCAAGCTGCTGCTTCCCCAAAGGAAGCCGCCGCCCCCCACAGCATGCCCCCCACAGCAGGCCCAGCACCCACAGCGCGCCCCTCGTTGGTCTCACAGCTTGGCATGCAGCAGCTCGTTCTGCCCTGTGAAGTTGCCCAGGATGGCCTCCAGCTCATTGATCTGCAGCGTGTAAGTTTGCTCATCAGGCGCCAGGAAAAGTTGACGTTGTAAGCACAGTGCAGGCAGCGAGCGCTTCGGCCTCAGAGCAGCATGCACCACGCAACCCTCCGACAGTGCACATCGCACCTTGAACAGCACGCGGTCGATCGCGTCCTGCACGTTCTTGCGACGAGCCGCCTCGGAGGGTGGCGCAGACATGGGCGCGGTCTGCAAAGCAGCACGCGGCGGCGGGTGGCGGCGGCGGCGGCGGCAGTGAACGGGTGGCGGCGGCAGGCCTTCCGGTACACAGTCATGACAACAGTGGTCCGTGTCAATGCATCCATGGCGTCGTCAATGCGTTTGCGGGGCCTGGTGGCGAGGGCGGGGGGCGAGCGGCGCAGTGAGCGAGGCGCTGGGGCTCACCTGCTTGCTATTGGAAGATCTTGGTCGATCGCGGCAATCCAGGGAACAGCAGCAGCCGGCAGCTGCACAGCCTGTCCACTTCTGGTCGCGGGGCGTCTCTAGACCAAACAACTGCAAGCTCTGACTGATGTGACAGGATGCAGAGGTCGGTGCGATTGCATGATCGCAAGCTGAGCATGTACGCTGCCTGCAAACCTCTGCGGCGACGCGGCGGCACCGCCCAGCATGGGCTGCCGCTGACCACTGCATCCTCTGCCAAGCGAGCAGTTCCGTCCCAACTCAGACTGTGTGCGTGCATACATGTCGTGTGTGTGGTCAGTCAAATAGATTCAAGCACGGCACGTGTGAGTTGAGTTCCAAGCCATGCTGTGCGCCGCGTTGCAGCCCTGCAGCGCTGCATCAGGAGGGCGGTGCAGCAGGCCGCAGGGGATGATGCACAGCCCTGCCAACTTGCCTTGCCCACCCTCAGGGCAGGATGAAGGGCGTGTCTGCGTTTTGCTCGCTGCACTCGAGGCAGGGGTTCTGGCTGAACCGCGCCTGCGCCAGCGCCTGCCGCACGCCCGTCACCAGCGTCCTGCGGGGCAGGTGGTCGAGGCAAGGGAATAATGAACCAGGTGGCCGCCTGAGAAGTGCTGCTCAGCGCCTTACAGCGAGCAGACACTGCCGCACAGCCGTGACCAGCGTCCCGCAAGGCAGGATGGGGCGGCGGGGTCGGGGCGTTCCCCCCGACAGCCTATTGATCACCTCGCCCTGCAAGCAGCCACCTGGATCAGCTGCAGCACTAACGGCCTGCAGCACTCCCGCGAACAGCACCCTGCAGAGAGCGCACCGGTAAGAAATGGTGGTGCCGGGGTTCTGCTGCGCGTGCGCTGTGATGACGGTGCGAATGCCATTGCTCAGCGCTCCGTAGCTGTGGCAGAGGGGAGGGAGGGAGCTTGGAGCCTGTTCAGGGAGAGCCATGCTGCTCTGTGCAGGTGGGCAGGAGCAACCAAGCTCAAGCCAATACCGACCACCGACCCGCAACCCGCTCACGCTTGCTGGGGGTTGCCGCTGGGGCAGGCGTCCGCGCTCGTCTCATGCGACTGGCACCCCGTGATCAAGATGCCGACATCGTCTCCTAGCTTTTCTTCCCGCCCGCCTGAGCCTGGAGGCCGGTTAATGTTGAGGGCAGGCTCGCCGGGGGCCGGGCCGCCCGGCTGGCCGCCGCCAGCCGCTGCCGCGCTGCCCATGCAGGCAGCAAAGAGCGCCTGGCGGGGAGGAGGGGGCGAGGGAAAGGGCCCTTGGAAATGCAGATAAAATAGTGGCAGTGGCAGCAGCATCAGCCAAGGCAACTAGAACAACAGCGTTGGTTAAGCTAACATCTCGCCTAGCAGCAGCAGCAGCAGCAGCAGCAGCAGCAGCAGCAGCAGCAGCAGCAGCAGCAGTCAGGCAACGACCACTGCACCGCGCTCACCCCCAGCAGCGGCAGGCAGCCGCTGTAGTCGCCCTTCTGTGCTGCGGCCATGACCGTTGACGCCTGCTTGGCCATCTGGCTATAGTTGATGGCTTTGGCGCTGCTGCTGTTGCCAAACAGGGACACGAGTGAGCTGCGGATGGGAAGGAGGGAGGGGGCAGAAGCCAGGCAGGGCAGTTGACGTGGGCGGCACGCTCAGCAGGCAACAGTGTAAGGCATGCTGTGCCGTGACGTCCTGCCATGGCCTGAGAGAGGCAGCGAACGCCTCATGCGGGCCCTTCAGCACAGTGGCTGCTCTGCAACACAACTACGAGGCAAAGTTGCAAGGCCAAGCATGCTCACCTGCGGATGTTGCCCTTGCCCACGCTTTTGCCCAGCATGCCGCTCAGCATTTGCAGGAACTGATTGGTGGGCAGCGACCTGCGTGCACCGGGCAATGGGTGGCGGGAGATTGGGTGTACTAAGAATGCCAAGCAAAGTGCTGTGCATTGCCGGGAGGAGCCCGTTGGGCAGCAACCTGCCTGCAGCAGGCAAGGGGCCATTAGCCGGCAGGTGTGGTGTTCTTGCAGACCAAGTGTTGTGTGTAACCGGCAGCAAAGAGCATCTCCAACACCCATGGCTGCAACCCGCTGATGGCGGCCAGCAGCTTTGTGCGGGCCATGCCCAACTACACCCTTCAGCAACCAACCAACCATCCACCAGATCAGTGCCGCCGCACCTGTTGCGCACATCGCGAGTGGCCCCGCCCTCAGTGCCCGCCTCGACGCCCCGCCCAGCCAGCTGCTGGATTAGCATGCTGCCGATCAGGCTGCCAAAGTCAGGCACGCGCTCGCCAGCCTTGGGCCCGCTGATGGCTACCTGCAGCAGCAGGCGGGGGCGGGCGTGCATGTGCATCAAAGGTTAATGATGCCTGCTTGCTTGCTTAGCGCCTGCCAGGGGTTGGGCGCTCAGGGGAAGGTGATGCATCACACACCAGCATTAGGCGCAATCATTGCAGCGCTTACAGATGGGCAGGCGCAGAGGCGCAATAAGGGCAGGCACAGCAGCGCAAGGATGCGAGGCGCACCGCGGAGTGGTCCAGCAGCGTGCCGCTGTGGCAGCAGTCGGCGACCACGGTCAGCTTGACTCCTGGGCGCAGCGGCTTGAAGAGGGCGCGCAGGTCGTCGTCGGTGATCACGTTCCTGAGCAAGCAGTCAGTTGGCAGAGTTTGGAAAGCCAGGCGGCCAAGTTGTCATGCAATGAGACGGTATGCAAGCTGTTGACCGCATTGTAAGCAGGGCCAACTTCCAGGCTGGCTTGGCCCCATCGACCAGCCAACAGCGCCTATCAAAAGGCAGGCCTTGCACCACCTCACATGTCTGCTGGGCAGATGGCCTCGTCGTAGCCGTCGCTCTCGCCATCGTCTGGCACCTGGGTGCTGCAACAGGTTGCAGGCAGAAGCAAGCACACTTGTGGGGCAGAGGCACACAAGTAAACGGACGCTGAAACACGTGTTTGGACAGCACAGGAGCGCACCGCCACAGCACGCAAGCAGTGGCAGAGATGCACAGGGATGTCCGGAAAGAGTTGACTACGGCAGCCAGCCCTCACCCGTGGCCGCTGAAGTGGAAGAACAGCACGTCCCCCGGCTGGCTGGCCGCCACCAGCTCCTGCAGCTTGGCCTGCAGGGCAGAGGCATCGCGAGCATCGACCCGCATGTCAACACTCCTTGCAGCAGCAAACCAGCAGCAGCAGCAGCGGGGGTTGCGACGGGGGTCCCTACACAGCAGGTCACAGCGCAGCAGGCCACAGCACAGCGGTCCACTTGCAGCACCTACGGCGGCACGCAGGCTGAGCGTGCCTTGATGTTGGCGCCCGTGGGCTTGGTGGTGTTTGGGTCGGTGTCCAGCATCATTGTGATGCCGCTGTCCTGCACTCGAATTTAACCCACCAGATGTGCCAATGTGGGTGGTGAATGCAAACAGTGTGTGCATGTGCGAGGGCTGATCTACTGGCATGCCACAGCTACACCATGCGCGGACAGCGGCTCACCACCAGCAGCGTACGCGGCGGCCGATGCCCAATATCAGCAAATCGCAATGGACAATATCCCCTGCAGCCTCTCCCCTCACCTGGAACCGAAAGTGCTCGGTCAGGAGCGCCCGCATCGCCATGCAGTCGTTGATGCAGCCGCGCAGCTCCGCGTTGCTGCCGGGGTAGTTGCAGCCGCACAGCAGCGCGCGGCGAGCCATGGCTGCTGAAAAGAGCGGCTGTGACTCTGCACAGGTGGGAGATTGGCAGGCGAGTATCAACAGCCGCCGGCGCAGGGGGAAGAGCAGCGGCGGCAGCGGCGGCAGGTTGAGCAGTGACGGCGACCAGCCCAGCCGGCCATGATGACTTGCTAAGGGTCGTTTGGTGTGACCATGAGGGTGTCAGGCCGCGCAAACCAGCAACCAGCAAGCCAGGGACATGACCCGCCTGAGGCAGCTCTCCCTGCTCACCTGGGGTGCGGGATCGGGCTGTTCACAACTTGCGCTGACAGCCGCAAAGCTGAGCCGCGTCCCGGAGGCGCACCGTGCGCCGAAGGGCTTCCCCGCCGAGCTGCAACCGCGGCCTGGCTAGCAACCGGCTCTGCAAACTTGACTGACAGCTTTGAGCATGCAGGCCAAGCCGATCGCTGCCTGTCTTCGTGTCCCCTCTGCAGCCGGCGTGCTGGCGGCGCCGGGCCGCCGCTGTGCCGGGCGGCACATCGGGTGAGGGCATGCATGCCGGGCATCCATTTCAGCAGCAAACAACCAACGGCACACCGCAATGGCAGGTTGCTGTTTGCGGCCACACAAATCATGGTGTTTCAATAGCCGCCGCCCCTGGCTGACCACCGCTTTATCCTACCGACTGCAAGCCACAGCTCAGATTCATCACATGCTTTGGGGCAGCTCAGCTAGAAAGGCAAGCTGTACATGACAAGTCGATCAACGCTAATTGCACGCGAAATAAAAAGCAAAAGCAAAGGCAAAAGCACCCCCATCTTCCGTCAACCTTGTGCTTCCCAGCCCATCTGCAAATTGCTCCAAAACCCACTGCCGCCACCGCTCCTGCCGCTGTAGCCGCAGCCGTCGCATGGCTGCCGCCCCTTCCTGATCACGCTGCTCATCCTTCCTCCTCCTCCTCCATCGCCTGGCTGAGATCGAGCCAGCTGCATGCGCGCTGTACAGCCAGCAGCGCGGCCACTGACGCCTGCGACCATTCCATGCGTTGATGAATGGGGCTGGGTGGCTTGGCCAGGTTCTGCAGGTAGGCAGGCAGGAGCAGGGGCGGCGGGCAGACTGTGAGGGAGCATGCCACACACACTAGCAGGCACAGCCTGTGCGGCGCATCAACCCTCTTGCTTCGCATCGACAGCTTAGTGTGCTTGCATGAACAGAACAGCACAGCGTGGCACAAGCAGCGGTCCCCTTCCCCAGCCTGCGCTGCACCAAAGCTCACCAGCTCGCGCAGGCTGGTCAGGCGGCTGAAGATGCCCGCATCTGAGCGCTGAAACTCCAGCTGCCGGTTGCTCGACAGGTCCAGGGAAGTGAGGGCGCAGAGCAGGGACAGGCGTGGCGGCACGGCCGGCAGGAAGCAGCGCCGCATTTCCAGGCGCCGCAGGCTGGAGCAGACTGGGCCGGGGAAGCCAGGATAGATTTCTCTATCGCCAACAGAGTCAAAAGCGTTGCCGTTCAAGCGCAGGGTGTGCAGCTCGGGCAAGCCTGCACAAGCGGGTGGGCAAGGCAGCACACATGGAGGTTACCTCTGTGACTCCAGCAGCAATGCTCACTCGCACCTGCACAGGTTGTCTGCAAGCACACAGGCACACCAGGGCCTCACTAGCAGAGCCCATGTCACATGGCCTGCATGCATGAAGCGGGGAGCAGGCGTGCTGCTCGCAGCCAGCCCACACCCACATCGGTGCCCGCACCTGCCACAAACTCGGGCACAACCTTCAGGCCGCAGCTGAGCAAGCTGAGCTCCCGCAGGCGGGGCGGGCAGAAGCCTGGGTCAGGCATCCTCAAAGTAGAAAACACCTCCAGATGGTTGTCCAGGCTCTGCAGCTCCAGAGTGTCTGAATTGCAGTCGCGGCCGTCAAACTGGTCCTGAGTTTCGTACTGATCCACCTTCCACTCCTCAGGTGTCATCATCCAGACCGGCGGGCCCTCCACAGTCAGGCTGGCCAGCGCAGTGAAGGCGGACAGCTCTTCCGGCAGGAAACCGGGGTACTCATGCGCAATGTCGGTCGCCACAGCGCGCAGGCTCAGCGTGCGCAGCGCAGGCAGGCTGTCGGGCGGCAGCTCGCGCTGCTCGCCTGGGCCCTCATAGCCCCAGTAAAACCTGTCCAGGCAGGCGTTGAAGTGGTGGAGCTTGGCCTCCAAGCCGACCAGGCGGCTGCAGCCAAACAGGTCCTGCGGCAGCGGGCAGCAATGCGGAGCAGCGCCAGGGCGTGAAAAGCACGCAGTGGCATGCAGCAAAGCTGGTCATTGCCCCTCGATGGCTAGCCATCCAGTGCGCGCTGCCATCTTGCTGCGGTGCAGTCCAACTGACAACGACAGGCTCACCTCCGCTTTATATGTAGTGTCATCCAGCTGCAGCCACGTCAACGTCGATGCCACACTTCTCAATCCCTGCACGCCGCCGCGGCTGAGGCGCAGAGTCTCCAGGCGGGGCAGCCCGCCCACGTCGAGCGATGGAAACCGCTCACCGGGCAGCTCATATGATGCTGCTGCGGCGGCGGGCAGCGTGACAGACAGGCTGGTCAGCGCAGACAGCTGCTGCCGCGCAGCCTGGAAAGGAAGCTGCGCAGAGAAGCTGTCGAAACTCACGGCCAGGGAGGACAGGCCAGTGAGCTGGCTGAGGGCAGCAGCTGTGCCCGGCTGCAGTGCAAAACCGGGCAGGTGCAGGAGCTGCAGGTGCTGTAGGTGCTGCTGCAGGCTGCTGAGCCACGCTGTGGCTGGCCGTTTTGGCAGGTGGTAGGTGTGCCCTGGCCTGCGGCCGAAAGTTAGGGCCGTCAGCTGCGTCTGGTGGCTGGCAAGGCACGCCAGATCTGCAAGTCTCTTGTAGGGTTCTGTGTCAAACTGGCTGATCCGCTCGCTGCACATGATCGTCAGGCTGGTAAGGTGCGGCATGGGCTGATGCAGCACGTCGGGCAGCGACACGCCAATGTGCTGGCTGGGCCATTCGATGTGCAGGCTGCGCACCAGGCCAGCCCGGCGTGCCAGCCATGCCGCCAGCGACTCGAATCGACGGTTGAACACGGCTGCTGCGGTCGGCGTGACTCCGGCAGCAAGGCGTGTGTTGGCCAGCAGGGTGAAGTTTGCCCGCACATCAGACCACAGCACAGTGCTGCTGTTGAACGCCGTGCACCAGAGCCTGCAGGCATTAACAGAGTGCAGCAGTCAGTCGGCAGGGCGGGGACTGGGCGGGGGCGCGCTGTTGGTACCGTGCCGCTCCGCGATCAAGCACCTGCCGCAGCTATCCCCTCACTTGCAGACCTCTGGCAACCGCTTCCTGCGTGAACCACAGGAGGGCAGCGGCGGCTTAGCGGCGGAAGACGGGCGGCTCGACGTGTGTGCAACCCTTCCCGGCCGTGCAAGAGCGGGGATTGCTGTCCACCAGCACCTGGCTGGGGGTGGCTGCACCGCAGCGAACACGAGACCAAGGACGTGAAGAGGCAAGGTCGCGGCACTCATGGCTGCTGCTTCTGCTGCTCTCAGCTCAAAGGCAGGTGGGGTCGAGCGCTGCAAGGGCAGGCAAGCTACATGAAGCACATGGAGAGGCGGCTGCCGCCCCATGCCGCCCGCCTGGCGCCGCGCACAGCGTGGGCATCTTACAAAATGGAATGGGATCGTCATGGAATGGATTGCTCAATAATCAGATGGAGTCAAAACATAGATAGTAGGAAGATAAGACGGGGCTCTGCCATCTCCCAGCCCCCTCAGCCGATGGTGGTGTACCGCCGATCGTAAGCAGCCGTCGCCGCCGCTGCTGCCGCCGCATTGGCGCCGGCGCTGCGCTGGCGGTGCAGGCCCTGCTGCAGGCCGGCGGCGCCAGCTCCCAGCGGCGCAAAGGAACGAGGATCCAGTGTGGGCGGCAGCGGCGCGCCCTTGCGCTGAACCGCCACCGCTCGCTCGCGCTCGGGCGTGACGTTGCGGGTGCTGGTGATGCCCCGCACTGTGGCGTACTGCTGCTGCGCCAGCTGCTGCTGCTGCTGCTGGCGCTGGTGCTGCCTGGCCACCGCATCAACGGGCTGGCCGTAGTAAAACTGCTGCTGCGCCGCCAGCTGCGACTGGAGTGAGGGGTGGTAGGCGGCGTCGTATGGGTGGGCGCTGCGGGCCGCCGCTGCCGCTGCTGCCTGCCGCTGCGCCTCCTGACGCTGTGCAGCCTCCCGCCGTCGCAGCTCCGCCTCTTGCTCGGAACGCAGCCGCTCCTGCAGGGTGCAAAGCAAAGTTGGTGAGGCAGCGGGGAGGTGAGCAGGCATGGGTATAACTTGGCATGGGACAGGCGTGGGCTGGCCAGCCGCGAATTTGGAGACGCAAAACAGCAGCACTGTGCAGTGAGCGCCTGCTGTTGCTGCTGCGCAGGGCAGATGGCAATACAGTCCAGCAGTGTGCCCACAACATGCCACGACCACGCAGAAGCACCGTTGCCCAGGTGCCCACCTGCCGCTCCCGCTCGAGTGCGTGCCGCCGGCGCTGCTGCTCCAGCTGCACCCTCTGAGCCTCCGCCCGCTGCTGCTGCTGCGCCCGCTCCTCTTCCTCAACCTGCAGCTGCCGCTGCGCTGCATGCCAGGCAGCCAAGCGTTGCGCCTCTGCCCGCCAGTGCTCCACAGCTGCAGCCTGCTCCGCCTCGGCTGCACGAGCGGCGGCACGCGCTGCCTGCCGCCGCTCAGCCTCGGCTGCCGCGGCTGCCTGCTGCTGCGCCCTCAGCGCCTGGCGCCTCGCCTCGGCAGCCGCCTCCTCCTCATCCTGGGAATGGCAGTGGGTTGGAAAATGGCGGTTTGTCAGTAACGCACAT
>VFQQ010004172.1_pt1 | contig 13036 bp, 23 predicted proteins | sample 3512341 | NCBI WGS metagenome assembly VFQQ01 (sample SAMN10412373, study PRJNA504923) | tailings metagenome | isolation source: Relicate 2 Philex TSF1 revegetated site | place: Philippines: Tuba, Benguet | collected 2017-08-29 | reverse complement strand
AGGCAAACAGGGCCGCAAACAAGAAGAGTGACTCCATGAAACAAGCGAGGGTTTCGGCCCCCAGCCCCTTCCCCCGCTCACACACTGTAGCGATGCTTAAATAACAGTAGTTGTCTTTCATAATTTCATAGGATCCATGGCGGCGATGCGCAGCGCACCGCGCCAGCCACTAATAGATACGCCCAGCGCTCGCTTCTCTACACCTCACGTCTGCAGGGCAACAAGAGTTGCATATGATGCAGTGGATACAAGGCAAAAGGTGCGGATCCGTGCGCTGGGAGGCAGGGGTAGGGTCGTCACGGTGGGCGCACCTACCCAGGGGCAGAGCGTATCCTACCTCAAACAGATCATTTCTATGTTTCTTATGTGTTACAGGTCGGCAGTGATGTGGTTGTGAGCAGCAACGTGGTCCAGGCAGCGGGCCTGAGGGTTCGTAACACAGATTCCGAGACCGGCCTCGGAACGTTGCCTGGCCCGCTACAGCCCCATGCCAGCCCAGCACAGGCCAAGCCTGCACAACGTACAAGCCATCAGCGCAGGCTAGACCCCAGGCAACTCACAGCGCTCATCACGCGCTGCGAGGATTGGTCTGCACTCCAAGCCCTGGTCCAGCAGCACGCGCAAGACCTCAACAGCCTCCATCTATCAGCGTTGGTGGTGCGGCTGGCCAAGATAGAGTCCGCACAGACGCTGCAGGCGGCTGTGGTCAGCTGCGGGGCCCTAGACTCGTTCCTCCAGGATGTATCCATGCTGGTGTCCAGGAACTTCGATGCTTTCGACCCACGCGCCCTGGTAAGACCTGCACATGCCCACCCTTAGCAGCAACAGTTCACAGTGAACGGGATGCAGTGCACTGGGGTCACCAGCCTGCTCCAAGTGCACCTGCAGAGAGTTGCAAGCGCGGAAGCTGATGGTATGGTTGTCTGCATTCCGTACATGTCTTTGCAGGCCAACGTGCTCTGGGCTGTGGCGAAACTCGGCTTCCGGCCTAGTTACACCCTCCTCCAACGCTACCTGTTCGCCACCTACCTCGCCATGCCACTTATGCGCGCACAGGAGCTCGCCAACCTCGCCTGGGCCGCAGCACACATGCGCCTACACCCCGGCGTGGACTGGCTTACGCGCTTCTACCAAACCATCCACCGCCAGGCAGACAGTATGCGGCCGCAGGAGCTTGCCAACACAGCTTGGGCACTCGCGCAGCTGGCTGGTGACGCGGGGCTCACCGCCGCCAGTGACGCTGCCGTCTCGCCGGGGTCACCGCAGGGTGCGGGTGTCGAACCTGCGACCAGCAGCCCCATGGCCACCGCGCGGGACGCGGCGTGGCTGCAGCTGCAGCGGGGCATGCTGCGGGGGCTAGCAGGGTTCAAGCCGAGCGAGCTGATGATGGCGCTGGTCGCGCTGCACGGGCAGGATAGGCTGGGCTGGTCCGGCTGCAACAGGCAGCAGCTGCGCGAGCTACTGTGCGCAGCGGGGCCGCACCTGGCTGCGGGCGCTGCGCGGATGAGCCAGCAAGACTTGTGCCAGTGTGCGTGCATCCTAGCATGGAGCGTTCGTGGTCAGGGCGGTGGTGTTCATAGTAACTCATGGTCTACGCCTGAGGTGCAGGGTGGGCTAAGAAGTGTATGCTCGGCCATCATGCAACACACGTTGCATGCTCTGCCACACCTACCATTCAAGGTGCGAGTGTGCATGCATGCTATGGCTCACCGCATATGCATGCAAGGATGCAGGTTCGCTGCGCAGCCCCGTGGACAGTCATGGTTGCATGGCAGCCTCATTTGCAGCCGTACTTGCAACGCTGTCTATGTGTGCGTGCACTTGTCGCGCAGAGCCTGGTGCGGCTTGGCTGGGCACTGGCAGAGCTACACTGCGTCGCGACGCCAGCATGGCTAGCACGCTACACTGCAGCTCTTGTATCCCACCTCACACCACAGCCCACAGGTATAGCCAGCACCAGCCAGCCCAGCCAGCCAGCAAAGCCAGCACAGCCAGGCAGCTCAGCAGGCATCTCACAGCCGCAGTCACTGGTAGTCGCAATGTGGGCATTAGCTAGGCTACACACACACGCACACACGCAGAGCAAGAGCTCTACAGTTTCAGCTCAGGGTGCCGAGTCTGGTCAAGCAGACGCCCTGCAAACTGGTGAGATGGGCAGTGCTCGTGTAGGGTTTGTGGCCGAGCTGCCAGCAGCCCTGCAGGCAGCCGTCGCTGACGCCCTACCGCGGCTGACGCTGCCGCAGCTGGCGCGGCTAGTGTGGTCCCTCGGCCAGCTGCGCAGCGCGGGTGCAGCGCCGCTGCAGCAGGCACTGGCTGCCACGCTGAGCGGCCACATCAAGCTGCGGCTGACCCGCCGCACAGCCGCGGCCGCAGCTGCAGCTGGCACCAGTAGTGCTGCTCCAGCCGCGGACACAGCCGCAGCCAGCGGCTGGCCAGCACAGGCTGTGGCTAGCGTGACTGAGGCTTCCGAGAGCACCACAGACAGCGTCACAGAAAAGCACATTACCATGTTGCTAGCTGGTATGAGCCAGCTGCAGTTGCCCAACCCACCTGCCCTCCTCGTATCTCTCGCACACTGTGCAGCGCGCACACAGCCAGCTGTAACCACAGCAGCTGCCTCGCCCAGCCAGGGTGCAGCCGAGCAGTACCGGCTGCTCTGGCGGCTGCTGCGGCAGGTCAGCCAAACAGGCGGCAGCGAGGGCACAAAGCGACGAGTACTATCCATTCTCCTGGCATGCATCGTACAGCAGCCGCACATGCTGGCACCTCAGCAGGCGTGCCAGCTGCTGCGGCTGGCCGTGCAGCTGGGGGCCACGCGGCTGGACCTCCGCGCGCGCGCCGTGTTGGTCGAGCGCGCGGCGACGGCGCTGCCTGCACTCCCGCCGGCGGCGGCGGTTAGTGTGTTGGTGTGCATGGCACGGACTGGTCTGCCGCCAAACCCTATCTGGCTGGGCCGATGCTTACAGTGGCTGGGCCGTGTAATGCCGCGGTTGAGCTTCAAGGACATGTCCAATGTGCTGTGGTGCATGGCTACCTGGGGTGTCTTCCCGTCCATGTGAGTGGACGCATCCACCATGCACGCACCTCACCCCAGCATACACTCAGTGCGTTCTTTCGTGTATGCATGGACGTAGGCAGCTACTCTGCTTTACGTCAGCTGCCTGTGCAGTGGGCGTGCAGCAGGCAGAGCATGCACATGTACGTACGGATGATGAGTGCGTGTGTATTTGCATTACTGTATGGCATGCAGGGAGTGGATGCAGCTGTGCCTAGACAACCTGGCCGGTGCGCTCAATCACACCCTCGCACAGCGGGCAAGCATACAAGCCAGGGCAGACCCACATGTGCGGCGCGCCATTGTGTGGAGCGACAGGGGGACGGCGGCTGCGGCTACGCGGAGCCTGTGGGCGCTGAAGCGCATGCATGTGGTCGTGCCAGTGCTGAAGGACAAGCTCACACAGGTACGTACCACCGCTATGCAATCTAGTGATAACAATCCCATGCGAATGCAGACACAGAGATGCGTGTTAGAATGTAAGGCACATGCAAGCGAAGTGAGTATGGATGCCGATGTGCGCATGGATGCCGAAGTGTGATAGTCAGGGATACACGTGCCGTGTGTGTGTGTGTGTGTGTGTGTGTGTGTGTGTGTGTGTGTGTGTGTGTGTGCAGGTGGCCCTGGCCTCAGTCGTCTCACTCTCACCATCCGAGGCCCTCACTCTCCTTCGTGTGGTAGTGGCATCGCGCAACCACCTGCTTCGCTCGGAGTGGCGCAAGCTCCTCTCAGTATGCACCAGGGCGCCGCGTCCGACCGGCCCCCCTAGCAGCACCAGCCGCGCAAAGCAGGCTCAGCGTGCACACGCACACGCTGTACGGCACGTGCTGAGTGAGGGCCACGTGAGATGGATGCGCCAGTGGCCTACGTGGAAGAGACTCAAGCTGAGACTGGAGAGTGACAAAATGAGGAAGGGGAGAGTGCGTGTGAGGTCAGCGAGAGTACGTACACAGTAACACGTGCTGTTTGCATCATCAGCAGCATGTTTACGCAGTGTGAGGTCACAGGAGGGTGTGGAAAGTTGTCGTTGCCCGTTGTCCGTTGTCCTGTGTGACGCAAGCAGCTAGTCCCTGTTCTGCAGTTCTGAGCGTGTTCTGAGCGTGTCACACAACATGATGAGCGAGCCTTTCCATCCTCCCTGACACGGCTCGGGGTGCGCCCCCAACAGCAGGATGCCCTGGACCAGTCAGAAACACGACTAGGCGTTCCCGCTCGACGGGTACTTACGGGGTACTTACGGGGTACTTACTTTGTTCTTCTTCTGCTGTTGTTAGCATCGCGTGGGCATCTGTTATGCATTGTCGAAACGCTGGAGTGACGGCTTGTTGTCTGAACATCAGCATGCCACCTTACATGTCAAAACTCAGCAGCAAGATGCATGTACAAGGCACCAGGGCAACCACAAACTAGTCACATGTCGCTGTAAAGCTGTCAGCCAGCAAAGCACGCGCACAGCGCAGCACATAAAACTAATCTACATTGCGTGTCAACGCTAGCTCAATCAACAAGCCACGTCATAGTCAGCACAACCAGCACATGTCACATATGTCTGCCCATTTAGACTCAGCATGCCTATTATGACCAGCCTCAGCAAGAATGCCTACTATGACCAGCCTACGTCTACGATGTCTCAAAATAAAAGCTCACCCCATCGGATGCCACCTGTCCTACGTGCCGAAGCGACCCCGCTGTCAAAGAGACGTGGCTGAACATGTCTGTTTGCGTTTCTCAATTCTGTGTGTCGTGAACCCACACACATCTCATCCACACATGTCTCACACATAGCTGACCCCGTCACCCTTGATGACCTCCCCGAGGACCCATGAGTCAGGTGCAATCTTCTTGATGCTGTCTACGTTCTCGGGATCGACCACAAGAATCATACCAACGCCCATGTTAAAGGTGCGGCGCATGTCGTCTACAGGGACGTTACCGGTCTTTTGCACCCACTGGAACAGATCTGGAACCTGCGCGCACACACACATACACAGACACATGTGCAGAGCTTTGTTAGCCACGCGCTGTCGGTAAGGGAGGCATGGGCTCTGCTTCCATAAAGCTGTGCTGCTGGGCAAGTATAGGCATAACAAGCCTGCCTGCAGGCCTGACTGCGAGTGACCCCAGAGAACACGAAAAGGCATCCATCTGTGCTAGCCACGCTGCATGCCATTCTGTGCCGTGCGCCAAATTCTGTGTTACATGCAAGTCTAGCATATTGATCATGTGTTGTAATGACATGGGGTCTGCTGCCATGGAACTGTGCTTGTGGTGGCGCGTGTGCTGCTGACCAAACATGCACATGGTAGAGGGGAAGCGAGTCAGCCCGGGTGCTGTGTTGCATGGAAGTCTAGCATATCATGCCATGTCAGTGAGCAGACTCCTACCTGGTATGACACTGTGCTATTGCTGAGCAATCAGGCATGCACAACAAGCAATGACAACAAGTGCATGTCACATGCAAGCTCGCTCGTACCTGGTATGACGCTGTGTTGATCTGCACGCCCAGGCCCTTGGGGATCACACGTGGGATGTTCTCAGTCATGCCGCCCCCAGTGATGTGCACGATCCCCTTGAGCCCCACTTTATCGTGTAGCTCGACAACCTTCTTTACATAGATGACTGTGGGTGTCAACAGGGCCTGCAAAGCAGACATGCAGCACAGTATAGAGTGACAATGTGTGAGTGACGAGTACCAACCAGTCAAAGCTGACAGTATGTGACAACGGCTTCAACAGAAGCAGGGCGAAGAAGGCCTGTCACCGTTCACAGCTATGCAGGATGCTGTGCTGAGGGATGTAGATTGGCTTTTGTGTGCGTGTGCAGGTCATGTGTCCTCACCTCGCCAATTGTCTTTGATGTGTCCCAAGGGCACTTGGAGTGCAACGTTGTGTTCGATACCTCTAGAACCTTGCGGACCAAAGAGAAGCCATTTGAATGCACGCCTGACGATTTGAATGCGAGCACCTTGTCGCCTGCCTTGATCTTCTTGCCGTCGATGAGCTTGTCCTTCTTGACAGCGCCCACAGCAAAGCCCGCAAGGTCATACTCGCCTGCTCAAAAGGTCAGCCCACAGCAATACCTCCTTTGCAGACAGCGAGGTACTCACCGCTGGCTGGGACCTCAGCGCTGGTCGCGAGCCTTTCTGTGCTTTTGCAAGGGCGCGGATCCTGGTAGCGTGGGCATTGCGGGCCTGGAGCGTGGGGCCCGTAGAAGCTGAGGCCTCACCTGCTTGGTAGAAGCCTGGCATCTCTGCTGTCTCGCCACCGAGGAGCGCGCAGCCAGTCTGGTTGCAGCCCTCGATGATGCCCTTGATGACCTGCGAACGCACGGGTCACGTGATGTTATGCGCGGAGCGCTGCTTGCTGCGAGGCAGCTGGGTGGCACGGCACAACTCGGCCAGCGTGTTTCCAACCTGCACACCTGCTCTGCTTGATCGACGTCGAGCTTGCCAGTGGCGAAGTAGTCAAGGAAGAAGAGCGGCTGGGCGCCTGAGCACACCACGTCGTTGACGCTCATCGCTACGAGATCGATGCCGACCTGCACAGAGCCGCGAGACGCACACGCCCTGCTCAGTCAGAACGCCGGCTTGCCATACTAGCACAGAAGCGGCTACTCGGAGAGACACGTGCGGCTGTCACTGTGCGCTGCGGACAGTCCCGTTGGGCTGGCGGCGTGCGGGCGCCCACACGTGCCCACGAACCCTAGCACACCCACTGGCACACATTCCCTGCTCCTGCCCATTGCGCACTCCTGCCAGTGTGTAGAGTGCTGCACGGGACTCACTGTGTCATGCTTGTTCATGTCAAAGGCCAGCTTGAGTTTCGTGCCCACGCCATCAGTCCCGGACACCAGGTACGAGTCCCCAAATGGCACGTAACCACTGAAGCCAGTGTTCATGGATGGGTTCATTGCCTTGATGCGTCGCACTAGCTCGTCACCAGCTGCAATGTCCACTCCAGCTTGCTTGTAGGTCAACCCTGGCTGCTGCGATGATGGGGGTGGAGGCGCGATGGCATGCGCACGCACAAGAGCGCGGTGCACACATGGCGCTGCGAGTGCAGACGTGCTGACTGGCTGATGTTGTCTGGCCTGATGGCGGGCAATGTTCACGGAGGACTGCATGTTGGCTCACGGAGGACTGCCTGTGCTGTCTGCTCTGGCTGTGAATACTGCGATGTAGCACGCTGGCGAGCAGGCGCAGGAGCAGGGCAGAACAGACAGGACCAAAAACCGCGTGCTGCCTAACACGTTGGTGCGTGTCGTGCCCTCTGGTGCGTGCGCGCTTCTTCCAGCCTCGCCGCTCTCTGGCCGTTCGTGGCTAAACTATAAGCAGGCTGCACGAGCTGCAGCATACGCCACACTAGGCTGAGCGTAAGGCAGTGTCTTACGTACACACCCTTTGGCCCGTACGCCCGTAGCACGCACATAAGGAATCCTTCACACATGGACCACTCACAGGCACACTACACGTTTCACACTACAACGTAAGTGTTGACGAAACACACAAGCACAACTGTACAGGGGAACACGCTAATGTACACAGCAACAAAGCACACGCACGTAGACATCCGCACACACACACACACACACACACACACACACACACACACACTTTGACACACCGCACTCTCTCCCTAAGCGCGCCTTCGCGGCCCATGGCAACGTGGACTTCCGAACCCCTTTTATTGCGCCCAGTTACAAAAAGAATGAATGGCAAAACTACTCTAGGGGTCAGTCAAAAAGAAAATGGTAAACTAAAGACATGACACAAGCAACGAACACAGGCCCCAGTTAGGCAAAAGAAGCCCCCTACATGTCCTGGCAATCACCTGTATAGATATAGCAGCAGAGCATGCTCTAGGCCATGCTGTGGATGCCGCGCTATGTCAGCAACGCATCAAAAACCAGCAGGGCCAAGCGGGGCTTGTGCACCCTGCGTGGCGGACTCGCAGGCTATGCGTGTGTTGAAACGTGCGTGAGTCTGCAAGGCGCATACTGTTGGTATGCATCTGCACTTGTGCTAGCCGCACTGTGCAAGATAGCATGAGTTGGTGTCCTGGGTTGCAGCTGCTGCAGGTACGAATCATCTCCTGCAGGTGCTGATACTAACCACTGCTGTTCGCATAAAACACGAGAGGCCGCGCGTGAAACACACACGGCCCTATTGCGTCCGAAGCACACCTCTTCTCCGCTCTCTGCTTTCACTGCGCATGCGCTGCGCTGGCCTTGCAGCATGCACCAGCATGGCTGGCCACGCCGCACACTGGTCCGCCCAATAAACTCTCCAGCTGTCAAGCGTTACCCATGGCCCACTGGCAGAGCGAATGAGCCGCATTGCTCAGGCCACACAGGCCACACTGGCATTCAGAGCCAAGTGTCTTGTCACTGTCCCTCTGCATGCCTCCGCTTGCTGCCACTTGATGGTTAGGTGGCAGGCCTCTGCTGGGTTACTGGGCTTACAGTGTCTTGTGTCACTCTCCCTCCTGTGTGCTGCCCTCCTCAACAGCCTGTATCTGTCTCTTGAGCTCCAACTCAACTCTGTGAGCCTCACCGTAACGCCCACGCAGCCTACAGTGACACACACACACACACACACACACACACACAGCACGTCACGTCTGCACATATCACTTAGTTCCTGCCTCAGCTCCTGTGTACGTGCATGCGTGCGTGTAGCAGGGCAGCACTGGCAAAGATGTGTCGGTGTGTGTGTGTGTGTGTGTGGATGCAGCTGTGCTGGGTAGCAGCGTGCAAGGCCCTTACCTCAGCGTGTGTATGTCCCTGTACATGAGCATCCACGCGTGGTCACGTATCCGGATAGCTTCCGAGTAGTTCTCTTCTGCAACTGCCAGCGCCAACTGACGCTTGAGCAGCCGGATGGCATCTGGGTCATCGGGCCTGCACACACACACACACACACACACACACACAGCGCATCACCAACAATGGCACACATTTGCATGATGCATTTGCCAGCTCATGTGGCCTAGCTAGAAGCAAACACGGGCGCGCGCGCGCACACACACACACACATGCAAGATCACACTCACACACATGCAGAGACACTTCTTCCATGGTGAGTGTATCTGGTGATGCAGTAGAACACACTCGCGCAACGCACACATACACACAAGCACACACCTTAGCAAGGACACTTCTTCCATTGTGAGCGTGTCTGGTGAGGCAGTAGGGTTCGCGGCCCGACCCTGCCACTCCTCACCACCACCACCACCACCACTTGACCCGCTCGAGCCGCCGCCGCCGCCGCTGCCGGAGCCGCCGCGCTGGTACGGCGCACCCTGCGGGTCCAGCACCTTGCTGCCGCCGCCACCGCCGCCGCTGCCGGCGTTGATCTGCGACACGGGTGACGCGCGCTGTGCGGAGCCTGCGACGATACTGTATGCTACGGATGTGCGGATGGGTTGGCAGGTTTGGTCCCATACACGCCGGTGAATGAAGAATGGAACCTGAGCCTGTGTTATGAGAAAACACACACACACACACACACATATACGTACACACATGCACAAGATGCTCAGAGGAAGGTGCAGAAAGGGCGTCACATGGTGTGTGTGTGTGTGTGTGTGTGTTGACTGACCCTGAGACACAGGTAGCTGGCATCACTAGGTCTGCAGTCACAATCCCACTTGGTCTCCCCTGTGATAGCGTCACCTGTACACACACACACACACACACACACACACACACATGTCAGTCAGCCTCTGCTTTCGCATCTTACTGCGCACCTGGCCAAGAGCTCGCTGAACAGTACAAAACAGCACGGCAGCATTATACACGCGCGCGCGCGCATGTGTGTCTAGTGTGGGCCTGTGTTCAGTCGTGTGTGTGTGTGCGTGTGTCTGTGTGTGTGTGTGTGTGTGTGTGGCCTGCTGCACTGACCAAAGAAGAGTCTGCCGATGAAAATGTTGTCCTTTAACTCGACGATGGCTACACGCAGTAACGCCCACTCCCGCGCTTGGTAACCATGCAGACGGTCCAAGACCTGTGGTCAGCATGCGTAAGAGGTGCACATGAAGCCCAGTGTCAAAGACGAAACATTGAGCCGGCCTATCCGGCCTGCATAGCATGGCTGCAGTCTGTGAGCCATCCTGCAGCCCACACATGACATGCCTGTGAAGTGCTGGTGCATCTTTGTGCGTCTCCGCTGTGTGCTGTGGTTAGTGTAGCTGTGCGTGTGTGTGTGTGTGTGTGTGAAGGTGTGTGGTCCCATGCTGTGTGTGTGACTCACGTTAAACATGAGCTCATGAACCATGGGTCGGTCTGTGACCTGGTGTGTGAGAAGGTTCCATGCGTTGTGGCAAGCGTCGCCAGAGACAAACACCTGCTCACAGGAGCACACATACACGAACAAGTGCATACATTGGAACTTGACTTGGGATGTGCACGTGTGTGTGCGTGTATGTGTGTGTGTCGTACCTCCACGACGTCCAGGTCGTCGTTTGAAAGCACGTCTGACTCGCGCTTGAACACCAGGACACCTGCAAGGTGAAGCACGTGATGAAGGGGCTATTGAGTGTGTCAAAGGGGGGGACTGAGAAAAGGAGCTGTACAGGGCTGTAGCTGAAGACCTGGGCGCACCATTTGTCGCTGCGCCCTTGCTGTCTTCGTAGAGCTTCATAGGACCATAAGGAGGTGGAACAAAGGCGACTCTGTGGCGACAGGAAGGCAAGTAGGGCAAGGCGCAGGGTCAGCAAGCTTGGGCGCGGCACATCGCGTGGTGGTGGTACCCAGGCGCGTGCAACGCCCACAAGCTCAAAAACCAGCTGCAATGACTGGCTGGGCACTACTCCTGGAAGCTATGAGCTGTAGGACTCTGGGATAAGGGAGAACAGCTGGCAGAGTGGGCGCTGAGTCACGTCTCACAAGGCACCACGCAGCTGAGCCACTCATACCTGTGGAAGTCTTCACTCCTGAAGTCATAAGGGTCTTGTAGTGAAGCTGCAGGCACACGAAGGAGAGGAAAAGCTGAGGCTCGGCAAGACCATGACCTGGCATGACTTGAATTCCTTCTATTCGCTGTTGCATTTTGCTTCCTGGTTGCCTACCTTGGCATAGGGTAGGGCGCTGCTGTGTTTGCTGCTGGCACATCCCAGACCGCGGGAATTGCGCCAGGTGGGCTCTCTGCGCTGCCCTTCCATTCTGAAGGCAGCGAGTGCCTGTGCAGCTCCGGAGAGCTGCCATTGCCTACCAAACCTGCAGCGGCCTTTCCCGGAGGACTGGCTGAGGATGGCTCGACTGTACACCCTGGCAGTGTTACACAGGACCTGCTGTATCCATCAGCACTACTTTGCTAGCCCTCTACTGCAACAGCAATAGCCAGTAGGCAAGCCAGGAAGTTCCCAGACGCAAAATGTCCGCCCGTTACACTGGCGCACTTTTTGTAGGGGTATGCGCCTCGTCCTTTTGCGCCCTCACACAGCTCCAAGCCCCTTACCAAGCACGCAGGTGTGTGACCTCAGCAGGGAATGGGCAGACAGTACCACGATGATGAGGTCTTAGTGCCCTCCCGGAAGCGCAAGGCCGAGGACGACGGGCTTGCCTTCAACCACGTAGCCAAGAGGCACACAAAGACAAAGGGCCTGGAGGTGGTGTTCAACCCAGCGCAGCACAAGTGAGGGGACAGCAGGGCAAGGACGCCCGTCGCAGACTCTGTCGGTGCGCAGTCTGCCGCCGTCGGTGCCAGAGTGTTCTGCGCTGATGCCGCTGCAGGGAGTTCATCACAGGCTTTAGGAAGAGGAAGCAGCAGCGACGTAAAGAGGCCGAGAAGTGAGTAAGGCTCTGCAGGACGCTGCGCTCAGTGCTTTTTGGTGCGCAGTGCAGTGCCTGCGCGGCGAGCCGCGCAGCCCGCAGCTTTGCCAGCAGCTGCGGCAGCTCACCCGCGCGTGCCTGGTCCTTACGCACTGCAGAAGCATCAAGGCGAAGGAGAGGAAAGTCAGACAGGAGCAGCGAGCCGAGGTGCGCGGCAGCCTGTCCTCAGCAGTCCTCCGCACACCAGGAAGGACGCACGATGCACGGAGTTTGCAGAACAGCGCGCTGTCCTAGCCTCTCGCCCAGTAGAGGCCGACAATGTGAACCTGGCTGCCGTGTTGCAGAAGCGCGCAGCGTTGAAGGAGCGGTTGGGGCTAGGTGATAACTGGGGTGTTAGTGATGATGAAGCAGGTGCGTAGGATAAAGTAGGTAGATGCACAGGAGCGTGAAACACACATGCTTAACCGCCACGCTGACAACATGACCTGCTCGCCAAGCACGTGACTACACAGGAGGAAGGCAACATGAACTCACACGGCACCAGGCTGAGCACATGAGCAGTGTAGTAGGCAAGCTGTTCATGAATTTGGTGTGTCTATAGCTTGCCTATGAGCTTTAGTATGGCGTTTGCTCTATTGTGCATGCTCCTTCTCACATGCAGGCGATGCAGACGCTGCTGCTGCTGCTCCCAGCCGTGCGCAAGCGCCGGAGGCCGCGGAGGCCGGCCGGCAAGTAACGGTCTACGAGGACAACACCGGCACCCGTACAACGGTTGTAACGGCCGCTCTTGACCTGTACCCTGACTCGGACCAAGATGGACAAGACCAGTCGTCGGATGAGCCAGACCAGGCAGAGAACGACCATGAAAGCAGGTGCGGAAGACATGTTAGCTCGCCCTTGCTCAATCCATGCCTACGCTTAGTGCAGTGTACTGTATGCGCTGCTATGTACAGCCCGTGCTGTATGCGCCGCTATGTACAGCCTGTACTGTATGCGCTGCTATGTACAGCCTGTACTGTATGCGCTGCTATGTACAGCCTGTATTGTATGCAGAGGCTGAATGGTACCTTTGCGTTGCCCCGCCTTGCGTTGCCCTCTGTGTGTGCTATGTGCATGTGCGCGTGTCCTCACCTATATATGGAGCAGCTGGCCACAGTGTGCGTGTGTGTGTTTGTGTGTGTGTGTGTGTGTGTGTGTGTGTGTGTGTGTGTG
>VFQQ010004171.1_pt1 | contig 13036 bp, 19 predicted proteins | sample 3512341 | NCBI WGS metagenome assembly VFQQ01 (sample SAMN10412373, study PRJNA504923) | tailings metagenome | isolation source: Relicate 2 Philex TSF1 revegetated site | place: Philippines: Tuba, Benguet | collected 2017-08-29 | reverse complement strand
GGCCGGCGGCAGCCTGCTGGACGCCATCGGCAGCAGCATGCGCAACGCCCTCCTGCTGTGCGCTGTGGGCATCGGCGCCGGTGCCTGCCTGGCCGTGGCGGCCTTCTGGGCAGCGGGCAGCTTTGCGCTGTTTGCCCTCATTTTTGCGGCGGCGCAGCTGGCCATGTTTTCGAGCGCGGTGGGTTGCTAGAGCTGCTATGGCTTGCTGGGTCTGGCATGCACCAGAAGGAGCACAGGGGTGCTGAGGGCTTGCTGCTGCCCTGCCGCCCCGCAGCGTATGCTGCGTGCGCATGCCACACTTCTAGCTGCTTGGGCTACGCTTCATTGCATACCAGCCAGCCTGCCCTGCTTGCCTCACATGCTGTGCATCCTAACCACCAATGCCCACTTCGTAGGCGCCCAGCAACGCGGTGTGCATGTGGGGCGTGCCGCCCGCGCTGCGGCCCTTTGCGGTGTCCATGTCAGTTGTGGCCATTCATGTGCTGGGAGACGTGCCCAGCCCGCCGCTGCTGGGAGCGCTGCAGGGCTGGGTACAAAACTGGCGGCTCAGGTGCGGGGTGGGAGGGAAGCAGGAGTCCGCCTGCAAGCTGCGGGGCGGGGCGGGGAGCGTTGTTGGACCATGTTGTGCTTCTGAGGGCGCGAAGGGTGTGATGGCTGATCGGCAGCATCAGTGCAGCAGGTTGCTCTGCTGTTGCACGCTGCAGCTCCCCTCCAGCCTGTGCAGACCACCCCCACCCGCTGCACACCCCCCACACACAACTCCCCTCCCGTGCTGCAGCATGTCGGTAGCCAGCGCCCTGCTGCTGGTCGGTGCGGCCGCCTACTTTGTGGCAGCGCTCGTCTCGGTCACCGCGATCGACTATCGGGAGCTTGTGGCAGCAGCGCAGGCCGAGGAGGGGGGAGAGGGCAGCGGCACGGGCGGCAGCAGCGCAGGCTTGCTTGCGGCGGCACGAGCGGCAATGGCAGCAGAGGATGGAACCCAGCATGGCCTGCAGCTGGACGATGCTGAAGGAGATGAGGGAGGGTTGGGCCTGGGCAGCCGCCCCACCTCCCCAGATCGCCCGCTGCTGGGTCCTGGAGCGCGCAGCTAGGGCTGGCCTGCTGCAGCTGCGACCGCATTGTAGCCCCCAGCCTGTCTTCTGTTACATGTGTAGAGAGGTCGAGAGTTCTGAGCTGCAGTGCAATTCATGTAAAATAAAGAAGAATAAGGGGGGTCTACCTGGGGACGCTACAGATGGGGGAACTCACAGATGGGGGGTGGTTGGGTTGCTACTAAACACTGGGAGGGGGCGCACGGCGGATGGAGTTGGAGTTGTATGCTTTGAGTTTGGGAAAATTGCAAGAGACCACTGGTCGGTCATGGGGCACACTGGAAAAGCCGCAATGGTAGGTCGGTGGGACTCAACGAATCGCCCCTGGCGCGTGGGCGCATCCCACGCACAGGGGGCATTATTCAGGTGTTGTATTACGTCCTCAGAGGGCTGTTGGGCACAACGTAACACTCGCCGGTCGCAGCGTCGCAGCCGGCCAAGGTTTCCTGCCACACCGCCTCCCACGCCTGCATCCACTTCTTTCGGCTGGGGATCAGGCCGTGCAGCTCAGCCAGCTCAGCCACCCTGCAGGCAGGAGCAGTGAAACTTGATGAGCAAGTTGCATGGACGCAGGATGGCAGAGTGGAGCATGGTTGCGATTATGAGGGAACAAGGCCTGCCCAGGCCTGCCCCAGACACGCTCAAGACCAAGCGCAGCGGCAGGCAGGGTGGCGCGTGCGCTTGACGCGGCGGGTGTGCTCATAATGTCTTGTCAGTTCGCAGCAGGCCACCCACCGCTGTGCATCGGGGCGAGCCGCCGCCAGCAGGCGCTCGTACTGCTTGCGCTGCATCTTCCAGCCGCCCGCCTGCAGCCAACAGGGAACCAACGGTGTTATTTTAGCAGCAGTGCTTGACTGCTGTGCATGCAAGGCGTGCGGCAACTCCACTCACTCATGACACATTAAATCCCCTCAAAACCATGTTCAAGTATGCACCACCAGCCGAGCAGGCCGCACCTTCTCTCCCTTGGCCAGCTGCCCCTTGGCCTCCAGGTGCTGCTCCCGGGTGTTGGCCCGCCGGATGTCCGACCGACCCACGCCCGGGTCCAGCCCAAGGAAACTGCACATTAGGTGTGGTCAGGAGAGTTATGCTTTGCAGGTATGTGCATGCCAGGATCTCACGCCCCGTGGCAACTGTGCTGCAGCGAGTTTGCACTTGCATGGATGTGCATGCAAGCCAGGCGTCCAGCAGTTGGTATGGTCACAACCCTACATTGCATGCTGCACGTGCGCAGGTTATTGCATGCCACTCCGCAGCCCTCAAAAGTTGCCCAGGGTGCTTACTTCTTCACGTCTGCCACCATATCCTCCATCTGGTCCCGCTGAGTCATGTTTTCGTACTGCAGCCGAGGCACGAATGGGCAACAGCAGGGGTTGGTGTGAGTTACTGGGCTGGCACAGGAGAGCAGCTCGAACTGGCGGCAGCCAGACAATGGCAGAAAGCACGGCGGTATTTACATACAGATGCATCCCTTGAAGATAGCCCAGCTGCACTACACAGGCGGCCTTCCACAAAGCACAGGTGCTGGCTGCCACAGCCCACCTGAATCAGCATGACCTGCTTGGATGGGAAAGCATCCAGCCATGCCAGCAGCTGCGGGAAGTAGTCAGGCATCTCTTGGAGCGCGCACTCGGCCACGTCTGCCCCCGAGCTGCAGGGCAGAGGAAGTGAAGCAGGCGGAGAGGCAGTCGGTGCGCGGCATGTAATAGCACAACGAGCTGGTTTGGCGCAGGTCGCCGCCAGCCAGAGAGGGGGCAGGCGCTGTCCAGCCACATGCTCGATGGCCCGTCACATGTCCCAAGGCAGCCTGAATGGCTGCCGCTGCTAGCGCTTTCGAGCCCGGCACTCACGCAGCAAGGCAGCCCTCCTCATGCACATCCGCCATGTGTGCCTGCATCGACAGCGCCCGGCTGCAGGTGGGAACAGATGGGGAGGCAGCGGGGAGCAACGGGATGTCAGGCTTGAGGGCATGAACAGGCATGGCGTTGCATTACAGGCTGATGGCGCAGGCTGATGGCACAAACTGATGCAGATGCAGGGCATAGGGCAGCCTCCCGCTCCACAAGGCAACGATCCAGCTTGGCCTACTCCATAATCGCATATGCATGCCAGTATCCACACCTGATGGGCTCTCGCAGGGAGATGATGACCTTGAGGTGCGGAAAGACCTGCAGACAAGGATATTGCAATGGTTGGAAAACAGCCTGCTCAGAACGCTGACCCCTCCCTGACGCACCTCTGCCACCTGAGCTGCAACCATAGGCGCCTGATGCTGCGTTGCAGCCACGACGCGGCAGCGGCAGCATACACAGTGATGTGCAGGCACTCCCCACGCACCTCTGCTAGCCCTGCTGCCAGGCGGTCGCCGTTGCGGCCATAATGTGTGGAGCCCTCAATGGCCGCCTTTGTGCCGCCGCTGCTGATGTACTCTCCCAGCTTCATGGTCTGCTTGCATTGGGCAGAAAACATCCAAATTTTAGCGAGAGGCATCAGTGAAGCTGTGCGGCAGTGCATGGAACAAATGAGGCACGTGCAGCAGCGATTCGGGCAGGGCACGCCGCATGCCGTGCTGTCGCTGCCATCGGTGCACAGGTGCGCCAGCTTTTAACAGCCATTTCAACTGGATTACTTCGTAGAAGCGCACCTCCAGCACATACTCCCGCTGCTTGTCGGCCGGGCAGGCCAGGGGCTCCAGGTTGCAGCCGTCGGTGAAGAACTCGGGCTCCTGCGGTTTGGTTGGGAGCCAGAGTTGGAGTGGTCAAGCGGGCGATGGGCTGGCACGCTTGCATTGTGTGTTACGGCCGCCGTGGCATGGCCAGTGGCAAAGTGCACTTACTGCTGGCACCCGGGGCAGCAAGCACCATGCGCCGCCAGGCCAGGCCACCACACCAGCCCACCGAGCTTCGTGCAAACACTGCGCAACAGTAGCAGGCTGCCCCACGCCAAGCACACATGCGTCCAGCCTTGATGTTTTCACCTTGATCTTGGCACTCAGCACATCCGGGTGGTGGATGAGCGTGGCAAAGAGTGACGTAGTGGCTGATTTTTGATAGCCCACTATGAACGCGTGGGGGAATCTGAACTGACCCTTGCCCAGCGGCAGCTTGGAGGCAGCCGTGAGGCAGGCCAGGTCTGGCTGGTCTGCACACTTTGCCACAGCCTCCTGGTACGTGGCCGGCGCGCTGTGGGGCTGTGACACGTCGTCAACAACCTGCTGCTGCTCCTGCGCTACCAGGTGCAGCCCATCTGCATCGCCCGCCTGTGCTACGGCTGCCGACGCAGCGGCATCTCCCGCAGCTGCATCGCCGCTGATGCTGACACGCAGCGTCCATGGCCGCCCATTGACCGCCGGCGAGCTTTGCCTGCATGTGGGCAGCCAGCATGCTGTGAGCACAGCAAGCGACTGTGGCCAGCTATTGGTGCAGCTGGGTGGCTGCAGCTGATTCCTGCACTGGCCATCATTTGGTGCAGTTGGGTGGCTGCAGCTGATTCCTGCACTACAACATGAACGAACGAAAACCAACGGGGCCGGTGGCGGGAAAAGCCGCAAGGGCGGCGCCTGGGCCTGAGGGGCCATCTGCGCATCGCATCGGCCTCCCAGCTCACCCGGCATTGACAACCAGATAGGCCAGGAGGATGGCAAGCGCCAGCAGGCCAGCCCGCAGGACGGGCGAGCCTGGCGACCTGCGGCAGGGCAGCGAGGCGGCTGGTTGCAGCGCGCATCGTGTTCACACGATCGCGCACAAGCTGGGAAAGCCAGCCGCTGTTTGCGAAGCTGCGCCACCCCCGCTCTGCTGGTTCACTTGCGCACCTGCGCGGGCTGTCGCTAGCTCCCTTCATGCCAGTGGTATTGCTAGGGCGATGGCCAGGCAACGCCATGGCGCAGCCGCTGACTTGTGTGCCCCACCAAGCTAAGCAAGCTGCGCCAGGACTGCTCGCAATGCTGGCACAGGCAGATTGATATGTTCCAGCCGCTACTCAGTCACATTGGCACCCGGCAATGTCTGCGCTGCAGGGTGGTTGAGCAGTTGGGTGCGCCATCGCTCGTGGTGAGGTCATAGCTGCCGCCCCAGCTGCACAGCTGCCGCCCAGAGGCCAATTTGGTGGGCCTGCACTGGGGTGGGCCAGCCTTACACTGCTCATAAATAACATCAGGCACATCACAGCTCGACCTTCAACGTTACGCCTGGGCCGTGCCGCCAGACGCATCGCCGCCGCCGCTAGCTGCACCGCGCTCACGCAGTGGCAAGCTCCGCGCATTCTCCCGCTCGCAGAGGACGTCGCCAGGCTGGCAGGGGCGGCACACCTTCGCAGAGGGTCACGGGGGGTCGAAACAACATGTTCGGCGACTTTGGGCATGTGCCTCCTGGCTGCAGGCCGCGGCGGTAAGAGGGCTTCGAGCTGACCCCACCCCTCCCAGCACTGGGCCCCCGAGGCTCACCTTGCAGCTCAGGCGGCAATGGCCCCGCACATTCTGGTCGCCCTGCATGTACACGGGGTTCTTGTCGCACTCCCCCATCTTTGCCCATTGCGGGCAGGACGCGTGGTTGTCGCGGCACGCGCTGGGTGGCTGCGGGGCCGCCTTTGCCGCTGCACCCCCCGCAAGGAACGGCTCGATGTGCGCCCTGCAGCATGACAGGCAAAACATACTGCGTACTTCCAGCGGCAACACACGCATGAGGCGAGGTCCCTCACTTGCCGCAGCCAGCACCTCAGCAGTTTCCTCATTGCATGGAATGGCGGCGCACTCAATCCCGCTCGCCACGGCAAGTCAGACCTACGCGAACAGCTCCATTTGGCAGCTGCTTCTGGCCCCCAAAAAACCAGAGGAGCTCACCAAGACGTCGCGCTGTACTTGACGCCTCGCACCACGGGGCAGCCAGCGTGGTAGCTGAACGCATCCTTCCGCTTGCCTGCACGGCAATGGTTCAATAAGCAACCACGTCGCACACCCTGCTGCCCGCATGCATGTGCCAAATGCGCAATGTTGGCTGACTGGTCAGCAGACAGCGCTCGCTTATGGCAGTCGCACGTCCCGCGCTACCCACCATCGATGTGCAAGCTATGAAAGAGGAGCGCGTCGCCTTTCCGCGGCTTCACAGCCACGCCCTTGCTGCCGCATTCTGCGATGTTTGCAGTGGAGCCATGGGAGAGCAATGGAAGCATGGTTGATGGCAAGGCTGTGTGCGGTGCGAGTGTAGGGTGCCACGCACAGATGCGACCCTCAACCTCTAAGCTCACCTGTGTAAGGGGGCTGCTTTTGCGCAGCCTCATCCAGGTACCTGCCGGCCGGGAAGCAAGTTTCTCCGCCCTCCTCCACGTCAGTCAGGTCTGCAGCATGCACAGGAAGCTATGCATTTATGGATTGATTTGGTCGGACAGGCTTGCTGCCACGGCGGCTCAGGCAGCGCTGCACTGTTTGTCCAAGCTGGGCTCACAGGACGGCACTGCTGAGGGGTGGGGTCAGCAAATGCCCCAGTTCATCAATATCCAACTGCACGGCCCCGCATGCAGACGATAGTAATGAAGGCATGCCGCACAAGCCTCCCAGCAAAGCCGCTGTGCTCACACATCAGCAGCGTGAGCGTGCGCTGGTTCTGGAACATGCCCGACTTCTGCACCTCTGGAGCCACCTCTGCAAACGGGGGGCGGGGGTGCCGGCAGGAGGCCGAGGGTCCCAGTCAGATCAGCAGGGAGGTTGGGAGCAGGTGCTGGCACTGCAGCTCCAAGCCATGCACCATGCAATGTTGCTAGTCTCCCGCACACAAGGGCAGCAGGTCTGCCCCACCCAGCCCAAGGTTTTGCGGCAAGGCGACCTGCCAGCCCAGCTTGCATCTGAAAGGGCAGCAGCGGTGCAGCCAGCAGCGCACCAATCGTGTCCCAGTGCGCCTTGTACTCTTGCCCAAGCTCATACCTGCAAGGCAGGTGCAAGCGGGCATGTCATCCGGGACAGCAAGCAGCACGCGTCGGCAGCAGTGCGGCATGTCCTGCAGGCAAGCAAGCCCAGCATTCGCAGCAAAAAAAGTAGACACACAAACAGCCCTTGCCAGCAGCACCGCCAGTCACGCACTTCAGAACCTGCAGGTTCTCGGCGTGGGATACCGGCAGGTGGGTGGCGGTCGACACACGGGCCTCGATGCGGGCCACAATGCTGTCCAGGCCCTTGGACAAAAAGGTGCCGGAGCTGGGGGCAGGGGAGGGGAGTGAGAGTGGGTTAAGGAGTGGAAATGGTCGAGCAGAAGCGCACTTGTGCGCTGCATGACTTAACCCACGAGCATGGACACCAGAGTTTGGAGAAGCCGCCCGATACATTCAATATTGGAAGACAAATGAGCACAGGAGGAGATTTCGGTGCAGGCCACACCTTGTGCGCACGCTGTCCAACACGCCGGTGCCGTTTTGAGACACCACCAGACTGCGGGCCAGGCTGGGCTGCGCCGCCTTCACCAGATGGTCGCACCTGCGGCGCACACGCATTTGGGTTGAACAGGTCAGGTTTGGGCGTAGGTGCGCCACAGTGGTGCAGCAGCAGTCTGGCAACATGCGTCGACGCCAAGCCCCGCCAGCTCGGCTTGCTGCATTGAGGCAGAGTTTGTTTCCACCGCTGGCGATGCACAAGGTAACAAATCAGCAAGCCCACGCGCATATCCCCTCCCATCCTCACTCCTCGTCCGACAGAAAGCCTGCGGGAGGGAGGCAGCAAGAGGATCACTAATCAGTAGGTCTGGAATGCCGGGTGAGCCATGCGGCTGGAGCCTCCCAGCACTGGACAGCCCTGAAAAGGTGCATGGCTTTTGTTGGATATGACTGCCTGGTGGCGGCAGCTCGATTGCAACCACATGCCATGATTTGCGCTCACCGTGCAGGACGTACGCGCGTGGCCGCCATGAAACAAGCTCCATCCTGCACTTGGTCGGCGATGGCAGCGGAGTGGCTCACGTCTGCAGGCGCTGAGCATACTGGTGGCAACTGCCACTGCCCTGCCAGCACCACTCACCAGGCTCGGCTGCTGTTGCCAAACACCAGCGCCTCGCCCGCCGAGGCGCCGGCCAGGCAGCCTGCAAGGGGAGCAGGCGGCAGCGGCGGCGGTGGGCGGCAGCGGTTGTGGGGAGTGGGGCGCACTGCCGGTGGAGATCATGAAAGCGCTTGTGGATCACCTGCCACCACCAGGAGCGCCGCCACCAGGCCAGGCGACGCACGTAGCGGGCGCGCCATCGTCGGCGGCCAGCAAAGAGCGCGCTGATGGGCCCAGAAGCTGCTCTGATCGCGTGTGAGAAGCGCCTGGCGGTCGGGGGACCACCAACTCAATCCCGCGCGTGGGGGCAGCGTGGCATCATCTCCCGCACAGCGGCCGCCCGTCGTTGCGCATCCACCCGCTTGCATTCCTGCGGCTGCAGCCCCTCAAAGTGTGCCCTCTGATTTCGATGTTTTGGTGGATGTATGTTTCATCGATGCATATGGAGTTGGTCATTCTGTCATGGCATTATGCGTGGCGTCCATGTTGGAAGGAAGTGTGGGGGCGGCCGCCAAAACCGTGGCAGATGCAGGCAAATGCAGAAGCAACAATTATTCATCAAAAAGTGGTGGGCGAAGGGAAAACCGCGCAGTGGTCGTTAGGTTGCTGCCACCTGTGGCATCAGGTTGCGGCCACAGGGGCATGAGTGAGTTTGACAACGATGGGCCATCAGGTTGCGGCAGCCTTGGAGCGCCTGGCCAGTGGATCTGGACCGTTCCCAACTGTGCGCTTGACGGAGTAATGGATGCGCAGGGACTCTATGGTCCGGTCGCCGCTGTGCACCGTTCCAGACAGAGTCTTGAGGTTGAGGGCCGGCTCTGCCTGGCCCGTCACGTTGGTGAAGGCGGCGGCGGGCAGCAGGCGGCTCGAGTCAAAGGTGGAGCATTCCACCTTGCGCACGGTGGCGGCGCCGTTGCATTTCCTGCGGGGCGTGGGGGCAGCTCAGGGGCGTGGCTCAGCGCAAGCGCTCAGTCTGGGCTGTTGCATGGGCACAGGGCAGGGCAGGGGACCCACATTGGCGCCGCGTGTGGGCTGCAGCCCCAAAGATCCGCCAGCGCCCCTGGCTCACCCATCGGCGGGGCCAGCCGCCACCTGGACTCCTCCGGTCAAATTGAACTTGATTGAGCGCACGCGGTCGTCGTATGCCACCTCAATGCCGGTCACATAGCTGGGCGGCGCCGCTCGCGCCCAAGACTTTTTGAGGTCGCCCTCGCAGTAACCCCCTGTGGAGCGGGAGCGGTGCAATGCACGGTGCCAGTGCTGGCCTGAGTGCCAGAGCAGTGCAGCGACTGCGGGTGCAGACCTACCGAGCGGGGCAGGCTGGCTGGCAAGCAGGACCACAGCCAGCAGGCAGGTGTGCAGGCAGGGCGGCAGGCAGGTCAGCAGGCGGGCAGGCCGGCAGGCGGACTCACAGCAGTCGCTGAGGACGTAATAGTTGATGAGCTGGCCCATTCTGCCCTGCGCTATCCACTCCATGAAAACGCCCTTGATTCGAACCTGCCCCGCCTCGCTGGCGTCGGCGGCGTAGAAGATGATGAGGCGCATGAGCGGCCTGCAGCCCAGGCAGCGCGGCGGCGGCGGTGTGGGTGGGTGGGCAGGCTGCGCGCAGCCAGGCCCCTTGCATCCGCACATGTTGCACACACTGTGTGGCATGTCGCACAGCAACCAATCGCTGCCCCTACCCCACCTTGGCGCCTTGTCATCGTCCCAGGCTATGGGCCGCACGCTGGTGCGTGGAAGCACAAGCTGGGTGGCACGAGCAGCGGTGCCAAACGGGCCCATGCGCAGCTCCTGGCTGATGGTGCGGCTGGCTGTGTTGTTGGGGTTGAAGAACTGAGCAGCGCGAGCGCAGGGTGGAAGGGGTGGGGCGCGTCAGCAGCAGCAAACGGCACGGTGGCAGCAGGCAGCTGCGTCTGCCTCACCTGCCAGCTCCAGACCTGCGCCAGGAATGGCTCCAGCTTGGCGGGCAGCTCGTTTAGCGCCCGCTCCTGCAGGCCGATAGCGACGCAGCGGCTTCAGGCGACCATCCGATAGGCCTAGATGGAGTTGGCCAACGGCGGTCAGTCACCCTTCTGTCACAGCCCGGCATTAGCTGCGCACTGTCGCCATGCGACACCCCTTGCGCCCCTCACCCGCATTGCATTGTACAAGGTTGTAGCATAGGCCTTGGCCTCCGCCAAGCTCGTGTACCCTATGTCGCCCCATGAGTCTTTCCAATGTGAGCATGCGCCGCACTGGCTGTCCGGGCCAATGTCGTCCCAGTGATATGGTTTGGGGCATGCCTCTTGCACGACATCGATGCGTCCCCGAGGCGAGCACGTCTCCTTTGTAATCAATTCCAGGCTGTACTCAGGGGCCACATTGGCTGCTGTGCGGAAGGCAGTCTGCAGCCAGGGCCGGGCATGGCGCGGCACCGCTCAGCCCACGTGCGGACCTGCCCGGGCCTGCACTGCAGAACATTCAATACTGGGCCGGACAAGCTGCCTGGAACCCTCTCACACCTCCGTTTGGTTGTCTGTCACAGTCCAGGCCCGCACTTTCACGTCCCGTGGACGGTACTTGGTATAGCCTGGGGAGTAGAACAAGCACTTGGCCGCCCCAAACGTGACGTTGTCCAGGCTGCATGGTGAGGTGCGCGGCAAATTGCGCTGACCAATCGGCAGGCTGCAGCGCAACAGCCTGCGGTCTGCCGCCAAGCCGCCACAGGAGAGCGGCGCCAGGCAGTGCCATCCAGGTCAGGTGGCAAGCAGCATGCTGTGCACACCGCCACGCAGGCGGAGCTGTCTATTCTTCAAGCGAAGACCGCGCACCCGATCAGGGAGTCACGGTGCTCACGCAGCGTGGGCGCCATTGCAGCAAAGCGCCGCGGCAGCATTGTGTTGTCGGCATATCTGCAAGGGCGCAAGCGTGCAGCAGGGGTGGTTGCGATTGACCATGAGGCATGGGGGCCAGGCTCAGCCCCAGCCGCCGCACCTGCAATGCGGCAATGGTTGGGCGGCGAACCCTTCAGGTACCCCCAGGTGCGCCAGGCACAGCAGGGTCGGAACAGCGCTGGTGGCGAGCCGTATTGCGGCCCCAGCACTTACATGTCACGCATGGCGGACCCCACAAGCTCCTGCCAATCTTGCATGGCCCCTAGAAACACGTCTGGCTCCGTCCAGTCGGGGTGCGCCTTGAGCAGCGTGGCTTCCACGCCCAGGCAAGTGGACCCAGACGCCGCGATGTGGGGGAAGGCCTGCGGCAGCGCCAGGGTGGCAGGCAGCGCCAGGCAGCTTGGGTGGCAGGCAGCGCCCAATGGCGCAGTGCGGCAGCCTGCTGTGCACCACCGCGGTGCAAGACACCAGCATCCGGCCCACTGGCCTGGTAGGGCTGTAGGCGGCCGTACTTGCTGGTATCTGGCGAGGTGCCGTTGCGCCAGCCAGCAAACTGCTCCGTCTGCGGGCAGCAGGGAGCGGCAGCTGGCAATGAACACTACACAGTGCAGGCCACTTGGGACATCGCCAGGCAGCAATACGCAGGTACAAGCAGGTCAAAGGCAGCAACGCAGGGGTAGGCTGGACTTGGTTGTTCATTAGCTGGAGGCATGGGGCACGCCGCCCAGCGCCTGGCCCCATGCGGGCAAGCAGCTCTCTCACCACTGTGCAGCATGACCTCTCACCATTGTGCGGCAGGATGTGGCTGCGGCATACAGCTGCCGCGCCTTGTTGACCTCGTCCTTCGCCCGAGTGTAGAACACCAGCAGCTGCCAAACAGCAAACACGAGGGGCGGCGGGCGGTGGCAATGTGAGGGCGGCAGGTCAGGCATTGTGAAGGGCGGCGACGTGCACAGCACTAGCGAGCACTGGCCCGGGCCGGGGAGGGGGCGCCCCTCCTGGCCATCCCCCGTGGCTGCAGGCCACTGTTTACAACGAGGGGCGATTGGCCATTTCCCCCTTGCACGCGTGCCACTTCTGCTGCTGTGGTCAGGCCAGTGCAGACAGAATATGCATACCACTGCCAACCCGCCGCTACCACAACGGCAGCAGAGAACACAGAACAACAGCGATGCGAGCAGACCTGCTTGATTTCCGCCATCCTTTGCTCAACCAGGGACAAGCGCAAGTCTTCGTTGAACTCGTAGATCGCCTGATCCACGTATTTGCGGGTGTCTGCAGGGAATAGGCCAAATAGAGCCGTTTGGGTTGGGCTTCACGATAAAGGTGCCGCACAAGTTGCCGCAAATGGCCGACACCGGCGGCGGGAGCGGCGGCTGGCACCCCAGGCACATGTGCGCCTGGCTGCTGAGTGCGGCAGCTGCGCTGGGCGCTGGGCTGGCGGCTGCCATATGCTTGCGCTCACATTCTTTGGAATACTGGTACACGGTCATGCTCAGATCGGTCGTGTTGATGAGCGACTTGAGGATGTTGGTGATGACCCTCGCCACTCTGCAGGTGCGCAGCACAGGATCAGATGAAAAGATGCTGCAGGGTCAGCTGCCGCAGGCTGGCCGTGCCTGCAAGCCAAATCTCACGATAAGCAGCTCTGGCAGCCTTGCCAGACCGCTGAGCCAGCCTAGCTCTGCCCGGCCCTGCCCAGCTCAGCCCAGGGAGGTGCATTGGGGCTGGCGTCCAACTCCCAGCTGCCCTGCCCAGCCTCACGGGTGTGGCGAGCCCAGGAGGGTGAGGATTGAGCTGATCTCGTTGGCCTGCGCAGGTTGCACACCAGTTGCGCTTCTCAGGGGGGTGCAAGCAGGATCTGGGGCACGGCTCTGCATCTGCAACATCTGGCTGTGCCCTCCGCCAGCGGACCTACCTCTGCATTAGCGTCCATCAACGCCTGCAGCGCGGCTTCGTTGGGATCTACGTAAGGATCATAGCCTTTGGGTCCCTGCGGTGAGAGAGATAAATGCCACTGATTAGTAGCAGCAGCTCACACAGCCTGCTGCCCAGGG
>VFQQ010004170.1_pt1 | contig 13037 bp, 11 predicted proteins | sample 3512341 | NCBI WGS metagenome assembly VFQQ01 (sample SAMN10412373, study PRJNA504923) | tailings metagenome | isolation source: Relicate 2 Philex TSF1 revegetated site | place: Philippines: Tuba, Benguet | collected 2017-08-29 | reverse complement strand
TGGAGACACGAAGGGACGGCAAGCATCGTCCGCGCCTGGTTGCCGCTGGCGCACCCGCTCGGCACACCGCTCCGCGTGTCCGAACAGGGCATCGACGGGCTGTTCGAGGGACTCGCCGACGATGGCGCGCTGCGCTTGCGCCGCGCCGATGGGGAGACCATGCTGGTTCACGCCGGCGACGTCGAATTGCGTCGCCCGGTCGGGGAGGGAAGTTAGATGCTGCTCGCGATCGACGTCGGCAACACCAATGTGAAATTTGCGCTGTTCGAGGAAAGCGGCTTGCGCGCCCGCTGGCGGATTGCCACTGACGACCGGCGAACCGCAGACGAATATATGGTCTGGCTCGACCAATTGCTGCGCATCGAGGGCCATGACCGCGCGCAAGTCGACGCCGTCATTATCTCGACCGTCGTCCCGCGCGCACTGCATAATCTGCAGCTGCTGGCGCATAAATATTTCGGCGTCGAAGCGCTGATCGCCGGACGCGGGACCGTCGGCTGGGGCATCGCGCTCAAGGTCGACGAGCCGCAGTCGGTCGGAGCCGACCGTGCGGTCAATGCGATTTCGGCGCAGGCGGTGGAGCCCGGTCGCGACAAGCTCGTCATCAGTTTCGGCACCGCGACGACGCTCGACCATATCGGCCCCGATGGCGCCTATCTCGGTGGCATCATCGCACCGGGCGTCAATCTGTCGCTCGAAGCGCTCGTGGCCGTGGCGGCGAAACTGCCGCGCATCGCGATCGAAGCGCCCGCGACGGCCAGCGTCATCGGCCGCACCACCGAAAGCCAGATGCTGATCGGCGTCTATTGGGGCTACGTCTCGATGATCGAAGGCTTGATCTCTCGAATGAGGGCCGAAATCGGCAAGCCGCTCACCGTCATCGCAACCGGCGGCCTCGCCACCTTGTTTCAGGAACAGGCGCATCTGTTTGACCGCATCGAGCCCGATTTGACGCTCAACGGGCTGATGCACCTCTATAACCAACGGAAGCAGAAAATATGACCACTCCAGGCAAGGAGCTGCTTTTCCTCGCGCTCGGCGGCTCGGGCGAGATTGGCATGAACGCCAATTTGTACGGCTGTGACGGCAAATGGATCATGCTCGATCTGGGCGTGACCTTCGGCACGCATGATTATCCGGGCATCGACATCATCATGCCCGATCTGGAATTTATCGAGGATCGCAAAAAGGATCTGCTCGGCATCGTCCTGACCCACGGGCACGAGGATCATATCGGCGCCTTGCCCTACCTTGCCGCCGACCTTGGCGTGCCGCTGTACGCCAACCGCTTCACCGCCGGACTGATCGCCAACAAGCTGGCCGAGGAAGGGCTTGAGAAGGAGGTCAAGATCAAAACCGTCGATATCGACGCGCATTTCCAGCTTGGCCCGTTCGGCATCCGCCTGATGCCGCTGGCACACTCGATCCTCGAGATGAGCGCGGCGGTGATCGACACGCCTTATGGCCGCGTGTTCCACACGGGTGACTGGAAACTCGACGCCGATCCGGTGCTCGGCACGCCGTCGAGCGCCGCGGCGCTGACCGCGATCGGCGACGAAGGCGTTGATTTCCTGATCGGCGATTCGACCAACGCGTTCAATCCAGAGGCATCGGGGAGCGAAGGCGATCTGTACGACGGGCTGCTCACCGCGGTCAGCAACGCCAAGGGGCGGGTGATTGTCACCACCTTTGCGTCGAACGCGGCGCGGCTCAAGACGCTGGGGCGGGTTGCCACCGCGACCGGGCGCACGTTGTGCGTCGCCGGACGCTCGCTCGACCGCATATTGGGTGTCGCACGCTCGGTCGGTTATCTGAAAGATTTCCCGCCGACGGTCGATTTCGATGAGGCGATGCGCCTGCCGCGCGAAAAGGTGATGGTGATTGCGACGGGCGGGCAGGGCGAACCGCGCGCCGCGCTGGCGCGGATGGCGTCGGACAGCCATCAGATCAAGCTCGCGCCGGGCGATACCGTGGTCTTTTCGTCGAAGCAGATCCCGGGCAACGAGGTCGCGATCGGGCGGATCATGAACCAGCTGGCGGCGAAGGATATTCTGACCGTCACCGAAAAACAGGCGCATATCCATGTCAGCGGCCACCCCGGTCAGCCCGAACTCGCGGCGCTCTATGGCTGGTTGCGCCCGAAGCTGGTGGTGCCGGTGCATGGCGAGATCCGCCATATGCACGAGCAGGCGCGTTTCGCGCTGGAAACGGGCGTCCCCGACGCGCTGATCCAGGAAAATGGCGACCTCGTCCGGCTGGCCCCCGGCCCGGCACAGATCATCGAGCGCGTCCGAGCAGGCAGGCTGATCCTCGACGGTGATGTCATCCTTCCCGCCGATGGCGAAACGATGGGCGAGCGCCGCAAGCTGGCGCTGCACGGCCATATCACCGTCGCTGTCATCTTTACGGGCCAACGCTTCAGCGACGCGGCGGTCAGCTATCGCGGCGTACCGGTCGAGGATGAGCGTGAGGCGTTCATCGACGAAATGCGCGAAGCGGCTGAGCAGGCCGCCGTCGTCCCGGCGCGCGACGAGGAAAAGCTGCGGGAGGCCATCCGGCTCGGCGTGCGCCGGGTGGCTACGGACTGGACAGGCAAGAAGCCGGTCGTCGATGTCATGCTTGTACGAATCTGAACGGACGTATCGCGATGAAATGGACCTCGGCTCTCGCCATCTATCTGCTGTTCCTCGCGCTCAGCGCCTTTTTCGTTCTGCCCTTTCACGGACGCAAGGCCGCTGACGACGACACGCCGTTTGTAAAGGGGCAGGATCATGGGGCGCCCGCAACCTTTCGACCGGCGCGCATATTACTGCAAATGACGATCGTCGCGACGATCGGATTTGCAATCTATTACGCCGCTTATGTGAACGGCTGGGTGAATCCCGACGTACTGACCGGTCGGGCATGAGCACGCGCGCGCGTCAACGATAGCTCAGTTCCGCAGCCGGTCGATCGCCTGCGCCAGCGCCACATACAGCTTGCCGATATCGGACGACAGCAAGGTCACGCTGATCGCCGATCCGTCGCGCGCGCCGATCAGCAGGCGCAGCATCGCTTCGAAATCATGGATGAACTGGTTCACCGATGCGTGGAAGCCATCGTCATTCTGGTAAAGCCGCAGGATTTCCTTCGCCTCGCCATTTTCGATCAGCTTGACCGCCCGCCGCGCGAATACGCCGCGGTCGCCCTTCAGATACGCATCCCATGCCGTGTCGCTGACCTCGGTCGACAGGATCTTGGTGACGTCGATCGCGGTCGATTTGAGCGATTCGGTCAGCAGGCCGACCTGTTTGGCCAGCGAATCGCGATCGGACGACGCAATCGCTTGCTCGGCCTCCGCCACGCGTTGCTCGACGCTGGCGCTGGTGTCCATGATCGTGATCAGCTGGCGCATCAGCCGGTCGGCTGCGCCGTTCGCCGCCGAAACGGCGCGCGCCGATGCTTCTTCGATCGCGGTCAGTTGCGCCATGATCTCGGTCTTGAACGCGGCGTCTATGGCCTCGGTCGCGGTCCCCTGGGCCGCTTCACGCGCCCCGGCGACCAGCTTTTCGAGTGTCTGGCGCGCTTCCTCGGCCGCGGAATCGGCAGTCGCGCGGACCTCGCCCAGCGTCGCGATCATCCGCGCGCCGCCCTGCTCGGAAAATTCATCGGCCCCGGCGCGCAGTTTCGCCAGCGCCGCTTCGGCGTCAGCCAGCGACCCGTTGATCCGGTCCGCCAACGCCCGTTGACTGGCCGCATGGTCGGCCATCTGCACTTCATTCGCCTTGAGCGTCGCCTGCACCGCGTTGACGTGCGACATGGTCGATTGCGCGACGAGCTCCGACGCGTCGAGCATCGGACGAAGCTGCGCCAGCGCCGTTTGCGTCGTCTTGCCGTGCGAAGTCATCCGGTCGAGCGCGTGCGGCAGCGTCTCGTCAAGCTCGCGCGTCACTGCGTCGAGTGCGATCAGCAACGATTCAGCCTGCGAAATCAGCTGGTGCGAAAGGCTGTTGCCGCTTTGCACTTCGGCCATGAACGCGCCCAGCTGGGTCTTGGTATCCTCGATAGCACGCCAGATCACGCCGGTGCTTGCGCTTACGCTGACGTCGAGCACTTCCAGTTGCTGGACCACGTCCGCGACATGCGCCGTTACCCGCGACGCCAGTACATCGCTGGCGTCGGCATGTTCGGTCAATTGAATACCAAGGGCATCGCCGGCCGCACGTGCAGCGGCGAGCTTTGCGTCCATTTGCGCGCCGGCCTTGTCGACGCCGTCACGAAAGTCCTGCCAAGCCTGGTCGATCCGGCTCGTCATCGCCGAAAGTGTGGAATCCAGATCCGCGCGAATGGTCGCTCCGGCACCGGTCATTTGCGCAAGTGCGGCGCCATGTGCGTCGGTCACCGCCGACGATGCCGACACCAAGCCTTCTTCGGTCGCTTGGCTCTGCTCCTGCAAGGCCACGACTGCTTCCAACAGGCTGGCTGTCGCCGCTTCTCCGGTCCGGCTGGTCGCTGCCGCGGCTTCGCCGAGCTCGGCCAGCTTCGCCTCGAGGTTGGCGCCCTGTTGATGCGCGACCAGCCCGGCCTCGCGGAAATTCACTGCAAGTCGCTGCGCGACATCGTCGATCCGCGGCAGGCCGGCGAGCAGCCCGTCCATCCGTTGAAGCGCCACGTCGCCCGACCGCGCGAGTTGGTCGTGCGCGTTCGCAATCACCGACGCGTTGCTGGCCAGTTTGTCGCTGCTTTCATTCAACCGCATCACGGTATCGAGCCCGAGCTGCTGGACGATTTTGGCTTGCTCACTCAGCTGTTTTTGCGCGTCGGCGAGATGCAGCCCCAGCGAGTGCATCGATTGGTTAAGCGCCAAATTCTCCTCGCGTAGCGCCGTCGCGACGCGGACGAAGCGCGCCTGTTCGGAGCGACCCGAGCGCAACAGTGCCATCCAGAGCACCGCAAGGAGCGTGAGAGGCATCGATATCATCGCGATCAATATCGGCCAATTGCCGATTGCGGGTGTCTCAATGAAGCCGTTGGTCGCCATATAAAAGGCAAACAAGGTCCAGCCGAGACCGAGAAGGGCAAGCAGGATAGGAGCGCCGCGGTCGCGCCACGCCGAAGCCCGTTGCCCTGCTTCGTCTGCGTAGACGCTGACATCTTCGACCGCGTCTAGCGACGACATATCGAGCCATTCGCGTTCGACCGGTGCCGCCGCTCCGGGTGCGGGCGCCGTTTCAGGCGGCGCGGCGTCGGCCTGCGCGGCGCTGTCAGCTTCCTGGATTTTGGCGGAATCCCGCCACAACCCGACGATTTTCTTGTCCCCCGTCATGCGGCCATCTTAGCATCAAATGGCCGTCTTGAAACGGAAACTTAACGACAAGCTGGCAAGGCTGTGGAATGTCGTTCGATAGCGGCCCCCTCGATCGGTATCTCAGCGCGGCGGTCGGCGACGATCCCGCGATGGCGCTCGATCTGCGCAGCGCTTTCACGGGCAGCGCACGCGACCTTGCCGACCTCATGCGGCGCGCGCGCTGCGATGCCAATTGGGAAGTCGCGGCGCTGCGTCTCAAGGGACTTGCCGCGACATTCGGCATCGTTGTGTTGATCGAGCTCGCCGAGCAGGCGATTGCCGGTGCGCCCGGCGATCCGCTCGTCCTGCGCCAAATCAACGAGGCGATCGACGGCATCGCCTGACTTCGCGCCCGGGTTCAATTCCGGTTCAGCCGCCATCCTCCACAGCAATTATCGACGTACGCTGTCTTGCCTTGGCAACGCGACGGGTTTAGCCGCGTTATGAACGCGCGCAGCACCCCGTAGCGACGGGCGAGCTGCCGAATTCTGAGGAGAGATTTCATGTTTGACCGTTTCCGCTCGATGCCCGCGACGGCGATGGCCGCGGTACTTGGCTGTGCGCTGATGGCCACTGCGACGCCGGCCGCTGCGCAAAAGAAGGAAAAGCCGAAAAAGGAAGAAGCAGCCAAGGGCAAGCAATTGACGGCCAGCAAGGGCTTTGCACCCGCCCTGAAAAAGATGACCGATGCCAAGACGGCGAACGATGCGGCCGCCCTGCAAGCCGCGCTGAGCGAGGGGCAGGGGGCGGCCTCGACGCCCGACGACAAGTATCTTGTCGGTTTCTACCAGCTTCAGCTCGGTATTTTGAACAAGGACCAGACGCTGCAGGCCACGGGCCTGGATGCGATGATCGAGTCGGGCCTCACCCCGCCGGAAAATGTGGGCACCTATAATTTCTATTCCGGTAATTTTGCTTATGGCGCCAAGGATTATGCCAAGGCGATCCAGCGGCTCGAGGCAGCCAAGGCGGGCGGTTCGACCGAATCGGCACTCGCGCCGATGCTGATGGACAGCTATCTGAACGCCGGGCAGATCGATCAGGGTTGGACGATCGCCAAGGCCGGGATCGACGCCGCGCGGGCGGCGGGGAAAAAGCCGTCGGAAGAACTTTATGTCCGCCCGGCGCAAGCGTTCCAGAAGGCGAACAGGACGAACGAGATGCTCGACGTGCTGACGATGCGCGTCCAGGATTATCCCACGCCTGCGACCTGGCGAAACACGCTATATATCCTTCTGCAACAATCGGGTGGCGACAAGGATATGAACCTTGATGTGCTGCGCCTGATGCGCGCGACGAACGCCATGACGCAGCGCGCTGAGTTTCTGGAATATGCCGGTCTGGCAACCGAAGCGGGCTACCCGAGCGAGGTTGTGGCGGTTATCAAGCAGGGGCAGAGCAGTGGCGTAATCCCGCGCAATGACACCCATTTCGGCGGCATTCTGGAATCGCAGACTCCGCGTGCGGCAAGCGATGCCGCGGCAGTGGCAGCCGATGCCGCGAAACCCGCGACGCTCGGCAATCCGCGGGCGGCGCGCGCAACCGCCGACGCCCTCGTCGGCAGCGGCGATGTCGCCAAGGCGATTCCGCTTTACGAAGCCGCGCTTGCGGCCAGCCCCGGCGATCCGCTGATCCAGTATCGCTTGGGGGTAGCGCAGGCGCTGGCGGGCCAGACCGACGCCGCGGTCGCGAGCCTTGCCAAGGTGCAGGGCAATCGCCAGCGACTGGCCCAGCTGTGGACGGTCCGCGCGAAGGCAGGGACTGCCCCGGCCAGCTGATTCGCGACGGGATAGCCGAATGAATGGGGGCGGCGTTCGATCGCGAACGCCGCCCCTTCATTTTGTGCCGCTTTTTTGCGATCAGCCTTCGACCGGGATCCCGGCCAGCTGCTTGGCGGTGCGGATCGTCAACGATGTTTTGACGCTGGTTACATTCGGGGCCGATGTCAGATGGGCAGTCAAAAACGACTGAAAACTCTGAAGATCCCGTGCCACCACCTTCAGCAGAAAATCGATCTCGCCGTTGAGCATGTAACATTCGCGAACCTCGGCCAGTCCGCCGACATAATCTTCGAATGCCTTGAGGTCGGCCTCCGCCTGGCTGCGTAGGCTCACCATCGCAAAAACCGTTATGCCATAGCCAAGTTTCGCCGGGTCGAGGTCGGCATGATAGGAGCGTATGACGCCTGCCTCCTCAAGCGCCCGGACTCGGCGCAGGCATGGCGGCGCTGTCAGCCCAACCATTTGAGCCAGTTCGACGTTGGTCATCCGCCCGTTTTTCTGCAGCTCTGCCAGTATCTGGAGGTCGATCTGATCGAATTTCTGACTCGCCATCGTTGAAACATCCGCTTTCCCAAACTGCGATCACCATAATATTATTTCAGCCGATTGCAATTGTCCCACAATGTGACGTGGCCAGCGAACCCACTTTCATGACCGGCGGATTCACGCTAGCCGGTAAACATACGGTAACCAACGACAGAGGGTGTGGGGCGGGTTTTGCGTGACTGGTGACTCGATGATCGCGACCATCCTGCGGCAAGCGCCTGCGGATCGCCGCGCCAGCATCGCAGCCTGGCGCCAAATCTCCGATATTCTGGCTCAACGCGGCAATCAACTGGCTGATGACGATATTCGTCGCAGTTTGCATGCGCTAGCCCTGTTGCGGCCGCAGGTGCCCGAGTCGGTGCGCCGCGAATGCGCGCGGGCGGTGGCACGGCACGGTCGCTTTGCACCGCTCGTCGCGCTGTATGCCAATGACGTCGCATCGGTTTCGGCCGCCATTCTGCAAACGGTGCAATTGTCCGAAGCCGACTGGCTGGCGATGCTGCCGACAACGGGAGCGACAGCGCGATCCGTGCTGGCGGGACGACGCGACCTGCCGCAGGTCGTCTATCGCGGTCTCGCCAGCATGGGTAGCGCGTCGGTTGCCTTGCCGCAGCCGGACATCGAACTGGTGGACGAGCGTCAGACCGAGGCAGCAAATACTCCCGAAGCGGGAAGTAGCCAGATCAGTGAACTCGTCCGCCGGATCGACAAATTCCAGTCAACCCGCGGTCAACCGGCGCAAACCGGTTCCGACCGGACGCCGCGTTCGGCCTTTGTGTTTGAAACGGGCGCCGACGGCGTCGTCCACTGGGTGGACGGAATAACCCGCGGCGCGGTCATCGGGCTTTCCATCGCCGACGCCGCGTTCGGCGGTGAACCGGGAACCGATGGAGTTGCGGCGGGGGCATTTCGCCAGCGGGCCGAAATTCTCAACGCACGGATGATGCTGGAAGGAAGTGTGGCCGATGCCGGCGAGTGGCGCTTTTCCGCGCTACCCTGGTTTGATCCAGCAACCGGGCAGTTTCGCGGCTATCGGGGCAGCGCCCGCCGCCCGCACCGCAGCGAACAGCCGTACCGACAGCCGGTTACTGCCGATCCGGGTGACTCGATCCGTCAGTTAATTCACGAGTTACGCAGCCCGCTCAACGCAATATCGGGCTTTGCCCAGATCGTTGCCGGCCAGATGTTCGGCCCGGTCAGTCAAAGCTATCGCCGCATGGCGGAAACGATCGTTGCCGACGCGGGGTCGGTGCAAACGATCATTGACGATCTGGAAACGGCGGCGCGCGGCAGCCGGGCAGCTTCTCCCCTTCAAGATACGGGAAGCGTGGTCGATGTTGCCTATATCGTTGCGCAGGTGGAAGGCGATCTCGCCGAGCTTTTGCGCGACCAAGGCGTCGATCTCAGCATTTCGCGTATCGGAGGTCCCTTCACGGGACTGGCGAACGATGCCGATGTGCGGCGGATGGTGGGCCGTCTGCTGACCGCGTTGGTCGACGTCTCTGAACCCGGTTCTATCCTTGTCGGCCAGCTCGTCACCGAAATGCCGCACGACGATATGTTGCAACTGCGGATCGTACGTCCGGCGGCCATCCGCTTCGCCACCGCCGCCGACCTGCTCGATCCGGGCTTCAGCCCCGAGGGCGAAGCGCCGAGTGCAACCGTCCTCAGCCTGGGCTTCTCGCTGCGGCTGGTGGACAGCCTCGCGCGCGCGGTCGGGGGACGCCTCGACATCGGGCATAACGCCTTGACCTTGCACCTGCGCTCGGCCACCTCGAAGAGCGAAGCCGAACGGGAAGTTCAACAGGGCGAATAGCCCGGTCGGCTGCGGCGAAGGGGGGCGTGGTGCAGCCTGCGGGCGATTTCTTTACCGAGCCGGCTGCGGCCGATGTGGTCAAGCTCGCCTCCGGCGAGCGTCCCCGATTCTGGGTCACTATCGATACCGAAGAGGATTTCGACTGGACCGCTCCATTTGCGCGTACCGGCTATCGCCTCACCTCGGTGCCGGCGCTCGCTGCGTGTCAGAGCTATTTTGAGCAAGCGCAAGTTTGCCCGATCTATCTTGTCGACTGGCCGATCGTCGCCGATGATCGCGCGGTGGCAATCCTCGGCGAGGGACAGGCGAACGGTACGTGCGACATTGGCGCGCAGCTTCACCCATGGGTGACGCCGCCGCACGACGAGGATGTTAGTGCGCACAACAGCTATGCGGGCAATCTGCCACTGGCGTTGCAGCGCGCCAAGATGGCGATGCTGCGCGACACCATCGCCGAACGGTTCGGCACGGCACCCACGGTCTATCGCGCGGGCCGTTACGGGCTTGGTTTCGAAACGGCTACGATGCTGGCGGAGTTGGGGTTCCTTTGCGACACGTCGGTACGCTCGGGGTTCGATTATCGCGCCGGACATGGTCCGGACTATCGCAATGCCCGGCTTGAACCGTGGTGGGTCGATACGACCGCGGGTGCGGTTCTGGAAGTGCCGGTGACCACGGTTTTCGGCGGTTTGCTCGGCCGGGCCGGCCGCCGCGTGTACCACCATATCGCTCGCAACGGCACGCGCGCCGGCGCGGCGTTGGCGAGGCTCGGGATCGTCGAACGCATTGCGCTGACGCCGGAGGGTATTCCCGCCGAGCGCGCCCGCAAGGCGATCGACATCGCTGTCGATCGGGGCTTGCCGGTGTTGAATTTCTCGTTCCACTCGCCGTCGCTGCAGCCGGGCAACACGCCCTATGTGCGCAGCGACGCCGATCTCGACCGTTTTTATCGCTGGTGGGACGCGATGCTCGACCATCTGGCACGCCGCGGGGTTGAACCAACAACGTCCACAGGGATATTGGCGCTCGCCGAACGGACCCAAACACGGCCCTAGCCTTGGCGCTTGCCAATCGGCAGCGCGCTCCGCTATCGCCCTTGCACCCCTGCCGGGTTTCCAACGGGGGCCTGTAGCTCAATGGTTAGAGCTGGCCGCTCATAACGGCTAGGTTGCGGGTTCGAGTCCTGCCGGGCCCACCATTTTTCTTGCCAAACGCCCCGCGCCGCGGTCCACTGCTCATCGGAAGGAGAGGGGCATGGGCAAGCGTCGGACGATCCTGATCGGGGGGCTCGCAGTCATCGCGGTGACCGTGGCAACCGTGGCGGTACGCACCGCCACTTTCGAACCAGCGGAAATTGCCGACGGCAGTGATGTGCGGCTGGCCGCAGCGCCGCTCTACGACATCGATACCGCCGCCAGAAACCTGAGCGCAGCGACGCAGATCCGGACCATCTCGCATCAGGATCCCGCGGACGACGATGTCGGAGAATGGGACCGCCTGCACGGCTGGCTTGCGACAACCTATCCGGCGATCCACGGCGCGATGGGCCGCACGATTCTGCCCAACCGGACGCTGATCTATCATTGGCCAGGCAGCGATGCGGCGCTGGCGCCGATTATCCTGATGGCGCACCAGGACGTCGTGCCCGTAACCGAGGGGACCGAGGGCGACTGGAAATATCCGCCCTTTGCCGGAACGATCGCCGAAGCGGCGGTATGGGGCCGCGGAACCATCGACGACAAGGGATCGCTGGTCGCGCTGTTCGAGGCGCTGGAGGCGCTGGCCAGGCAGGGGTTCAGCCCGAAGCGCGGCATTTACCTGGTATCGGGGCACGACGAAGAGGTCGGCGGGTCGGGCGCTGCCGCCGCGGCCGCAATGTTGAAGGCGGAGGGCGTGAAGGCCATCTTCACGCTGGACGAAGGCAGCATCGTATTGACCGATACGCCGGTGATCGATGGTCCGGCAATCATGATCGGCATTGCCGAAAAAGGCTATGCAACGCTGAAAGTCACCGCGAAAGCCGCGGGCGGACATAGTTCGATGCCGCCCGCGGAGACCGGTGTCGGGACGCTGGCGCGCGCGATCACCGCGATCACCGAAAAGCCGTTCCCGATCGAGCTTCAGGGGCCGGGTGCGGCGATGCTTGCGGCGCTGGCGGCGGAAAAGGGCGGGACGACCAGAATGGCCGTTGCCAATCCCTGGCTGTTCGGCCCGATCCTGAAAGGCGAGGTTGCCGGAACGCCCTCAACCGCGGCGGCGTTCCGCACCACCATTGCCCCGACGATGCTGGAGGGCAGCCCCAAGGAGAATGTGCTGCCGCAGACCGCCAACGCGCTGATCAACTATCGCATCGCGCCGTGGAACCGTTCTACCGACATCATGGCGCGCGCCAAGGAGGCGGTCGGCGATCTGCCGGTGGAACTGACATGGGTCAAGTCGCCGCGCGAACCGTCGCGCGTGTCGTCGACCAATTCTCAGGGCTGGAAATGGATCGCCGCCGCCGCGCGCGCCGATGCGCCGAATGCGGTACTGTCGCCCATCCTGGTCGTCGGCGGCACCGACAGTCGCAGCATGGAGCCAGTGTCGGAGGACGTTTACCGGTTCATGCCGATGCACTTTTCCCTGAAGGAATCGGCGATGATCCACGGCACGAATGAACATATGAAGATCGACAGCCTCAAGCGGATGATCGATTTTTATGCGCGGCTGATCGCCACTTCTGCGGGATAAGGGCTGCCGTCGGGAAGTCAGTGGTCGGGGAGACAGGATTCGAACCTGCGACATCCTGCTCCCAAAGCAGGCGCGCTACCGGGCTGCGCTACTCCCCGACTACTGGTGGGCGCCTTAGACAGCGGGCGAGCGCAAGTCTATCCCGCCGTTGCAAAAGGCAAAGAAAAAGGCGGCCTTCCCAAAGGAAGACCGCCCGTTTCTCGTTTCAGTCGACGCCCCGAAGGGCTGTGACTTACTTCTTTTCTTCAGCCGGAGCAGCAGCAGCGGCAGCCGGAGCAGCAGCAGCGGCGTCGGCCGGAGCGGCAGCTTCGGCACCGGCGGCAGCAGCTTCGGCGCCAGCGGCAGCGGCTTCAGCGCCGGCGGCAGCGGCGTCAGCGCCTTCTTCAGCAACCGCTTCAGCGGCCGGAGCTTCGGTGGTGGCTTCTTCAGCAGCCTTTTCACCGCAAGCGGCGAGGGCGAACATGCTGGCAGCAACAGCGATAGCAGCAAACTTCTTCATGATGTGTGGGCTCCCTAAAATGCCTTTCCGCGTTGGGGAAAGTTCCCGTCCCGCGAGCGGCGGGATTTAGCCGTTCCATATGGATCGTCAACAAAAATAATTGAGATGGACGGCGGGCGCCAAAAACTGTCATTTTTCGGGATTAGCCCACAGCGCTTGCCAATCGCGCGACGCCCAAGAATCATGGACACCTCATGAGTTTGGCGCCGACGGCAGGCTGCGATTGCCAATCGGACGCCCATTCGCTAACCGGCGCGCAACTCTACGGCCGCCGACGTGGCCCAGCCTTTACCGGAGCATTTTCATGGCCGCCCAATATAGTTTCGTGATGAAGGGTCT
>VFQQ010004169.1_pt1 | contig 13037 bp, 14 predicted proteins | sample 3512341 | NCBI WGS metagenome assembly VFQQ01 (sample SAMN10412373, study PRJNA504923) | tailings metagenome | isolation source: Relicate 2 Philex TSF1 revegetated site | place: Philippines: Tuba, Benguet | collected 2017-08-29 | reverse complement strand
GGAAGGCTTCCAGATCCCCGCGCTAACCATTCGGCGTGCGGAAACGACGGTCGAACTGGGATCGGGCGAAAGCTTCATGATCGCAGGGTTGATGAACAACCGTTCGATCGGCGCGATCGACAAGATGCCGGGTCTGGGCAACGTGCCGCTGCTTGGCATGTTGTTCAAATCGGACAGTTTCCGCCGTGGCGAGACCGAGTTGGTGATCGTCGTGACGCCCTATCTGGTGAACCCGGTATCGGCGAACGAGATCAAACTGCCGACCGATGCCTTCCAGAACTCGGACGACCTGTCCCGCCTGTTGCTCAACCAGGATGCCAACGGCGTGACGGGCGGCGACCGACCGAAGCCGCGGCTCGATACCAGTGTTGGCGATGCCGACCGCCCACGCGGCAGCGGCGACGCATCGCCGGGCTTCAGCATCAAGTGACGCACAGGATTTCAGGAGCAAAATGATGAAGAAAATTGCAACTTGGACCGTCCTGGCTCTTGCCACGTCGCTCGCCGGATGCACGGGCGCTGCCTACAGCAACCGCAGTCTTGATTCGGTTCACCAGCCGGTCGTCCGCAACGCGATCTATCAATTCGACGTCGCGGCATCGAACGGTGAATTGCCGCCCAGCGAACAGGGACGCCTGCAGGGCTGGCTGGACGCAATGGGCGTCCGTTACGGCGACCGTATCGCGATCGAAGACCCGTCGGTTTATGGTGCCGCGTCGGCGCAGGCGACCATCCGGTCGGTGATCGAACGCCGCGGCCTGCTTGTCAGCAACGACGTCCCCGTGACCACCGGTGCAGTGCCGCAAGGTCATCTGCGGGTCGTTGTGACACGCGCTTCGGCCCACGTTCCCGGCTGCCCCGATTGGGCGAGCAAATCGGCGATCAACACGGCCAATGCGACGTCATCCAACTACGGCTGCGCCACGAACAGCAATCTCGCCGCGATGGTTGCCGACCCGAACGACCTGATCAAGGGCGCGCGCGACGATCGTCACGATCCGGCGACCGCGACACGGGCGATCAAAACCTATCGTGAACGTCCGCAAACAGGGGCGTCCGGCCAGATAAGCCGCGAACCAACCAGCAACGGGGGAGGTGGCCAGTGAACGCTCCTTTCAAAGCCGCCGGATTGCGCGATCCGTTCAATGCCTTTGTGTGCGACGACGACACGTTGGAACTGATCCGCGTTGCCGTCGGCGACATGGGTTGGCCGATCGAAAAGTGCAACAAAGGCGGCCTGCGCAACGCCGTGCAATCGCTTTCGGTGTCGGCGAGCCCGAACATCCTGTTCGTCGACATGTCGGAATCGGGCGATCCGATCAACGACATCAACGCGCTGGCGGAAGTCTGTGAACCGGGAACAGTCGTGATCGCCGCCGGACAGGTCAACGACGTGCGGCTGTACCGCGACCTCTTGTCGAGCGGCATTCAGGACTATCTGCTGAAACCGCTGTCGGTCGATCAGGTACGCGAATCCCTGACCATGGCGCAGGCGATGCTGACGGCTCCCAAACATGCCGAAATGCACGATGACAAACCGCATCACATGATGGCGGTGGTCGGCGTGCGTGGCGGGGTCGGCGCGTCGCTGGTTTCGACGTCGCTCGCTTGGGCGATGAGCGAACAAGCAGGCCGTCAGACCGCATTGCTCGACCTCGACGTCCATTTCGGCACCGGGGCGCTGACGCTCGACCTCGAACCCGGTCGCGGACTGATCGATGCCATCGACAATCCCAGCCGCATCGACGGTCTGTTCATCGAGCGTGCGATGGTGCGCGCGTCGGACAAGCTCAGCCTGCTGTCGGCCGAAGCACCGATTCACCAGCCGGTGATGACCGATGGTTCGGCTTTCTTCCAGCTCGAGGAAGAACTGCGCGGCGCGTTCGAAATGACCATCGTCGACCTGCCGCGTCAGGTCCTCATCCCCTTCCCGCACCTTGTGTCGGAAGCCGGCACGATCCTGCTCGTCAGCGACGTGACGCTCGCCGCGGCGCGCGACACCATCCGCCTGCTATCGTGGTTCAAACAGAATGTTCCGGGTGCGCGGGTAATTCTGGTTGCCAACAAGTTCCAGAACGCGATCGGCGAGCTGTCGCGCAAAGAGTTCGAATCCTCGATCGAACGCCCGATCGACATCGTCATTCCTTTCGACCCCAAGCTGGTCAGCCAGGCCGCAAAGCTCGGCAAATCCTACGCCGAAGTTTGCAAGGGCACGAAGGCGGCGCAGGCGTGGGCGAACCTGACGCGCCTGATTCTCGACGGCGCCGATATCGAAGCCGACGAGGCTGCGGCAGCGTCGGCAAAAGGCAAATCGGGCGGCTCGCTGCTCGCCAAGCTTAGCCTGATGACGAAAAAGGGCGCCAAACAGGGGGCGTGACGGGGCTCGGCCAAAGAGCTGTCACCATATAAGCAATAGAAGCGGACAACTGCCGATATGAACCTGCCAGTCATCCTTATCATTGCGGGCGCCTTCCTGGCCTTCGGCCTTCTCGTGATCCTGCTCGGGGGGCCGTCGGCGGGCAAGGCAAAGTCGCGGCGACTGGCGATGGTCAAGGACCGTCACGCTGCCTCGACCGAAGCGGTGGTGGCGGCGCAGATGCGCAAAACCATCCAGGCAGGCGGCCTCGGCGGCAGTTCGTCGCTGGCCAATCTGATGCCGCGCCGCGAAGAGATGGAAAAGCGCCTGCGCCGGACCGGCAAAGGCTGGACGCTTACCCAATATATGTTTGCGTCGATGGGGCTGTTTGTCGTCGTGACGGGCGGCTTGCTGGTCGTTCGCGCGCCGTTCACGATGGCGGCGATGATCGGACTCTTTCTCAGCCTGGGCCTGCCCTATCTGGTTGTCAGCCGCGCCATCAAAAAACGGGTCACCAAGTTCAACGCCCGCTTCCCCGACGCAATCGACCTGCTGGTACGCGGTCTGCGGTCCGGCCTGCCGGTGACCGAGACGTTTCAGGTTGTCAGCCAGGAATTGCCGGGCCCGGTCGGCGAGGAGTTCAAAGGTGTCGTCGAACGCATCCGCATCGGCAACACGATGGAGGCTGCGCTTCAGGAATCGGCCGAGATGCTCGGGACGCCGGAATTCCAGTTCTTCTGCATCACGATCCAGATCCAGCGCGAAACCGGCGGTAACCTGGCGGAAACGCTGTCCAACCTGTCCGACGTGCTGCGCAAGCGCGCGCAGATGAAGCTGAAGATTCGTGCGATGTCGTCGGAAGCCAAGGCTTCGGCCTATATCGTCGGCGCGCTGCCCTTCTTCGTTTTCGGCGTCGTCTGGAGCATGAATCCCTCGTACCTCGCCGGATTTTTCTATGAACCACGGCTTATCATCACCGGGCTCGGCGGATTGGTTTGGATGAGCATCGGCGCCGGGATCATGGCCAAAATGATCAGCTTTGAAATCTGAGGGGGCATAATCGATGAACAGCAGCCTCCTTCTCGCTTTCACCGGAGCGCAGTCCGGCCCGAAACTGATGGGTATCGACGTCGTATGGGCCGGCACGCTGCTGGCGGCGGTCGGCGTCTTCGCCGTCCTGGTCGCCATTTACGGCGCATTGACCGTCAGCAACCCGATGACCAAACGCGTCAAGGCGCTGAACGACCGCCGCGAGCAGTTGAAGGCGGGGATCACGGCATCGACTGCCAAGCGCCGGGCGAAACTGGTCCGCAAGAACCAGCATGCCGACAAGATGCGGACCTTCCTCGGCAAGTTGCAAGTGCTGCAAGAGGAACAGATCAAGGAGGTCCAGCAAAAGCTGGCGCAAGCCGGTATCCGGTCGAAAGATCTCGCGGTCGCCGTGATCTTTGGCCGGCTGGTGCTGCCGATCGTTTTTGGCGGCCTCGCCGCCTTCCTGATCTACGGCATCGACATGTGGCCCGACCTCACCCCGTTCAAGCGTTCGGGCGCGACGATGGCGGCGTTGATCCTCGGCTACAAAGCGCCCGACCTGTTCGTGCAGAACAAGCGCGCCAAGCGGACCGACGCCATTCGCAAAGGTCTGCCGGACGCCCTCGACTTGCTCGTAATCTGCGCCGAGGCCGGCCTCACCGTCGATAGCGCCTTTTCGCGCGTGTCGAAGGAACTGGGCCGCGCCTACCCCGAACTGGGCGAGGAATTTGCGCTGACCTCGATCGAGCTCGGCTTTTTGACCGAACGCCGCCAGGCATTCGAGAATCTCGCCTACCGGGTCGATCTGGAATCGGTGAAGGGTGTGGTGACAACCATGATCCAGACCGAAAAATACGGCACGCCGCTCGCCAGCGCGCTGCGCGTCCTTTCGGCCGAGTTCCGCAACGAACGCATGATGCGCGCCGAAGAAAAGGCGGCGCGCCTGCCCGCGATCATGACGGTGCCGCTGATCCTGTTCATTCTGCCGGTGCTGTTCATCGTCATCTTGGGTCCGGCCGCCTGTTCGCTATCCGACGCGATGTCGGGCGGCAGCTTCGGCTGATCCCGGCAACCGTTCGCCGACGACAAACAAGGGGCGGGATCACTCCCGCCCCTTTTTGATTCAGGCTACCTGCTGCTCGATCGCGCCGAAGATGCTGTGATGGCGCTCGTCGTCCATCCAGATGCGGACCGTGTCGCCTTTCTGCATGAAGGGGGTTTTCGACGCACCGTGCTGGATCGTTTCGATCGTCCGCACTTCGGCGAGGCAGCTATAGCCAAGCCCGCCCTCGGCGACCGGCTTGCCCGGGCCGCCATCGGCATCGCGGTTGGACACGGTTCCCGATCCGATGATCGTCCCGGCGCCCAGGTTGCGCGTCTTCGCGGCATGCGCGATCAACGCGCCGAAATCGAAAGTCATATCGACCCCCGCATCGGCGCGGCCGAGCGGCTGGCCGTTCAGGTCGACGCACAAGGTGCCGTGCAGCTTGCCGTCCTGCCAGCGATCGCCCAGCGCATCGGGGGTGACGAACACCGGCGACAGCGCGCTCGACGGCTTGGACTGAAAAAATCCGAAACCCTTGGCGAGTTCGGCGGGGATCAGCCCGCGCAGCGACACGTCGTTGGTCAGCCCGACCAGCAGGATATGGTCGCGCGCCGCCACGGCATCGATCCCCGCCGGGACGTCACCCGTCACCACGACCACTTCGGCCTCCATGTCGCAGCCCCACGCCGGGTCGGCGAGCGGGATCGGATCGCGGGGCGCCAGAAAGGCGTCGCTGCCGCCCTGGTACATCAAGGGGTCGTGCCAGAAACTGTCGGGCATTTCGGCGCCGCGCGCCTGCCGCACCAGCGCGACATGGTTCACATAGGCGCTGCCGTCAGCCCACTGATAAGCGCGCGGCAGCGGCGAGGCGGCATCGCGCTCGTGAAACCGTTCCTTGGGGATGGCATCATGATTGAGGTCTTCGGCCAGAGCCGCCAGCCGCGGCGCCGCATTCGCCCAATCGTCGAGCGCGCTTTGCAGCGTCGGGGCAATGTGGCCGGCATCGGCATACCAGGCAAGATCGTCGGAAACGACGACAAGGCGGCCGTCGCGCCCCTGTTTGAGCGAGGCTAGTTTCACGAAAGCTCCTATGGTTGCGACGCCGCGTTCGACATCGCCAGCAAGGGAGCGAGGGTCAGCGTGACGTCGTGATCGATGCGAAACAGGTAAAGCCGCTCTGCCCCGCCTGCAAGCGCCGGATGTACTGAAGATACGCCTGCGACTGGTTGTACGTCGTCCCGGGCAAGGTCTGGCCGCGGAATGCCCGCTTCACTTCCTCGCCGGTAAACGGCCGCATGGCCCCCGGAAACGCATCCTTGGTGCCGGGCGGCACAAGCTTGCCCTGTGCATCGATATATTGTCCGACGCCGCCTGGACCCGGAACCGGAATCTGGCAGTTCATCACCGACACCGCAGTTTGCGCGAACGCCGGGCGGATGGTCAACGCCGCAGAGACGCCGATAGCGCCGAGCGCCAGCATCCGCCGCCGCGACGGGATTGATTCATCGGTCGGCGCCGAATTTTCGGCCGGAATTTCACGCATGTCCATGGTCGGCGCATAACCCAATGAAGCGCCAAGGAAAAGCAAAACAGGGCGCACAGCCGCGGCGCATCCCGCTTTGGCACATCCGCCGCGCGTACCTTAACGCCGCCGAACGCCCTTGCGCCGCCCCCTCGCTTTGTGCGAGGCGCAGGACAATGTTCGATCGCCTCTCTAGCCTCGTCATTGCGCTTACCATGGTGGCCATCGCGGCCATTTTTGCGGCGTTGAGCGGCGGCGATCCGCTGTCGATTGCCATCATGGCCGCGGCCGCGCTGGTCGCGGTCGCAATGGTTTACGGGTCGCTGCCGACGGCGGCGAGCGAACCCTTGGCCGGCGCATCGCCTGTCGCACCGGCGACGTCAGGTTCACTGCTGCGTCACCCCGATTTCACCCATTGGGTTGACCAGGAAAAGGAGCCGCTGCTGGGCGTCGCCGACAATATCGTGACGATCGCGAACGACGCCGCCGTCCGCCTGCTCGGCCGCCATATCGTCGGCGCCGACGTGCGAACCGCGATCCGCCATCCGGCGGCGACCGAATGGCTTTCGCGGATCGGCAGCGGAACGATACCGGAAACCGTCAATCTGGTCGATTTCCCGCGCCCCGGCCAGCGTTGGACGATGCGCATCGCTGCGCTGTCGGGCGACGATTATATGGTCTTTCTGTCCGATCGGTCGGCCATCGACGCCGCCGACCGAATGCGGTCGGATTTTGTTGCCAATGCCAGCCACGAACTGCGCACCCCGCTGGCCGCCATCCTGGGCTATGTCGAGACGTTGCAAGAGATGAACGGCGACACCGATGCCGCCACCCGCGACCGTTTTCTCGCGATTATCGAGCGCGAGGCAAAGCGCATGCAGCAGTTGGTGATCGACCTGCTATCGATCTCGCGCGTCGAGGCCGACCGGTTCCGGCGACCGACGACGACCGTCGATCTGGCCGCGATCGTCCGCACCACCCTGGCGCAGCTCGGGGACAGCGAACCGGCGCGCGCCGCCGATCTGGTTGCCAGGCTCGGCGAAATGCCGATGCCGATGCTCGGCGATGAAGCCCAGCTCGGCCAGCTTGCCCATAATATCGTCTCGAACGCGATGAAATATGGCCGCGCGGGAACACCTGTGACCGTCACGCTGGTACGCGAGGGGAGCCGTGTCCGCCTGTCGGTCGAGGATCAGGGCGACGGCATTGCGCCCGATCATCTGCCCCGCCTGACCGAGAGTTTCTACCGCGTCGACGAAGCGCGCAGCCGCTCGGTCGGCGGGACCGGCCTGGGGCTGGCGATCGTCAAACATATCGGCGAGCGGCATCAGGGGCAGCTCGACATCGACAGCGAAGTGGGCCGCGGAACGCGGGTTTCGGTGACGTTCCCGCTGCTCGCCAACGCATGACATAACTGCCGTAAAGTCCGAAACTTTCGGAAATTCTTGACTTTTCGCCGGTTGGTTGCCATATGAGGCGAGCTATCGTCGCCTACGACGGATTTTTTTGCCTCTGCGGCGGACTTTTCCTTCCTCACGCTACCTGGCGCCATCGGCATCGGCCGGTGGTAACTCCGATTCCGTGAAAGGAACGACCCATGCCCACCGGCACCGTAAAATTCTTCAATACCGAAAAAGGCTATGGCTTCATCGCCAACGAGGATGGTTCGGGCGACAATTTCGTCCACATCACCGCCCTTGAACGCGCCGGCATGACGACGCTGAACAAGGATCAGCGCGTCTCTTACGATCTGGAAACCGACCAGCGCGGCAAGACCGCTGCGGTCAACGTCCAGTCGGCCTGATCTTTGGCAAAAGAGGATCTGCTGACCCTCGACGGCCTGATTGACGAGATTTTTCCCGACGGACGCTTTGGCGTCCGGCTTGAGAACGACCATCGGATCATCGCCTATACCGCCGGCCGGATGCGACGCTTTCGCATCCGGTCGGTCGTCGGTGACGCGGTGCGCGTCGAAATGACACCCTATGACCTCAGCAAGGGACGGATTGTATACCGCGAACGCGGCGCCGGCCCCGCAGGCTCCGGTCCTCGAAAGGGCAACCGGTAAAATGATAATAACGAAAAAATACAGGATATTATGACTTCATATTTAAACGCATTCCCATCTCTCCTCCGGCCGTTTGCCGCGATTGATGCGCCCGGCGGAAAGATTGTCCGGCGCTCGCCGACCCTGACCCGCCGCGAACTGCGCCGCCTGATCGCCGAAATGATCGACTGATCCATCGCCGCACCTTCCCAGTTCCGAAACCAAGGATAACCGCCATGTCGAACACCAGCGATTTTTACCTGACGCAGGCTGAAAAATGCGCGGCCGACGCGGCGGCGAGCGATTTGTCGCAGGTACGCGACCGTAATTTGCGCGCCGAACAGGCATGGCGGACGATGGCCGAGCGATTGATCCAGACCGAAGCGACGCGCGCGCGGCAGGTCGCCGCAGCGGCGGCGCGCGCCGACGCGATCCGCGTCGACACCGACGCGGGGTAACATTCCGCGGCGTCAGTCGATGTCGCACAGCAATTCCCCGATTTTTCCGAATATCTCGTCGATCTGGGTTTTCTCGACGATCAGCGGCGGCGACAAGGCGATGATATCGCCGGTCGCGCGTACCAACAGACCGTTGTCGAAACAGGCATGGAACAGTTCCATCGCCCGCGCCGTCGGCGCGCTGGCGCGGGGTTCCAGCTCGATTCCGGCGACGAGCCCGATGGTGCGAATGTCGATAATGTGGCGCCGCCCTTTCAGGCTGTGCGCCGCATCGTCCCAATGGCCGGCGAGCTCTGTCGCCCGGTCGAACAGGCCGTCGCGCGCGTAGAGATCGAGCGTCGCCAGCCCCGCCGCGCTGGCCAACGGATGCCCCGAATAGGTGTAGCCGTGGAACAGCTCGATGCCGCCGGGTACGCTTTCGATCACCGCGTCATGCAGCTCGCGCTTCACCGCCACCGCGCCCATCGGCACCGCGGCATTGGTCAACCCTTTCGCCATCGTGATGATGTCGGGCGTGACGCCCCATTGGCCGGCTGCGGTCGCACCGCCGACGCGGCCAAAGGCGGTGATGACCTCGTCAAAAATCAGGATGATGCCATGCCGGTCGCATATCTCGCGCAGCCGCTGAAGATAGCCGACCGGTGGGATCAGCACGCCCGTCGATCCCGCCATCGGTTCGACAATCACCGCCGCGATCGTCTCGGCGCCATGCAGATCGACGAGGCGCTGGAGATCGTCGGCTAGTTCGGCGCCATGCTGCGGAAAGCCGCGCGTGAAGGCGTTGCGCGCGATGTCGTGCGTGTGGCGCATGTGATCGACGCCCGGCAGCCCGCCGCCGAATGCGCGCCGGTTGTTGACCAACCCGCCGACACTGATCCCGCCAAAGCCGGTTCCGTGATAGCCCCGCTCGCGCCCGATCAACCGCGTGCGCGTCCCCTGTCCCTTTGCGCGCTGGATCGCGAGTGCAATTTTCAAGGCAGTATCAACTGATTCGGACCCGCTGTTGGTGAAGAATATCCGGTCGAGACCGTCGGGCATCAGCGCCGCCAGCCGCTGCGCCAGCTCGAACGGCAGCGGATGGCCGAGCTGAAAAGTCGGCGCAAAATCGAGCGTCGCGGCTGCCCTGGCAATGGCATCGGTGATTTCGGGGCGGCAGTGGCCTGCATTGCTGCACCACAGTCCCGACGTCCCGTCGAGGATTTCGCGCCCGTCACTCGACCGGTAGTACATGCCGCTGGCCGATATGAGCTGGCGCGGTTTGGCCTTGTACGCCCGGTTGGCGGTGAACGGCATCCAGAACGCCGCCATTGGATCATTTTCGCCCTTCACCGCCACTCTCCCGCTCAGCCGAACCGCCGCATAGTGACCGCCGCGCGCGACAGTGGCAACGGCGAAAATGGCCGATAACGGCCCCTCTGGCGCTCTGCTCCACTTCACGATAGGCTGGCGGCGCACAACCGGGCCAGTTCCTTGGCCCAATCGGGGGCTCATGTCAGTCAATCTGGAACAATGGATCAGCGACCATAAAATCGACGAAGTCGAATGTATCGTCCCCGACATCAACGGGGTTCAACGCGGCAAGGTTCTGCCCGCCAAGAAATTCCTGTCCTCGGTCAAGGACAAGTCGCTGCGCATTCCGGGCAGCGTGTTCATCTGCACGATCGACGGTCATTATCCCGAGGACATCGACGACATCTGGGACAAGGACCCCGACAAATATCTGATCGCCGATCCCGACACGATCTGCGTCGCGCCGGGTTTTACCTCGCCGACCGCCTTCGTGATCGCCGACGCCTTCAACGGCGACGGCAGCGAGGTCGACATCGCGCCGCGCACGATCCTGAAAAAGGTGCTGGGCCTCTACGCCGAGAAGGGCTGGAAACCCATCATCGCGCCCGAGGTCGAATTTTACCTCGTCTCGCAGAACACCGACCCCGATTTCCCGTTGACCCCGCCGGTTGGCCAGTCTGGACGCAGCGAAAGCGCGAGTCAGCCTTACGGGCTGGAGGCGATGAACGAATATGAGGATATCATCGATCACATCTATGACGATTGCGAGCTGATGGGGCTCGATATCGACACGATGATCCACGAAATGGGCGCGGCGCAGCTGGAGGTCAATTTCGAACATGGCGATCCGCTGCGGCTCGCCGACGAAGTTTTCCTGTTCAAGCGCGTCGTGCGCGGCGTCGCCAAGCAGCACAATGTCTATGCAACCTTCATGGCCAACCCGATGGCCGGCCAGCCGGGCAGCGCGATGCACATCCACCAGTCGGTGGTCGATGCCGCCACCGGCAAAAACCTGTTCTCGACCGCCAACGGGCGCGACAGCGCGGCGTTCCGCTCCTATGTCGCCGGGCTGATCCGCTTCATGCCGCAAATCGCGCCGCTGTGGGCGCCGAACGTCAACAGCTTCCGCCGCATGCGTCCCGACAGCGCGGCGCCGATCAATGTCCAATGGGGGGTAGACAACCGCTCGTGCGGTTTCCGCGTTCCCGTGTCGGACAAGCATAACCGCCGCGTCGAAAATCGGCTGCCCGGCGCCGACAGCAATCCCTATCTGGCGATCGCCGCGTCGCTGGTGTGCGGTTATATCGGCATGGTCGACCGCATGGTGCCGCCCAAGCCGATCGCGGGCAGCGCGTACAACCGCGCCCGCACTCTGCCCCGCACGCTGGAAGCAGCGCTCGACCGGTTCAGCTCGTGCAAAAAGGTGCGCAACCTGCTCGGCGACGATTTTTTCGAAATCTTCTATGCGGTTAAGGACTATGAGCTGTTCAACTATCAATCGGTGGTGTCGAGCTGGGAGCGCGAACATCTGCTGATGCGGGTCTGACCCGCGGCCCGGCCATGACCGACCCGCTCACCAACAGCTATTACGCCGCGACCGCGCAATCGTGGCGTTCCGCATATGCGATGGATGAAGACCTGTCGTTCGACGTTGCCGTGATCGGCGGCGGCTTCACGGGACTGGCCGCCGCACTCGCCTGTGCCGAGCGCGGCTTTTCGGTGATTCTGATCGAGCGCGAGCATATCGGTTTCGGCGCGTCGGGGCGCAATGGCGGACAGTTGATCCCCGGCCTGCGCTGGTCGGCGTCAGAGCTGGAGACCGAATTCGGCCGCGAGCGCGCCGATGCCTTGTTCGACCTGTGCTGGCGCGACAACCGGGTGGCGGCGCGGATTGCCAAGCACGGCATCGATTGCGACCTGAAATCCGGTCATCTCGAAGCGGCGTGGACGCCGAAGGATTTCGATTCCCTGCGGCGCGAGGCGGAATATCTCGCTCAGCGCTTCGGCTACCAGAGTGATGTCGTTGCGAAAGCGGATATGCCGAACCATATCGCCAGCCCGCTCTATCACGGCGGCATATACGATCCGCAGGGCGGCCATTTCCATCCGCTGAACTATGCGCTCGGATTGGCGCAAGCTGCCGAAGCTGCGGGTGTTTGCATCTGGGAAGGTCAGCGCGCCTACGAGATCACTGACATGTCCGATTGCCTTGCTGTGATAACCGATCGCGCGCATATCGCCGCGCGATACGTCATCGACGCGACCGATAGCTGGATCGGCCATGTCGAACCCGACCTTGGCCGCTACACCGTGCCAATCATGAACTACAACATCGCGACCGCGCCGCTCGCGAATGCCGATGCATTGCTCCCCAGCGACGCTGCGGTCGCCGACAGCCGCTTCGTCCTCAACTATTTCCGCCTGTCGGCCGACATGCGCCTGATTTTCGGTGGCGGCGAGCGCTATTCGCAGACCCCGCCGCGCGACATCGCGGCGTTCGTGCGGCCCTTCATGGCGCAAGTCTTCCCGCAGATCGCCGATGCCAGGATCGACTATGGGTGGGGCGGCGCCGTCGCGGTGACGATGAACCGGTTGCCGCATATCGGGCGGCGCGGAAATGTCTTTTTCGCTCATGGTTTCTCAGGTCATGGCGCGCTGGTAACGACGCTCGCGGGCGAGTTGATTGCCGAGGCGATGGCGGGGACCGCCGAGCGCTTCGATGTACTCGCCAATCTGCCCAGCCGCCCCTTCCCGGGCGGCAAATGGCTGCGCCAGCCGCTCGCGACCTTGGGACTGCTCTACTACGCGATGAAGGACAAGCTCGGATGATTTCGGGCGCCGCCATCGCCCGTGTCGCGGCACATGAGGCCGAGCGCTTCCGCGCCGCCAACCCGCGCGCATTGGCGCATCAGGCCGCGGCAACCGGGTGGTTCCAGTCGGTGCCTTTCCACTGGATGACGGACTGGCCCAGCCCGGTACCAATCGTCGCGGCGGCGGCAAAGGACGCGACGCTGACCAGCACCGACGGGCAGACCTACGACGACTTCTGCCTCGGCGACACCGCCAGCCTGTTCGGTCATTCGCCGCCCGCGCTCGCCGCGGCGCTGGCCACGCAGGCGGGCGAAGGGCTGAGCTATATGCTCCCGACCGAACGCGGCGCGGCGCTGTCGGCCAAGCTCGCCGCAATGTTCGGGCTGCCGCAGTGGCAGGTTACCACCACGGCAAGCGAAGCCAATCGCGCCGTCATCCGCTGGTGCCGCGGGATCAGCGGGCGCACCAAAATCCTG
>VFQQ010004168.1_pt1 | contig 13041 bp, 11 predicted proteins | sample 3512341 | NCBI WGS metagenome assembly VFQQ01 (sample SAMN10412373, study PRJNA504923) | tailings metagenome | isolation source: Relicate 2 Philex TSF1 revegetated site | place: Philippines: Tuba, Benguet | collected 2017-08-29 | reverse complement strand
TACAGCGCCGAGGGCATGTCGTGCAAAGTGCCGCCCGGGCACTACTTCATGATGGGCGACAACCGCGACAACTCGCAGGACTCGCGCTACTGGGGCTTCGTGCCGGATGAGAATATCGTCGGCAAGGCATTCTTCGTCTGGATGAACTTCGGCAACCTCGGGCGCATCGGCTCGTTCCACTGAAGGGCACGTCACTGATGAAACTCGGCATCTCCGGCCACGGGCCCAAGCGCGGGCAGCGCGGCATCACGCTGTTCGGCCTGCTGTTCTGGGCGATCCTGATCGGCTTCCTGGCCTACTTGGCGGTGCGTGTGCTGCCGACGCTGAACGAGTACGCCACGATCCAGCGCACCGTCAACACCATCGCCGCCACGCAGCCGGCCACGGTGGCCGAGGCGCGCGCGGCCTTCGACAAGCAGCGTGAGATCGAGTACTCGATCACCGCCATCACCGGCAAGGACCTCACGGTGACGAAGGAGAACGACCGCGTCGTGCTCGGCTTCGCCTACAACAAGGAAGTGCCGATCTACGGGCCAGTGTTCATCCTCATCAAGTTCGAGGGCACCACCAAGTAGCCCCGGCCCGATGCGCATGGAGCCCCCGAAACTTCCAGCCTTGGAAGCCCTGCAGCGCCGCCTGGGTCACCGTTTCACCAGCCCGGCGCTGCTGCAGCGCGCGCTCACGCACCGCAGCTTCGGTTCCGAGCACAACGAGAGGCTCGAGTTCCTGGGCGATGCGGTGCTCAGCCTGGCGGTGTCGGGCCTGCTCTTCGAGCGTTTCTCCGGCAGTGACGAAGGCGACCTCACGCGCGTGCGTGCGCACCTGGTGCGCGAGGACAGCCTGCACCGTGCCGCGCTGGCGCTCGGCCTGCCCGAGCTGCTGCGCCTGTCGGAGGGCGAGGCGCGTGGCGGTGGTGCACAGCGGCCTTCGATCCTGGCCGATGCGCTGGAGGCGGTCATCGGCGCCGTGTTCGTCGACGCCGGCTTCGAAGCGGCGCACGGCCTCGTCAAGCGTGTGTTCGGCGATGTCATCCAGGCCACCGAGGCCGACAGCTGGACCAAGGACGCCAAGACCGAGCTGCAGGAATGGCTGCAGGCGCGCAAGATCGCCGTGCCCAGCTACCGCATCACCGCCACCACCGGCCAGGCGCATGCGCAGGTCTTCGAGGTGGAATGCGCCGTGCCGGCGCTGGGCCTGGCCGAACGCGGCGAAGGCCGGTCGCGCCGCGCCGCCGAACAGGACGCCGCGCAGCGCATGCTGGCCAGCCTGAAGGCCAGCGACAGGCCAGGCGGCCCGCTTCGCTCGTGACCCGCCCATGACCGATCCCGAAGCCACGCCGCAGCGCTGCGGCCTGGTCGCCATCGTCGGCCGACCGAACGTCGGCAAGAGCACGCTGCTCAACGCACTGGTGGGGCAGAAGATCAGCATCACCAGCGACAAGGCGCAGACCACGCGCCACCGCATCACCGGCGTGCGCACCGAGGGCGCGGCGCAGTTCGTGTTCGTCGACACGCCCGGCTTCCAGACCAAACACGCCGCCGCGCTGAACCGCACGCTCAACCGCACGGTGCTGTCCTCGCTGGCCGACGTGGACCTGGTGCTGTTCGTCTGCGAAGCCGGCAAGTTCAGCATGGCCGACGCCAAGGTACTGGCCCTCCTGCCCGAGGGCAAACCGGCGATCCTGGTTGCCAACAAGCTGGATGCGCTGCCGCGCCGCCAGGACGTGCTGCCCTGGCTCAAGACCATGCAGGAGCGCCACGCCTTCACCGAGTTCGTGCCGATGCAGGCCACACGAGAGGCTGACGTCGAGCGCCTGCTGAAGATCATCGAGCCGCACCTACCGGAACAGCCCTGGTTCTACGACGAGGACACGCTCACCGACCGCAGCGAGCGCTTCATGGCCTCGGAGCTGATCCGCGAGAAGCTGTTCCGCCTCACCGGCGACGAGCTGCCCTACAGCTGCACGGTGGTGATCGACAAGTTCGAGGAGCAGCCCGACGAGCGCCGCGTCATTGCCGCCACCATCGTCGTCGAGCGCGACGCGCACAAGGGCATGGTCATCGGCGAGGGCGGCGAGCGGCTCAAGCGCATCGGCACCGAGGCGCGTCTGGAGATGCAGCGGCTGTGGGGCGCCAAGGTCCACCTCGAGCTGTGGGTCAAGGTGCGCTCGGGCTGGGCCGACGACGAGGCCTACCTGCGCAGCTATGGCTACGAGTAGGGCTGCATCCAGTCCGCTCGCCGCCTACGTGCTCCACCGATGGGACTGGAGCGAAAGCAGCCTCATCGTCGACCTCTTCACCCGCGAGCGCGGGCGCCTGGTGGTGGTGGCCAAGGGCGCGAAGAAGCCCACGTCCAACTTCCGCGCCGTGCTGCTGCCGTTCTGCCCGTTGCTGGCGCTGCCCGGCAAGGCGCCGGCCGACGAAGCCAGCGAGGTGCACACGTTGCGCAGCGCGGAATGGGCCGGCGGCCAGCCCTTGCTGCAGCCCGCGCAGCTCTTCAGCGGCTTCTACCTGAACGAGCTGCTGATGAAGCTGCTGGCGCGTGAAGACGCGCACCCCGAGCTGTTCGATGCCTACGCCTGGGCGCTGGCAGCGCTGGCCACCGGGCACGACGAGGCCGCGGTGCTGCGTGCCTTCGAGTTGCTGCTGCTGCGCGAGACCGGCGTGCTGCCCGACCTGGGCCACGACGCGCTCGCGGCCGCGCCGCTGGACGCCGCTGCCACCTACCGCCTGCAGCCGCAGACCGGCCTCGTGGCCGCACGCACGGGCCTCGCCGGACGGCACTGGCTGCGCATCGAGGCCGCGCTGTCGGCCACCGACACCGCCGCGCTGCTCGCCGCCTGCCAGGATGCGGGCGCCACATTGCGGGCACCGCTGCGCGAAGTGCTGCAGAGCCACCTCGGCCCGGCGCCGCTGGCCACGCGCGGCGTCTGGCAGGGTGTGCAGAAGCTGGTGGCACACTCCGCGCCGCATGAACCCCCTGATCGCCGCTGAAGAACAGCACGGGCGCGGCCGCACGGCCCTGTCGGTCAACGTCAACAAGGTCGCGCTGCTGCGCAACACACGTCACCTGGGCATCCCCAGCGTCGCGCGCGCGGCCACGCTGTGTCTGGAGGCGGGTGCCGACGGCATCACCGTGCACCCGCGCCCCGACGAACGCCACATCCGCGCCCATGACGTGCACGAGCTCGCCGCGCTGATGCGGCAGTGGCCGCAGGCCGAATACAACATCGAGGGCAACCCGTTCCACAACCTGATGGACTTCGTCAGGGCCGTGAAGCCGCACCAGGCCACCTTCGTGCCCGACAGCGAAGGCCAGTTCACCAGCGACCACGGCTGGGACCTCGCAGCCGACGGTGCACGCGTGAAGCCGCTGATCGACGAATGCCATGCGCTGGGCGTGCGCGTGAGCCTGTTCATGGACGCCAACCCGGCCGCGATGGCGCTCGCCCGCGCCGTGGGCGCCGACCGCGTCGAGCTCTACACCGAACCCTACGCTGCAGCGCATGGCCAGGCCGGGCAGTCGCATCAGATCACCACCTTCGCCGCCGCCGCCGCTGCCGCGCAGGCGCAGGGCCTGGGCGTGAACGCCGGGCACGACCTGAGCCAGGCCAACCTGGGCGACTTCCTGCGCGGCGTGCCCGGTGTGCTGGAGGTGAGCATCGGCCACGCGCTGATCGCCGAGGCACTGGAGGCCGGGCTGCCGGAGACGGTCCGCGCCTACCAGCGCGTGATCCACGCCGCGGGGGCACCCGCGTGATCGTCGGCATCGGCACCGATGTCTGCGACATCCGCCGCATCACCGAAACGTTGCAGCGGCGTGGCGAGCGTTTCATCGAGCGCGTGCTCGGCCCCGACGAGCAGCGCATCTACCGCGCCCGCAGCGCCCGCGCGCCGGCGCGTGGCATCCGCTTCGTGGCCACGCGCTTCTCGGCCAAGGAAGCCTTCTCCAAGGCCATCGGCCTCGGCATCCGCAGCCCCATGACCTGGCGCGGCTGCGAGATCCTCAACCACCCCAGCGGCAAGCCCTACATCCAGCTCAGCGGCGAGCTGAAGACCTGGTTCGAAGCCCAGGGCTGGACCGCCCATGTCACCGTCACCGACGAGACTGACTACGCGGCGAGCTTCGTCGTCGTCGAGAAGAACACGCCATGACCCCACACGCACCCGTCGTCCTCGACATCGCCGGCACCACGCTGACCCCCGCTGACAAGCGCCGCCTGCAGCACCCGCTGACCGGTGGCCTGATCCTCTTCGCGCGCAACTGGGAAAGCCGGCACCAGCTCACCGACCTGTGCTCGGCCATCAAGCAGCTGCGGCCCGACGTGCTGATCTGCGTCGACCATGAAGGCGGGCGTGTGCAGCGCTTCCGCAGCGACGGCTTCACGCACCTGCCGCCGATGCGCGCCCTCGGCGAGCTGTGGATGAAGGATGCGATGACGGCCACCGACGCCGCCAGCGCCGCCGGCCACGTGCTCGGCGCCGAGCTGCGGGCTTGCGGCGTGGACTTCAGCTTCACGCCGGTGCTGGACCTGGACCATGGCGGCAGCAGCGTCATCGGCGACCGCGCCTTCCACCGCGACGCCCGCGTGGCCACGCTGCTGGCCAAGAGCCTGATGCACGGCCTCCTGCGTGCCGGCATGGGCAACTGCGGCAAGCACTTCCCCGGCCACGGCTACGTGAAGGCCGACAGCCACGTGGCGGTGCCGGTGGACACACGCGGTCTGAAGACCATCCTGGCCGACGATGCGCGGCCCTACGAATGGCTGAGCAGCACGCTCACCGCCGTGATGCCGGCGCACGTGGTGTATCCGAAGGTCGATGCGCGCCCGGCGGGCTTTTCACCGCGCTGGCTGAAGGAGATCCTGCGCGGCCAGCTCGGCTTCACTGGCGCCGTGTTCAGCGACGACCTCAGCATGGAAGGCGCGCGGCACCTGGACGGTGGCACGCTCAGCTACGCCGAGGCGGCCACCATCGCGCTCGAGGCCGGCTGCGACCTCGTGCTGCTGTGCAACCAGTCGCTTGACGGTGGCCGCGCGGTGGACGAGTTGCTCGACGGCCTGACCCGCGCCGCCGAAGAGGACCGCTGGCACCCGGACCCCGACAGCGAGCAGCGCCGCCTGGCGCTGCTGCCACAAACAGCGCCACTGCCCTGGGACGAGCTGATGCACGACCCCGTGTACCAACGGGCACTCGAGCGCCTTCCTTGACCCCTGATCCCTGACCGGTGACCGCGGCCGCGATGGTCGAACGCTCCAACAAGCGCCTGCAGATGGCCGACATCGCGCGCCTGGCCGGCGTGTCGGTGTCGACGGTGTCGCGTGCGCTCAGCGACAGCCCACTGATCAACGAAGAGACCAAGAAGCGCATCGGCGAGCTGGCGCGTTCGCTCAACTACAGCATCAACCTCAGCGCGCAGAACCTGCGTCTGCAGAAGAACCAGACCGTGGCCGTGGTCGTGCCGTATGACCGCCAGAGCCGCCAGCACATCAGCGACCCGTTCTTCCTGGCCATCGTCGGCAGCATCGCCGACGCGCTGACCGACCGCGGCTACGACATGCTGCTCTCGCGCGTGGACGCCGAGGCGCTGGACAGCGCGGCGCAGCTCTACGACGGCGGCAAGGCCGTCGGCGTGGTCATCATCGGCCAGTGGCGGCACCACGACCAGCTCAACGCCATGGCCGAACGCAAGGTGCCGCTGGTGGTGTGGGGCGGGCAACTGCCGCAGCAGCGCTACTGCACCGTGGGCGGCGACAACCTCGGCGGCGGCCTGCAGGCCACGCGCCACCTGCTGCAGCAGGGGCGCCGGCGCATCGTCTTCGTCGGTGACGCCGGGCTGCCCGAGGTCTACCTGCGCCGCGAGGGCTACCTGCAGGCGCTGGCCGAAGCCGGCATCACGCCCGATCCGCGGCTGGAGCTGAAGGTGCCTTTCGAGATCACCGCCGCAAGAGCCGCGCTCGACAGGCTGTGCGCCGGCCGCACACGCTTCGACGGCGTGGTGGCCTGTTCCGACCTGCTGGCCCTGCAGGCCGTGCAGGCCGTGCGTGCGGTGGGCCGCAGCGTGCCGCAGGACGTGGCCGTGGTGGGCTACGACGACATGCCGCTGGCCACCTGGAGCGACCCGCCGCTGACCACGGTGCACCAACCGGTCGGCGCGGCCGGCGTCGAGATCGTCGACGCGCTGCTGGCGCTGCTGCGCGGCGAGCGTGTGGCCTCGCGCGTGCTGCCGGTGCACCTGGTGCTGCGCGACAGCGCACCGGTCGGGCTGTAGCCGCGGCGCCGCGGCGTCCAAACGACAATCGATTGCATTCCAGTGATAGCTGCGCGCCCATTTATCGCGTTTCCCCTCATTTGCAATCGATTGCATTCGGCATCCAATGCGCCCCGGCGAGTTCAACCACAACACCCGGAGACACCCCATGCAGCACCCCGCCCAGCCTCCCCGCGCCCAGGCGCGCCCCGCCTTCAGGCCGCTGGCGCTGGCCGTCGCATTGGCCCTGCTGAGCCTGGGCGCCGCGGCGCAGACCGCCGGGGCCGACAAGACCGACAAGGCAGGCAAGACAGACGACCAGGACGTGCTGAAGCTCGACCGCGTGGTGATCACCGGCACCACGCTGGCCCTGCCCAAGATGCAGCAGAGCGTGTCGATCAGCAGCATCGACAGCGAGCAGCTGCAGAGGAGTGGCGCCGCCAGCGCCGCCGAGGTGCTGCGCAACATCCCCGGCCTGCGCGCCGAGGCCAGCGGCGGCGAGGGCAACGCCAACATCACGGTGCGCGGCGTGCCGATCTCGGCCGGCGGCTCGCGCTACGTGCAGCTGCAGGAAGACGGCCTGCCGGTGCTGCTGGTGGGTGACATCAGCTTCGCCACCGCCGACCAGTTCGTGCGCGCCGACGGCTTCATGGACACGCTGGACGTCACGCGCGGCGGATCGGCCAGCACGCTGGCCACCAACAGCCCGGGCGGCATCATCAACTTCCAGAGCAAGACCGGCCGCAACAACGCCGGCAGCGTGGGCTACGGCATCGGCGTCGACCACCGCCAGCAGCGCCTGGACTTCGACTGGGGCGGCCGCATCGGTGACAAGCTCTACGCGCAGATCGGTGGCTTCCACCGCGTCGGCGAGGGCACGCGCAACACCAACGTCACGGCCGAGAACGGCGGCCAGGTGCGCGCCAGCATCACCAAGGAGTTCGACGCCGGCTACCTGCGCTTCAGCGCCAAGAGCCTGAAGGACAGCACACCCACCTACCTGCCCGTGCCGGTGCGCGAAAGCGGCGGCAAGATCAGCGAGATCCCCGGCATCGACCCACGCACCGCCTTCTTCATCAACGCCAACTTCCCGCAGGACGTGGGCGTGGACGTGAACGGCAACCGCGTGGTCAGCAACCCGGCCGACGGGCTCACGGTGAACGTGAGCAGCTTCGGTGTCGAGGCGCAGTTCAAGCTCGCCGGCGGCATCACCGTGACCAACCGCTTCCGCAAGAGCGACATCAGTGGCCGCTTCATCGGCCTGTTCCCGGCCGGCAGCGCGCCCACGGCCGTGGCCAACGGCGCCGACCGCTACACCGGCAGCACGCCCGTCTTCAGCGCCCATGTGTTCAACACCTCGCTCGACGACATGGGCAACACCTTCAACGACCTGCGCCTGTCCAAGCGCTTCGAGCTGGGGCAAGGCAGTGCGCTCACCGCCACCGGCGGCCTGTTCAGCGGCGTGCAGAGCGTGGCGCAGACCTGGTACTGGAACCGCTACAACGTGGGCCTCACCGGCGACGGCGCGGCGCTGTACGACAACGCCGGCAACCGCAGCACGCAGCCGGTGGGCAACGCCACCACCACCTGGGGTGGTTGCTGCTTCCGCGCCATCGACGTCAGCATCACCGCAATGGCGCCCTACGGCGCGCTGACCTACGACGTGGGCCCCTTCAGCATCGACGGCAGCGTGCGCCTGGACAAGCAGCGCGGCACCGGCTGGCAGATCTTCGGCGGCACCGGTGGCGCCAACCAGTGGGACGCCAACCGCCGCAACGGCGTCAGCTACGACACCGACGCCACCTCGTACTCGCTGGGCGGCAACTGGCGCATCGGCAAGGACCTGGCGGCCTTCGCGCGCATCAGCAACGGCACCTCCTGGGCCAGCCCCGACCGCATCGTGTGGGACACCGACGTGGCCGGCGGCAGCAAGCCCTACCCGAAGAACGAGACCGAGCAGCTCGAACTCGGCCTGAAGTGGCGTATGGCCGGCGCGAGCGCCTTCGTGACCTTCTTCAACGCCAAGACGAAGGAAGACGGCGGCTTCGAGGTCACCACGCAGCGCTACCTCAAGGACAACTACACCGCGCGTGGTGTCGAGGCCGAGGTCTCGTACCGCATGGGGGCGTTCGCGATCGCCGGCGGTGCCACGCTCACCGACGCCAAGATCGACGCCACCGGCAAGAAGCCGCGCCGCCAGGCCGATTTCGTGTTCCAGCTGGCGCCCAGCTACACCGTGGGTGCCTTCGAGTTCGGCGCCAGCGTGATCGGCACCACCAAGAGCTACGCCGACAACACCAACGCGGTGACGCTGCCGGGCTACACGGTGGTCAACGCATTCGCCTCGATGGAACTGGCGCCGGGCCTGACGCTGCAGCTGAGCGCCAACAACCTCTTCGACACGCTCGGCTACACCGAGGCCGAAGGGCAGGGCAACCTCAACAGCAACCCGCTGTACGTGGCGCGTGCGATCAACGGCCGCAGCCTGAAGGCCGGCCTGCGCTACACGTTCTGAGGCTGCAGCGGGTGCGCCGGCCCGACCGGCGCGCCCGCATGATCGAGCACCATGAGCAGCATCAAGCCCCACCTGTCGTTCTGGCAGATCGTGAACATGAACGTCGGGTTCTTCGGAATCCAGTTCAGCTTCGGCCTGCAGCAGGCCAACATGAGCCCGATCTACCAGTACCTGGGGGCCGACGAAAGCAAGCTGCCGCTGCTGTGGCTGGCCGGGCCGATGACGGGCCTCTTGGTGCAGCCCATCGTCGGCGCGATGAGCGATCGCACCGTCTCACGCTGGGGCCGGCGCACGCCGTACTTCCTGATCGGCGCCATCCTGTGCAGCCTGGGCCTGCTGCTGATGCCGCACAGCCCCACGCTGTGGTTCGCGGCCGGGCTGCTGTGGATCCTGGACGCCGCCAACAACGTGACGATGGAGCCCTACCGCGCCTACGTGAGCGACCGGCTGCAGCGTGAACAGCACTCGCTGGGTTTCCTGACGCAGAGCGCCTTCACGGGCCTCGCGCAGACGCTGGCCTACCTGGCGCCCAGCATCCTCGTCTGGCTGGGCATGAACAAGGACGCGGTGGGCGGCAACCACATCCCGCAGGTCACGCTCACCGCCTTCGTCATCGGGGCCGTGCTGTCCTTCACCACCGTGTGGTGGAGCATCCGCAAGGTGCCCGAGTTACCACTGAGCGAAGCCGAGAAGACCGAGATCCGCAGCCGGCCCGCCGGCGTGGCAGCCACCTTCAAGGACATCGTCATCGCCTTCCGGGAGATGCCGCCGCTGATGCGGCGCCTCTGGTGGATGAAGCTGTTCCAGTGGTACGGGATGATGTGCTACTGGATCTACATCGTGCCCGCGCTGGCGCGCACCGTGTTCGGCACCAGCGACCCGGCCAGCGCGGGCTTCCGCGACGCGAGCCTGCTCAACGGCCAGATCGGCGGCTTCTACAACTTCGTGGCCTTCATCGCCGCCTTTGCGATGGTGCCGGTGGTGCGCCGCTTCGGGCCCAAGGCCGTGCACGCGGCCTGCCTGCTGTGCGCCGCGGTGGGCATGTGGGCCATCCCGGCCATCAGCAGCCCGGCGCTGCTGTTCCTGCCGATGCTCGGCGTCGGCCTGGCCTGGGCCAGCATCATGGGCAACCCCTACGTGCTGCTGGCCGGCAGCATCCCGCCCGAGCGCGCCGGCGTGTACATGGGCATCTTCAACATGTTCATCGTGATCCCGATGCTGATCCAGATGCTGACGCTGCCGCTCTTCTACGACAGCCTGCTCGGCGGCCGGCCCGACAACGTGATCCGCCTCGCCGGCACGCTGCTGGCGTGCGCCGCGGTGGCCGTGCTGCTGGTGGACACCCGCGCGGCGGCTGCCGCTCAGGCGCGGGCATGAAGAACCAGGTCCAGCTCATCACCTACGTCGATCGACTGGGCGGCGGCGGCCTGCGGGACCTGCACGCGCTGCTGGCCGAAGGCGGGCCGCTGGCGGGCCTGTTCGGCGGCGTGCACCTGCTGCCGTTCTTCCACCCGATCGACGGCGCCGACGCCGGCTTCGACCCCATCGACCACACGCAGGTCGATCCGCGCCTGGGCGGCTGGGCCGACGTGAAGGCACTCGCCGGCACGCTGGACGTGATGGCCGACGTCATCGTCAACCACATGTCCACCGAATCGCCGCCGTTCAAGGACTGGAGCGCCCGCGGCGACGCATCGCCGCACGCCGGCCTCTTCCTCACGATGGCCAGCGTGTTCCCGCACGGCGCCACCGAGGCCGATCTGCTGGCCATCTACCGCCCGCGCCCGGGCCTGCCGTTCACGGTGACCACGCTCGCCAACGGCCAGCGCCAGGTGCTGTGGACCACCTTCACGCCGCAGCAGGCCGACATCGACGTGCTGCACCCACAGGGCCAGGCCTACCTCGAGGGCATCCTCGGCACGCTGGCCGCCGCCGGCGTGCGCCTGGTGCGGCTCGACGCGGTGGGCTATGCCATCAAGAGGCCGGGCGCCAGCTGCTTCATGATGCCCGAGACCTTCGACTTCATCGGCCGCTTCGCGCAGGCCGCGAAGCAGCGTGGCATCGAGGTGCTGGTGGAGATCCACTCGTACTACCAGCGCCAGATCGAGATCGCGCGCCAGGTGGACTGGGTGTACGACTTCGCGCTGCCGCCGCTGGTGCTGCACGCGCTGTTCAACGGCACGGCAGCGCCGCTGAAGCGCTGGATCGGCCTGCGGCCCACCAACGCGCTGACCGTGCTCGACACGCACGACGGCATCGGCATCATCGACATCGGCGCCGACAGCAGCGACCGCGCCGGCCACCCGGGCCTGGTGCCGCCCGAGGAGCTCGACGCGCTGGTGGAGCGCATCCACGCCAACAGCGGTGGCGACAGCCGCAAGGCCACCGGCGCAGCGGCCAGCAACCTGGACCTCTACCAAGTCAACTGCAGCTTCTTCGACGCGCTCGGCCGCAGCGACGAGGCCTACCTCGCGGCACGCGCGATCCAGTTCTTCCTGCCCGGCGTGCCGCAGGTGTACTACGTGGGCCTGCTGGCCGGCGCGAACGACATGGCGCTGCTGGCCCGAAGCGGCGTGGGCCGCGACATCAACCGCCACCACTACAGCCGCGGCGAGATCGAAGCCGCGCTGCAGCAGCCCGTGGTGCAGCGCCTGCTGGCGCTGATCCGGCTGCGCAACACACACCCGGCGTTTGGCGGCCACTTCGAGCTGCTGGACAGCGCCGAGCACCGGCTGCACCTGCGCTGGACGCAGGGCGTGCACAGGGCCGAGCTGGAAGTGGACCTGCGCCAGCCCAGCCACCGCATCACCACGAGCGACTGACCGGGCCGGCGCGGCCCGGGTGCCTCAGTGGCTCAGTGAGTAGGCGCCTGGGCCTGCTCGAACGGCAGCTTCAGCTGCGACAGGTCCTTGCGCGTCTCCACCAGCACCAGCGGGCCCTCGTCGGCCAGCACATGGCGCTTGGGTTCGCGTGGCACATGCACGGGCTTTGGCTCGGCGGCCATCGCGGCCTGCACGGCAGCGATCTTCTCGGCATCGCTCTGCACCCACTGCAGGCCCGCCGTGCTGGCCAGTTCCGCCAGGCTCTGCGTCGGCAGCAGGTAGGGCTCGATGACGATGGGCTGGGCTGAGCGCGGTGCCGGCGCGGCCGGAGCTGCCACCGCAGGCGCAGTCACGGCGACCGGTGCCGCGACAACGGGCTCGCTCTCGGGCGCTGCGGCTTCCGCGGCTTCGGCGGCTTCCGGCGCGCTGGCGCCTTCGGCCTGGGCACGCGGTTCGCGATCACCGTCGCGGCCCCGGCCACCGCGGCCACGGCGGCGGCCGCGGTCGCCGCGCTCACCCCGTTCGGCGGTGCTGGCCTCGGCGGCTTCGGCGCCTTCCGGTGCGGCCTCGGCCTGGGCCTGCTCGCCAGCTGGTGCTTCGGCGGCTGCGTCGCCGTTCAGCGCCAGGGCCTGCTGGGCCTCGTCGCCCGGGCGGCCTTCACCGCGGTCGCGGCCGCCCCGGCGGCGGCGGCGGCGGCCGCCCTCGCGGCCTTCACCTTCGGCGGCTTCACCGACCGGGATCGTGTCGACGAAAGGCTGCACCACGCCGTTGGCGTCCACCGTCTCGGTGCGCGGTGCGCGCTCGGGCCGGCCGTTGCGGCGCTGGTTGTTGTCACCACCACGGGCCTCGGCGCCGGTTTCAGCGGCTTCGGGGCGCGGGCGGCGGTTGTCGCGGCTGCCGTCGCGGCCACCGTCACGGTTGCCTTCACGACCCTCACGCCCTTCGCGCGGCTCGCGGCCTTCGCGGTTGCCATCGCGCCCACCGCGGCCACCACGGCCGCCGCGTTCACCACGCTCGCCGCCACGTTCGTTGCGCTCACCGCGGCGGCCGTCGCGGCCACCTTCCCGCTTGGGTTCCGCTGCTGCCGGTGCAGCCACCGGGGCTGCCACGGTGGGTGCAGCCACCGGTGCGGGCGCCGGCGCGGGCGCGCCGAAGAGTTTCTTGACCCAGCCGAAGAAGCCCGTTCCAGCGGTCGCGGCGGCTTCCGCAGCCACCGGGGCCGGTGCGGGCGCAGCCACCACGGGCGCCGCCACCGGCGCGGGTTCGGGCTTGGGCGCGGGGGCCGGTGCCGGCGGCGCGGGCTGGTCGGGCAACACGCCCTTGATCACCGGCTCCTGCTTAGGCTTGGCCTTCTCGCGCCGCGTGATGCCGACCTCTTCGCTCGGCTCCTCGATCATCGAGTAGCTGGCCTGCAGGTTCTCCAGGCGCGGGTCGTCGTGGCGCAGGCGCTCCAGC
>VFQQ010004166.1_pt1 | contig 13043 bp, 7 predicted proteins | sample 3512341 | NCBI WGS metagenome assembly VFQQ01 (sample SAMN10412373, study PRJNA504923) | tailings metagenome | isolation source: Relicate 2 Philex TSF1 revegetated site | place: Philippines: Tuba, Benguet | collected 2017-08-29 | reverse complement strand
CCGGATGATGAGGATCCATGAGGCGGTCCAGTCCGGGACGTTTCCCAACGCGCGACAGCTTGCCGCCGAGATCGAAGTCTCGCCCAAGTCCATTTACCGGGATGTCGCGTTCATGCAGGATCAACTCGGTCTGCCGCTTGAGTTCGATCCCCTCCGCAACGGTTATCATTACACCGAGACGGTCAGCGCCTTCCCCACACTTCAGATCACCGAGGGTGAGTTGTTCGCCTTGCTCGTCGCGGAAAAAGCGCTGCAGCAGTATCGCGGCACGTCCTTTGAAAAGCCGCTCCTGAGCGCGTTCCGCAAAATGGCGGACTCGCTGCCGGAGACCATCTCGCTGAACCTGGCGGAGTGGGATGCGTCCATTTCCTTTCGCACCAGCGCCACGCCGGTGGTGAACCTGGACGTCTTCGATCAACTGGCCAAGGCCACGGCCGCCCGCCGGCAGATCGCCATCGTGTACCGCAAACCCGGCCGCACCGCCGGCGAGGAACGGACGATCGATCCCTACCATCTGGCCAACATCAACGGCGAATGGTTTCTCTTCGCCTACGACCATCTGCGCCGGGACATCCGGACGTTTTCGCCGCTGCGCATCCTGTCCGCGCGGCCCACGGGCAAAACCTTTGTCCGCTCGCGGGCGTTTTCCCTGCAACAACGGCTGCGCGGCAGTTTTGGCGTCCGTTCCGGAGAGGGAGAGCACGCGATCCGCGTCCGGTTTGGCGCGGACGTGGCCGGGTTCATCCGCGAAAAAATCTGGCACCCATCGCAGCGGCTGGTCGAGCTGCCGGGCGGGGAAGTCGAACTGCAATTGCAACTGTCCAGCCTGCTGGAAATCGAGCGCTGGATCCTCAGTTGGGGAAAGTCCGCCACCGTGCTCGGCCCGCGCGATTTGATCGAGTCCGTCCAACGCGCCGCCGCGGGCATCCTGGAAAATCACCGCGACTGATCCCGCAGGCGCGGGCTGGTAGGGGCGCGGGTTTGCAACGCGCAGCAAGAGACCTCCCACCGGCTTTATGCGTGACCCCCCGCCATCGGCTGTGTTGAATCCACCGCCATGCGACAGAATCCCATCATCGCGGCGCTGGATGTGCCCACCGCTTCGGCCGCGCTCGATCTCGTCCGCGCGTTGTCGGGAAGCGTGGCCGGGTTCAAGGTTGGGAGCGAGTTGTTCACCGCCGCCGGGCCGGACATCGTGCGCGCCATTCGCGCGCTGGGCGGATGGGTCTTCCTCGATTTGAAGTTTCACGACATCCCGAACACGGTGGCCAAGGCCGTCGCCTCGGCGGCCGGCCTGGGCGTGAGGATGCTGACCGTTCACACCGGCGGGGGAGGCGCGATGCTGCGGGCGGCGGTGGAATCGGCGCGGGAAGCGGCCGGCCGGCCGGGCCTTGAACCGCCGTTGGTGCTGGGCGTGACGGTGCTCACCAGCATGGGGCCGGATGATTTGCGGGAGGTTGGATTGGGGGATGACGTGGGATCGCAGGTGGAGCGTCTGGCCCGGCTTGCCGCCGCGTCGGGAGTGCGCGGATTGGTCTGCTCCCCGCTCGAGATTGAGCGGCTGAGACGGATTATTCCTCCCGAGATGGAACTGGTGACGCCCGGCATCCGGTCCGGACACGATGCCGCGGGAGACCAAAAGCGAACCTTGAGCGCCTCCGAAGCGCTCCGCCTGGGCGCAAATTGGCTGGTGGTGGGCCGCCCCATCTACGCGGCGGACGACCCCCGCGCGGCCGCGCAGCGCATCCTTGGATCTCTTGGCTGAACCCGGTCGGTGTCGGGGCGGCTTCGATCAACTTCCGTGCAGCTTGCGCAGCACGTCGGCGTTGAAACTCAGGATCACTCCGTCGCGCGAGCGAACCTTGAGCGAGCGGTGAACGATCTCGACCACCACTCCGGAAAAACCGCGAATATCGACATGCCGGCCCAGCGCGCATTCGGGAAAGTCGCGCTCCCCGGCAAACTGGCGGATGGCCCGGACCTCCTGGGTGAAATCAGGGTTTTCGACCACGTTGCGCGTTACAACGGGATCGGGTGTCTCCAAGGTCGTCCGGCGTGGCGCTGGAGGAGGCTCCTCCATGAGCGGCGGCGGCTCGGGTTCCGCCTTCGGGCCGTAAATGCGCCGCAGACCGTGGGTGTTGAAGCTGGTGGTGGTGCCTTCGCGGGACCGAACCTTGATCGACTGGCGGACCACGGCCGTGACGGTCCCGATATGTCCGCCAATGTCCACCAGTCTGCCGGCAAGGCATTCGGGAAAGTCGTCGCGGCTCACCAGTTGGCCAATCGGTTCCGGCGAGCCATCGGAGCCGGGTGCGGTTTCCGGTGGGGCCGGGAATGGGGTGGCATCGTTCGTTGCATCCGGGGTGCTGGCATCCATGTGCCGCGAATATTTGCGGCTGGCCGCCCGAATGGCGAATGGTTTTTTTTGAAGCCCGCCTCCGGATCTCTCCACAAGGGGAGAACTCCGGAGCTCGTGTGGTAAACCGCGCCCTTCGATCCGCCGATAATCGCGCGGGAACTCGGGGTGTTTTTATGTCAGGGCAGGGGGCAAGCCCGGATAATTCAATGTCCATGAACATGATGATTGTTTGAAACCGGCGACGGCACCATCAGGCCGCGCGGTTGTCGCGGTGGCTCGACCCGATCCGGCTTCTCCGCGTTGGTTGCGCGGGTTGGAGCAAAGGGTCATGGGATACTTTGTCGGATCCCGGTTCAGCGAGGATCCGGAAGAGAACCGGCGTGCCCGGTTGCTGACCGGATTTGGTCTGCTCGGATCCATCTTCGGGGCGGTCTATGCCGCTTTTTACTTCCTGATTGCCCACTACTGGGGGGCCGGAATCATCGTCCTGTGCAGCATCGGCGTGGCGGCGGCCCCGTGGATCATGCGCTCGACCGGCTCGCTCGCACTGGCGGCCAACTTGTTCAGCTTTATTCTCACGCTGGGTTTCACCGCCTTGTGCGGCGTGGAGGGAGGGATGTACGGTCACGCCATGGCGTGGTTGGTGACGGTGCCCCTGTGCGCGCTGCTGCTGGCGGGCAAGGAATCGGGCCGGGTCTGGGTGATCGGTTGTTTCGCGATGGGCAGCGGCGTGGTGGCGGCCAATTTTTTGGGGTTGATGATCGAGCCGGCCTACGAGCCGTCCTGGCACTCGCTGATCACGGCGGCGGGTTACCTGGGATTGATCCTGTTCATGTTTCTCCTCGGCATGATCTTCGAGTCCGGCCGCCGCCGGGCTTTTGGCCGGATGCAACAGGCGCTGCGCGAACTGGAGGTTTCCAATGAGCGGCTCGTGCATTTGAACCAGGAGAAGAACGAGTTCCTCGGCATCGCCGCGCACGATTTGAAGAACCCGCTTACTTCGATCATCGGCAACGCGGAGATGATCGCGCTCTGCAAGTCGGTCGAGCAGACCGGGCGGTTTGGCGAGCGCATCGTGGCGGCTGGAACGCGCATGCGCGACCTGATCAGCAACCTGCTCGACGCCGCCGCCATCGAGGAAGGGCGCTTTTCCTCGAACATCCAGCCCTGCGATCTGGCCGTGCTGCTCCAACGCAGCGTCGAGCACAACCAGGGCGCCGCCACGCGCAAGCAGATCGAGATCGCCGTCGAGCCGCAAACCGTCTGGGCCAACGCCGACGAGGCCGCCACGCTTCAGATCCTCGACAACCTGCTCTCCAACGCGCTGAAATATTCTCCGCCCAAGACGCGGGTTCGGGCCGCTTGCGGCCTGTCGGATCAGCAAGCCTGGGTTTCGATTCAGGACCAGGGGCCGGGCATCAGCGAGGAGGACCAGAAAAAAATGTTCGGGAAATTCATGCGCTTGAGCGCGCGGCCCACGGCGGGAGAATCGTCCAATGGCCTCGGCCTTTCCATCGTCAAGCGCCTCGCCGAATCCATGCAGGGAACGGTTGTCTGCCGGAGCCGGCTGGGGGAGGGATCGACGTTCATCCTGCATCTGCCCCGGTGCGAGGCGGCCGCCCCGTCCGTTTCCGGAAGCGAGATCAACTCCGCCCCCCAACTTCGCGCGGCTTGAGGCTGATAAAGGCTGCTTGTTGTGACGGCGCTCTCGGAGCATCGTCCCGCCATGCAAATCAGCCGAGGTTCCTTCCGATTTTTCCACTTCAATTGGATCGGGCTGGCGTGCCTGTGGTTCCCTCTCGCGGCGAGTTTATGTCCGGCCGCTCCGGCCACGGAGGATGTCCGGCAGTTGATTCACTGGCTGCTCGCGGAGGACCGCGATTTGCAGGCCGTGCCGTTTCGGGAGGTGATCGAGGCGACCTCGGGGAAAACGGTCCGGCCGGTGAAGCCGGAAGACGCCGCCGATCAACGCCTTTTGCGCGAGATCGGCGCGGCGCTGGATGCCGTTCTGGTCCGGTTGAACGATCCGGCGCACGCCGCACATCGCCAGGCGCGGATCAATGAAGTCAGCGCGCATTTCGAAAGCGCCCTCCGGGAGGAATTGAACCGGCGTCCGGGGTTCCGCTGCGCGGTGCCCAAAACGGCGGACGGCCGGACACAACGATCCGGTTATCCGGATTTGCGGCTGGAGGACACCCGGACCGGGCGGGTGATTTATCTCGATCCCAAGCTGTACGCGGCCGACAGCCGGGAGAGTTCGCTGCGCACGTTTTATTTCGAGCCGAAGCGCGGGACGAACAAGGTGCTGGATGACGCGCACCACCTGCTCATCGGGGTGGAACACGGCGGACGCGAGGGGCGGGTCTGGAAGTTCGCGCGCTGGGAGATCGTCGATCTGTCCCAACTCAACGTGCGGTTGAAGGCCGAATTCCAGGCGGCCAACCGCGACATTTACCAGCCGTCCGCGATGGTGGGCCGGAGCGGAAAGGGCGATTGACGCCACCGGTTCTCCACGCCACTGGCGGTGGCACGTCGGATCGGACTCTGAGGCGGGCGCATCCGCTCACTGCCCCCAACAGAAGGAGCGCCGCTTTCCAACCGGCTCGCAGTCCGGGAGGGCATCTGTTCCGTCAGAAGCCGGTTGGAAACCGGCGCTCCCGGGGACTCTGCGCGGATGCTCCCTCCGAGGCGGTTCGCGAAAACATTTCTTCCATTCGAGATGAATCTTTCTACGTTCGCGCGGTGTAGTAAGTCGCTGTAGCCTTTGCGCGCAAAGGCCCGTCTTAGAAACGTATGTCAACACGGAGCAACCCGGATTCCGGCCGCTTCATCAACCCCCAGGCGTTGATGTTGATGAAGAATCTTGAGTTGCGCGCCAAGGTGGTGGTGGAGGGGTTTTGGAACGGAATGCACCGCAGCCCGTATCACGGGTTCTCGGTCGAGTTCACCGAGTATCGCAGCTACACGCCGGGGGATGATCCGCGCTTTCTCGACTGGAAACTGTTCGCCCGGAGCGACCGTTATTACATCAAGAAGTTCGAGGACGAGACGAATCTTCGCTGCTACCTGCTGGTTGATCACAGCCAGTCGATGGGCTACCAGTCGCAGGGATATTCCAAAGCCGCCTACGCGGACACCCTGGCCGCCACCCTGGCCTACTTTCTCCATCAACAGGGCGACGCGACCGGTCTGCTCACGTTTGACGAAACCATCCGCGAGTATCTTCCCGCGCGGCACCGTCCCGGCCACCTGCGGCACCTCATGCTGGCCCTGGAGAAACCCTCCGGCGGAGCCAGCACGGATCTGGTCGCGCCCCTCAAGCGCATTGTTGAGATGATCAAACGGCGGGCGTTGCTCGTGCTGATCTCGGATCTGCTCGCGCCGATTGACCGCCTGGAGCGCAGCCTCGCCGGTCTGCGGGCGCAGGGCCACGAAGTCTTGCTCTTCAACATTCTCGACCCGGCGGAGTTGAGGTTTGATTTCCGCCAGGCCGCGATGTTTCGCGATCTCGAATCCGGGCGGCAGATGTACATCGACCCGGTGGCGGCGCGGGTCGCTTATCTTGACAAACTGAACGGGCATCTCGCGGAAGTGGCCCGGACGTGCGACAAGCTGGGGATTCATTACCGGCGCTTCGGGACGGACCGCCCGCTGGAGCTGGCCTTGTTTGATTTCCTGCGGACCCGCAGCGAGCGGGGCAAGCTGACGGGCGTGGCGCATCGCCGCCGGGAGATGGCAGCCTCGCCGGCATGAGTTTTCTCGCGCCACTCTTCGCGCTCGGCGTCCTGGCGGTCGCCCTTCCGGTCATCTTCCACCTTATCCGGCGCACCACGCGCGAGCACACCGTCTTCAGTTCGCTCATGTTTCTGCTGCCGACGCCACCGCGCGTCACCCGCAAAAGCCGGCTGGACAACATTCTGTTGCTCCTGCTGCGGTGCGCGGTCATCGGCCTGCTCGCGCTCGGGTTTTCCCGGCCGTTCATCAAGCGGCCAATGGCGCTGGAACCGGACGGAGCGGGCACGACGAAAATCGTTCTTCTGCTCGACACCAGCGCGAGCATGAGTCGGGAGGATTTGTGGACGCAGGCCGTCGCGCGGGCGCGGGCCGTCTTGAACACAGCCGCCCCGGCGGACCTCGTGGCGGTGTATGCTTTCGATCAACGGCTCCGGGCGGTGATGTCCTTTGGCGAATGGACGGCGGCGAGTCCGGGAGACCGCCGTGAGCAGGCCGAGCGACGCATCGAGGCGCTCAAGCCCGGCTGGAGGGCGACCGCGTTGGGCGCGGCCCTCACCGGGGCCGCCGAATTGTTCGACGAAGCGGACCGGAAAGAGCACCTGCCCGGGGTGCGGCGCATCGTCCTCATCACGGATTTGCAAGAAGGCAGCCGGCTGGACGGGTTGCAGGGCTTTGACTGGCCGCCCGGGTCGGAAGTGGTGGTGGAAACGGTCACCCCCCGGCGGCCGACCAATGCCGGGCTTCAGCTTTTGACTCTGTCCGAGGATGCCGCCGAGGAAAGCGCCGACGCGCTGCGCGTCCGCCTGGTCAACGCGGGCGATTCCAAGCGGGATCAATTTAAGGTCCGCTGGGGTGCCGGTCAGGAGATGGAGGTGTATGTGCCCGCCGGGCAGGCGCGGACCCTTTCCATCCCGGACGCCGGAACCAATGCCAGCCGGATGACTTTGGAAGGCGATGACGCGGACTTCGACAATGTCCTGCATCTGGTTCCGCACGCGCCGTACGAGATGAAGCTCCTTTTTCTTGGTGAGGATCCGCCGAATGACCCGAGACAGGGATTGTTCTATTTTGTCCGGGCGTTGCAGGACACGCCCCGCCAAAAAGTGCGGGTGGTCGCCCGGAGCGGTGCCGAGCCGCTCGCTGCCGAAGAACTGGCGGAAGCGCAGCTCGTGGTCATTTCAGATGTCCTGCCCGAGGCGCGTCTCGGCTTGATCCGGGAATTCCTGCGTCAGGGAAAAACCGCGTTATTGGTGATGAAGACCCCCGCTGCTGCCGGCACCCTGGCCCGGCTTGCCGAGACAGGAATTCTGGCGGCGGTCGAAGCTCCGGTGGGCAATTACGCCATGCTCGGCCAGATCGACTTTCAGCATCCGCTCTTCGCGCCCTTTGCCGATCCCCGCTTCAGCGATTTCACCAAGATTCACGTCTGGAAACACCGTCAGCTTGATCTGACCCCGCTGCCGCAGGCCCGCGTGCTGGCCCGGTTCGACAACCCGCGCTCGGATCCGGCGGTGGCGGAGATTCCGGCCGGAGCCGGGACGGTGCTCGCGCTGACGTTCGGCTGGTTCCCGACCGACAGCCAGCTGGCGCTCTCCACCAAATTCGTTCCGCTGCTCTACTCGATTCTCGACCGCAGTGGCGCGGTCAAGGCGCAGACGGGCCAGTACCAGGTGGGCGATGTGGTCGCTCTCTCCGTTTCGGACCCGACGGTGCCGGTGATCGTGCGCAAACCGGATGGATCGGAAGCTCGAACGGAGCCGGACGGCCGGTTTGCGCAAACAGACCTGCCGGGTCTCTATTCGATCGGAACGACCCCGGCCGCCGGCCAGTTTGCGGTCAACGTGCGTCCAGAGGAGAGCCGGACCGCGCCGTTGCCCGTGGAAACGCTCGAAAAACTCGGTGTTCCCATGCAGACCGCAAACACGGAAACTCCCGCCAAAGCCGCGCAAGCCGTCCAACGGCAGCGCGATCTCCAGGCCGCCGAACTGGAGAGCCGCCAAAAATTGTGGCGGTGGTTGATCCTGGCCGCCCTGATGGTATTAATGATCGAAACCTGGCTGGCCGGACGGCTGACGCGCCGCGCCGCCTTAACCGAGGTCAACGCATGATCGCCCCCGTTCTAAAATCGAAACTCGAGCCGATCGTCGCCACTTACCGGCGCTACCTTCTCGGCCGTCAACTCATCCTCGTATGGGCGGTGCTGGCCGTGGCCGCCGTCGCGCTGGTCCTGCTGCGCGGGCCGCTCGGATTGGAGGGCGTGGCATTGCGCCCGCTGATGGCCGTGGTCGCGCTCCTGGCAGGCATTGTCGTCTGGTTTCTCAACCGTCGCAAAGAGATCGATTTTCATTGGGTCGCGCGCCAGATCGAGGCGGAGAATCCGAAACTCAAGACCCTCCTGCTCGCCGCGATCGAACAGCAGCCCGATCCGGCCACGGGCCAGCTCAATTATTTGCAGGAGCGGGTGATCAACGACGCCATCGAGGAAAACCGGCGCGGTCCCTGGCACCAGAAATACGCCGAACGCCTGTTCTACACCCGGCTCGGGCACCTGGCCTCCCTGGCCATCCTGGCCGTGGCCATCTTCAGCCTGGGAAAAAACCTGCCCGGACCGGGCGGCCTTGCGGGAACCGCCGCGACTCTTCTTGCCGGGATCGAAGTCACACCGGGCGACGCCGAAGTGGAGCGGGGATCGGGCGTGATCGTGCTGGCGCGCTTCGAGGGCAAACTGCCGGCTGAGGTCACGCTGGTGAGCAGTTCCGCGGACGCGCCCAGCCAGCGAATTCCTTTGATCAAAACTCTCGATGACCCGGTCTTTGGCGGCAGCATTCCGTCGGTCGGCCATGATGTTTCCTATTTTGTGGAATACGACGGCAAGCGCACCAAGGACTTCAAATTGACGGTTTTTGAATTTCCGCGCCTGGAACGGGCGGATGCCGCGCTGACCTTTCCCGAATACACGGGCGTCGAGCCGAAGAAGTTCGACAACATCCATCGCATCAGCGCGGTCGAGGGCACGCGGCTGGATTATTCGTTCACGCTCAACAAGGCGGTCAAATCCGCCACCTTGCGCCAGCGGGACGGCGGGGTGCTCCCGATCACGATGGATGCGGCCCGGCCCAACCTGTATCGCCTCGACCTCACGCTGGAGGAAAGCCGGAGACTGGACCTGCAACTCGTCGATCACGCCGGGCGAACGAACAAGGTGCCCGCCGAGTTCGTCATCGACGTGCTCAAAAACCGCGCGCCCGAGGTGAAGATCGCTTTTCCACGCGGCGACCAGGTGGTCTCTCCGATTGAAGAAATCTCCTTCGTCGTGGATGCCTTTGACGACTTCGGCCTCAAACGCCTCGGGTTGGCCTACGGGGTAGGAGGCTCCGAGCCGACGTTGATCGAAATCGGGAAGCCCTCCGGCCCGAACGAAAAGCAGCAGGCCACCACCGTCCTTTCCCTTGAAAAACTCGGCGTCAAACCGGACGAGATGATTTCCTATTACGTCTGGGCGGAGGACATCGGTCCGGACGGACAGGCGCGGCGCACCGAGGGCGACATGTTTTTTGCCGAGGTCCGGCCATTCGAGGAGATCTTTCGAGAAGGAGCCGCGCAAAGCGAATCCCAGCAACAGCGCGAGCAGCAACAGGGCGGGGGCAACAATCCCTCCGAGCAACTGGCCGAATTGCAAAAAGAGATCATCAACGCCACCTGGAAGATCAAGCGCCGGGAATCCGGTCCGAAGCCGGGGGACAAGTTCGAGCCGGATGTGAACGTGGTTCTGGACTCACAGCAGAGCGCGCTCGAACAGGCCGAAGCCCTGGCGCAGCGCGCGGCGGACAATCCGGAAAGTCTCGCCATGATCCAGGACGTGATCCAACACATGAGCCGGGCGGTCGAGTCCCTTGAAAACGCCGCCGACAAAAAAGCCGTCGCTTCGCTGACGTCCGCGCTGTCTGCGGAACAGGCCGCCTACCAGGCCCTGCTCAAGCTGGCCGCGCACGAATTCAACGTCACGCGCAACCAACGCAACCAGCAGCAGGGGCAGAGCGCCCGCAATCAAAACCGCCAGCGCCAGTTGCAGGAGCTGGATCTCGAACAAGAGGAGAACCGGTACGAAACCCAGCGCCAGGCCGACGCGCAACAGGAGAACCCCGAGGACCGCGCGCAGCGCGAGTCCCTGGCTCGACTGAAGGAGCTGGCCCAGCGCCAGCAGGACGTGAATGAGCGGCTGCGCGAGCTTCAGACCGCCTTGCAGGAGGCCAGGACCGAAAAGGAGCGCGAGGAGGTCGAGCGCGAGTTGAAACGGCTGCGCGAGGAACAGCAGGAAATCGTGCGCGACATGGACCAGTTGCAGCAACAACTCGCGCAATCGCCGAACCAGTCGCAGGTGGCCGACGCCCGCCAGCAATTGGAGCAGACCCGCCAGCAGGCCGCCGAGGCCGAGCAGCGCCTGGCCAACCAGCAGGTTTCGCAGGCGCTCAACGCCGGCACGCGCACCCAGCGCGACCTGGAGCAGTTGCGCGATGAATTTCGCCGCCAGACGTCGAGCCAGTTCGCCGAGGATCTGCGGCAGATGCGCCAGCAGGCGCGCGAGATCTCGCAAAAGCAGGGCGAGATCGCCGAAAAAATTCAGGAGACGAACAACGCCCAGGCCCGGACGCTGGGTGATTCCGCCGAGCGCCGCGAACTCGCCCGGCAAATGCAGGAACAGAAAAGCGGCATGACCAACCTGCTCGAAAACATGCGCCGCGTCTCCGAATTGACCGAGATTTCCGAGCCGGTCGTCTCCAAGCGGCTGTACGACACGCTCCGCAACGCCGATCCGGAGGAACTCAAGCAATCGCTCGACCTGAGCGCCGAGCTGCTCCGTCGCGGCTTCACCCCGCAGGCGGCGGTGCCCGAGCAAAAGGCCCGCGAGGAAATCGAGCGGGTCCGGCGTGGGGTCGAACTCGCGGCGGAAAGCGTGCTCGGCGATGAAGTGGAGGCGCTCCGCCGCGCCGCGCGCACGCTTGACAGCCTGACTTCGCAACTCGAACGCGACATGGCGGCGGGCACCGGCGGTGGCACCAATGCCACCGCTCAGGCGGGATTGGGGCAGGAAGCGTCCAATGCCCAAAACCGCCAGGGCACGAACCAAACCCAGCTCGCCCAGGCCGGTTCAAACAGCCGTCCAGACGGGCAGGCTCGATCGAATCAAAACCAGCCAGGGCAGCAGCCGGGCGATCAACCCGGCCAGCAAGAGCCGTCCGGACAACAAGGGACACAATTGGCTCAAGCCGGGCAAACCGGCCAGCAGGGGCAACGCGGGCAGCAAGGACAGCAGGGGTCTCAAGGGCAACGTGGACAGCAGGGCCAGGAAGGTCAGCAAGACGGGCAAGGACAACAACAGGAAGGGCAAACTCCGGGACAGGGACAGCAGCCGGGTCAACAACCGGGGCAAGGACAAGGACAAGGGCAGGGCCAGGGACGAGGTCAGAACCCACAACAACAGCAACAGCAACAGCAACAGCAGCCGGGGCAAGGACAGGGACAAGGGCAGGGTCAGGGACGTGGTCAAAATCAGCAACAACAGCAGCCCGGACAAGGACAAGGTCAAGGTCAAGGGCGCGGCCAGGGGCAGGGGCGAGGCAATCAACCGCCGCAATTGGCCCAGAATCAACAGGGCGGTCAGGCGCGCGGACAGGGAGGAACCCAGCGCGGCAACCAGCGCCGCCCGACCGGCAATGTCGAGGGTGGATTTGGGCAGGGTTCCAATTTCTTCGATCAAACGCCGCAGCCGCGCGAGACCGGCACCGGTCCTTTGACTCGTGAATGGTCCCGGCAGTTGAGCGACGTGGAGGAAATGCTGGATCAGCCGGATTTGCGCAACGAAGTGGCGCGGGTGGTCGAGCGCTCGCGGGAAATGCGCAACGAAGCCCAGCGCCACAGCAAACCGCCTGAATGGGACATGGTGAATCTCGAACTGCTCAAACCTCTCGTGGAGGTGCGCAGCCGGATCATGGACGAGATCGCCCGGCGCGAATCGAAAGAGGCTCTCGTGCAGATCGACCGTGATCCCGTGCCCGTCAAGTTCAGTGAGCGGGTCCGCCGCTACTACGAGCAGTTGAGCAAGAGCGAGTGATGCTGGCCGGACTTTTTATTTCCGGTCGCGACTGGATCCTGCCCGCCGTTCTTGTCCTGGGGGCCGCGGTCGTCATTCTTTTCTTCGGCTACGCCCGGACGCAGGCCGATCCCGCCACCAAGGCGGTCAGCCTCACCCTCAAGGCGCTTGGTCTGGCCCTCCTCGGGTTCTGCCTTCTTGAACCGCTCTGGAGTTCCGAGCGCGCCCGGCCGGGGGCGAATTTCTTCGCGCTCGTGGCTGACAATTCGCAGGGCATGCAGATCAAAGACCCGGGGGAAGCCCGGACCCGGGGCGAATCGCTCCGCGAGCTTCTGAACGCCGACCGTTCCGCCTGGGTGGGGAAGCTGGAGGAATTGTTCCAGGTCCGCCGTTTCGCCTTCGACACCCGGCTGGGAGGCTCGAAGGATTTTACCGGGCTGGATTTTGAGGGGCGTGCCTCGTCGCTCGGCGGCGCGTTGCGGGCGCTGCGGGACCGTTACGAGGGTCAGCCGCTGGCCGGTGTGCTGTTGTTCACGGATGGCAACGCGACCGACCTGACCGAACCCGACGCGGAGTGGTCGGCCCTGCCGCCCGTCTATCCGGTGGTCATCGGCCGGGATGATCCGATCAAGGATATTTCCATCCAAAAAGTCGCAGTCAGCCAGACGGCGTTCGAGGACGCGCCGGTGACGGTCGAGGCGACCGTCACGCCGACGGGCTACCAGGGCGCGCCGGTCATCGCCGAACTGTTTGAAATGACCGGGGCCGGCCGCGCGATGTCACCCGCCGACACCAACCGGGTTTCCGCCTCCCGAACGGACGGCGGGGAAAAGAAAGTGTCGGAACTGACCCTGACCG
>VFQQ010004165.1_pt1 | contig 13045 bp, 11 predicted proteins | sample 3512341 | NCBI WGS metagenome assembly VFQQ01 (sample SAMN10412373, study PRJNA504923) | tailings metagenome | isolation source: Relicate 2 Philex TSF1 revegetated site | place: Philippines: Tuba, Benguet | collected 2017-08-29 | reverse complement strand
TAGCATCATGTTTTCAGCATCTTTTCTAGATTTTACCTCATCTAACTTTACTGCAAAAATGCCGTTAAAAATATCATCGTGTCCGGGTTTATATTGCTTAGGTGCAATATCGGCTACAATTAATTTATTAACAATATTTGGATTGTTTAAAGCAAACTGCATGGCAACCTTTCCACCCATGCTATGTCCAATAATATTTATATTTTGTAAATTTTCGCTGGCAATTAAATGCAATAAATCTTCTGTCATATGCTCAATGGTATGGTTTTCTGCATGAAACGATTTGCCATGATTGCGTTGATCTACATTATACACAGTAAAATTATTTGCAAAACGGGTGCTAAGTGTATGCCAATTGTCGAGTGTGCCTAAAAAGCCATGCAAAATAACCAAGCAATTAGCACCTTCTCCGTATTTTTTAAAGTTTAATATTTGTTTCATTAACGTTGCAAAATAATACAACCTGTAACAAATTTGTATTTTATTTCGTTTGAAACTACAATCATGAAAAAATCAATTTTAATTACTTGGCTAAGTGCTTTGTTTTTTTGTGCTCAAGCACAACAATCCACTAACAATCCCTTACAGTTTATCAGATTTATACAAGTAACAGGTACCGCCGAAATGGAAATAACGCCAGATGAGGTTATTGTATCAATTACACTTAAAGAATACAAGGAGTCGGGATCAAAAACTACCTTAAAAACATTAGAAGAAAGATTAAGAGATGTTTTACAAGGTTTAAAACTACCCGAAAAAGATTTGGCAGTAAGTGGTGCTTTTGGTTACCGTTTTCATCAAAAAAAGTTTCGCGAGCAAGATTTTTACATGACGAAGAGTTACGAACTAAAGTTAAAAGATTTGGCCATTTTCGACGATTTGGTTGATAAACTAGATGAAAAAGGCATTCAAATGGTATCTCTTCAAAAAACAAGTCATACAAAAATTGAAGATTATAAAAAACAGGTTAAAGTTAATGCCGTTAAAGCAGCCAAGGAAAAAGCCGATTTAATGCTTGGCGCATTAGGCAATACCACCTCAGAAGTATTAGAAATTATTGAATTAGAAAATGAATTTTTTATGCCGGTAATGAGCAATATGCGCATGGAATCTTTTGATGCAACATCTGATTTGGCCTCGAAATCGTATAATATACCGGTTGAATTGAAAAAAATAAAACTAAAACAAAGTGTTCAGGTTAAATTTGCCATAAAATAAGCGTTAATTATGGTTGAACCAACAAATTCAGAAAAAAAAATTAACCAAGAAAATTCTAGTTTTGGATTTCAAGTCTGTCCGTATTGTAACAGCCAAACCGGATTTGATTATGTGCACAGCCATTACCAATGTAAAAGATGCAAACAAAATGTAATGCCTTGCTGTGGAGGAGAAGTTGAAACATATATGGATTAAGGAAAATTAGCCTTTTTGTAAATTTTGTGTTAAAAAAAATTTGGTTTTTGTTTTTTTTTATTTTTTATTTTGCAAGAATAAAAAATAAAACCATGAGAAATTTTTACAAGATTTACATTGCATTAATGCTTTCAATGGCATTAAGCAGATCGGCCTATGCGCAGTTAAATTATCCGGTTAGCAATTTTCAGGTTGTGGCCGGAAACTATACCGATTTAGGCACCAATGGAACACAAATTACTGTGGCCAATAACAATGACGCAAATTCATTGCCACAAAACATTGGCTTTACATTTAATTACAATGGTGTTTCATACAATCAATTTGTTTTAAACACCAATGGTGTAATTAAGTTTGGTACAGTTGCGCCAAGTGTTACTAATTTATTTTCAACCACTGCTCAAACTGGCGGTGCGGGTGTTGGCGGGCCTTTCAACTCGGCCGATTCTAATATGGTAGCCGCATTTTGTCATGATTTAACTGGTGGTTCCGGCGTTGAGTTTCGTGCGCATACATCCGGATCTGTTGGTTCAAGAGTTTGTACCATACAATTTAAGAATGTAACAGAAAATACAACCACTCCGGCTGTGCAGTTTACTTCATTTAGTTTTCAAATACGCTTGTTTGAAACTTCTAATATTATAGAAATTGTATATGGTACTTTTGTTTCATCTACCAATGCAAGTGCATTTAAAAGTGCCATAGTTGGTTTAAAAGGAAGTGCAGCCATTGCCAATCAAATTGTTTCAATTACGAAAGGATCGGTAACTGCATGGAATGCTGCAACTGCTGCACAAGGAAATTATGCAGGCAACAACTTTAACTACGGTAATAACGTAGGAGCAGGGGCTAGACCAATTCCGGTGCCCGGAACTACTTATCGTTTTATTCCTACTTATGCAAATGATATTGCAATCAGGCAAGTTTATACATTAGGCAAATTGCCTATTCCATTTGCAGCTCCGCATGCTGTTAGAGCGGCCATAAGAAATTCGGGTACACAACCTGTGGTGGGTGTAACCGTATATTTAGAAATTAGTGGCGCCAATAGTTATATCGACTCGGTGAATATTGCCGGAATTAACAATGGAATAGATACCATAATTACCTTTTTACCTTATACACCTATGATTGTTGGTAGAAATAGAATTAAAGTTTTTACCAATATCGATAATAACGTTTTTAACGATACAGCATATTACACACAAGACGTAAATTTAAACACTTATAACTATGCCGATCCTACCATTGCACCTGCAGGTGGTGTTGGTTTTACAGGAGCTTCGGGCGATTTTGTTGCTAAGTTTAATTATTCGGGATTTAATTCAATTAATCAAATTGGGGTAAATTTTAACACTGGTGGAACCTCGCTTAAAATAGGTATTTGGGATACTACAGCTTTAGGAACTCCCGGAGTAAAGTTGTGGGAATCTAACGCTTTTATTACCCAAGTAGGCTTAAATACAATTCCTGTTAATCCTCCAATTCCAATTAGTGGTAGTTTCTTTGTGGGTGTAATTCAAACAGGTACAACAAATGCTGCATTTTCGTTTCAAAACGAAAACCCAATCAGAAATCAAACATTTTATTACACTTCTCCAACAGGAAATACAACCTGGACAGATTTCTTTGCCACACAGTCGGCTTTTAGGTTTATGATTGAACCAAGGCTGCAAGTAGCTAACGATATTGGCGCTACCGAAATTACCTCCCCTTGTAACGCCGTAATTTCTGGTCAGGCTGCTAATGTACCTGCTGCCCGCTTGTATAATTATGGCTCAATTGCGCAAAGTGGTTTTATGGCATATTGCCAGGCTGTTAATAATTTAAATGCAGTTGTATTTACCGATAGTGTATTTGTAGCTAGCGTTATTGCACCCAGCGATTACTTAAATATTGTATTTAATAATACTGTTAATTTACCATCCCCTGGTAATTATACTTTTAAAATATGGAGCAGTTTAACTAACGATGCAGATCTTAACAACGATACAGCAGTAGTGGTTGTTACGGCAAGTGCTCCAATCGTAGGCATTAGTTCGGGTACACGCTTGCAATTTGATGGATTTGATGATATGGTTCAAATTACTAATAATCCTACCATTAACCCTCAAAGTGCATTTACCATAGAAACTTGGGTAAGGCCATTAAGCTTAATAAATGTTGGAACACTTTATTCAAAAGATTCAACAGCTATGTTAACTTCTCACTCGCTAACATTAACCGGTTTAACACCTGTTTTTACCGTAAGAACTTCTAATGGTCCGGTTACTTTAGTTTCTAACGATACCGTATCGCTTGGTACATGGAATCATATTGCGGCAGTTTATGATGGAACCACCATGCGTTTATATGTTAATGGCGATACAGCAGGAACAGCTTCGCAAACAGGAAATGTGGTAAATTATAATGTGCCTGCTTATATCGGAAGATTGGCTGGTGTAGCTCAATCCTCTAGTGCTGGTGTTGAAAATTTCAGGTACTGGAATATAGCCCGTTCTCAAACAGAAATTATAGAACAAATGCACTACATTTTACCCTTTGCAGCATCGCCTAACTTAATGGTAAATTATCGTTTTGATGGGGGTATAAATACATCTCTTGTAATTGATGAATCGGGTAATTGCAATACCGGTGTTTTAATGAATATGGATATTGGAAATACAACAGCAAATCCGGCATGGTTTATAAGCTCATTGCCTTTAGATACTACACAAGCTCAAATTGTAAATATAATAGGCTCATCACCTACAACCGTTTTAGGTAAAAATATGTCGGTAACTTATCATAACTATCTGGGCGGACATTCATTGGCTGTTAATTATATACGAAGCACTCCGCTTGGTTTTGCACCAGATACTGCTATTGCCGGTCTAGGCACAGGTTTTAGAACCTCACACAACAGACATTGGATTGTATATACCTATGGAAACCCATCATACGATAGCATAGATGTTACCCTAAATTTACTGGCTAATCAGCTGGTAGCTACACCTGTTTTAAGCGATTTATACTTAACAGAAAGACACTCAGGTGGGTCGTTTATGTGGAATATATTTAAAAATCCGGCTACTGCTGCTAATTCATTAAATAGTCAGGTAACATTTACATTAGGTGCAAACCAAAATTTACATATTAAACAATTAGGAGTTGCGGGTTACAATAATCCATTGCCAGTTAAATACAGTAGCTTCCATGCATTTGCCAAAGCATCAGATGCCATTATCACATGGTCTACGGCAAGCGAAAAAAACAATAAAGGATTTATCATTGAGCGTTCATTTGATGGAAAACAATTTGAAGCCATTGGATTTGTTAATGGTGTTGGTTCAAGCAATATTGTAAACAGGTACCAATTTACCGACGAAAATGCCGTTGAATTAGGATACAATGTATTGTATTACCGTTTAAATCAACAGGATTTTGATGGTGAAAGCAGTTTAAGCGCGGTTACAGTGGTAGATTTTAGTAAAAATAACATCGAACAAGTAAAAGTTACCCCAAATCCTTTTGCACAAGATTTTCAAATTGAATTATTAAGTATAGCAAATGAAATGGCAACCATTGAAATTGCAGATCAAAATGGTAAGATAGTAAGCATGAAGGCAGAGCAATTATTTACTGGTGCAAACACCATACATTGCAGTGATTTAAATGCAGTTAAATCGGGTATATACTTTGTTAAAATAACTCAATCGGTTGGCAGTAAAGTAATTAAAGTAGTTAAATTGTAGATTGTTTTATATTATTTCGCATCATCTTGTAAAAAAGCCGGCCCAATGCCGGCTTTTTTAATTGTAAAACTATTGCATAGGAATTTTGTCTTTTAATTAGACTAATTACAAATAATATGACAAAAATCATATTTTTGTATCGAAAAAATTACTATGAGTAACGCACAAATAGACCAAAACCAAGAAGTTGATATAATAGATCAGGTTGTAAATCAGGATTATAAGTATGGTTTTACTACCGATATCGAAATGGAAATGGCCCCCAAAGGCCTAAGCGAAGACATTGTTAGGTTTATTTCTAACAAAAAAAACGAACCAGAGTGGATGTTAGAATGGCGATTAAAAGCATACCGCCATTGGCTAAAATTAGAAGAACCGGATTGGCAAAATTTTAAATATCCAAAGCCTAATTACCAAGATATTATTTACTATGCTGCCCCAAAAGAAAAGGTTAAATTGGATAGTTTAGATCAAGTAGATCCCGAATTATTAAAAACCTTTGAAAAACTGGGCATTAGCTTGCAGGAACAAAAACGCCTAACCGGTGTTGCAGTCGACGCGGTTTTCGATTCTGTTTCAATTGCTACCACCTTTAAAGAACAATTGAAAGAGAAGGGCGTAATTTTTTGTAGTATCAGCGAGGCATTACAAGAACATCCGGAATTGGTTAAGAAATATATCGGTTCTGTAGTGCCTTACACTGATAATTATTTTGCAGCCTTAAATTCAGCTGTTTTTAGCGACGGTTCTTTTGTTTATATTCCAAAAGGCGTGCGCTGCCCCATGGAACTTTCTACATACTTTAGAATTAATGCAGAAAATACAGGTCAGTTTGAACGCACACTGATTATTGCCGATGACGCTTCTTATGTTAGCTATCTCGAAGGCTGCACTGCACCCATGCGCGATGAAAACCAACTGCACGCTGCGGTGGTGGAACTGATTGCCATGGAAAATGCCGAAATCAAATACAGCACGGTGCAAAACTGGTATCCGGGCGATAAAGACGGCAACGGAGGCATTTACAACTTTGTAACCAAGCGCGGAAGCTGCGAAGGTGCCAATGCCAAAATCAGCTGGACTCAGGTTGAAACCGGTAGCGCCATTACCTGGAAATACCCAAGTTGTATTTTGAAAGGTGAAAATTCAATCGGTGAATTCTTTTCAGTAGCCGTAACCAACAATATGCAGGTTGCCGATACCGGCACCAAAATGATTCACATTGGCAAAAACACACGTAGTCGCATTGTATCAAAAGGCATCTCAGCAGGCAAATCGCACAACACCTATCGCGGATTGGTGAAGGTGGCCAAGAAAGCTGAAAATGCACGCAACTATACCCAGTGCGATAGTATGCTTATTGGCGACCGCTGCGGAGCGCATACATTTCCGTACATCGAAATTAACAACAAAACAGCAACTGTTGAGCACGAAGCCAGTACATCTAAAATTGGTGAAGACCAGATATTTTACTGCAATCAGCGTGGTATCGGCACCGAAGAAGCCATCAGCTTAATTGTAAATGGTTTTTGCCGCGAGGTATTGAACCAATTGCCTATGGAGTTTGCGGTGGAAGCACAAAAATTGCTTGCGGTTAGTTTGGAAGGTAGTATTGGGTAATTTGTTCGATGTTCGAAGTTCAGAGTTCGAAGTTATAGATAAAGTTATGAGTAAAATAGAAAAATTCGAGGACTTAATCATGTGGCAAAAAGCGATTGATTTGTCTGTTGAGATTTACACGCTCACAAATGCTCAACTACTAAAAGATTTTAGCTTTCGCGACCAAATTCGCAGAGCGGCAGTATCGGCAGCATCAAATATTGCTGAAGGCTACGGAAGAGGAGGGAATTCAGAGTTTAATACCTTCCTGTCAATTGCAAAAGGCTCACTCTATGAACTGAAAACACAACTCATCATCGCTAGCCGCATTGATTACATCTCTATGGCTGAATTCGAACACCTAAACAAGGAAGTAGAAGAAATTGTCAAACTCATTGCAGGCATGATGAACTATTTGCAAAACTCACCATTGAAAGGACACAAAAAGAAATAATATATACAATCCAACTTCGAACTCAGAACTTCGAACTTCGAACTCTGAAGTTCGAACAACCAATAAAAATTATGTTAGAAATAAAAAATCTCAAAGCAGAAATAGAAGGTAAAAAAATCCTGAACGGAATAAATCTTACGGTAAACCCGGGTGAGGTACACGCCATCATGGGTCCGAACGGTGCCGGAAAAAGTACACTTTCATCGGTATTGGCAGGTCGTGCCGATTATGAAGTAACCGATGGTGAAATCATTTTTGAAGGCAAAAACCTGCTGGAAATGTCACCGGAAGACCGCGCCCGCGAAGGAGTGTTTCTGGCATTTCAATATCCGGTTGAAATTCCGGGTGTAAGCACCACCAACTTTTTAAAAACCGCCATCAACGAAACCCGCAAATATAAAGGACTGGAGCCTATGGAGGCAACTGATTTTCTGAAATACATGCGCGAAAAAATGGAATTGATGGAAATGGATAAGTCGCTTACTTCACGTTCTCTGAACGAAGGCTTCAGCGGAGGAGAGAAAAAACGCAACGAAGTGTTTCAAATGGCCATGCTTGAACCTAAACTAGCAATTATGGACGAAACCGATTCTGGTTTGGATATTGATGCCTTGCGACTGGTATCGAATGGCGTAAACAAATTGCGCGATGATAAACGTTCGTTTGTAGTTATTACTCACTATCAGCGTTTGTTGGATTATATCGTTCCTGATTTTGTGCATGTATTATACAAAGGCCGTATTGTGAAAAGTGGCGATGCCAGTCTGGCCAAAGAACTGGAAGTAAAAGGTTACGATTGGATCAAAGCTGAAGTAGAGGCAGCTCAATAATTTAACAGAACAGGTTTTTATGAGCACAATCGAAACATTAAAGAAAGATTTTGAACACTACCGCGCACAAGCGGACAACAGCGCATTTGCTGAACAACGCGAAGCGGCCTTTGGTGAATTGCAGCAACTGGGTATTCCTACCATTAAACACGAAGAGTGGAAATACACCAACCTGAAATTTGTAAACGATATTCCTTTTCAGGCATCGTGTATACACACCGAAGCTGCGAGTAAATACTACAGTGAAAACATTGTACAAACACTTAAGGCTAACCGTCTGGTATTTATAAACGGCTCATTCGATGCCTCGCTTACTCAACTACAACCGGAAGATACGGGTATTGTAATTACCAATTTGGCAGCCGCTCGCAAAAGCCACGCTGAAGTTTTTAATGCGCATTTTGGTAAGTATGCCGAAGTAAAAGGTCATGCCATGAATGCAATGAATATGGCATTGATGAGTGATGGCGCATTTATCTATGTGCCTGCCGGCAAACAAACGGTGTATCCCATCATCATCACCAACATTTCAGATGCCAGCGAAGTAAATGTATTGAACCAACCCCGCAATCTGGTGGTGGTTGAGAAAAATGCAAATGCTACAGTAATTGAGTCGTTCTTTGCTATAGGCACAAATGCCTCATTTTGCAATATTGTAAACGAGGTGTATGTAGGCGAAAATGCCAACCTTGAACACTACAAACTGCAACGTCAGCAAGGAGAGCATTACCAGAATAATTTTACACAGGTTTTTCAGGAAGCCAATACCAATATCAATCAGGTAACGCTTACACTGGATGGAAAATTTGTACGCAATACCTTGCATTTTTACATGAATGGTCAAAATTGCAATACCTTGTTGTACGGCTTGTATTTACTGGATGGCAATCAGTTTGTAGATAACCATACCCGTGTAGATCATGCACAGCCTAATTGCTTTAGTGATGAAAAATATAAAGGTATTTTAAAGGATAAATCAACGGCAGTATTTAATGGCAAAATCATGGTTCATTTGGATGCACAAAAAACAAATGCATACCAGCGCAATCAGAATATATTGCTGAGTGATGAAGCTACGGTGAATACCAAACCTCAACTGGAAATTTTTGCAGATGATGTAAAATGTACACACGGAGCCACAGTTGGTCAGCTTGATGAAGAACCAATGTTTTATATGCGCAGCCGCGGAATCCCCGAGAATGTAGCACGTAAATTATTACTCAACGCGTTTGCAGACGACATTGCCGAAAAAATTAAAATCCCCGAACTGGTAGCCATATTAGAGGAGCAGATAGAAAAGAAGATATAGACACAAATTGCCACAGATTATCAGATTTGGATTTAACCGCAAAGATCGCAAAGATGGGCGCAAAGAGCACAAAGGAATTAGAAGTAATTGTTAATACGGTTATAGGTTGTGCGCTTACCGTTCACAAAGCGTTAGGTCCGGGTTTGTTGGAATCGTCTTATCAGGAATGTTTGTTTTTTGAATTGAGCCAATCAGGTTTGTTTGTTCAAAAAGAGAAGCCGATGCCATTAATATACAAAGAAGTGAAACTAGATGTTGGCTACCGGATGGATTTATTAATTGAGGATGCTGTTGTTGTAGAAATAAAATCAAAAGAAGCGTTAACCGATGTTGATCTAGCCCAAACATTAACTTATCTGAAGCTTGGCAATTACAGGTTAGGGCTTTTGATAAACTTTAATGTTAAATTGATTAAGGATGGCATTAGGCGTATAGTAAATAGATTGGAAGACTAACTTTGCGAACATAGCGCCTTCATCGCGCACATTGCGGTTTTAAAAATGAAATTTAATTTAAACGATATAAGAAATCAGTTCCCGATTTTACATCAAGATGTAAACGGAAAACCTTTGGTATATTTCGATAATGCCGCTACTACCCAAAAACCACAACGGGTAATCGATGCATTGAACAAGTATTACACACTGGATAACGCCAACATACACCGTGCTGCGCACACTTTAGCTGCCCGCTCAACCGAGTATTTTGAACAAACCCGTAAAGCCATTCAGCAATTCATCAACGCCCGTGAGGATGCCGAATGTATTTTTACCAAAGGCGTTACAGAAAGCATCAATTTGGTGGCGCAAACCTGGGGCAGAAAATTCTTACAGGCAGGCGATGAAGTACTCATTACCACCATGGAGCATCACAGCAATATTGTACCCTGGCAAATGATTTGTGAAGAGAAAGGTGCCATACTAAAAGTAATTCCCATAAATGATGCAGGCGAATTGTTGATGGATGAATTCTACAAATTGCTAACACCTAAAACCAAAATGGTGGCTTGCGTGTGGGTAAGCAATGCGTTGGGAACAATTAATCCTGTTAAAGATATCATTGAAAAAGCACATGCTGTAGGTGCAAAAGTTTTGCTTGATGGTGCACAGGCATGCTCGCATTTGGAAGTAGATGTGCAGGCACTGGATTGCGATTTTTTAACCATTTCATCGCATAAATTATACGGACCAACAGGTGTGGGTGTATTGTATGGCAAACGCGAATTGCTGGATGACATGCCGCCATACCAAGGTGGGGGAGAGATGATAAAAGAAGTGACCTTTGCCAAAACTACGTATAATGAAATACCATTTAAATTTGAGGCCGGCACACCCAATATTGGCGATGTGATTGCCTTTAAATACGCGCTTGATTTTGTAAACGAATCAGGTAAACTTAACATGGCATCGCATGAAGACGAATTGTTGCGTCATTTTGTAAACGGTGCTAAAGAAATAGCAGGAATTACCTTGGTAGGCACAGCTGCACAAAAGGTTTCGGTTCAATCGTTTGTGTTAAACAATATGCACCATTTTGATGTGGGCATGATGCTGGATGCAAAAGGCATAGCCGTGCGAACCGGCCATCACTGCACCCAACCCTTAATGCAGCGTTTTGGATTGGATGGAACAGTTCGTGCATCTTTTGCTGTGTACAATACTTTAACGGAAGTGGATGTGTTGCTGGAAGCTTTGAGGAAATTAGCACGGTAAAGCTAGTTTTTCGCAAAAAAACTCGGTATTTTTTGGATGTAATCTAAAATGAAGTACTACATTCGTAGAAAGCCGAAAATCTTATTACAGAAACTATGAAATTTGAAAAAGAATATGGCAAAAAATAAATTAAAACCCTACGCAATACTTGGAATAGCTTTATTTGTAGGAACAATGAACTATGCTCAGAGTTTGGCTCCACAGTCGATAAATAGTGGTGGAACAAAAATGACAATAGCAACCGGTTCCCTAAGTTTTATAGTAGGTGAAGTGGTTGTGCTTTCTAAAACTGACACTAATGGAAACTCACTTGGTAGCGGATTTACGGCCGGTGCAACTTTGACAACAGTTACTATAAAAGAAACCGATGCTGCGGATTTAGATGTTAGAGTCTATCCTAATCCAATTACAGAAACGGTGAATATTCAAATCAATCATTCCACCTATGACCAAGTTGTGGTAAGGATTACCGATTTGCAAGGAAAAGAAGTTTATAATGGAAAACATGCAGCTGTTTTAAATGTAATAGGAATTAACTCATCTGCGTATGCAAAAGGTAGCTACATACTTACGTTGAAAAATCAAGATAGTCAAGTGCTTGGAACCTACAAAATCATTAAACGCTAATTAAAATCAAAAAAATGAATAAGTTAAAATTAATTACAACTTTATGGTTTCTACTTTTAACCTTAGCCGTTAACGCACAAGTCCCACTCAATGCTTTTAATTACAGTGCAGTAGCACGTAATCCAGCAGGACAACCTATTGCATCAGCATCACTTGGTATTCAAATTACCATTCTCAAAACTTCTCCAAATGGTGTTTCTCAATATAGCGAGAACCATCTTGTAAACACTGATGCTTATGGTCTTTTCAATTTAGTGATAGGTGCCGGAGCGGTGCAAAGCGGGTCAATGGCTAATATTGATTGGAGCAACGATAATTATTACCTAAAAGTAGGTATGGACGCTGCTGGTGGTACCAACTTTTTAAGCATGGGAACAACTCAGTTGTTATCCGTACCATACGCCTTGTATGCAAAGAGCGCAGGTCGTATTAGCGGTGGAGGGGCCGGTGGTTATTTTACCCACTACATTGGTGAAGAATTTGGTGGTGGCGTAATTTTTCATTTATGGAAAGATGCACAAGGAGAGGAGCATGGATTAATAGTGGATAAAACAGATTTAAGCACTAGTCATGCTTGGAGTAATATTCAACAAATACAAATTGGGGTTTCTGCCCAAAGAAGTTGGGATGGATTAAGCAACAGTAATGCCATAGTAGGGCAAGCAGGGCACACAAACAGCGCATCCGCACTTTGTTTAAATTCCACCAATAGTGGACAGAACGATTGGTATTTGCCTTCAATTGATGAATTAATCCTACTTTGGCACAACCGCTTTAATGTTAATAAAACATTATCATCCATTAATGGAGCAGTTACCCTGCCACTTTCAGCCTATTATTGGAGTAGTACGGAGTTCGGCTTCAACGGTTCATGGAATTTCGACTTCCTCTATGGAACTGCTAATTACGACCTTAAGCTCAATATGCACCGTGTAAGAGCGATTCGGGCTTTTTAACCATCCAGCTTTTTATTTATAAATAATAAGCGAAGCCTTCGGTTCTATAGAAGATTGGCTCTACAAAATGATTTACTTTTTTAGAAAGATTTGTATCAACGTATTCTGAAAACTTTGAAATTACACTAGGCATTTTCCGTAGCGGATACCCGCTGGCTTTGCTGGCCGAAAGCGATAAGGCTTATATGGATTGGGTGCAAAGTTTTATTCGTTCGTATGTGTAAAGTGGTTTAAGTATGTTATTCGGATATGCTCTTAATCCTGAAATTACCCAATAGCTGAAGATGATGTTGGCTCATCATCACGGTCAGTTGCTCAATGCACAGGATTTGTCGCGCTCGATAGGTGTAACCTCTCCGGTGGTTTCCCGATACATTGATTTTTTAGTCGGAGCTTTTTTGGTGTATAAAC
>VFQQ010004164.1_pt1 | contig 13045 bp, 10 predicted proteins | sample 3512341 | NCBI WGS metagenome assembly VFQQ01 (sample SAMN10412373, study PRJNA504923) | tailings metagenome | isolation source: Relicate 2 Philex TSF1 revegetated site | place: Philippines: Tuba, Benguet | collected 2017-08-29 | reverse complement strand
TTAAATTTATCAAATCGCTACAGTTTAGGTGCTGCATTGTAAAATCAATAATACTTAAACCACACGGACAAAACCCTGAAAAGTCGGGACAGGATGTTAGCTTCAATGGGGGGAATCCTATAGCTTCTCTTCAAAATTATAAGCGTTGCCTACTTAAAAAAAGTCATTTCTTTTTTAAAAAATTTCAATTGCACTACAATTTTAGCATAAAATCGATGTACTTAAAATTTTTAAGAAAATTCCGGTTAAATTCTCCCGCAAATCATATGCTCTTATCCATTTTCCCTTACAATCCCTTACATTTGCCGTGCGTATGAAAAAATTATTTGCAGTATTTATTTTGGGTGTTATGCTGTTTTCTTGCTCGCAGCAACAAAACAATGCAAATAACAATAACCATTCATTATCTGATTCGTTGCAGGTATTAAACCAACAAATTATGGATATTCACGATGATGCCATGCAGTATAATGCTTACTTGCTTAAGTTAAAGCGTATGGTTAACCAAAAATTAGATTCTGTTTTAAACCAACCTGCATTAAGCGATTCGTTAAGGGGGGTATCTGCTAAGTTGTATATGGCCGACAGAAAGATGTTAGATTGGATGCATGGCTATAAAACACCCGATTATAGTAAGGATTCTGCCATATCTTATTTGCTGCATCAAAAAATATTGATTGATGAAGTACACCATCTTACCTTTGATGCCATATATGCTGCCGAAAATGTCTTGCAAATTCCTACTGCAATTAAACAAACCAAACATGAAAAATAATGGCTTTCTGGCCGCTTGCCTGCTGCTACTTTTGGCATCGTGTGGCGAAAAAAAACTTCCTATTTTAGGCAACAGGGCTACCGAAACAAAAATAGTAAACGGTAAAGAAGTAGTTGATACCGTTTACCAAACCATTCCCGAGTTTAATTTTATTAACCAAGATGGCCTGCCGGTTAACTACCAAACCATAAACAATAAAATTTATGTGGCCGATTTCTTTTTTGTTACCTGCCCTACCATTTGCCCCATTATGAAAAAAAACCTGATTAAGGTAAATGAAAAGTATGGCAACCTGGCCAATTTTTTAATTCTATCGCATACCATAGACCCGGAACACGACTCGTTGGCCATTTTAAAAGATTATGCAGAACGTGTGGGTTCAAACGGAAAAAACTGGCAATTTGTATGGGGAAACCGTGAAGATATTTACAAAATTGCTGAAGAGGGATACTACGTAAGCGCAATGGCCGATAGCTTAGCGCCGGGTGGTTTTGTGCATAGTGGTGGTTTAATTTTGGTTGATCCGCTTAAACGTGTTAGAGGTATTTATGATGGTACCAGCGATGCACAGGTAAATCAACTTATTAAAGATATTGAGGTTTTACAACGTGAATTTAAAAATTAGTTTTAGTACAATTATAACGGCTTTGCTATTTACGTCGTGCGATTTTAAGCAAGAGCAAATGCATGCAGCACTAAATATTCAACATGGCTTTGAGTTGTATAATGTGCATTGCGCCAATTGTCATCAAGCCGATGGCAGCGGACTTGCACGGTTAATTCCACCTTTAAAAAACAGCGATTGGCTGTTGCAAAACAGACAAAGATTGCCTAAAATAATTAAGTATGGCATGAAGGAAGAAATTTGGGTTAACGGACAATCATACACGTTGCCTATGCCTGCAGATACCACGCTAAACAACGATGAAATTACCAAAATTGCCAATTTTGTTATGGTAAAATTTATAGGCTCTGAAAACTATTTTACACCTAACGAAACAGACTCGCTTTTGCGTGCTTTTTAATGGTTATTCATTTCTTGCAATTACAATCTTTTTATGCATAATTATTTCGTTATTGGCTTGAACCAACAACCAATATATACCTTCCGGTAAATCTTCTGTTTGTAATGTAATATTATAATTGCCGGTTGTGGTTGCAACTGTTTGTCCGGCAATATTTATCAATTGTGCGGTTATATGTTGCCCATTGTTATGGCTTATATAAATTTGTTTGTTTGCAGGGTTTGGATAAACCTGAACGGCCAGATTTTTAATGGTAACAGGAGCATTTGTTGTAACAGTATCTACAACAGGCAATGTGGTAAGTTTTTTCCAATTAAACCAACCATAAACCGGATAATGATCGGAGGTATTGTTGCTAAAATTATTAATAAAAGTACCTGCATTATCCCAAACGCCGGCCGAATTGTTTATGTAAAAGCTATCGAGGGTATGGCTAATCATAATATGATCGATAAAACTGGCGCTAAATGCGTAACTTCTGCGCCCTGCTTCTTCCAAGGGTTTAGATATAAATTGGTAATTGGCATCTAAGAAGTTTTTAAACGGCGAGGTTTGTTGGTTAAAGGTAGAAAAACGAAGCATGTCGTTCCAATCGCCAATAATCATAAACTTTTTGCCGGCAAGGTTTTGCTCTACATAGGTTTTTAAAAAGGCAGATGAGGCCACTCTCCTATTGTATGAATCTTGGTCGGATATAGCCTTTAAATGAACCACAATAAAAAATATTGTATCGATTTTATTGCCGCCTACAGTTTGCAATGCAACTTGTAAAGGAGGCCTGGATGCAAATTGAAAATTTTGTGTAGAATTTAACGGAATATTAAACGACAAGGTAGGAATTAAAGTAAACAAGCTCTTTTTATATAATAAGGCTGTTTTTTGTGTGGCCGAAAAACCGGAAATATACCCATTGTAAACATTGCCAATTTCGCCCATTAATGTTGCATAAGTAGAAGTATTGCTTACTTCGCACAAGCCCCAAACATCTAAATCGGTTTCGGTTAATACACGTTTTACATTGTTGTATTGCAGTTGTTCGTTAGAGGGGCCATTAGTGGCATCGCCAAACCACTCAATATTCCAGCAAGCTACATCTAATAAGGTATCGTTGCCCAATTTGGGTAAGGTTTGAGCCCACAACAAACCCGTTACCATTAAAAAACCGGCTAAAGAAGCATAAAAACGTTTCATTTTTTGTTAAAAATAAGGAGCCAAAGGTAAGCCAATAATCCCATTAATAATGTCAAAATACTCTGAAATCCGTGAATAATGATGGCCAATGCACCGGCTACGGGCAATCCAATGCCATAAAAAACCAACACTTTGGTAACCACAAAATGGTATGCCCCGGCCGATCCGGCTTGAATGGGTAAGCTACGCGCAATAACACCAAAAAACATTACCATATAAGCTTGGTAAAAGTTTAAGGCGGCAGACTCTTTAAACATAAAAAACCACAGATAAGTCATTAAATAAAAACCCACCCAAATGCCCAATGTTGTAGCAAAAAACAATAATTTACTGTTTAGTTTTAACAGTTGCAGCAAGGTACTAAAAAAAGTTTTTATCCATTGTGTCATTTGGTTTTGCGATTTTCTTATAAACAGCCAAGCCACCAATGCAACCATTGCAGCAAGTACAATTAGCAAGCCACTAAAACCCGATTTTTGATCTTGTGTGGGTTCAAACAAACCAAATAAACCCTCGTTGTTAAACCATTCGAAAACAATAACAGAAATGGCAATTATTCCTAAACAGAAAGTATCTACAACCCTTTCAAAAACAATGGTTGCCAGCGATTGATTGACTTTGATACCTTGCTTGCGCTGCATAACAATGGCCCTGGTTATTTCGCCCAAACGGGGCACAGCAAAATTTACAGCATAGCCTGTTGCCAACGATGCAAATAAGGTATGGCTGTTTGCATTTATACCAACTGTTTTATACAGTAATTTCCACCTGATAACACGCAATACATACACCAAAATACTAACCAAGGCAACGGGTGCAATTACCCAAAAATTACCCTGTTTAAATGCGCTAACAATGCTTTCAAACTCAATATTCTTAAAGGTGGCGTAAATCAATAATACCCCTAAACCTGCGGGTAAAATATAAGTAAGTGTAAATGCAAGCCACTTTTTCATAGGTATAAAAACTATGGTCTGAGTTTATATACCGAAAGTATGTTTTTATCGGCAACCAATAAGTAATTGCCATCAATGGCCTGACTAATTGAATAACCCGTTGAGCAAGAAACAGGAAACGGCGCAATGATTTTATTTTTATTATCTAATGCATGCAACTCGTTTTTATTGGTATTTAAGTACACAATGGCTTGCTTGCCGGCAACGGTAATGTTTTTAAAATAGGCCAGACTATCGTTGCCATTGTAGGTGGCCAACTCATTTAAATTATTATTAAAGTACTTATAATTTTTGTGGTTATGCAAAATAAATCCGCCGTTGTTTAATGGATGCAAATTAGGCAAATCGTTAAGCGGTATTTTTTTAACCAGTACCGGTTTGGTGGCAATGGTTTGGTACCTGTGTTGGTACAAGTAGAAACTATCGGTAGCCACAGTAAACAAGGTTCCGGTATCTACTTGTTGCATAAAAATTTGGTTAAAACTTAGCGCAGAATCTACCAACAACCTATTGTTATCCAATCCATTTTCTTCAAACGATACTATTTTACCATGTTGGTTCAACACATAAACATAGGGTAAATTTCCATAAACAAATTTACCGGGCTTACTAATGGCATTTGGCCATATATTTTTAGGGTTAAAGCCATTAATTAATTGTCCGGCATTATTAAATGCAGCAATTTTATATAAGTTACCACTTGCTAAAATAGCCATTTCGTTATTTAGGGTAGTAATGGTAACCGGAAATTTAGTACCGGTAGGAATCCAGGCCGGCCAGCCATAAGCAGCATCGCCAAACTCGTTAAATACATAAATAAACTTTTCGCTGTTGCACACGTAGTATGTTTTGTTGTTATTAAACAAATCAACTTCGGTAATATCGCTAATAATTCTATCAAAAAGTTTGGTGGTTTTTAGGGTTATGCCATTTGCATTAACAAAATGCAAGTTATTAGCTGCGTCTTGAACCAACATGATATAATCTTGCTGTTGCGAATTGTAAAGCATTACAGGGTTTCCAACAATGGTTGTATCTATGGTAACGGAAAGTGTTAATTCTGCATCTTTGGCTTTTTCTGTATTAAACAAAATGGTTCCTTGTGTTATAAACGATTTATCGATGCTACCGGCAAAAATAAAACCTGCAAAATTTATACGATTTAAATATACAGCTTGTTTTACCAAAAAAGAATGGGTTTGGCTATTTACCTGATTAAGCAATTGTTTGTAGGCTAAGTTGCCATTAACCAGCAGTTGCATATTAGATTTTTCGGGCAATAAGCGCAGGTTTTTCTTTAATATTTTGTTTTCAGAGGCAACTTCGCGTTGTTTAATTTTATTTAGGCAAAGGCTAATGGTATTAGGGTTTGAACCAAACAGCAATACATTATTTTCGATGGCATAGTATTGAAAAGGCACCATATCAAACACATCGCCCCAGTAAAATTTCATGATGGTACCCAAATTGCAATAAGCAATATTATTATCGAGTTTATTGTCAGTTAGCGTATCCGTTTCTAAACGTTTATTGGCCGATATGGCATAAGTTGTAAGTAATTTTCTTAAAGCCTCATCATCGGTAACGCCTATTATACCTACCCTGGCGCTATCGGCATTAATACCCGCTTCGGTAATGCTAAAAACGCCGGCTTGTGCTTTAAAAAAGCGGGTAAGGTTTTCGGAAATATTAATTTGTAAATGTTGCTCTACACTGTCGTTATAGCTTTTGTACTGCGCATAAACACCTCTGGCATTTAAGTATTCAACTACATTGGTGTAATAGGTTTGGTAGTTGCTTAAATGCAACAAGTAGGCATAACTAAAATTATCAGGTAGTTTTTGGGTAAGGGTGGGTTCAACCGGCAACTGACCATTAATTAAATCTAAGAACTGAAAAAGCGTATCGTGTGTAATAGACAAACCTTTAAACTGAATGGCATCGCTTTCGATTTCGGTGTTTAGTGCTATTTGGTTGCAAAACCTATCGGCAAAAGGCAAATTAGGGTAACCCAATTTATAAAACAGGTTAACAAATTTAGAGGTATAAGCAGGATTAATATATACATTAATGCCATTGCTATTGTGGTAAATAAAATCGGCTTTGGTGGTGCTGCCATAAAAATATTTACGTTTAAGTTTAAGTAGTCCCAACTCGCATAACATGCCATCGAAAGAAGCCAGCAGTAAACCTTCTTTAAAAGCCAAACTTAATTTACGTTTATTTACAAAATCTGTAAATTCATAAATGGTTTCGTTGGCAAACAAACGCTTGTTATAGCCAAATCTGCCATTGTAATGTGTGTTAAAAAATTCGATTAAATCCGATTGCGACAACTCGTTTTTTAGTCGCAAACACACAAAATAACTAAGGGTTTTATTGGCATAAGGATGCAAGCTAATGGCCATTTCGCCACCGTTTAATGCATTGCTAAAAACACTATTGGCATGTATTATACTATCTATGGTTAACACATCGGAAGTAAGTTGTGCAATATCTTCTTGTGCATTTAATAGGTTATACCACTCGCTGTTTAATATATTTTCAATATTATCTTCGGGCGATTTAAACTCGGCAATAAATGCGGCATTATCGGGAATGGCATGCTGCAATGCAAATTTTTTAACATCGTTAGAAAACAACGTAAAATACAGCAATACAGCTATTAAAACGCTAGCAGCAATGGTTAGCAATATGGTTATTTGGCGGGTCATGAAAACTTTATCAAATTACGTTATAGATTTAAAATAAAAAATCAGTTATTTGTCAACAATTAACCATGCTATTCCTATGAAGAGTACATTTAAGGTATTTGCCAGATTTGGCTTTGTTTTAGCAGCCATTGCAGTTGCTTTGGGTGCATTTGGCGCCCATGCCCTTAGAGACGCATTGGCCGAAAAAGACATGCAGGTATTTGAAACCGCCATAAAATACCTGTTTTATCACACCCTTGCCATTATTGGTTTGGCATTAAATTACCGCAAATTTAACGCCAGGTTTTTAACCTTGGCGTTAGGCTTAATGTTATTTGGCGTGTTTATTTTTTCGGGCAGTCTTTTGTTGTTATCCACAAGGAGTTTATGGGGGTCAGACGATTATAAGTTTTTGGGGGCCATTACGCCGATAGGTGGTGTATCGTTTATTTTAAGCTGGCTATTATTGTTTTTTAAAGGATTTTCTCCAAATGCCGATGATGCAGACGATCACCATCATACACATCATAGCCATAGAAGCCATCAACATAAATCGCACCGCAGCGCTACCGGCAACAACAGCAATAAAACAGTATGAGCAAGCGTTTAATATTAATGCGACATGCAAAAGCAGAGAAGCCGGAAGGTTATTTAGCCGACTTTGACAGGCCATTGGCCAAAAGAGGTTTCGACGATGCCAAGCTTATTTGCAGTGAATTAGCCAAACACAAGTTTATCCCCGATGGCTTGGTTGCCAGCCCAAGTAAACGTACCAAACAAACCGCACAAATAGTTAGCGATTGTTTTAAAAAGAATAAAATTCCGGTAGATTATCAATTTGATATTTACGAAGCAGCCATAAGCGACTTATTACATGTAATTAGGCAAACCGATAATAATACAAACTGCTTAATGTTAATTGGCCATAACCCCTCTATTACAAGTATGGTAGGCTATTTAACCCATTCGTTTGTTGAGCATGTTTCAACCTCGGGGGTTGCTATTATTCAGCTAAACGCCATAAATTGGCAAACAGTATCAGCGCACAGCGGCGAATTAATTTACGTTTTAAATCCAAAATCTTTAAAGGCATAATTTTTGAACCTACACTTACTCATGAGATATTTAACAGCCATTTTTTTAATTGTAAGTATGCCAATGCAACTGTTGGCTCAAAACGAATTGCCTTTTTCGGGCACAAAAAATAAAAAAGCCGAGTACTTTTTTGGCGAAGCATTAAAAACGTTTCAGGTGGGCGACAATTTAAAAGCATTAAGTTTTTGCGACAAAGCCATATTTCAAGATGCAAATTTTATAGATGCCATGATGCTTAAAGCCGAGATTAAAGTAATGAACGAACAAAATGAAGAGGCCACAGCATTGTATGAAAAAATTATTCAGCTTAATCCGGATTTTCCAATGTCGTATTATGGATTGGCTAAAGTGGCCTACGAAACAGGCGCATATAAAAAGGCAGTTGTTAATGCCCAAAAGTATTTAACGTTTAAAGATTTTTACAACAAGAAGCCCATCATGGATCAAATTTTACGCAACAGTACATTTGCAGCTATTGCAGTAGAAAATCCGGTAAATTTTAAACCCGTAAATTTAGGTCCAAGTATAAACACCCATTTTAACGAATATTTTCCCGGCATTACAGCCGATGAGCAAACCTTAATATTCACCCGCTTGGTAAATAACCGTAACGAAGAATTTTACATAAGCAGAAAGGCCGGTAATGAGTGGCAAACGGCTCAAAACTTAGGCGAGCCAATAAATACCGATAAAAACGAAGGCACGGTAAGTTTAAGTGCCGATGGACAGTATATTTTTTATACAGCTTGCAACCGTCAGGAAGGCTATGGCAGTTGCGATTTATTGTTATCGCGCTTGGATGGCATGTCGTGGTCTGAACCAAAATTTTTAAGTCCACCCGTTAACACCCGCCATTGGGAAAGTCAGCCAAGTGTTAGCTACGATGGTAAAACATTGTACTTTAGCAGCAGTGCACCGGGTGGTTACGGCAAATCAGATTTATGGTACACAACTTACAAGCAAGGCCGCTGGACGCCCCCTGTAAACCTTGGCGAAAACATAAACACACCGGGAGATGAACAAAGCCCGTTTATAGCCAAAGACGATAATACTTTATATTTTGTAAGCGATGGCCACGCAGGTATGGGAGGATTAGATTTGTATGTGGTTAGACGCGATAAAAATGGCAATTGGGGCAAACCCGTAAACCTTGGTTACCCCATTAATACGCCAAAAGACGAAACTTGTTTAGCCATAGCAGCCAATGGTATTGATGCTTATATAGCAGCCGACAGGCCCGGAGGGTTTGGTGGTTTAGATATTTACAAATTCGAATTACACGAAGCCGCTCGTCCGCAAAAAACCGGTTATGTTAAAGGCATTGTATTTGATGCGGCAACACGCAAAAAAATTGCCGCTAAAATTGAATTAATCGATTTAGAAACTCAAAAAGTGGTAGTAGAAAGTTACAGCAACAAAGTAACCGGCGAGTTTTTGGTAAGTTTATTGGGCAATAAAAATTATGCCTTAAATGTAAACCAGCAAGGATATTTATTTTTCTCGGAAAACTTTGCGTTAAAAAACCAATCGGCAACCGACCCTTTAACCATTAATGTTGGCCTTGAACCCATAAGAGCAGGCGCCAAAATTATTTTAAAAAATATATTTTTCGATACCGATAAGTTTAACCTAAAAGACGAATCGAAGGTGGAATTGGATAAATTAATACAATTGCTAACTACCAACGCAACCGTAAAAATAGAAATTGGCGGCCATACCGACAATACCGGAGATGCTCAAAAAAACCAACAATTATCTAATAACCGCGCAAAATCCGTTTACGATTATTTAATTGCCAATAAAATACCTGCTCAACGCTTAACCTATAAAGGCTATGGTGCCACAGAACCCATAGCAGATAACAACACACCCGAAGGCAAAGCCCAAAACCGCAGAACAGAAATTAAGATTATAAATTAGGACTTGCTGTAAAAAATTAATGCGGTTATAAAATTGCACGTCGATAGGTAATAGCTAATTAAATTGGCATAACCGAAAATTAACGCTAACCAACCGAAGCTCTATTATTAAGAAATATTTAGGTTTTTTTTATGGCTCGTGTTTTTGATATTTGTTGTGTAAAAAAAGAATTTAACATGAAAAAACAATTAAAAATTGAGGGTATTATTTTACCCCCCCGGCAAAAAAACTGCCAAACTTTGCTTTGTTTTAATTATGTTATTGTTAACTAATAACTCAATAGCTCAATCCGCATGCACAACATCCCCACCTTGTCCTGGTGCTGCTAACAAAACAATTTATAGTTACTATGATGCAGGAACAAATGCAAATTACTGGCAAGAAACAACAGCATTATTTTCTTCTGGTGAAAAACTAACAATACACTCACCTTTTAGTACTAGCATTTCTTTGGCAACTACATCTATGTTTTACAATGAATATAATTTTAGATGTGATGGAAACAGAATAGGACAATTAACTACAGGAAACTACAATTTTGGATTAAATAACAGGTTTAATTATATTGGAGATGATATAGAATCATCAAACTTCCCAAACGCTTCTAGACCTAGAATTACAGGTTTTCATAACTTTTATAATAATATTAACGCTACATTTGGCACCTACAATTCAGACCAACTACATTCAACAGAAGTTAATCCTTCAATTTATTGGCACCAACAAGGTAACGATGGTTCAGTATCTAGGCTAATGTTTTTATTTAAGGAAAACAACTTTCCAGAGCAAGAATTAGCTACATTGCGCTCTAATGGTAATTTTGGCATAAATTCTACAGTACCTTTATCAAAACTAGAAGTTAAAGGTGGTTTAATGGTAACCGACCAAGTAACGGGGATTACTGCACCAAATGGCTTTATATATGCTAGTGGAGGTATTCATTTAGGCAGTGAATCATTTATAAATAGTGTAACAGGAAATACTTTTATTGCAACTTACCCCGGAACAAAAACAGCACTTGGCTTAAATAATCCGGCTGCGTACTTACATTTACATGCTTTAACAACTTCTGCAACTAATCATTTTAAAATTACTACCGATATTTCTGGTGAGGGCGCTAACGACGGTTTATCTATAGATATGAACGGAAATAATGTAGATGTAATTAATCATGAAGATGGTAGTATTAGGTTTTCAACAAGTGGGCAACAGAGATTTAGAATTGAAAATAATGGCGATTTAATTCCTAACAACAATGGTATGTATAATATTGGAAGCTCACTACTTAGCTTAAATGAAATATTTGCAACTAACCAAAGTATACAAGCTAGTGACATAAAAAAGAAAAAGAATATTACAAAATTATATTACGGTATATCAGAATTAATTAAGCTTGAACCTGTTAGTTATCATTGGACATTGAATGATAATGGAATGAGAATCGGGCTAATCGCACAAGATGTTGAAAAAGTAATCCCTGAAATTGTAGTTAAAGAAACTGATACTATTGGAATTGAACATTTTGGTTTAAGATATGTTGAAATAATTCCAATATTAATTAATGCTATCAAGCAACAACAATATCAAATTTCAGAACTTACTAATAAAATAGAAAAATTAGAAATCAATAGCAAAGATATATCTAAAAATAATAGTTTAAATGGCTATTTAATAAATAACATACCAAATCCTTTTAAAAACCAAACTACTATCTATTTTTACTTACCAAGTAATTCAAAAAATAACAAATTAATTATAACAGATGTTCAAAAATTCAATGTAAAACTTGAATTTGACATTTTGGAGCCAGACAAAGGATTTATAAATATTGACTGTTCGAGTTTAAGTAATGGTATCTATATTTATTCATTATACTCATCAGGAGAATTACTAGATAGTAAAAAGTTTATAGTTGAATGACAAGAATATTACTTATTATTTTTGTTTTAAAAACATTCTTTTCTTGTGCTCAAGAATTTGAATGGGCTAACAACTTTTCAGGTATCGATTTTGAGGAGATTAGTTCAGCATGTCACATAAACAACAATGAAATAATTGCTACAGGACATACTAACAGCCCTGGTTTTTTTATAAACAGTAACTTAATAATTGATAGGAGTGGCATAGTTCCTAATAATACTAGAATAAACTATTTAGCAAAGTTTAATCAAAATGGTTCATTACATTGGATTTATCAAATTAGAGGTATTGGAAACAGCATCTTAAACACTATTAAAGTGGTTCATTATAATGACAATATATTTTTGTTTATAAATAGCTTAACTAGCATTATTTATAGAAATGACACCATTTCTAAACCTGAATCCTCTGTTTTAGGAATGTTTATATTGAATCTTGATACCGCTGGAGTTCTAAAACAATTCCAAGTTTATAGCTCAAAAAATGGTTTAACTGGTGTAGCAAATTTAATTTCAATTAGTCAAAATGGATTCTTAAGTTTTATTTTAAATCCAAGTAACCTAAATGATTCTATTTTTTACTTAGGAGGAAGTTTTCCGCCTGCAATTGGCAGAATTATTAATATAGACACAGCATTAAACCTAAATTACACTACTATTTGTTCAGAAAGAAATTTTTCATCTATTTCTTCCAACGTTGAGAATAACATTATTGTATCTGGGATTTTTTTAACAAATTCTATTTCAATAGGCAACCAAACTATAAGTTCATGTAGTGCTATAAATAGAAATACATTTTATGCATATATCAATAATCTTGGAGTGGTGCAATGGATTAAATGCATAGGTTCAAAATCGGCTGGCTCAAATGTTAATTTAAACTCAGTCTTTATTGACAGTAATGAAATTTTACTTACCGGATTATTAAATCACGACATATCTCTATCCTCCAATATATCAATCGATAAAGGAAACACAGGAAATAGATTATTTTTACTTAAAGTTGATAAAAATGGTAATATACTCAATTATAAATCTAACCATTCTTCTTCAGCAGTTGGGTTTCCGGGTACACAATTTTTTGCTGTTAATAACAATAAAGATATTTATTTAACTTTTAGGATAAATCATGATTGGTTTCAATTTGAAAAGTTCAGATTAAACTCTAATGGAAGTTCGGATATTTTAATAGCAAAAATTGACAAAAACTTAAATGAACTTTACTCTTATTTAGCCGGGTGGCAATTTGAAGATCAAGTAAATGGAATATTTAAAAACGACAATGATGACATTTATACTTATGGCTTTTACAGCAATATTATTAAATTTGGCACAATTAATCTTAACAGCATAGGCAATCGAGATGGCTTCTTAGCCAAAATTAGCGATATTAGCATTACCCAAGGTTTACTTACTAAACGCGAATTTTGTGGTGGCGATAGCATCTATATGCCTTATCAAAAAACGGGTA
>VFQQ010004163.1_pt1 | contig 13047 bp, 12 predicted proteins | sample 3512341 | NCBI WGS metagenome assembly VFQQ01 (sample SAMN10412373, study PRJNA504923) | tailings metagenome | isolation source: Relicate 2 Philex TSF1 revegetated site | place: Philippines: Tuba, Benguet | collected 2017-08-29 | reverse complement strand
GGCGGGCGGCCGGCAAGCCGTCCCCGGACCGCGTGAGTAACCCCCTCACGCCTGCAGCTCGGGTCCGGCCAGGGGTCCTAGGGCTCGCTTCTCGCCGGGATGCTTATAGCGGCGGCGACGAAGGCCCTCGGACTGGCGCCGGCCCGAGCGTCCCGCTCGAACCTCGTCCCCTCGCCGCAAGGTCGCCGGCCGAGCGCCCTCCCCATGCGATGGGATGGCTTGAGTATGGGCCGGGTTTCGAGGACGGGGACAGATTGCGATCTATCCCCGGCGGGCTTGCGAGAAAATCCAACCGCGCCAGACCCTTACGTCGATCAATCGGCGCCGGTCGCCACGGCCTTGAGGTTGGTCAGCACCTTGGGCGTATCCTTGCGCAGGCCGGCGCGGACAACGATCGGCGGGGCCAGGATGCGGGCGGCCAACCGGTTCTGATAGGTCACCCGGGTCCAGCGCCCCTCGTTGAAGGCGGCGAAACCCCACTCTCCTTCCATCGCCTTCAGATCGCCGTCGACGCGCCGGAAGCGGATCCTGCGATAGGGGTCGTAGTCCGACCGGAAGACGTTGCGCAGCGTCGGCAGCAGCAGATTGCCCGCGGTGACGTGCTCGCGGATGTCCCAGCCCGGCCCCTCCTGCAGCACCCGGCAGCGGGTGACGTTGGAGACCAGCTTCGCCGCATAGCGGCAGTCGGTCATCCGGTCCCAGATCCGCTCCGCCGGCGCGGGGATGTCGATCGCTCCGTGGATGCGGATCGACTCGCCGTCGGGATCGAGCGTCACCGATATCCAAGGCAGCCCCGCCTTCAGCGGCTTGGCCGCCTCCGCCGGCAGCGACGCGTCGGCGCCGGCCGGAAGCCCGGCCGAAAGAACGATAATGGCCGCGACGGCGCATGCCCGCATCGGACACTCCTGCTACTCGACCGTGCCTATCCTTCGTCGGCGACAATCTTGCAACAACCATACCGCCGTCATCCAACCGGGGTTGCACCGGATCGCAGACCCGTGATATCGGCGCGGCCCTCGAAAGGAGACCACTCGTGTTCGCCCCTCGGCTAGCCGCACGCCTGAGCAAGTTCGCCGTCGTTCAGATGAACGGCAGCGACGACGCGCATGCGCCGGAGGGGAAGCGGGTCTAGAGTCCTTAGAGACATCGAGACCGTACGAAGACCCCCTCCTGGCCCGGCCGGAGGGGGTCTTCGTTTTCGAGGAGTCCGTTCGCGCCGGTCCGGGAGGACCAGTGTGAAAAGGAGAACCCCATGAGCGGGTTCGAACTCATCGAAGGGGCGCAAGCACCGATCAAGGCCTGGACGCGGGGCGTGCCGGTCGAGCACGCCGCCGAGAACCAGCTGCGCAACGTGGCGTCGCTGCCGTTCATCCACAGCCACATCGCCGTCATGCCGGACGTCCACTTCGGCCGCGGGCCCACCGTGGGCTCGGTCATCCCGACCAAGGGCGCGATCATCCCGGTCCCAGGACCGGTCGCCGCCTCCGTCCGCAGCTGGCGCCTGCTGCATCGGCTCACCGGCCGCACGCCGGAGCAGCTCGAAGTCACCGCGGACCCGTCCTTCGATCCGGAGGGCGGGTCTTCGCGCGACTAGAGGCCTCCGCGTTTCAGAGCATCCTTTTTAGAAACTTTCTCTTGCCTCCCGCTACGTCCCGGGTAGTGGGATAGGCGTCGTCGGCGGGCTGTGATCCCCCGAACCGTTCCGGGAGAGTCCATGACCGCCGCCCTGCATCCGCTCGACGAAGCCACCGCCCTGACCCCGGCCGGCGAACGGCGCGCCCTCGGCCGCACCAGCCCGCACTACCGCAACATGGCCGGCCCGTTCGGCGGGGTGACGGCGGCGACGCTGCTGCGGGCGGTGATGGACGACCCCGGCCGGATCGGCGACCCGATCGCCCTGACCGTCAACTTCTGCGCGGCCGTCGCCGACGGCGAGTTCGAGGTGGTCTGGACCGAGACCCGCGCCGGAAAGACGGTTCAGCACTGGAATGTCGAGATGCGCCAGGAGGGCCGGATCGTGACCACCGGCTCGGTGGTCTGCGCCGTCCGTCGCGAGACCTGGACCCACCGCCCCGGCGTGATGCCGGCCGTCCCGCCGCCGGAAGAGGTTCCGCCGGCCGACACCGCCGGCCGCCTGCCCTGGCTGGAGCGCTTCGACTTCCGCTACGTCGAGGGACCGCCGCGGTTCGAGGAGCCCGCGCCGACGACGCCGCGCAGCCCCCGCTCGGTGATCTGGCTGCAGGACCGGCCGGCGCGGCCGCTGGACTTCGTCGCCCTGGCGGCCATCGCCGACGCCTTCATCGTCCGCATCATCCAGGTGCGCGGCCGGCCGGGTCCGATGGGCACGGTGACCCTGACCACCTACTTCCACGCCGGCCGGGCGGCGCTCGAGGAGATCGGCGCCGCCCCGGTGCTGGGCGTGGCCGACAGCAAGATTTTCCATGACAACTTCCAGGACCAGGACATCAGCCTGTGGACCCCCGACGGCCGACTGCTGGCCACGGGCGTCCAGATGGCCTGGTTCCGGGAGTAGGCCGTCAGCGCATGGCGCCGGTCAGCGCCCGGGGATCGTGGACGATGTTGCGGATGTGAGCCCTCAGGCTGGGGTCGGGGCGCACCCGGCCGGCCTCGACGTCACGCAGGGCGTCCGGGTCGATGGCGAACACCTGGGCGAAGGCGGTCTGGCTCAGTCCGGTCAGCCAGCGGATGCGCTGCACCTCCGCCCGGGCGCAGATCGCTTCGGACGGGGCGGCGGCGTCGTCGGTCGGAAGGTCGGGGCGCGGCGAGGGCAGGATCATGAGGCTACTCCGTGACTGACTTCGGCCCCCGTCTTTCCGTTCGCGAACCTAGCGCCGCGACGTTGCAGGATTAAGACGAAGACAGGTCCGTTCGGAGGCGGTTGTCAGAACGCCCGCGCCGCCCCAGCTTCCGAAAATGATCAGCAAACGGCGATTCCTCACCGCGTCCCTGGCCGCCGCCCCGGCGGCGCTCGGACTGGCCTCCACCTCTGTCGCGGCGGAATCCCCGCCGCCTTCGCCTCAGACGACGCCCCCGCCGCCTTCGCCGCCTTCGCCGCCGCCGGCTCCTTCACCGCGCGAGCTGGCGCGGACCATCATCCGCGACGCGCGCAAGATCGTCCGCCAGGACGGGATCGAGGAACTACGCCCCATCACGCTGGGCGGCGTCACCCAGTGGATCTCCGTCCGCGGACGCGACCGGCGCAATCCGATCCTGCTGTTCATCCACGGCGGCCCCGGCTCCACCGAGATGCCCGGCAGCTGGCTCTATCAGAGCGCCTGGGAAGACTATTTCACCGTCGTCCAGTGGGACCAGCGCGCCGCCGGCAAGTCGGCCGCCAGCAACGACCAGGTCGCCGTCGTGCCGACCGTGACCGTCGAGCGGATGACCGCCGACGGCGAGGAACTGGTCGCCCATCTGCGCCAGCGCTACGGCAAGCGGAAGATCTTCGTGCTCGGCCATTCCTGGGGGACGGTGATCGGCATGAACCTGGCCATCCGCCGGGCGGACTGGCTGCACGCCTATATCGGCTCGGGCCAGATGATCGACATGCAGGCGGCGGAGCGGATCGGCTACGACTTCGCCCTTCGCGAGGCCAGGGCCGCCGGGAACCAGAAGGCGATCCGCGAGCTGGAAGCCATCGCCCCCTACCCCAAGCCCGACGGCAAGATCACCTTCGACGACATCGTCACCCAGCGGAACTGGGTGATCCATTACGGCGGGCTGACGGCCGGCCGCAGCGACTTCACCTACGAGATCAACGCCCGACGGATCTCGCCGGACTACACGGACGCCGACCTCAGGGCGGGGGCCGACAACGGCGTGAACCTGGTCCGGCTGCTGCCCGAGCTCGAGAAGCTCGACTACCGCCCGGTGACGAAGCTCGACTGCCCGGTGTTCATGTTCCTGGGTCGAAACGACTACCAGACCCCCTCGCAGGTTCCCGCCGACTGGCTGGAGCGCGTGAAAGCTCCGCTGAAGAAGGCCGTCTGGTTCGAGCACTCGGCCCACATGAGCCACATCGAGCAGCCGGGCCGGTTCCTGCTGAAGCTGGTCCAGGAGGTGCGCCCGATCGCCGTGAACGCGGGCGACGCGGCGCCGGAGGACGCGCCGGGGGCAGGCTAGATATCCGGCCGCGCAAGCGGGGACTGTTACTGACAGTTCCGGATCGCGCCTGGAGTCTACTGGAAGTTCGAAAGACAACTCCCTTCCCACGGCAATGCAATTTCGTATTGCAGAGGCTGGAAAGTACGGAGCTGCCCTTGCTCGAAGACCCCACGAAACTCAAAGCCGATCGGAAACGAATGCCGATCATCCGGATCCTGAAGGCTCTCTCGGTGATAGCCCCTGTGATCTATGCCGCCCTCGACGGGCATATCGTCGTCAACCCGAACCTCGTGGTCATCTGGATCAACTGAGAGAGGTCCAGGGAGGGGCGCCCGCCGCCTGCGCCTCCCAGCCGCGGCTCATTGACATCGGCGTCAGTTGCGTCCGTCCTAGGGCGAGACGCAGCCGCCCCGGGGGGAGCCGCCATTCGCAACCTGCGCGCCATCGAGACGCCGACGGACGAACATCAGGCGCTCGCCAAGCTCTATGGCGATCATCGCCGGGAGCTGGGCGCCTATGTCCGGCGGCTTGTCGGCGCGGGGCCGCCGGAGCCCGAGGACGTCGTCCAGATCACCTTCGCCCGCTTCGCGGCCATGTCCGCCGAGACGCCGATCGCCAACCCCCGCGCCTTCCTGTTCCGGATGGCGCATAATGTCATCGTCGACGCCCACCGCCGTCTGGCGCGGGAGCGGCGGCGGATGGCCGACGAGGCGGTAAGAGTCCAAGGCAGTGTCGATGTCAGTCCCGAGGACGTCTTACTTCCGAAGGAAGACATCGCCCGGCTCGAGGCGGCTATCGCCCGGCTCAAGCCCAAACAGAGAGCCGCGCTCCTGATGCACCGCGTCGACGAGCTTTCGTTCGCCGAGATCGGCCGGCGGCTGGGCCTGTCCCCGTCCGGCGCGCGCAAGCTCGTGGAACAGGCCTTCGCCGCCTGCGCCGACGCCATGACCAGGGGGCGCTGATGAGCGGCCCCTTCCCGCCGACCGACGACGCGCGCATCGAGGCCGAGGCTCGCGACTGGATCCTGCGCCGCCAGGAACCCGGTTTCCAGGCCGCCAGCGCCGCCTGGCGCGCCGCCGATCCGCGCCATGACGAGGCCTATCGCGAGGCCGAGCTGGTCTGGAGCGCCCTGGGCCGCACCGCCCAGGCCCGCGAGGGCGCCTGGCGCATGTCCGCCGCCCGCCGGCCAAGCCTGCCGCGCTTCGCCATCCCGACCGCCATCGCCGCCGGCCTGGTCGCCGCCGTGGCCGTCGGCGCCAACCTCGATCGCCTGACGCCGGGCGGCGAGCATTTCGAGACCCGGACCGCCCAGCTCCAGACCGTCGATCTGAAGGACGGCAGCCGGATCTATGTCGGCGCCAAGTCCTCGGTCGACGTCAAGCTGGACCCGCGCGCGCGCCGCGTGGTGCTGAACGGCGGCGAGGCCTTCTTCGAGGTCGCCCACGATCCCGCGCGGCCCTTCACCGTGGTCACCGACGACGCCGTCGTGCGGGTGCTGGGCACGAAGTTCGACGTCCGCCGGACGCCCGACGGAACCCAGGTCTCGGTGCTCGACGGCCGGGTGGAGGTGCGCCGCAAGACCCTGCTGCCCGCCGCGCTGGCGCCCGCCAAGGCGCCCGAGCGGGTCCTGACCGGCGGCGAACGGGTCCAGATCGAGCGCGGCGAGACGCCCGGCGCGACCGTTCCGGCCTCGGTCGAGGCGGGCTCCTGGCGGCGCGGCCGGCTGCTCTACGACAACGCCGCCCTGCGCGAGATCGTCGCCGACGCCAACCGCTACAGCGATCACCCGATCCGGCTGGCCGACGACCGTGTCGGCGACCTGAGGGTCACGCTGTCGTTCCGCTCGGACGCCGTCGGCGACCTGATCGCCAACCTCGACCAGGCCTTGCCGGTCCGGGCCGAGCGCCAGGCGGACGGCGGCGTGCTGCTGTCGGCCGAGCGCTAGTCAGGCGTGCTCAAGAAATTTGGTGTCGATCCGCATACCGCCGTCGTCTCACCTTGTGAGGGCCGCTGAACAGGCCCACGCGACGCGGGTCCGCCGCGCGTGATCATTCGGGGAGGCACCATGAAGACCACCGACCACTCGCGTCGGCGAGCGACGCTGCTCGCCCGCGCCGCGGCGCCGGCCATCGCCCTGGCCCTGTTCGCGGCCGGCGGCGTCCAGGCCCAGGAGGCGGCCCGGACGTTCCAGATCCCGGCCCAGCCGCTGTCGGAAGCGCTGCTGCAGTTCTCGAAACAGGCCGACGTCGACGTCATCGCCCCCGGCGGCCTGACGCAGGGCAAGACCGCGCGGCCGGTGAGCGGCGCCATGACCCCGACCGAGGCCCTGGACCGGATGCTGGAGGGCGCCGGCCTGAAGGCGGTGCGCAGCCCCAGCGGCGGCCTGATGCTGGTCGAGGCCGCCGGCCCCCAGTCCGCAAGCGCCGACCCCGGCGCGACAGCAACGGCGGTCGTTGAGGAGCTGATCGTCACGGCGCAGAAAAAGGAGGAGTCGATCCAGGACGTGCCGATCGCGGTGTCGGCCTTCTCCGGAGAGTCGCTGGACGAGCGGAAGATCGAGGGCGGCTCGGAACTGCTGCGGGCGGTGCCGAACGTCACCTTCTCGAAGGCCAACTTCAGCATGTACAACTTCTCGATCCGCGGGATCGGGACCAAGGCCATCTCCGCCTCGACCGACCCGGCGGTGGCGGTCAGCTTCAACAACACCCCGCTGATCCGGAACCGCCTGTTCGAGTCCGAGTTCTTCGACGTCCAGCGGGTCGAGGTTCTGCGCGGACCGCAGGGCACGCTCTACGGTCGCAACGCCACCGGCGGCGTCGTGAACATGCTGCCGGCCATGCCGACCAGCGTCTTCGAGGGCGAGTTCCGCGGCGAGATCGGCAACTTCGACACCCGCCGCATGGGCGGCTTCGTCAACGTGCCCATCGGCGACACCTTCGCGGTGCGGGTGGCCGGCGCCATGACCCAGCGGGACGGCTTCGACTACAACACCGTCACCCAGAAGAACGTCAACGGCCGCGACCTGTGGTCGGTCCGGGCCATCGCCGAGTGGGAGCCGACCGACAGCTTCAAGGCCAACGTCATCTGGCAGCATTTCGAGGAGGACGACGACCGCTCGCGCACCGGCAAACAGCTCTGCACGCGCGATCCGAGCCGGGAGACCTACGACGGCGTCGCCCTGCCGACTCTGCTGCAAGGTCGCTTCAGCCAGGGGTGCAAGCCGGGCTCGCTCTACAGCGACGACGCCTACGGCGCGCCCAACGCCAGCGGCCTGTCCTACATCATCGCCGGCGGCATGGCCGTGACCATGGGCGTGCGTCCTGGGGAGTTTCAGCAGCAGTACGGCTTCAAGCTCGGCGATCCGTTCGCAAACGTCCGGCAGTCGCGCAATCTGCGCGAGATCGCCACCAACTACGATCCGGTATTCCGGGCCAAGAACGACCTCTATCAGCTCAACCTGGAATGGGAGCTGGCGGACGGCCTGACGCTGATCTCGCAGACGGCCTACGCCAAGGACGACTACTACTCGTCCCAGGATTTCTTCCGGTTCGTCTCCGCGCCGATCTTCAACGACTCGAACGGGCTGGTCTCAGCCTTCACCGGCCAGCCGATGGGTCAGCAGCACGGCTCCCCGGGCGGCGTCTTCGTCGATCCGCAGCTGGGCGCGTCGAGAGGACTCCTGTCCGCGGACCTCAACCGATCGAGGAACGAGCAATGGTCGCAGGAATTCCGCCTGCAGTCCTCCTTCGACGGCCCCTTCAACTTCAGCGTCGGCGCCAACTACCTGCACTTCGAGTCGCAGGACGACTACTTCGTCTTCAACAACGCCTTCAGCTTCATCGCCTACAATCTGTACAACAGGCCTGAAACGGATCATCTGCCCTGCCCGCCCGGAACGACCAATCGGGACTGCATTTATGTCGACCCGAACCCGATCGGATCCCTCGACGAGCTGGGCCACAACTACTTCCTCAGCCGGAACATCGTCGAGACGAAGTCCTGGGCCCTGTTCGGCGAAGCCTACTGGAACGTCTCCGACACGGTGAAGATCACGGCCGGCCTGCGGTTCACCCGCGACGTCAAGACCGCGACGCCGATCCCCAGCCAGCTGCTCCTCGGCGGTTGGGACATCGGCGGCTCCAGCGGCGGCTACGTCAACTCAGGCTATCCCGCCGATCCGCCGATCAAGCAGCGCTGGTCAGAGCCCACCGGCCGCCTGGTCGTCGACTGGAAGCCCGACCTGTCGTTCACCGACGACACCCTGGTCTACGCCTCGCTCTCGCGCGGCTACAAGGGCGGCGGCGCCAATCCGCCGCGTCCTGGCCTGAACCCGCGCGTGGTGCAATTCCAGCCGCTGCCCGCGACCTTCGATCCCGAGTACGTCAATGCGATCGAGATCGGGACCAAGAACATCCTCGACGGCGGCAAGCTGACGCTGAACGCCACGGCCTTCTACTACGACTACAAGGACTATCAGGTCTCGCAGATCGTCGACCGCATCTCGCTCAACGAGAATTTCGACGCCACGACCTGGGGGCTGGAGTTCGAGGCGGCCTGGCGGCCCACGCCGGCCCTGCGCATCGACGGCAGTCTCGGCTACCTGAACACGCGGATCGGCAAGGGCGCCAAATCCATCGACGTCATGAACCGCACCCAGGGCAACCCGGACTGGGTCCTGTTGCGTCCCTGGATCCAGGTGCCCTCCAACTGCATCGCGCCGAAGAAGCACGTGGACGCCATCATCAACTCACCGCTCTTGGACGGATTGGGCGTCAACGCCCTGGCAGCGCTCTGCGGCGGTTCGAAGGACACGGGCACCTTCAACCCCTCGGTCGACGGCTTCCGCATGGATCAGTGGTTCGGCTTCACCTACGACCCGCTGACCGAGGCCCCGAACGGCGGCCGCGGCTTCGCCCAGGATCTCGAAGGCAACGAACTGCCCAACGCGCCGGAGCTGACCTTCAACCTCGGCGCCCAGTACACCTTCTTCCTGGACGACTGGAGCCTGACCCTGCGCGGCGACTACTATCGCCAGTCGGAGAGCTTCGCCCGGGTCTACAACACCGAGTACGACCGGCTGAAGGCCTGGGACAACGTCAACCTGGCCGTGACCCTGCGCAAGCCGTCGGCCGACCTGATGTTCCAGGTCTATGTGAAAAACGCCTTCGACAAGACCCCGATCACCGACGCCTTCACCAACAGCGACGACGCCGGCCTGACCACCAACGTCTTCACCCTCGATCCGCGGATCATCGGCGTGAACGTCACGAAGGGCTTCTAGACCACCTCCTAGTCCCGACGGGGTCCCTCAACCCCAACGTCCCTCGCGGCGACGGAGTCCCTCCCGTCGCCGCATTTTTTCGTCAGGCCCGGCCGGTGAGCTTCAGGAACAGGGCGTAGCTGGCCGCCGCGCCTTCCTCCCCGGCCCCGGTGTCGATCTGCTGGAAGCCGACGAAGGCCGCGTACTCCAGCCGCGCCAGCGCCCGGGCGTCGGCCGCGTCGAACCGCCCGGACGCCAGATGCAGCTCGGCCAGGTAGGCGATCCGCTCCCGGTCGACCTCCGTGCAGACCCGCCTGACCGTCTCGTCGACGGCGGCGAGGCGGCGCATGCCCTGCTCCACCCGTTCGTCCAGGCGCAGAGCCATCTGGTCCAGCGCCGACAGCCGGGCGTCGGCCCGATCCTCCGCTCGCACGGCCTCGACCAGGCGGCGCGTGTGACGCTCGCGCCAGTGTTCGGCCAAAGCCGCCAGATAGGCCTCGCTGCCCGCGAAGTGGGCGTAGAAGGAGCCCTTGGTCTTGCCGGCCCGCCGGCACAGCGCCTCGATGGTCAGGGCCGGCGGCCCGGCCTCGGCCAGCGCTTCCAGGCCCAGGTCCAGCCAGTCGGCGGTCGAGAAGCGGCGGGCGGTCCCGGTCACGCCCACAGCCCCAGGGCGCCGCAGACGGCGATCGGCAGGAACAGCGCCCACTGCGGGAAGTGCCCCGGCTTCAGCCGAAACCGAGCGATCATGATCAGGCTCCAGGCCGCGAACAGCGCCGCGCAGAGCACGGCGAACAGGCCCAGGTCCCGGCTTCCTTCGCCCACGGCGACCAGGCCGAAGGCGACGGCCAGACCGGCCAGGACGATCGTGACCAGATGCCAGCAATAGTAGTTGGTGTACTTCGCCGTCACGCCCAGGTCGCTGGCGAGCAGAGGGCGGGCGGTCTCGCGCCCGCCCAGCGTCGCATGGATCACACAGGTCAGCGCCGCGATCGCCGTCGCCGCCAGGAACCAGCCGTTCATGATCATCTCCCGCTTCAAACAATACCATACCTTATGGTACTATTTGGAAATCGGCAACGGACCTGAGGCGGCCGACACCGCCGCTCTCCTGCCAGGGCCGGTCGACGCTCACGCCGAACAGGCCCCTATCACCGTATGTCCTCGCCTTCGCGAGGACTTTCGGATGAAAACGGATACGCCCGAACTGAACGCCTATAGGCGCTAGGGGGACGACGTTCGCGTGGCCTGGTTGACGGCGCTTCGGACGAGCGTTCCGGCCCCGTCCGTGTAGGCCACCCGCGTGGTGATCCCCTTCGGTCCGATCGCCTCGACGACGGTCCCCCTCTGGTTCTCCCGCGGGTTCATCAGGGTCCAGGTCATCTCCCGCTTCGCCTCGTCCCAGCGCCCTTCGAAAAAACTGGCCAGTCCGATCGAGGAGAAATAGGCGCGGCGGTAGACGGCCTTGCCGGCGTCGTACCAGTAGAGGGCGGAGTACTCTTCGCGGGTCTTGCCGTTCGAGGTCCGGCCGTCGACCCGGATGAACTGGCCGTTGAACTCGCGCCGGCCGACGGCGCGGCCGGTGAAGCGCATGCCCTGCGGGTTCGCCGCGCCGGGCGCCACCTGGATGTCGAGCGACCAGGCGCCCACCCAGGGCGCCAGCACGTCCAGCTGGGCCGGGGCCGGCGCGCCGGCGTAGGGCAGCGCGTCCTCCGCCGCTGGCTGGCCCCAAACCGCCCCGCCGCCCAGGGCCAGCGCCGCCGCGACGGTCAGCAGAGTGAACTTCGGACGCGCGAGACACGCCATCGCACCCACACCCATGTTCGCGTCCCGCTCCCTATGAACCCGCCATCCTAGGCGGCGGCGAGAAGCCTGCACAACCGCCTGAAGGGCGGACTAGGACGACGTCCCCAGGAACTCCGCCGTCGCCTCGATCGCCTCGACCAGGCCGACGCGCTGCAGCTCGACGCCCGGCGGCAGGCCGCTGAACAGGCGGGTCGGGGCGGCGGCGTCGAGCATGACGAAGACGCCCTTGTCGTCGGCGCGACGGATCAGGCGGCCGAAGGCCTGGGCCAGGCGGGCGCGAGCGATGGAGTCGTCATAGGTCTTGCCGCCGAAACGCTGGCGGCGGGCCTTGTGCAGGATGTCCGGACGCGGCCAGGGCATGCGGTCGAAGACCAGCAGCCGCAGCGAGCGCCCCGGCACGTCGACGCCGTCCCGCACCGCATCGGTGCCGAGCAGGCAGGCGTCCTCCTCGGCCCGGAAGATGTCGACCAGGGCGCCGACCTCCAGCGGGTCGACATGCTGGGCATAGAGGGCCAGCCCCTTGTCGGCCAGCGGCCCGGCGATCCGTTCGTGCACCGCGCGCAACCGGCGGATGGCGGTGAACAGGCCCAGCCCGCCTCCCCCCGCGGCCAGGAACAGCTCGCGCATCGCGGCGGCGACCTGGCGCGGGTCGTCCTTGCCGACGTCGGTGACCACGAAGGCGCGGCTGTTGGCGGCGTAGTCGAACGGCGAGGTCAGGCGCAGCGTCTGGGGCCGGTCCGGCAAGCGGGCGGCGCCGGTGCGCATCTCCGCCAGGGCGAAGGGATCCTCCAGCGTGCTGTCGGCCAGGGTGGCGCTGGTCACCAGCACCCCGTGCGCCGGCGCGATGACGGCGGCGGTCAGCGGCTCCGTCGGGTCGACCCAATGGCGACGGCAGGCGGCGTCCACCACCCGGCCGTAGAGGAAGGTGGCGTCGAACCAGTCGACGAAGTCCGGATCATCCTCGGCGTCCTCCTCGATCGCCTTCAGCATCGACCGCCAGCTGGGCAGGGTCATGCGGGCCCGGCGGTCGAGGCCGCGCAGGGCGCCTTCGATCCGCGCGCGGTCGGCGGGCGGCAGTTCGTCGGCTTCGTCGTCGAGGACGTCCTCGAGGTGGCGGGCCAGGGCCAGCAGCGGGGCTTCGATCCGCGCCAGGGCCGCAGCCGCCAGGGCCGCGGTCTCTCGCACCAGATCGGTGGCCGGCCGGGCGGCGGCCTCCATGCCCTGGTCGCCCGGCGTGGCGCGGGCGCGCAGCTGTTCCAGCACCGCGACCAGGAAGCCTTCGATCGGGCCGATCGGATTGACCTGCCCGTCCGGCGGCGCGATGCGGCCGGACCAGCCCTCGCCCGGCAAGGCCGCGGCGGCGTGGATGGCGTCCTGCAGCGCGTGGCGGGCGTCCTCGCGGTCGCCGACGATCTCCAGCAGGCGCTGCTCCAGCCCGCGTCCGCGCCGGCCCCGGCCCTCCGGCCCGCGGATCCAGCGGCGCAGCTCCGCCGCCTCGGCGCCCGACAAGGCGGCCGAGAAGGCGCTGTCGGCGGCGTCGAACAGGTGATGGCCTTCGTCGAAGACGATGCGGCGCAGGCTGGTCGTCTCGTTGTCGGTCTTCAGGCCCCGCGCCAAGCGCGCGCCGTCGAAGGCGGCCTGGGTCATCACCAGGGCGTGGTTGGCGATGACGATATCGGCCCGCTTGGACCCGCGCACCGCCTTCTCGATGAAGCAGGCGCGGTAGTGGACGCAGCCGGCGTGGACGCACTCGCCGCGCCGGTCGACCAGATTGGCGGCGCCGGCCTGGGCGGCCGGCGGGATGGCGAACAGGGTCGGGAGCCAGGCCGGAAAGTCGCCGCCGGTCATGTCCCCGTCCC
>VFQQ010004162.1_pt1 | contig 13048 bp, 10 predicted proteins | sample 3512341 | NCBI WGS metagenome assembly VFQQ01 (sample SAMN10412373, study PRJNA504923) | tailings metagenome | isolation source: Relicate 2 Philex TSF1 revegetated site | place: Philippines: Tuba, Benguet | collected 2017-08-29 | reverse complement strand
TCCACACCCATCTCCTCGAACAGCCTCAGCAGCGCCAGGTTGACCTGCGAGCGCACGCCCAGCATGCCCTTGTCCGGGTCGGCGATCCAGAAGCCCACCGTCAGCTCCAGCCCGTCGGCGGCAAAGTTCGACAGCAGCACACCCGGCTCCGGCTCGGCGATGACACGCGGCACCGCCTTCACCACCTCCAGGATGCGCGGGAACAGCGCCTCCAGGTCGGTGCCGTAGGCCACCTGCACCACGGTGTTGAGCGCCACCTTGGGGTCGGCGAGCGAGCTGTTCTCCACGCGCTGCGTGATCATCATCTCGTTGGGCACGATGCTCTCGCGGCCGTTGAGCGCGCGGATCACGGTGTAGCGTGTGCTGATGTCGGTGATGCGGCCTTCGAAGTTGTCGACCTTCACCACGTCGCCGATGCGCATGCTGTTCTCGGCCAGGATGACGAAGCCGCTCACGTAGTTGGCGGCCAGCTTCTGCAGGCCGAGGCCGATGCCCACGCCCACCGCGCCGCCCAGCACACCCAGGGCGGTGAGGTCGATGCCCGCGGCCGACAGCGCTACCACCAGCCCCACGAAGAGCAGCAGCGCGCGCAGCGCGTTGGCCGCCATCTTGCGCATGCCCAGGTGGCCGTAGCTGCCCTTGAGCAGCCGTGCCTCGAGCACCGAACTCGCCCACAGCGCGATCAGCAGCGCCAGCACGGCGCTGATGGCCGCCTCCAGCATGGTGCGCACCGAGACCTGGGTGCCCCCCAGTTTCCAGGTGATGGCGTCCAGCTCGGCCAGCACCACCGGCAGCACGCCGGTGACCCACAGCACCACCGCGCCCCATGCCAGCCACGACACGCTGCGCTCGACCACGCGCATCAGCTGCGAGCTGGGGAAGCTGGCGTGCAGCACGCGCACCGTGAGCCGGATCACCACCAGCGAGGTGAGGATCGGCACCACGAGCTTGAAGACGGCGATCGGGTGCTGCAGCGGACCCGCCAGCAGCCAGCGCGCCAGCAGCGCCGCCAGCAGCGCCAGCACCGGGAACAGCACGCCGTCGACGATGCGCTCGCCAAACCAGGTGGAGCCCGGCGTGGGTTCGCTGCCGCGCAGCAGCCGCGCCACCAGCCATGCCACACCCAGGCAGCCGCCGATGACCGCCAACTCGACCACGGCACTGGGCTTGAGCAGCGCCTCACCCAGGCGCGCCAGCTCCTCGAAACTCGCGGGCTCCGCCATCAGTCCACGTCGGCCAGCACGCGCAGGTGCGCGGCCACGCTGCGCGCCAGCGCGCTCAGGGCATAACCCCCCTCCAGGCACGACACGATGCGGCCCTGCGCGTGGCGGCGCGCCACGTCGACCAGCGTCTCGGTGATCCAACGGTAGTCGTCTTCCACCAGGCCCATCTGGCCGAGATCGTCCTCGCGGTGGGCGTCGAAGCCGGCGCTGATGAACACCATCTGCGGCCTGAAGGCTTCAAGCGCCGGCAGCCACTGCTCGGTGACGGCCTGGCGCATGGCCGGCCCGCGGGTGTAGGGCGGCAGCGGCACGTTGACCATGTTGGTGCCCTTGGGCACGGCGCCGCTGTAGGGGTACAGCGGATGCTGGAAGTAGCTGCACATCAGCACACGCTCGTCGCCGGCGACGATGTCCTCGGTGCCGTTGCCGTGGTGCACGTCGAAGTCGATGATCGCCACGCGCTCCAGGCTGTGCACGTCCAGCGCGTGCCGCGCGGCGATGGCCACGTTGTTGAAGAAGCAGAAACCCATGGCCACGTCGCGCGTGGCGTGGTGGCCGGGCGGGCGCACGGCGCAGAAGGCGGTGCTGGCGCGGCCGGTGATCACGTCATCCGTCGCGGCCACGGCGGCGCCTGCGGCGCGCAGCGCGGCGGCCAGCGTGCCGGGGCCGACGATGGTGTCGGGGTCCACGGCCTGCGGCTGGCCTTCGCGCGCCACCCGCTGCAGCAGGTCGTGGATCTCGGCCACGTAACCGGTGGTGTGGGCGCGCTCGATCTGCGCGGCCTCGGCCAGTGGCGCCTCGCGGTAGTCCAGCGCCACGGAAAGGCCCGTGGCGAGCAGGTGGTCCTGGATGGCGTCCAGCCGCTCCGGGCATTCCGGGTGCCCGGGGCCCATGTCGTGCCCACGGCAGTCCGCGTGGGTGTAGATCACCGTGTTCATCGGCGCTTTCAGGTCTCCTGCTTTCGAGTATGGTGCCACGGATGGACCACAGCCTTACAACCCGCCTGGCCGCGCTGGTGGCGCAGGTCGGCCGCATCGTCGTCGGCAAACAAGCCCAGGTGGAGGACTGCATCGCCTGCCTGCTGGCCGGCGGCCACCTGCTGATCGAGGACGTGCCCGGCGTCGGCAAGACCACGCTGGCGCACACGCTGGCGGTGTCGCTCGGCCTGGAGTTCCGGCGTGTGCAGTTCACGGCCGACCTGATGCCTTCCGACCTCATCGGCGTGAGCGTGTTCGAACGCGCGCGCGACGCCTTCGTGTTCCACCCCGGCCCGGTGTTCGCCCAGGTGCTGCTGGCCGACGAGATCAACCGCGCCGGCCCCAAGACGCAGAGCGCGTTGCTGGAGGCCATGGAGGAGCAGCAGGTCAGCGTGGAAAACGAGACGCGCGCGCTGCCGAAACCCTTTTTCGTCATCGCCACGCAGAACCCGAGCGACCAGCTGGGCACCTACCCGCTGCCCGAAAGCCAGCTCGACCGCTTCCTGCTGCGCATCACGCTCGGCTACCCCGACCGCGCCAGCGAACGTGAGCTGCTCTCCGGCGGCGACCGCCGCGAGGCCGCGCTGGCGCTGGCGCCGGTGATCACGCCACCCGAGCTGATGGCGGCGCAGCAGGCGGTGCAGCATGTGCGCGCCTCGGCACCGCTGCTGGACTACCTGCAGGCGCTGATCGCCGCCACCCGTTCCGGCGCCTGGTTCACGCAGGGGCTGTCGCCGCGCGCCGGCATCGCCACGCTGCGCGTGGCCAAGGCACGCGCGCTGATGGCCGGGCGCGACTACGTGGCGCCCGACGACCTGCAGGCCATCCTCCCCCAGGCCATCGCCCACCGCCTCACGCCGGTGGCCGGCGCCGGGCGCGGCGCCGTCGAGCAGGTGCGGGCGATGGTGGAAGCCACCCCGATCCCCTGAGGCTTCCGCCATGGCCGGCTTCTGGTCCGTGCGAGCGCGTTTCCGCGCCTGGTGGCAGGCGCGGCTGCCACTCACCGACACCTGGCAGCTCGGCCAGCGCAACATCTACATCCTGCCGACGCCGGCCGGGCTGATGTTCGGCGTCACGCTGGTGGTGATGCTGCTGGCCAGCATCAACTACCAGCTCAACCTCGGCTACGCGCTCACCTTCCTGCTCGCCGGCGCCGGGCTCGTCAGCATGCACCTCACGCATGGCAACCTGCGCGGGCTCACGCTGCACCTCAAGCCGCTGGCCAGCGGTTTTGCCGGCGAGCCGGTGCTGCTGGACGTGACGGTGTCCAACGCCGGCTCCGAGCGCCACGGCCTGGCGCTGCGCTTCGAAGACCGCAAGGCGCAGGGCGGCGCCACCGCCTGGTGCGACGCCCCGGCCGGCGGCCAGGGCCATGCGCAGCTCAGCTTCGTGCCGCCGCACCGCGGCTGGCACGCGGCGCCGGTGCTGGTGCTGGAAAGCGCCTTCCCCTTCGGACTCTTCCGCGCCTGGACGGTGTGGCGCCCGGCAGCGCGTGCGCTGGCCTGGCCGCGGCCGGAGCAACCGGTGCCGCCGCTGCCGGTATCGGCCTCGCGCCCCGGCGACGAACGCGCGCGCCACCGCGCCAGCGGCAGTGAACTCGACGGCGTGCGCCCCTGGCGCCGCGGCGACACGATGCGCCAGGTGGTGTGGAAAAAGGTGGCCAAGAGCGGCGAACTGGTGAGCCGCGAAACTGCCGGCAGCGCCAGCCGCGCGCTCTGGCTCGACTGGGCCGAGGTGGGCCTGGCGGGCACCGAGCAGCGCCTGTCCCGCCTGGCGGCCTGGGTGCTGCAGGCCGACCACGAAGGCCTGGACTGCGGCCTGCGCCTGCCCGGCCGCGAGCTGCCGCCGCAGCATGGCGACGTGCACCGCCGCGCCGCGCTCGATCTGCTGGGGCAGTGGACATGAGCGTCCGCGAGCGCCTGGCCCACCTGCCGCGTGACACGCGCGACACGCTGTTCCAGATCGTCGTCATCGGCTGCGTCATCGGCCCGCACCTGCTGCACCTGCCGCTGTGGTGCACGGTGCTCTCGTTCGGCCTGCTGGGGTGGCGCGGCTGGCTCGCCTGGCATGCCGGCGCGCTGCCCAGCCGCTGGACCATCAGCGTGCTGCTGCTGCTGGCCGCCGCCCTCACCGCCTGGAGCGAACGCACGCTGCTGGGCAAGGAGGCGGGTGTCACGCTGCTGGTGATGCTGATGGCGCTGAAGACACTGGAGCTGCGCGCGCGGCGCGACGCGCTGGTGGTGTTCTTCCTCGGCTTCTTCCTCGTGCTCACGCATTTCCTGTACTCGCAGAGCCTGCTCACGGGCCTGTGGCTGCTGGTGTCGGTGTGGGCGCTGCTGACGGCGCTGGTGCTGGCGCACATGCCGGTGGGCAAGCCGCCCGTCCGGCGCGCCGCCGCCGTGGCCGCGCGCGCCGCGGCCTTGGGCGTGCCGGTGATGGCCGCGCTGTTCGTGCTGTTCCCGCGCATCGGCCCGCTATGGGGGCTGCCGCAGGACGCCGCGGGGCGCACGGGGCTTTCGGGCAGCCTGCTGCTGGGCGGCGTGGCCTCGGTGGCCGAGGACGACGCGGTGGCGCTGCGCGTGCGCTTCGAAGGCGGCAGGCCTCCGCGCCCCGAGCAGCTGTACTTCCGCGGCCCGGTGCTGTCCACCTTCGACGGCCGCGAGTGGACGCGCCTCGTGCCCACCTTCCCGGCCGCGATGCGCCCCCGGCTGGAGCTGACGACACGCGGCGAGCCGCTGCGCTACGAGATGACGATCGAGCCCAGCCAGCTGTCGCTGCTGCCGCTGCTGGAGATGACGCCCGACCGCCCCGACAGCGCCCCGCGCATCGAGGGGTGGCTGCTCACGCTGCGTGTCGACGGCCAGTGGCAGGCCGATCGCCCCTTGTTCGAGCGCCAGCGTGTGCAGGCCGCCGCCTGGCTGGACCACCGCCACGGCCCGCAGCGTGACATGCCCGCCCTGCGCGACCTGGTGCAGCTGCCGCCCAACGCCAACCCGCGCACGCTGCAATGGGCGGCCGAGCTGCGCCGCCAGCCGGCCTACGCCGAGGCCGACGCCAGCACGCTGGCCGCCGCCGTGCTGCAGCACATCCGCACGGCCGGCTTCACCTACACGCTGGAGCCCGGCCCCTACGCCGGGCGCGACGCCATCGACGAGTTCTTCTTCGACCGCAAGCTCGGCTTCTGCGAACACTTCGCCAGCGCCTTCGTGGTGGTGATGCGCGCGCTCGACGTGCCGGCGCGCATCGTCACCGGCTACCAGGGCGGTGACGCCGAGCTGCAGGACGGCTACCTGGTGGTGCGCCAGCGCAACGCCCACGCCTGGGCCGAGATCTGGCAGCCCGGCCGCGGCTGGCTGCGCGTGGACCCCACCAGCGCGGTGGCGCCCGAGCGCGTGCAGCGCACCGCCACGCTGCGCCCGCCGCCGGGCCTGGTGGCCGGCGCGGTGAACACGCTCAACCCGCAGCTGGCGGCGCAGCTGCGGCGCCTGTGGGAGACCACCAACAATCGCTGGAACCAGTGGGTGCTGAACTACTCGCGCGGCCAGCAGCTCGACCTGCTGCGCAGCCTGGGCTTCCGCGCACCCGACTGGCAGGACCTGGCCAGCACGCTGATCGTGCTGTTGTGCACGGCCGCCCTGGCCGGCGCCGCCTGGGCCTGGTGGGACCGCCACCGGCGCGACCCCTGGCAGCGCCTGCAGCAGCGGGTGCAGCAGCGCCTGGAGCGGCTCGGTGTGGCGGTGCAGCCGCACCACGGGCCGCTGGAACGCGCGCGCCGCGTGCGCCAGGGGCTGGGCGAAGCCGGCGAGCCGCTGGCCGCCGCACTGGAGGCGCTGGCGCGGCAGCGTTACGGCAGCGAGGACGGCCGCAGCCGGCTGCTGCCGGCGCGCTGGTGGCGCGGCTTTGCGGCCCAGGCCGCGAGGGCGGCAGCGCCGCCCCCGGCGCGGTAACAGGATCTCAAGTCCGCACACCCGGCGCCGAAAAGCACGGGTTATGAGCCCTGCCATCCGCGTTGCGCTGATCGGTTTCACGCCTTTCGAGGCGCGCCACATCACCGGGCTGCTGGCCCATGGTGACCCCGCGCGCCCGGTCTACCGCGTGTGCGAGGACATGGCGGGCTCGGGCGTGGTGATCTGCAACGCCGACGACGAACCCGCCGTGGCCGCGGTGGCGCGCGAGGGCCGAGGCGCCGGTTGCCTGATGCTCGGCACGAAGCCGCGCGACGGCGTGGCCGCGCAGCTGGCCAAGCCGATCCGCCCGCTGCAGCTGCTGCGCACGCTGGAGCGCATCTCGCGCGCCACGCCGGCCATGAACAACGACGTGCGCCGCGTGCAGGACGAGCTGGCGCGCATCAGCACGCGGCCTTCGCCGCTGTCGCCGCTGGACCCGGTGGCGCGGCGCCCGCGGCTGGACCACATCCTCGTCATCGACAGCCACGACGCCGTGCTGCGTTTCGTCACCGAGCAGGTGCAGCGCTTCGGCTTCCAGGTGCACCTGGTGCGCAGCGGCGAAGAGGGCCTGCGCCGCTCCAGCCACCGCCACTTCGAGTTCGTGTTCCTGGCCGCGGGCATCGGGGGCATCGACCCCTTCCAGGCCTGCAAGGACCTGAAAGCCGCCGCACGCCAGCGCCGTGCGCGCCCACCCTGCGTGGTGCTGCTGCTGGACGTGGACAACGAGGCCGACCGCCTGCGCGCGCAGATGGCCGGAGCCGATGCCTGCCTGGCCAAGCCGCTGGACAGCGCTGCGCTGCTGCGCGTGTTTGGTGCACGCGAGGTGGCCTCGGTGGCCTACGCCGACACGGCGCAGACCAACAGCGCGGCCTTGTAGCGCCCGGGCCCGAGCGAGGCGGCTTCGATAATGCCGCCATGCGCCCGATGTCCCGCCGCGCCGCCCTGGCCACGCTGAGTGGCCTGGGCCTCGCGGCCACTGCCCCTATCCCTTCCCTTGCGCTGGCCGCCCCCAAGCCGCGCAAGACCGCTCACCATCCAGGTTATGCCACCCACCCGGCGGCGCTGGCCTTCGCCGAAGCGGTGTCGGAACGCCAGGGCCTGCCGCTGTCCTGGCTGCGCCGCCAGCTGGGCCACGCCCGCCGCGTGGAGGCGGTGCGCCAGCTGATCATGCCGCCGCCGGCGGGTGTGGCCAAGAACTGGGCCGCCTACCGCGCCCGCTTTATCGAACCGCAGCGTGTGGCCGCCGGCGCCGCCTTCTGGCGCGCCAACGAGGCTGCGTTGGCCGAGGCCGAGGCGCGCTGGGGCGTGCCGCCGGAGATCGTGGTCGGCATCGTCGGTGTGGAGACCTACTACGGCCGCATCATCGGCAACTTCCGCGTGCTCGACGCGCTGGCCACGCTGGCCTTCGACTTCCCGCCCGGCCGGCGCGACCGCAGCGCCTTCTTTGCCGATGAACTGGAGGCCTTCTTCGTGTGGTGCTCACGCGAGGGCCTGGACCCGCAGATCCCGAAGGGCAGCTACGCCGGCGCGATGGGCCTGCCGCAGTTCATGCCCAGCAGCGTGCTGCGCTGGGCGTTGGACTTCGACGGCGACGATCACATCGACCTGCGCAACAGCCCGCGTGACGTGGTGGGCAGCGTGGCCCACTACCTGGCCAGCTTCGGCTGGGAGCGTGACCTGCCCACGCACTTCGAGGTGGCGCCGCCGCCGGAGGAGGAAACGCGCAACACGCTGCTGGCGCCGGACATCGTGCCCACCTTCAGCGTGCAGCAGATGCTGGACGCCGGCGCGCTGCTGCCGGATGCCGCGCGCCAGCACGAAGGCCCGCTGGCCCTGGTGCTGCTGGAAAACGGCGGCACGCCGCCGAGCTACATCGCCGGCACGCGCAACTTCTACGTGGTCACGCGCTACAACTGGAGCAGCTACTACGCGCTGGCGGTGATCGAGCTCGGCGCTGCCGTGAGGGATTCGGTCAAGGCTTCGCCGCGCTGAGGCTGTTGGCGCCCGCGAGATCCAGCACGAAGGCGTATTCGCGCGCCAGCTCGGCCAGCACCGCAAAGCGCCCCGAGGCGCCGCCATGCCCGGCCGTCATGTTCACGGCCAGCAGCAGCGGGTTGTGGTCGGTCTTCTTCGTGCGCAGCCGCGCCACGTACTTGGCGGGCTCGAAGTACTGCACCTGGCTGTCCCACAGGCCCGTGGTCACGAGCATGGCCGGGTAGGCCTGGGCGCGGATGTTGTCGTAGGGCGAGTAGCTCAGCATGTAGTCGTGCGCGGCCTTCTCGCGCGGGTCACCCCACTGCGTCCACTCGTTCACCGTGAGCGGGATGCTCTCGTCGAGCATGGTCGTCACCACGTCGACGAAGGGCACGTCGAGCACGATGCCGCGGTAGAGCGCCGGCGCCTCGTTGGCCACCACGCCCATCAACAGGCCGCCGGCCGAGCCGCCGCTGGCGAAGACACGCTTCGGGTCGGCCCATTTCGCGGCCACCAGGGCCTGGGTGGTATCGATGAAGTCGTTGAAGCTGTTCTTCTTGTTCATCAGCCGGCCGGCTTCGTACCAGCCCTCGCCCAGGTCGGCACCGCCGCGCACATGGGCGATGGCGACGATGAAGCCGCGGTCCATCAGGCTCACGCGGTTGGCCGAGAAGGTGGCGTCGTAGCTCAGGCCGTAGGCGCCGTAGCCGATGAGCATCAGCGGCGCTTTGCCGTCCTGCGCGGCGCGGTCGGGCCGCCAGGCCAGCGTCACCGGCACCTGCACGCCGTCACGCGCCGCGGCCCAGAAACGCGCCGTGCTGTAGCGGCTGGCATCGTAGGTGGGCACCTCGCGCTGCTTGCGCAGCACCGCGCCCAGTTTGGCACCGCGTTCGAAGTGCCAGTCGAAGGTGCTCTGCGGCAGCACCATCGAGGTGACCGAGAAGCGCAGCCAGGCGGCGCGGGCATCGCGGTTGCCACCGAGCGTGACCGTGCCCACCGGGTCGGCCGGCATCGGCACCGAGCGGTGGCCCTGCAGCAGCCGCACGCGCGAGACCGCCTCCACCCGCTCCTGCACCGCGATGCCGGCCTCGAAGAGGGCGAAGGTCTCGATCGTGGCCTGCTCGCGGTGCGCGATCAGCGTGCGCCAGCGCCGGCGGTCGTCGGGCGTGCGCTGCGGTGCCTCCACGAGCTTGAAGTTGACGGCGCCTTCGTTGGTCTGGATCACCCAGCGGCCGGCCAGGTGGTCGGCGCTGTGGCGCACCTTGGCGCGGCGTGCCAGCACCACCTGCACGGGGCGCGTGGGGTGGTCGGCGTCGATGGCGCGGGTTTCGGTGCTGTCGAAGCCGCCACTGGTGATCAGCACGTAGCGCTCGGAGGCGCTCTTGCCCAGGCCCACGAACTGCGTCTTGTCGGGCTCGTCGAAGACCATCACGTCGGCGTCCGGCGAGGTGCCCACGCGGTGGCGCCACACCGGGCCGCTCTGCAGCGTGACCGGGTCCTGGCGGATGTAGAAGAGCGTCTTGCTGTCGTTGGCCCACACCAGGCTTTCCAACGTGCCGCTCACGGTCTCGGGCAGGTCCTTGCCCGTCGTGAGGTCACGCAGGCGCAGCGTGTGCATGCGGCGGCCGGCGGTGTCCTCGGTCCAGGCCAGCAGGCGGCCGTCGGGGCTGACGGCGAAGCTGCCGAGGTCGAAGAAGTCGTGACCCGAAGCCTGCTGGTTCTCGTCGAGCACCACCTCGCGCTTGGCGCGCGGGTCGGGTTTCTCGCGGCCGCCGCGCTGGCGCCAGTGCACCGCGTACTCCTGGCCGGGGCTGAAGGTCTTCCACACCCACCAGCCGCGTTCGTAGACGGGCGGCGTGCTTTCGTCATCCTTCACACGTGCCTTCAGCTCCGCCAGCAGCTGCTCGCGCAGCGGCGCCAGCGGCGCGAGCACGGCTTCGGTGTGGGCGTTTTCGGCTTCCAGGTGGCGGATGATCTCCGGGCGCTTGGCCTTGGGGTCGTCGTCGCGCAGCCAGTGGTATTCATCGTTGCGCTCGCCGTGCGGGCTTTTCACCGCGTGCGGCACCATCGCGGCGACGGGGGGCTGGGCGACGGCAGGGGTGGTCATCAGCATGAGGAGCAGCAGCAGGGCAGGGATCGGCACGCGACGGATGATAGGCAGGCTGGCGTGTATGCTCGGCGGGACTTTCGCACCGTGATCCACCTGCTCAACCTGCTTGCCGCCATCGCCCTGCTCGTGTGGGGCACGCACATCGTGCGCACCGGCATGCTGCGGGTCTTCGGCGAGAACCTGCGGCGGGTGCTGGCCGCCAGTTTCTCCAACCGCGTGAGCGCCATGCTGGCCGGCATCGGCGTCACGAGCCTGGTGCAGAGCAGCACCGCCACCTGCCTCATCGTGGCCAGCTTCGTGGGCAGCGGCATCGTCGGCACCGCGGCGGCGCTGGCGGTGATGCTGGGCGCCGACGTGGGCACCGCGCTGATGGCAGTGGTGCTGAGCTTCGACCTCTCCTGGCTCTCGCCGTTCCTGATCTTCGTGGGCGTGGTGCTGTTCATCGCACGCCAGGCTTCGCAGGCCGGGCGTGTGGGGCGGGTGCTGATCGGCCTGGGGCTGATCCTGCTGGCGCTGCAACTCATCGTGGCGGCCACGCAGCCGCTCCTGGGCAGCCCCGCGGTGCGTGGCCTGCTGCAGGCGCTGCCGGCGGAGGTGCTGCTGGACATCCTGGTGGGTGCGCTGTTGGCGGTGCTGTGTTATTCAAGCCTGGCCGTGGTGCTGCTCACGGCCACGCTGGCGGCGCAGGGCGTGCTGCCCACCCCCGTGGCGCTGGGCCTCGTGCTGGGTGCGAACGTGGGCAGCGGCGTGCTGGCGGTCATCGTCACCAGCGCGGCCAAGCCCGAGGTGCGGCGCCTGCCGCTGGGCAACCTGATCTTCAAGATCACCGGGGCGCTGCTGGTGATGCCCTGGATCGGGCTGCTGGGCCAGCTGTTGCAGGAGTACCTGGGCGACGTCACGCAGCAGGTGGTGCTGTTCCACCTGGGCTTCAACATCCTGCTGGCGATCCTCTTCATCGGCTTCACCGGCCCGGTGGCGCGGTGGGTGGAGCGCTGGGCGAAGCCGCCTGACACCAGCGCGCAGGAGCGCCCGCGCCACCTCGACCCCACGGCGCTGGCCACGCCGTCCCTGGCCATCAGCTGCGCCGCGCGTGAGGCGCTGCACCAGGCCGACATCGTGGAGACCATGCTGCGCGGCATGCTGCCGGTGCTGCGCGACAACGACGAGCAGCTCTCGGCGCAACTGCGCCAGCTCGACGACCGCGTGGACGAGCTCTACTCCGCCATCAAGTACTACCTGACCAAGATCTCGCGTGAGTCGCTCAGCGAACGCGAGGGCCGGCGCTGGACCGACATCGTCAGCTTCACGATCAACATGGAGCAGATCGGCGACAGCATCGAACGTGTGCTCGAAGACATCGAGGACAAGAAGATCCGCAAGAACCGCAGCTTCTCCGAGGCCGGCATGGCCGAGATCGTGGAGCTGCACACGCGCATCCTGGCCAACCTGAAGCTGGGCATGGGCGTGTTCCTGCACGGCCACGTGGGCGACGCGCAGAAGCTGCTGGAAGAGAAGGCGCGTTTCCGCGACCTGGAGCACGAGTACGCGGCCAACCACATCGCGCGGCTGCGCGACAACACCGCCAGCAGCATCGAGACCAGTTCACTGCACCTGGACCTCATCAGCGAGTTGAAGCGCATCAACTCGCTGATCTGTTCCATCGCCTACCCGATCCTGGAATCGGCCGGCGCGCTGGCGGCCACGCGCATCCGTCACTCGCGGCTGGCGGGGCTGTCGGGCGATTCCTGAGCCGCGCCGGCGCCGGCACGCAGTTCGTTCATGCGCTGCGCCATCTCCTGGCGCAGCTTGCGGCGCACCTCGGCTGCAGCGTGGCGGCGCTTCTCGTCGGGCGTGAAGGGGCGCAGTGGCGGCACGGGCACCGGCCTGCGCGCGTCGTCCACCGCCACCATCGTGAAGAAGCAGCTGTTCACGTGCCGCGTGGCCTGCGAGCGGATGTCCTGCGCGATGACCTTGATGCCGACCTCCATCGAACTCGTGCCGGTGTGGTTGACCGAGGCGAGGAAGCTCACGAGCTCACCCACGTGCACGGGCTGACGGAACATGACCTGGTCGACGCTGAGCGTCACCACGTAGCGCGCCGCGTAGCGGCTGGCGCAGGCGTAGGCCACCTGGTCCAGCAGCTTCAGAATGGTGCCGCCGTGCACGTTGCCGGCGAAGTTGGCGGTGTCCGGTGTCATCAGCACCGTCATCGTGAGCTGGTGGGCGGGCAGGTCCATGGGCGCCGATTGTCGCCCGCCCGGCACGCTACAGACCGAGTTCGCTGAGCCCCGGGTGCTCGTCGGGCCGCCGCCCCAGCGGCCAGAAGAAGAGACGCTGTTCGGCCTTGATCGGCAGGTCGTTGATGCTGGCGTAGCGCCGCCGCATCAGGCCTTCGCCGGTGAATTCCCAGTTCTCGTTGCCGTAGCTGCGGTACCACTGCCCCGAGTCGTCGTGCCATTCGTAGGCAAAGCGCACGGCGATGCGGTCCTCGGCGCAGGCCCACAGTTCCTTGATGAGCCGGTAGTCGAGTTCACGCGCCCACTTGCGCACGAGGAAAGCCCGCACCTCGTCGCGCCCGCGCGGGAACTCGGCGCGGTTGCGCCACTGGGTGTCCAGCGTGTACACGCCCACCACACGGTCGGGATCGCGTGTGTTCCACGCGTCTTCGGCCATGCGTACCTTCAGCGTGGCGCCGTCCACGTCGAAGGGCGGCAGGGGCGGGCGGCTGGCCATGGCGGGCCGATCAGTAGGTTTTGTAGGGCAGGAACTTGCCGCTCATCGTGATGCTCACGCGGTCGCCCTTGGGGTCGGGCTCGC
>VFQQ010004161.1_pt1 | contig 13048 bp, 12 predicted proteins | sample 3512341 | NCBI WGS metagenome assembly VFQQ01 (sample SAMN10412373, study PRJNA504923) | tailings metagenome | isolation source: Relicate 2 Philex TSF1 revegetated site | place: Philippines: Tuba, Benguet | collected 2017-08-29 | reverse complement strand
CGACCGCCTGCGTCACATAGAAGCTGCCATGCAGCACGATGTTGGCGATGGCATCAAAGCCGCGCGGGCTCAGGTCCTCGCTACGCGAGATGAAGTTGCCGGCGGCGTTGTTCACCAGGCCGTCCAGCGGGCCATGCGACTGCCAGATGGCCTCCACCATCTCGTCCACCGCCTGGGCCACGCGGATGTCGCAGGGATGGGCAAAGATCGCGCCGCCGGTCTCCGCGGCCAGCTCCTTCGCCGTCTCCTGCAGCACGCCTTCGCGCCGGCCGCAGATATGCAGCTCGGCGCCCAGTTCCATCAGGCGGCGCGCCATGGCCTTGCCCAGGCCGGTGCCGCCGCCGGTGATGAGGATGCGTTTGCCCTTGAACAGATCGTTGCGAAACATGCTGCCTCCCTTATCCTGTTGGGCGAAGTGTAGCAGGCATCAGAGAAGACACCATCTGGAGGAACACATGGATTTGCAGCTCAAGGGCAAGGTCGCCATCGTTACCGGCGCCAGCAAGGGCATCGGCCGCGCGATTGCCGAGACTCTCGCTGCGGAAGGGATGAAGCTTGTGCTGACCGCCCGTTCTGCCGACCTGCTGCAGGATCTGGCGAAAGCGCTGCCGACCGAAAGTCTGGTTCAGGCCGTCGATCTGCGCGATCCGGCGGTGCCGGCGCAGGTGGTGGCGGCGACGATGGCGAAATTCGGCGCCATCGACCTGGTCGTGAACAATGCCGGCGCCACCAAGCGCGGCGATTTCCTTCAACTCACCGACGAGGACTGGGCCGATGGCTATGCGCTGAAATTCTTCGGCGCGATGCGCCTGAGCCGTGCGGCCTGGTCGCATCTGGCGGCGCGTCAGGGCAGCATCGTCAGTATTATCGGCATTGGCGGCCGCACTGGCATGGCGGAATTCGCCATCGGCGGCTCGGTCAATGCGGCCGCGATGAATCTCACCAAGGTTCTGGCGGATCGCGGTGTCACTGACGGCGTGCGTGTCAATGCGATCAATCCGGGCGCCATCGCCACCGAGCGGCTGCAACTGCGCATTCGCAACTTTGCCAGGGAGCAGGGCATCTCCGAAGCCGATGCCGCCGTGAAGCTGCCGCGCAGCATGGGCATCGCCCGGTTCGGCGAACCCGCAGAGATTGCCCGGGCTGTGGCTTTCCTCGCCTCACCGCAGGCAGCCTATCTGCAGGGTGCTGTGATTGATGTCGATGGCGGCCAGACCCGCACATTATAAAGGCACCGCAGGGCCGCGTCACAGAATGCCCATTGATTTTTGCCAGCGGGGATGCCACTCCGGACTGGCATGATACAGGTGTCGGCATCACGCGGGGCAGATAGAGGTACAGTGTTGCAAGGCGGGTTCAGGATGGGGCAGGTGCAGCTCTGGCTGGCGCTGCTGGTTGCTGGAGTTCTGGTGCTTACGGGACAGGGCGGTCAAGCCGCCGAGCCGCTGCCGATGCCGCGCGGCGAGGTCCTGCTGACCGTGGGCGGGGAGATCGGTCGTGGCAACGCGCAGGACGCTGCCGGCGGGCTTGAGGCGCGCCTCGACCGCGCCATGTTGGAGCAGCTCGGCCTCACCGAAGTGAATACGACTACCCCGTGGCATACCGGCACCATGCGGTTCGAGGGCGTGCTGCTCCGGGCGGTGCTCGGCCTGGTGGAAGCGCGCGGCAGCAACCTGCTGGCCACCGCCCATAATGAGTATTCCGCCACGCTGCCGGCCTCGGACGCCGCGCGTTACAATGTGATTCTCGCTATGAAGCTGAATGGCGAGGCCATGACGCTGCGTGACAAGGGGCCATTGTTCATCATCTATCCATTCGACAGCGAAAAGGCCCTGCAGAACGATATGACCTATATCCGTTCGGTCTGGCAGCTCCGGCATATAGACGTTCGCTGATGCCGCGCCGTTTCAAACCACGGGAACTCTCCATGCACCCGGAAGCACTGGCCGGGGCCGGCCGGCGGTTCGTGCTGGTGCTGGTGGGCACCGTCGTAGCGCTGTCTGTGGTGCTGAGCAGTTATTTCTATATCCAGCAGCGTGAAAGCAGTGGTTTCTCCTTCCAGAACGTGGTCTGGGACGGGGTGCAGTTCCGCAACGAGCATCAGGTGTTCCGTGTCACCCTGCTGGAGCGCATGGCCGAGGCGCCCGGCATCAGCGGACAGGATGTGCAGCGCCGCTACGACATCTTATTCAGCCGCCTTCATCTGATGCGCGACGGTCATACCGCCAGCATCTATCGCAGCGATCCAGAACTCCACGCCCTGCTGCAGCGGATCGAGCCGGTGATCCGCGGCTGGGATCGTCTGCTTACGGCTTTCCTGGCCGGCGACCGTGCCCCGGGCTTTGCCATTGTCGAACAGTCGCGTGGCTTGGATGCCGATTTCAGCGCTTTCACCGCTGGAGTCAATACGATCGGCGTCAAACGGATGGAGCAATCGCGCGAGAGGCTGAGCAGTCTGAACTCGGTGTTGATCGTGGCGGCCGTCGTTACTTGGCTGCTGGTGATCGGCTTTGCGGTTGCGCTGATGCGGCAGTTGCGTGCCACTGAAAATGCCCATGCCGAAATGCAGGCGATGACCGCCGATCTCGAACAGGCGCGGCGCGAAGCAGAAGCCGCCAGCCGGGCGAAATCAAACTTCCTGGCCGCGATGAGTCACGAGCTGCGCACGCCCCTGAATGCCGTGCTGGGTTTCGCCGACATTATGCGGCAGGGCCTGTTCGGCCCGGTCGGAAACCCGCGTTATGCCGACTATGTCGACGGCATCGTGAAAAGCGGCCAGCATCTGCTCTCGCTGATCAATGACGTGCTCGACATGTCGCGCGTCGAGGCCGGCAAGCTGGAACTGAGCGAAAGCGAACTCGACCTGCGTAAATCCATCGAGGAAGCCTTCGATCTCGTCACCGTCACTGCCGATGGCAAGGGTGTCAGCCTGACGCGCGCCTTGCCGGCGATCCTGCCGCTGCTGCAGGCCGATCCTCGGCTGCTGCGCCAGATGCTGCTCAACCTGCTCAGCAACGCCATCAAGTTCACGCCAGAAGGTGGCAGTGTCGAGGTCGCGGCGGCGATTCTCACCGATGGCGGCCTGGCGATCCGGGTACGTGATTCCGGCGTCGGCATGACCGACCATCAGCTCAAGCGCGTGTTCGAGCCGTTTTCGCAGGGTGATTCCCAGCGCGCCCGCGAGGCCGGTGGCAGCGGTCTGGGCCTGCCGATCACCCGTCGTCTGATCGAGCTGCATGACGGCCAGATTCATCTGTCCAGTCGCAAGAGTGCTGGCACCACCGCAACGCTGATCTTTCCGGCCAATCGCGTGCAGATGCTGGCGGACGTAACCTGATGCGCCGGGCGCGGCTGGCTGCAGTGGTGCTGCTGGCCGGCCTGGCCGCCTGTGCGCCGCGCCTGCAGCCGCCGGGAGAGCAGAATGCCGCACCGGCCATAGCGCAAAACGACAGCACCTGGCAGGCCGGCGATGGTCGCGTGCTGCCGTTACGTCGCTGGATGCCTTCACAGCAACCCAAGGCAATCCTGCTCGCCCTGCACGGCTTCAACGATTACAGCAACGCATTTAACGAAGCCGCAGAATGGTGGGCCGGGCAGGGCATTACGACCTATGCGCCGGATCAACGCGGTTTCGGCCGCGCGCCGTTCACCGGTTACTGGTCAGGTGAAAACCGCATGGCCGACGATCTGGCCGAACTGCATGGCCTGTTGGCACGACAGCATCCCGGTCTGCCGGTCTACTGGCTGGGCGAAAGCATGGGCGGCGCCGTGGTGCTGCATGGACTGACCCGGCATCCGGACCTGCGCCCGGCCGGCACGGTGCTGGTGGCGCCGGCGGTTTGGGGCCGCAGCAGCATGCCGCTGCTGTATCGTGCCGCACTGTTCCTCACCAGCTATACCATCCCCTGGAAAACCTTCACCGGCAGCGGATTGAAGATCCAGGCGTCTGACAATATCGAGATGCTGCGCCGCTTGTCGCGCGATCCGCTGTTCATCAAGGCGACACGCGTGGATGCCATTCACGGCCTGGTAAATCTGATGGACGAGGCCGCGCTGGCGCGGCCGACCGGCACGCCGCTGCTGCTGCTCTACGGCGTGAAGGATGAAGTGATCCCGAAAAAGCCGGTCGAGCGTTTCGTTGAAACGCTGGGGGCGTCGCCAGGTGTCGACATGCGGGTCGCGGTCTATCCCCAGGGCTGGCATATGCTGCTACGCGACTTGCGGGCCGAGCTGGTCTGGCGTGACATTGCAGCCTGGATCGGCAACAACCGCATCGCGCTGCCGTCCGGCGCGCAGCGCGACACCCTTCCGCTATTCAGTGAGTCCGAGAAACAGGAGGGCCGATGACCGGTCTCAGTCGCGCTGGCCTGATTGAACTGCTGTGGATCGCGGCGGGCATCGTGCCATGCCTGGCATTGGTGCTGTGGCTGATCGATGCTGAACATGGCCTGGCCCTCACTTCGCTGGGCAGTACGGCGATCCTGCTATTCTGCTTCCCCACTCATGAAGGCTCGCGGCCGGTGGCCGTGCTGGTGTCGCATCTGCTGGGGGCGGCTCTCGGCATCGCGCTGCTCAAACTCTTTGGCAGCAACGTCTGGACCATGGGGGCCGGCGTGGCGCTGATCGCCATTGCCATGAAGCTGCTCAACATCATGCATCCGCCGGCCGGCGCCAATCCGCTGATCGTGCTCAATCTGAAAAGCAACTGGCTGTTTATCGCCTATCCGCTGCTGCCGGCGCTGCTGATCATGCTGGTGGCCGTGCTGCTGTGGAGCCGGCTGCGTCCAGGGCCGCGCTGGCCGCTCAGATGGATCTGACCGGCGGCAAAGCGGCAATCACATCGTCCAGACTGACATCCTGCAGGCTCGGCCGCTGCAGCAGCCGCACCCAGTCGCCGCGCGGCGAGATTTTACGCGGATCCGATTCAGCCGAATAGAGCACCAGTGATGGGCAGCGCGCCGCGGCAATGATATGCATCGGCCCGGTATCGTTGCCCACGCAGACTGCTGCGGCGCGCCCGAGCGCGGCCAGATCGGCAATCGAGGTCTGGTCGCAGAGGCTGATCGCATCCGGACAGATCGCCTGAATGGCGGATATCTCGGCCTGTTCGGCGGCGCGGCCGATCAGGACCGGCGTAATCCCCTGCGACAGCATATATTGCGCCAATGCGGCGAAGCGTTCGGCTGGCCAGCGCTTGGCCGGACGGTGCGGGGCACCACCGGGCACCAGCAACGCAATCCGCGCCGGCAGACCGAAGCGGGCTATATCTGCGGTGAGGAAATCGAGGTCGGGCAGGCCTGGATCAGGAATCCCGACCAGGTCGAGCTGACGCCGACGCAGTTCCGTGATGTGCATCGGGCTGGTTGGATCCGGAATGTGATAGCGGCAGCCGGGCGCATTGCCGACCCAGATCTCCGCCGGCGACCCCAGCAGGCGGTAGTAGCTTTTGGTGCGCTGACTGCCCTGCAAATCATAAATTCGACTGAAGCCGCCTTTTCGGATCCGACGCAGCAGGGCCAGCAGTTTGAGCGGCTGCCAGAATTTCGCGCGCGGATCGCTCCAGATCTCATCAACCAGGCCGGATCGCTGCAGCAGGTCGACGTAAGGCGCGGTGGTCAGCAGCACGATCCTTTCGCCGGCATGATGCTGCCGGATCGCACGCAGCAGCGGCAGGGCGAGGATCATATCGCCGAGTGCCGAATGCTTGATGACGAGGATTGCCATGAGGGCTTAGTCGCGTTGCTTGAGCGCCAGGCGCACGATCGCCATGGTCATGGCGAGACTGGTCCAGAAGACCAGTGCTGGCCAGTTGCTGAACTGGCTCTGGGTGGGAACCAGCGGAAACAGCAAGACGACGAAGCAGCCGGCGATCAGCAGTCCGGTCACACGCGCGACCTTGCCGCTGCGTAGAAGCGGCAAGGCTGCAGCCAGCACCAGTGTCAGGAATGCCAGATAAGAGATCAGGCCTACGCTGCCGGTTTCTGCCATCCATTCGATATAGGTGTTATGCGGATGCGCGGGGCAGCCGTCCGTGACGACCGGTGCCGAGATCACCCAGCAGGAGGCCTGGAAATTCTTCATCCCGGCGCCAAAGATCGGATAGTTGCGCCAGATATCCAGGCCGATGCCGAAAAGTTCAGCGTAATGCGAGTCGGAGAAGTGTTTCAGCACATCCCTAAACTGCACGACGCGGAACCAGATACGTTCGCTCATCGCTGCAGTGATGCCGCTGGCGGTAACAGCCAGCAGCAGCGTGATCAGCACCTGCAGCCGATAGCGCGGAAAGATCAGGATTGCGCCCAGGCCAGCGCTGCCGAATGCCGCTACGCTCAGCAGCGCAGCCGAGCGTTCCCCGGTCAGCAGAATGAAGATGAAACCGATAGCCACGGCAATGGCAACCGCGGCGATACGCCGGCTGGGCCTGTGCGAATCGAGTAGCAGCGGGGTTGCGGCCAACAGAGGGAACCCGACACGGGCGACGTACATGCCGATATTGGGGCGGTCCAGCGGTCCGGTGAGCCGGGTCGTATTATACAGGGGATTGCCGCTCAGTGAGGTGCCGGTGATCACCTGTACCAGCCCGTCGATGATCGAGATGGCAAGTGCTGCACCCCAGATGGCCACAACCAGTTTCAGGTCTCGGCGTGACTGGATCAGCCAGCAGGTGGCGGCTGAGAATAACAATGCAAAGCGCAGCCAGGCGACGCTGCGCGAGAAGGAGTCAGCCGGTTCGATCGCCAGAGGCGACACCAACAGGTTGAGCAGCAGCCATATAGCCAGCAACGACGCCAGTACGGGATGCGCAGCCAGGCTCCATTGCCGGCGCGCGATCACGACGGCCAGAAAGCTGAGACCGATGATCGTGGCAGCGGCATCCGCGCCGCCGCGCGAGAAGAGCAGCAGTAGCGGAAGCAGGGCGAACAGCACTTGATTCATCTGCCGCAGGATCTCGGTCCAGCCGGAAGTCGCAGACAGTTCCAGGGATGCAAAATCGGTTCTGATCATGGTGCGGTCGACCTGGACACGGAAGCAGGGGTGTGGCGGATGCCGGGCAGGCTGCGAAACGCGGTTGCGGCCCGGTCGAGGAAATCCGCCGGCACAGAAAGGCCCGCCTTGCCCCGGAGGTATGCGATAAGGGTGGCGTTCCGTGCAAGGGGCAGGCCGCTGCGCTGTACGGCTTTCCAGGCAATCGAGGCGCAGGTTGCCGAGATCCGGCGGCGATCAGCCGCGGGCAATGCCGCCGGCAGGTCGCGCAACACATTATAATACGCGAAGAAGCGGTCGTGATGCTGCTGGCGCTTATCGGCGGACAGATGCGAGTCTGCGTCTGGCGCGTAGCAGACTCCGCCGCGGAAATCGACCATGCGGCGCGCTCGGACGGCCAGGCGCAGTGGCAGCGATTCATCCTGAATGAACAGCCGCTCGTCGCAACCGCCGACGGCGCGGAACAATGCGGTTTCCACCAGCCAGGCCATGCGCACGAAACCGCGGCCGGTCAGCACCATCTCAAGTGGCCTGTCGCTTACGACGCAGTCCGGCATCGTGCCGAGCGGAGCGGGTATCAAGGTCTCCGCTGGCTGCTCGCTGCGGATCACCTTGCCATGCACCATCTCGGCAGTGTGCTGCTGCATGGCCTGGCGCATCAGGGCGACGGCATCAGGTGCGATCAGTTCATCGGCGTCGATGAGGCAGAGCAGCCGGCCGCGCGCCTGGGCGGCCCCCTGATTCAACCGGACACTGGGGCCTGCATTGGTGGCGTTGCGCAAGACGGTGGCGGCGGGCAGGGCGGAGGCCTCCTGCTCGAGAACGGCCACGGAGGCATCGGTGGAAGCGTCGTCGACAAAGATATATTCGGCATCCGGTTGCGGCACCTGCCCGGCCAATGCACGGATCAGGTGCGGCACGATATCGGCCTTGTTGTAGACCGGGATGACGAAGCTGATATCAGGCAATGCAAATACCGGCTATGCCGCGACGCGGGCGAATGACAGAACCGTCCGCCGAATACCGGCTTTCCTGCGGGGGTACAAGCGCAACCTGTGCCGAAATGTCAGGCGATGATGTAAACCGACATCGCCGGAGGCGTCCGGGCGACGCCATAACCGTTATAGGTGACCGGTGCGCCGTGGAATTCCCGCACCACCGCCTCGCGCTCCGCCTTGGCCTTTTCCGGACCACCCAGTTCGGCGCGGATGCGCAGCAATTCCTGCAGCATGACTTCCACGCCGGCCACGCCGTTGATCTGGCCGACCAGCTCCGAGCGCGACTGCGCTGCGAGCGGCGTCATCGAGATCGTCGCTGCCTGGGCGGAGAGCTGTGGGGCAAGGCTTTGCATGCGAATAAGGTTACCAAATGGTTTATCCACAGAAAAGCCGTCGATTTTTCCATCCTGATCAGAGGGTTACGGGATGTGTCGTGGGGCGGCTGGTTCTGCTGGACCCAGCGCGGGGAATTTTTGCTATCGTGGCGTCATGTCGAGGGGCGAGATTGCAAACGCTGCCAATCGCACGCCAAACCGCCGATCCCTGCTGATCGGCGCCGGCGCATCCCTTGTTGCTCTGCCATGCCTGCCGCCTGCCTGGAGCCAGCAGCGCCGGACCGTCGATCTGGCCCTGGTCCTGGCGGCCGACTGTTCAGGCAGCGTGCATGCCCAGCATTACGTTTTGCAGCAACTCGGCTATGCCGAAGCCTTCCGCAGCAAGGAGGTGAAGCAGGCGATCCGCTCAGGCATCCATGGCGCTATCGCGGTTGCCTATTACCAATGGTCCGGCTATCGCCTGCAGAACCTGATCCTGCCCTGGACCGTGCTGGCCAGCGAGGCCGATATCATGCGCTTCGCCACGCAGATGGAGAATGCCGAGCGCACGATTTTCGGCGGCGGCACCTCACCGAGCGGCGCCATCGAATTCGGCCACCGGCTGCTGATGGATCTGCCGGTGCAGGCGCCCCGCCGCGTGATCGATATCTCGGGCGATGGTCGCAACAATACCGGGCCACCGCCGGCCGAGGCCCGCAAGGCGGCGATCGACGCCGGCATTGTGATCAACGGGCTGCCGATCCTGCATATGGAGCTGGATATCGACGAGTATTACGAGAAGTTCATCATCGGCGGACCGGGCGCCTTCATGGTGCCAGCCCGCGATTATGAAAGCTTTGCCGGTGCCGTGCGGCGCAAGCTGGTGCTGGAAATCGCCGACCGCGAAGGGCCGGCGATCCTCAAGGGCTGAGACTCAGACCACGCGGAAATTCTTGAACTGCCACGGATCGTCGCGGTCGATGTCTTCCGGGAACAGGGCCTCGCGGTCCTGCAGCGGCGTCCAGTCGCTGTATGCGCCGGCCATCTCGCCCAGGTAGGGCAGGCTGACTTCCATGATGCGGGCGTGATCCAGTTCGTCAGCCTCGACCAGGCCACGATTCGGGTTCTCCATCGCCCAGACCAGACCAGCCAGCACCGCCACGGTCACCTGCAGCGAGGTGGCGTTGTTATGCGGGCAGAGCTTGCGGGCCTGTTCGATGGTCAGGCGCGAGCCATACCAGTAGGCGCCCTTCTTGTGGCCCATCAGCAGCACGCCGAGTTCATCCATGCCGCTGGTGATCTCATTCATCATCAGGCGCTTGCGCGACTGCATCTCCCAGTTCTTGCCGGCAACTTCATGCACCGACAGCACGGCGTCGTCGCAGGGGTGATAGGCGTAATGCACGGTGGGCCGATAGGTGACCTTGTCGCCCTGCGTCACGCTGTAATAATCGGCGATCGAGATCGCCTCGTTATGCGTGATCAGGAAGCCATGGAAAGGGCCTTCCAGCGGGGTCCAGGTGCGCACCTTGGTGCTGGCGCCCGGACGCAGCAGATAGATCGCGGCATCGCAGCCGAAGTCATGGCGGCGACCATCTTCCGGCAGCTGCTTTTCGTGGCTACCCCAGCCGAGTTCGGCCGGCTGGCAGCCTTCGCCGACAAAGCCGTCGATCGACCAGGTGTTGACGAATTCGTCGCGCGCCTTGGGCGTGTTGGACACCTGGGTGTCGCGCTCGGCGATATGGATCACCTTGACACCCAGCTGTTGCGCCAGTGCGCTCCAGCCGGCGCGATCCTTCGGTACGGCAGTGCTGATGCCAGTGTCCCTGGCGATGTTCAGCATCGCTTCCTTGACGAAATGCGACACCAGGCCCGGATTGGCGCCATGGGTCAGCACGGCGGTCGGGCCGCCCTTGTATTTCTCGATCAGCGTGCGGGCAGAGTCGCGCAGCGCGTAGTTGGACCGCTGCGACGGCGTCTTGCTCGGATCGGTATAGCCGCCGGCCCAAGGCTCGATGCAGGTGTCGAGATACAGCGCGCCCACCTCCTGCGCCAGTTCGATCAGCGCCACGGAAGAAACGTCGACCGACAGGTTCAGCAGGTAGTCGCCCTTCGACAGCATCGGCTGCAGCACCTGACGATAGTTGTCGCGGGTCAGCGCAATCTTCTCGAACTTGATCTTGTATTCGTCGGCCACGTCATGGCCGCGCTCTTCCGCCGTCACGATCGTGATCTTGTCCGACGGGATGTCGATATGGCGCAGGATCAGCGGCAGGACGCCCTGACCGATGCTGCCAAACCCAACCATCACCAGGCGGCCGGAAAACGATACATGCTTCATTCACGTCACTCCTCAGGGTCGGTGCGGCGGGGGCGGTTTCCAGCTCCCGCCGGCCGGGCAGGCGAAATTCGGGCTAGGCGATAGCGTAACCCGGGGTTTCGAGCAATGGGGCGTCGGCCACTTCCACCAGTTGTCCACGGTCGAATCCGTTAAAAGCCGTGCGCAGGGTTGCCCCATAGGCGCCCAGCTGCCCGATTTCGATCCAGTCGCCCTCGGCAATATCCTCCGGCAGCCAGAAACCGCCATCCATGCGGTCCAGGCTGTCGCAGGTCGGGCCGAACAGGGTGAAGCGGCGCTGGCCGGCACCGGTCCGGGGCTGGCGCAGCGGGCGCAGGGGGAACTGCCAGTTCAGCGCGCCGGCATCGGCCAGGCTGCCGTAAACGCCGTCGTTGATGTAGAGCGCATCGCCCTTGCGGGCCTGCACCTGCACCACGACGGAGGCACCCTGTGCCACCAGCGCACGGCCCGGCTCGGCCCAGATCTCGGCCGGCGCCAGATCGCCCAGACGCTCCGCCAGCGCCGCCACCCCAGCATCGATCTCGGCCATGAAGGCACCGAGCTGCGGCAGGTCGTTGTCCTGTGTGTAGGCGACCGGGAAGCCGCCGCCGACATCCAGCACGTCGAGCTTGATGCCAGCCGCGACGGCGACATCGCCGGCCAGCGCAATCGCCGCCGACCAGCGCGCCGGATCGTCGCATTGCGAGCCGACATGGAAGGAGATGCCCAGGCGTGCAGCAACGCCACGGGCACGGCGCAGCAGCGTCGGCGCGTCTTCCGGCGCGATGCCGAACTTGCCCGACAGGTCGAGCGCCGCGCCGCCCTTGGGCAGCGCGAGGCGCACAATCAGGCCCAGCTCGGCAGTCGTGCCGACTTCAGTCAGGATCTTGTCGAGCTCTGCGGCACTGTCGATGGCGAAATCGCGCACGCCATGCTGGTGCCACGCGCTGCGGATCGCCGAGCGCGCCTTGACCGGATGCATGTAGTGGATGGTTGCTTCGGGCAGCACCTGACGCACCAGCGCGACCTCGGCCGGTGAGGCGCAGTCGAAGGCGCGCACGCCGCCGCGCCACAGCGCCGCCAGCACGCGCGGTTCCGGATTGCATTTCACCGCGTAGAGGGTGCGGCCCTCGAAGGCGTCCACGAAGGAGCGCGCAGCAGCCGTGATCGCGGCCGGACGCAGGCAGTGCAGCGGCTCTTCCGGGCGCAGGTTTGCGACCACGGCGTCGACCATGGGCAGGGCAGTGTCGGCGCGTCGTCGCGAGGCATCGCGACGCAGCGGGGAAACGGCAACACGCAGACGGGACGCGGTCATCCGCAGATCCTCCAAGACGTCAAATCATCGCCTGCAGGCAGGCGATAAACAGCGAATTTGGGTGGGAATGCCGCCGATCCGGCTCACCGCAACTGCAGAAACTACAGCAGCGGATCATCGCCCGGGACCGGCGCGCGAAGAGCTAACCTAAGCTCCGAATGTGCCTGAACAACATCGTCAGCTCCTTCAAGGCACCAGCCCACAAGGCTGGCTCTCCGAAAAGGACGCGTGCGTCGTTGCTTGACCATGACGGCCGAGGGCACGTGCGACCTGCGTCTTGAGAGGTGCATTTAAAGCAAATGCGCCGCTGCGCAAGTGATTATTTGGCCGCTACAAAAAAATTCACATTTCAGAGGGCAGCAGCGCCAGATACTCGTAGACCAGCGTGGCGGCGGCGAGCGCGGTGATCTCCGACTGATCATAGGCCGGCGCGACTTCCACCATGTCCATGCCGGCGAAATTCAGTCCGCCGAAGCTGCGCAGCAGCGCCTGCGCCTGCCACGTCGCCAGCCCGCCGATCTCCGGCGTGCCGGTGCCGGGCGCAAAGGCCGGATCGAGCGCGTCGATATCGAAGGTCAGATAAGCCGGCTGCGCGCCGACGACAGTGCGGATGTGTTCGGCAACAGCCGCCACGCCCTGCTGATGCACATCCTGCGCGCTCAGCACGGTGACACCTTGGCCCAGCGTCCAGTCGACCACGTCGCTCTGCACCGGCGAGCGGATGCCGATCTGGATCATGCGTTGCGGATCGACGATGCCTTCGTTGATCGCGTGATAGAAGCAGGAGCCATGGCCGTAGGGCTGGCCGAAGCTGTCGGGCCAGGTGTCGACATGGGCGTCGAAATGCACCAGCCCGACCGGGCCGTGGCGTTTGGCCAGCGCGCGCAGCAGCGGCAGGGCGATAGAGTGGTCGCCGCCCAGTGTGATCAGGTGGCGGAACTGGGCCGCCTGCCGCTCGATCAGCGCCATGCTGGCGGGAATGTCGCCCAGCGCGATCTCGAAATCGCCGACATCCGACACCGCTGCGCTGACCGCGCGGCGGGCCAGCGGGTGATCGCCATCGACCAGCATCTTGCTGGCGCGGCGGATCGCCTCCGGG
>VFQQ010004160.1_pt1 | contig 13055 bp, 13 predicted proteins | sample 3512341 | NCBI WGS metagenome assembly VFQQ01 (sample SAMN10412373, study PRJNA504923) | tailings metagenome | isolation source: Relicate 2 Philex TSF1 revegetated site | place: Philippines: Tuba, Benguet | collected 2017-08-29 | reverse complement strand
TGCTCCACTTTTTGCAGTAAAAAGTGGAAAGAAAATCGTGGGATGTAGCATTTTGGAATAAAATTTCATTATAAAAAGCAAGCTCAATGTTTCGAAGAATACACTTTTCAAACAACACTAATAGATGTTAATCAATCGTAGTTATGAAAATAATTTACTTGAATGAATTTGCAAGATTTTGTAAGTAACTTCTGGCTTTCTTGCAATTTAAATCATCAAAATAATTAAAAATCCGCTGCTGCTGTATGTTGAAATAGCTTTTTAAGGAACGACTATTTAAGCTACTTGGCAAACATTTGCAAATGCAGAATAAAGCGTTCGAAATAAAATGCCAGATTTAGTTTTTAATGGGTTTTGTAAACCGCATATAATGCTAATCTGAAAATAAAAAATACATACAATTCAACAATAACTTGTATCCAAAATCTAAACGTAAAAAGCCCTAAAAAACCAAACAATTGCAAACTAAAACAAATTTCTACCGTTGGTTTTTAAACTCGTAGTAGCAGTTTTTTATTGCCATTATAATATCGTAATCGTTGCTGTTAAGCACAAAATAATTGGGTAAATTACACCAAGCTTTAAGCGCAATGGCATCAGATTCATTTAGTCCGGTAGCACGCATAATAAGTTTTAAGTTATAGCGTGCATCTACTTTTTCCTGCTCGCGGTAAAGCGCAATTAAACGCATAAGCTTTTCATATTCCTGTACTTTTTTATCGCTGCCAGCCAGCAATGAAGACAAAGAGCCTCCTGTACTGCCGCTGTAATATGAAAATATATGGTCGTAATTATTTTGCAGCGGACTATTTTTAATATAAACCGCAGCCCTTGTGGCTAAACTATCGCGCAAACGCTTGTTATAGGTAATATCAACCTCTTTTAAACGATAGGTAATTGGTTTCATCTTTACCTTAATGGGGTCGGTAAAGTTGCGTTCAACATAACTTCTAACAGCAAGTACATAATTTTGATAGCCAATAACCGAAAAAACAAGCGTATCGTTACTATTAACCAATAATCCAAAAGCGCCAAACCTATTGGTTATGTAACGTTTTCCATTGCTTGTGTTTTCTATGTTTGCAAGCGGAATGGTGGTAGTATCGTTGGCCAAAACAAAGCCACGAAGAAAAAATCCGGCATCGCTTTGTTGAGCTAACAAATTAAATTTTGCCAACAACAACAAGAATAGAAAAATATATCGGTTTGGTAGGTTCAAAATAAACGTGCAAATAACTTAAAAAAACAGCCTAATGCAACTGTAAACAATTTTTTAGGTGACTGATTAATTCATATTCATTTAGCTGCAACAACTTGGCAGCAGTTGGCCTGCACAGATTAATTTCGTTTTTAGACTTATTAGTATACAAATGAGCATACTTTAGCAGAAAAGCAATCCACTTATCGTCGGCACGCAATTGCTGCTGATATAATACAACAGCATGGTTAATGGCATTTATTTCTTTGCCACGTTTACTGTACTTGTACCAAATGGCATTAATACAGCCAGTGCAAATAAATCCTGTACCAACAATTACATCTGCCCCTTTAGGCCATTTGGTGTAAGTTTCCATTTGGTTTAGCAATGAATCGGTGCGTAATAACTTAACGGCACCTTCAATATTTGTAGGAATTTTTAAGGTATATGCAGGAAGCGCATAGCTCATAGGTTCAAGCAAAATAGAAATTACGCTATCGGTATTTGTAACAACATAATAAAATTCTTTATAGCCAATATGGCTAAATAAAAGCGTATCGGTTGTATTCACTAAAATGCCAAAAGCTCCGAATTTATTGGTAATATACAGTTTTTTGTTGCTTAAGTTTTTAATGGTTGAACCAACCAGTGGTTGTTGTGTATGCATAGCTTTTACAAAGCCCTTAAAATGGTTTTGCGCGCTAATATTGTTACAAATAACAACAGTTAGTGCAAAGGTTAGTATCTTTGTAAAGTTTAACATGCAACAATTAATTTTAAAAAGCGGCCGCGAGCGTTCATTGGTTAACCGACATCCTTGGGTTTATTCGGGGGCGGTTAAAAAAATGCCTCAGGCAGAAAACGGTCAAATAGTACAAATTGTTACCAACAATAACGAATTATTAGGCTATGGGTTTTTCTCACCTAACAGTCAGATTACTTGCAGGGTATTTGAATTTTGCGATACGCCCAAAGAAATAAACGAAACTTACTGGCATACAAAAATAGACTTAGCCATGCAATTGCGCAAGCAAGTAATAGATGCCAAAACCACTACCATGTTTAGGCTAATACATGCCGAAGGCGATTTTTTTCCCGGTTTAATAGTTGATGTTTACAACCAGGTTGCCGTTTTACAAATACTTACAAAAGGTGTTGAATTAATTAGCGAATATGTTTTTAATGCACTTAATGCTCTTGGATTTAACAACCTATACATTAAAACCAAACAAAACACACAACTGCTTGAAGGTGTTGAACAAGGCAGCAGATGGATTGGCCAACCGGCGCCCATGCCGCTTGTGGCATTAGAAAATGGTGTAAAGTTTAATATAAATGTAGAAACAGGCCAAAAAACCGGCTTTTTTATAGACCAGCGAGATAACCGATATGCAGTTGGCTCTTTTTCTAACAATTGCAATGTACTAAATACATTCTGTTATAGTGGTGGTTTTAGTTTGTATGCGCTTCAAAACAACGCTAAAGAGGTACACAGCGTAGATAGCAGCAAAGATGCCATTGAGCTTTGCAACCAAAATGTAGCATTAAGTGGGTTTAACAACCACACCAGCTTTGTGGCAGATTGTTTTGACTTTTTAAAAGAAGCGCCAGCAAATTTTTACGATATTATTATTCTTGACCCTCCTGCTTTTGCTAAAAATGCCCGTAGCGTTGATAATGCCAGCAGAGGCTATAAAAACTTAAACTTACTTGGAATAAAAAAAGTAAAACCCGGTGGGCTAATATTTACATTTAGCTGTTCGCAGCATATAGACAAAGATTTGTTTAGAAAAATAGTTTTTAGCGCGGCTGCCGATGCCAAACGAAATGTGCAGGTATTACAACAACTTTCTCAGCCCAAAGACCACCCCATAAATATCTACCATCCCGAAGGAGAATACCTGAAAGGATTACTGCTAAAAGTGTATTAATTTAGGAATATTAGTCGGATTTTTCCCATAATGGCATAAACATAAAAACATTAATACGTTGATATTCATGTTATTAAAAAATTGGAATGTTTTTGGCATAGCCATTAAGACATGAAAATAGCGCTGAAACATATTTGGACCATCATACTTGTACCTGTTTTTTTATTTGTTCGGGGCGATTTAAACCTATCTGATGTAATGGCTTTAAACTTTGATGGAATAAAAAACAACCTTGAGGAGGTAAAACATGCTGCTTTAAATAATGAAGCACCTGTTACCATTGTAATTTATATTCAGGTAGATAATGGTTATGATGGCTTTACAGGAGCAGGCGTACCCATTTATTTATACGACGACAAGTATAATGAAATTGCTAAATCGCAAATCATAGGCAAGCATGTTGCATTTAATGTTTTGCCATCAGCCATTAAAAACAAAACCTTAAAAGCCGTTTGTAAACTTACCAATGATGAAGTAGAAATAGCAAACACCGCTGATAAGAATATTTTGGTTTTACACCAATAAGCAGAAAACTTCAGGTATTTTTTTTTGATTTATTATGTTTAACTGCCATGGGTGCAGTTTTTTTCATTTTATTTCCAATAAATACGGCATATATCGCTAATTTTGCGGCACTTTTATAAACTAAACTGCATGCTAAAAATAACAAATGCCTTAATTTCTGTATTTTACAAAGATGGGCTAGCGCCATTGGTTAAAACACTTGCCGAGCAAGGTGTTAATATTTACTCAACCGGCGGAACACAATCATTTATCGAGTCGTTGGGCGTTAAAGTTCATGCAGTAGAAAACCTTACCAACTACCCAAGCATTTTAGGCGGCAGGGTAAAAACACTACACCCAAAAATATTTGGTGGCATTTTGGCCCGCAGAGAAGAGGCGTCTGACTTAGGAGAAATTAACACCTACGAAATACCTCTTTTTGATTTGGTAATTGTAGACCTATACCCATTTGAAGAAACCATTAAAAAAACTGCCGACGAATCTACCATTATTGAGAAAATAGATATTGGCGGCATTTCGCTTATTCGTGCCGGTGCAAAAAACTTTAAGCACACCTGTATTATTGCCGATAAACTAGACTACGAAGCATTAAACCAAATGCTTTTAAGTCAACAAGGCTGCACAACCTTAGAACAACGCAGGTTATTTGCTGCCAAAGCCTTTAACACCACATCGCATTACGATGCGGCCATTTTTAATTGGTTTAACCAAGTGCACCAAATTCCGGCATTTAAGGTAAGTTTAACGGGTGGCAAAACATTAAGATATGGCGAAAATCCTCATCAAAAAGGCTATTACTACGGTGCACTAAATGATATTTTAGAACAACTTCACGGCAAAGAAATTAGCTATAATAACTTACTTGATGTTGATGCGGCGGTTAGCCTCATTGAAGATTTTTCTGAACCAACTGTGGCTATTATTAAACACAACAACCCTTGCGGATTAGCCAGCAGAGCAGATATTAACCAGGCATGGCACGATGCTTTGGCGGGCGATCCAGTTAGTGCATTTGGCGGTATTATTTGTTTGAACCAACCCATTAACAAAACACTTGCTGAAGCCATTGATAAGATATTTTTGGAAGTTTTAATTGCACCTGCTTACGATGCAGATGCATTAAACATTTTAACATCAAAGAAAAACCGCATCATCTTACTAAAAAAAGGCAACTTAAACCAAAATATGTTGCTTAGAAGTGCGGCAAATGGGGTGTTGGTTCAAGACAAAAACACGGTTATTTTAACACCAGAAAACTTAACATTAGCAACCCAGGCAAAAGCCACAGAGGCAGAAATTGAAGATTTGCTTTTTGCCGATAAAATTGTAAAACATACCAAAAGCAATACCATTGTATTGGCTAAAAACAAACAATTAATTGGCATAGGTTGCGGTCAAACCAGTCGCGTAGACGCGCTTAAACAAGCCATAGAAAAGGCCAGGCATTTTAACTTCGATTTAAATGGAGCAGTAATGAGCAGCGATGCATTCTTTCCTTTTCCGGATTGTGTTGAAATTGCCAACAACCAAGGCATTAAAGTTGTTATACAACCGGGTGGCAGCATAAAAGATAACGAATCGGTAAATTACTGCAACAACCACAAAATGGCCATGTATTTTACCGGCATACGTCACTTTAAACACTAATAAAAACAGGCTTTTAAAGCATATATGCGGCAAGATTTTTAATGGTAAAACTTGGGGTATGCCTTTAGGTAAAACCTTCCCATTTTTGCATGTGCAAAACTATTTCAAAACTATGTAAAAAATAGTTGCAGGATTTTGCAGAATAATGATATAATTTGCAATAGGAAATTTAACGCTATAAAACAACGAAATTAATGGGAGTATTTAGCTTCTTAACACAAGATTTAGCAATTGACTTAGGTACGGCCAATACGCTTATCATACATAGAGACCAAGTGGTAGTAGACGAGCCATCGATTATTGCCATAAACCGTCGTTCGGGTAACGTAATTGCCGTAGGCAGCCAAGCGCAACAAATGCACGGTAAAGTACATGAAGACATTAAAACGGTTAGGCCATTAAAAGATGGTGTAATTGCAGATTTTCAAGCAGCCGAACACATGATTAGGGGAATGATAAGCATGATACCTCAATCTAATAAATTGGTAAAACCGCAGCAACGTATGGTAATTTGTATTCCCAGTGGCATTACCGAGGTTGAAAAAAGAGCTGTAAAAGATAGTGCTGAACGCGCTGGTGCCAAAGAGGTATATTTAATTCATGAGCCAATGGCCGCTGCAATAGGTATTGGTATAGATGTTTTTGAACCCATGGGCAATATGATTATTGATATTGGTGGTGGTACAACAGAAATTGCCGTTATTGCTTTAGCAGGTATTGTTTGCGACCAATCGATACGTGTGGCCGGCGATGAATTTACCGAAGACATTCTTGATTACATGCGCAGGCAACACAACTTATTGGTTGGCGAGCGTACTGCCGAAAGAATTAAAATCGAAGTTGGTTCGGCACTAACCGAATTAGACAACCCACCTCCTGATTTTGCCGTAAACGGCAGAGATTTAATGACTGGCATACCTAAACAAATTCTTGTTACTTACAGCGAAATAGCTGCTGCATTGGATAAATCTATTTCAAAAATAGAAGAAGCCATTTTGCGCGCGCTTGAATTAACCCCTCCCGAACTTAGTGCCGATATTTACAGCACCGGGCTTTACCTTACAGGTGGTGGCGCTTTGCTTAGAGGACTAGATAAACGTATTGCTGCTAAAACAAAACTACCTGTTCATGTGGCAGAAGACCCTCTTAGAGCTGTAGTTAGAGGTACCGGTATGGCACTTAAAAACCTAAAAAGTTACAAGTTTTTAATGACCTAAAACAAAAAGTTACAGTAATTACAATGCATGCGTAACCTCATTTTCTTTTTATACAAGTATTATACGTTTTTACTGTTTTTTGCATTACAGGTAATTGCTTTAACCATTTTTTACCGATACAATGCTTACCAACGTGCCAGTTTTTTAAATGTAACCGGTGGTATTGCCAATAACTTTTACGAAACTGTAAACAATACAAAAAATTACTTTTACTTAAAGCGTGTAAATGATAGCTTATTGGTTGAAAATGCGCGTTTACGAAACCAGATGTTAAATGCATTTTACCAAACAGGTGTTACCAGCACATTTATTACAGATACTACCTACCAGCAGCAGTATGAATACATAGCAGCAACTGTTGTAAACAACAGTGTTATATACCGCAACAATTACCTAACTTTAGATAAAGGCAGCAACCACGGTATAAAGCAAGGCATGGGTGTTGTAACCAATACGGGTGTAGTGGGCATTGTTATGTCGGTAAGTAAAAATTTTTGTACCGTATTAAGTGTACTTAACAGCAACTCTAAAATTAGCGCCATGCTAAAAAAGAATAATGCATTTGGCAGTTTGGTTTGGAATGGTGTTGATCCAACCATGTGTAACTTACTTGATGTAAACAAACATGTTGAAGTGAAAGCAGAAGATGAAGTGGTAACCAGCAACTACTCGAAGCTGTTTCCACAAGGGCTTCCTATTGGTCGAATTTACACCCACCGTTTAGAAGCCGGCGATAATTTTTACACCATTAAGGTAAAACTTAACGTAGATTTTGCAACGGTTAAAACCGTGTACATTATTCGTAATTTACTTAAAGACGAACAACAAGAACTAGAAAATCAAAGCTACAAAATTGATAATTGATTCCCTTAAATATGTGTTGCAGCTATTGCTGGTAGTGCTTATTCAATTGTTAATTGTAAGCAATATTACCATTCATGCCTTGGTAAACCCATTTGTGTACATTGTATTTATTATGGCATTGCCGTTTAATACAAAACCCTGGATTGTGGTATTGCTTTCTTTTGTAACCGGAGGCTTTATAGATACATTTACAACAACACCGGGGTTACATATGGCCGCAACAACCATGATGGGATATTTAAGAGGTTTTTATATAAAATTTGCTGCAAGCAAAGACGATTTTAAAGCAGCAAATAAACCTGGAATTGCCAGCAAAGGCTTTTTTTGGTTTTTTATTTACGCTTTGTTTCTTACCCTGTCGCACCATACTGTGTTATTCTTTTTAGAAATTTATGGCTTTGGTGAATTTTTCCATACGTTATTACGCATTTCGCTAAGTACAGCAATGAGTGTGTTGCTAATTTTGTTGGGGCAGTTATTGTTTTACCGAAACGATAAAAATTAATTATGAATAACAGTGCACATAAAACTGTTTTACTAATTATTTTTTCGATAGTAGGTTTAATATACCTTATACGCTTGTTTGTTATGCAAGTACTCGATGAGAGTTATGTACAGTTTGCACAAATGAATGTATTGCAAGAACAAACCATATATCCTGCACGTGGTTTAATTTACGACCGCAATGATGAATTACTTGTTTACAATGATGCCATATACGATTTAAGTGTTTATCCGGAACAAATAAAAGACCTCGACACACTTGAATTTTGTAATATGCTGGGCATTACAAAAGAAGAATTTATAAAACGTTTTGAAAGACTAAAAAGACAAAAAGGCTATGCGCCTTGGCGACCAATAGTTTTTGAACGCCAAATTACCATTCCAACATATGCCGCTTTTCAAGAGAAACTATTCGATTTTAGAGGATTTTTTGTAGAAGTTAGAACCGACAGAAAATACAAACACAGCAACGCTGCACATATAATGGGTTATATTGGCGAAGTTACCGATCGTGATATAGAGCGAAGCAACGGTTATTACCGTATGGGCGATTTTATTGGCATTAGCGGTGTAGAGCGGGTGTACGAAAAAGAACTAGGTGGCATTAAGGGTACACGTTACGTTTTGGTTGATAGCAAAAACAGAACACAAGGCCGATACAAGGATGGCAGTTATGATACGCCTGCTGTAGCCGGACAAAATATTAACCTAAGCATTGATTATAAACTACAACAATTGGGCGAAGACTTAATGCGTAATAAAGTTGGTAGTGTTGTTGCAATCGAACCATCTTCGGGAGAAATTTTAGCATTGGTTAGTAGCCCGGCTTACGACCCAAATTTACTTATTGGCAGAGAGCGAGGTAATAACTACATGAAATTATTACGCGACCCATCGAAGCCACTTTTTAACCGCCCTTTAGCTGCACCCTATCCACCCGGCTCGATTTTTAAAATCTTAATGAGCCTTACCGGACAAGAAGAAAAAGTGCTAAATTCAAATACCAGCTATGGTTGTAGCAGAGGTTATTTGTTTGTTGGTTGTCACCCACATGGTTCGCCATTGGCTTTACGGGGTGCCATTGCAACCAGTTGCAACGCTTATTTTTGTCAGGTATACCGCAGCGTAGTTAATAACCCAAGATACAAACGGCCCGAAGAAGGCTACAATGCATTTTACAAACATATTGCCAGTTTTGGATTGGGAAAACCTTTGGGCGTAGATTTATTTGGAGAAGGAAAAGGCTTTTTACCACCTTCTACCTATTACGATAAAATATATGGCCGCTACCGTTGGCAAGCGTTAACAACAATTAGTTTAGGTATTGGTCAAGGCGAATTAGGCATTACACCTATACAAATGGCCAATGCAACTGCTGCCGTAGCCAACCGAGGATATTATATTACCCCACATATTGTAAAATCTATTAATGGTAATCCAAATCCTAATGAGGCATTCAAACAAAAACATTATACCACCATCGATACCTCTTACTTTAGTGTGGTAATAGATGGCATGCAAGATGTAGTAGAACGTGGTACAGCCTATGTTGCCAGAATACCCGGAATTGAAATTTGCGGCAAAACGGGTACAGCACAAAACCCACATGGAAAAGACCATAGCATCTTTTTTGCCTTTGCTCCAAAAAATAATCCCAAAATTGCCATTGCAGTTGTTGTAGAAAATGCCGGTTTTGGCGCAACTTGGGCAGCACCCATTGCCAGCCTTATGTTAGAACAATACCTTACCGGCAAACACGATACCAGAAAACCCTTGCTTGAAAGAATGTTAAACGGAAATTTAATTCACAAAAATGATACCGCAACAGCCAAAACCCGCTAGAATAGATTGGATAACACTGCTGCTTTATTACGTTTTTGTAATTGCAGGTTTGTTTTGCATTTATGCCAGTGTGTACGACGAAAACCATCCATTAATTTGGGACACCTACAAAAACTATGGCAAACAATTGGTATGGATTGGCATTTCATTTGGGGTTAGTATTTTAATTTTAATAATAGACGAAAAGTTTTTTTACGCATTTGCATATCCCATATACGTTATTGTAATGTTTCTTTTAATTGCTGTTTTAATTCTGGGTACAACTGTTAAAGGATCGGCAAGCTGGATAGAAATTGGCGGTTTTAGAATGCAACCAGCCGAGTTTGCAAAATTTGCAACCGCACTGGCATTGGCAAAATACTTAAGTGGGTTCGACAAAAATTTTATAAAAATTAAAAAAGACAAACTCATAAGCATTGGCATTATTTTGTTGCCAATGGCCATTATTATTCTTCAAAACGAAACAGGCTCTGCATTAGTATTTGCAGCCTTTGTTTTGGTACTTTACCGCGAAGGTTTGCCGGGCTGGCTTTTGTTTTTAGGCCTTATGCTTGGTATTATTGCTATTGCTTCTTTATTGATTGAACCCATTTATATTATTGCTTCCCTTGTTGTTTTAGCTGGTTTTTTTTTATTGCTTGTTAGAAGAACCAAACAACTAATTTTAATTACTATTGGTGTTATAGTTTTGGCATCTGCGGTGGTAAGCAGCATAGACTATGTATTTAATAATATTATGCAGCCACACCAGCGTACTCGTATAAATGTATTACTTGGCAAAGAAGTAGATTTAAAAGGAGCCGGCTACAATGTGCATCAAAGTAAAATTGCCATTGGCAGTGGTGGCTTATTGGGTAAAGGATTTTTACAAGGTACCCAAAATAAATTTAGGTTTGTACCCGAACAAAGCACCGATTTTATTTTTTGCACCATTGGCGAAGAATATGGATTTGCAGGTTCGGCATTATTTATTGTGTTATACATGCTAATGCTTTGGCGCTTATTATTTATGGCCGAAAGACAACGCAATAAATTTAACCGCATTTATGGCTATAATGTTGCTGTAATTTTATTCTTTCATTTTTTTGTAAATGTAGGTATGACATTAGGCTTAATGCCGGTAATTGGCATTCCACTCCCATTTTTTAGTTATGGTGGGTCAGCACTACTTAGTTTTACTGTTTTACTCTTTATATTTATTCGTTTAGATGCTAACCGCATTAACGAATTAAGGGGTGGCGAATAGCATTTTTTAAACCTAACCAATTTTAACGCATCATTTAAATTATTTACCGGCAAGCCACACAATTTGTTAACACAAACATAAAGTGTAGTTTGCAAGTCGAAATTATCTTTCCATAAGGCTAAAAATTCATCTACTAACTTCGCCGATATAGCAGCATTTGGTTAAGCCACAAACAAATCGAGTTTTTTTATGCCATTACTTAGGGCTTGCTGATTAACGCTCAAATCATTTATTTTATGGCACTTAAGTATTTAAAAACTAAACTCTTCTGCAAGGTGAAAAAACAATTCTATTGGGCTTAAGTTGTTATTGCTTTGCAGAAGTTTTTAGTTTTCGCTAATTCAGCTCTACATCATCTTCTTCGTCAAAGCCTGCACGGCTGTACTATAGTACTATCCGGCAGACTTTTCCTCGAATCTAATGCAGATCTGAATTTAACAGCAAGCCCTACTTAAATCTACATCCGGACGCTCTTCCTTATCTACCTTAATGCAAACAAAGTGTTTATTCATCATTTTGGCAGTATCTTCTTTTCAAAACTTTCGTGCTCCATTACATGACACCAATGGCAGGCACTGTAACCAATACTAACAACAATTAACTTATTTTCTTTACGTGCTGTTGCAAATGCATCATCTGTCCATTCTACACATTTTACCGGTTTATATGCATGTTGCAATAAATACCGACTTTGAGCATGTATTAAGGCATTGGGTTGTTTTGTATCTTTGCTCGTCTTAAACATCAAAATTACGGCTAAAACTATAATCTATATAAACATTGAACCAACCATTTAAATTTAAGCAATTCAGCATTTTTCAAGACCAATGTGCCATGAAAGTAGGTACAGACAGTGTTTTATTGGGCGTTTATGCCAAACACCAAAACCCAAAACACATATTAGATATTGGTACCGGAACAGGCTTATTAGCGCTAATGATGGCTCAAAAATACCCACAAGCACAAATTACAGGTGTAGAAATAGATGAACTTGCTGCACAACAAGCCAAACACAATTGCAGTATCAGCAAGTTTAATACACAAATAAAAATATGCCATCAAAATATTTTATTTTTTGAACCAACAAATGCTTTTGATATAATTATTAGCAATCCGCCTTACTTTATAAACAAAAGCAATATGAGCATTGCAGACGAACAACGCAGCAAAGCAAGACACGATAAAGAATTACCTTTTGAAAGTTTAATTAACTTTACCTTTAAAAATCTGGCCGCAGATGGTTTGTTTTGGCTTATTTTACCGGCAAATGAAAGCCAGGTGTTTTTAAAACTAGCCCAAGAAAAGCTGTTTTTACAATACCAAATAAATGTATTTCCAAAGGCTGTAAAAGCAGCCAATCGCATCATTATGGCATTTGGAAAAACTCCCACAGAAGTGGTTAAAGAAGATTTTATTATTTACCAAAACAGCAATCATCCAACACAGGCATATATAGATATTACGCAAGCCTTTTACTTATGGCGCAATATCGATAACGATGATCGATTAAAATGGTAATATTGAAATGTTACAATATTTGAAGGCGGAGTATGAGCAACGCTGGTCAGCTACAATAAATAGTTGTTCCTTAAAAAGCTATTTTAACATACAGCAGCAAAGGATCTTTAATTATTTTGATGAATTTAAATTGCAAGAAAGCCAGAAGTTACTTACAAAATCTTGCAAATTCATTCAAGTAAATTATTTTCATAACTACGATTGATTAACATCTATTAGTGTTGTTTGAAAAGTGTATTCTTCGAAACATTGAGCTTGCTTTTTATAATGAAATTTTATTCCAAAATGCTACATCCCACGATTTTCTTTCCACTTTTTACTGCAAAAAGTGGAGCAAAAAACTTCGATGAGCAAGGCGCTTTGCCAACGCGCAAACCAGCCACGCAAAATTTTCCCTTGCCGCTGCTTTCTTTCCCCTCTCACGCGCTGCGCTCATCAGGGCATCCTAGAAAAAGGGATGTTTTTTGGCATTGTATTTATCTTGTTAATTCCATTTGAAGAGAGAATTCGAATTCAACTCAAATCTACCTGGCGAATACGCGGTGTGCGGTGGGGGTCAAGCA
>VFQQ010004159.1_pt1 | contig 13063 bp, 17 predicted proteins | sample 3512341 | NCBI WGS metagenome assembly VFQQ01 (sample SAMN10412373, study PRJNA504923) | tailings metagenome | isolation source: Relicate 2 Philex TSF1 revegetated site | place: Philippines: Tuba, Benguet | collected 2017-08-29 | reverse complement strand
TCGAGAAATCCGACGCCTTTGTGGCGCTGCCGGGCGGCATCGGCACGGTGGAGGAGATCATCGAGATCATGACCTGGGCGCAGCTCGGCCACCATCGCAAGCCGATCGTGTTCGGCAATATCGAGGGTTTCTGGAACCCGATGCTGGCGCTGATCGACCACATGAAGGCCGAGGGTTTCGTCCACACCACGCATCTGGTCAATCCGCTGGTCGTGGACCGGGTCGAGGCGATCGTCGCCGCCATTCTCGCGGAGGGCGCGGTGGTGGATGCGCCGACGACCGGCCTGCAATCGGTCATCGACAAGCTCTGACCCGCAAGAAAACCCATGGCGGATCGCGCGCAATCGTCCGAAACCGCCAAGACGCCGGAGCTTGACGACGAAGGTCTCGTGCTTGCCTTCGATTTCTCCGCCAACGGCTACCAGACGGACGATGCCGCCGCTGCAAACTGGAACTGGAAGAACTATTCGCTGACCGATGCGCGCGGGCGGCGCAAGATCGAAGCGCTGGAGAACCTGCCGGCAATCGTGCGAGCCACGCTGCTGGCCGGCGACGACACGCTGCACATGGACTATGACGAAGGCTGGCTGCACGGCGCGATCACCGACACGCGCCATAAGCACTACACCGACGCCCGCGAAATCGGCCAGTTGCGCTTCGCCTTCAACGACAATGTGCTGGTGAGCGCCCGACGGCACCCGTTGCAATCGGTCGACGACGTGCGCCGCGTGGTCGAACAGCGCAGAAAACCTTTCCGCTCGCCGAGCGAGCTTATGGAAGCGATCATCGTCAATAGCGTGAACCGGCTTTCGGGCGAGTTGATCAAGATTGGCGACGAGCTGGACTCGATCGAGGACAGCATCGTCGGCGATGCCTGGCATGGCGAGCGCGAGCGCCTGACGGCAGTGCGCCGGCAGCTCGTTTTCATCCATCGCCATGTCGCGACTGTCTCGGGGCTGCTCAGGCATGTCGAGCACATGCATGACGACGAACTGCCGCCGGCGCTGTCCAACACCGTCTCGCGGCTTGCGCAGCGCTCCATCGCGCTTCTGCACGACAGCGAGCAGGTGCAGTCCCGCGCACGTCTGCTGCAGGACGAACTGATCGCCAAGCTCGGCGCGGAATCGAACCGGCTTCTCTATGTGCTTTCGGTGATGACGGCGGTGCTTTTGCCAATGACGATTATTTCCGGCCTGTTCGGCATGAATGTCGGCGGCTTGCCCTTCATGGAAAATCCCGAAGGTTTTTGGCTGGTGGCGATCGGGTCAGGCCTGATCGCGGCGGTCGTCTATTTCGCGGTCAGGCGGATCGGCGGCAGAAACTAAACCGGCTCGACCGAAGGTTCGGCGCGCCGGAAGAACATCGACCAGGTGTAGATCGCCAGTGCTGCCCAGATGAGCAGGAAGGCAACGACGCGCACGCCGCTGAACGGCTCCCGGAAGATAAAGACGGCAATCAGGAAGACTATGGTCGGCGAGATGTATTGCATGAGCCCGATGGTGGAGAGCCTGAGCAGTTTCGCGCCGAACGCGTAGAGCAGCAGCGGTATCGAGGTGACGGGGCCGCACAGCAGAAGCAGGCCGATGTCGCCGGGCGATGACGGCAGGAAATGCCCCTCGCCGCGCATCTGCAGCCAGATTATGTAGCCGAGAGCCGGCAGGCACAGGATCAGCACTTCGAGGAAAAAGCCCTGGCTCGGGCCGATGGCCAGCGTCTTGCGAAGATAACCATAGGCGGCGAACGACAAAGCGAGCGAAAGCGAAACCCAGGGCAGCCCGCCGGCATCGACCGTCAGCACGACAACGGCGAGCGTAGCGAGCCCGACGGCGACCATCTGCGGCGGATTGAGCTTTTCGCCGAGCAGGACCGCGGCCAGAACGATGCTGACCAGCGGATTGATGTAGTAGCCGAGCGCCGTTTCCACCGCCCGGTCGACGGCAATCGCCCAGACATAGATTCCCCAGTTGAAGGTGATGAGCGCAGCAGTGATGGAAGCCATCAGCAAGGTACGCGGGGAGCGCAGCGCCGCCTTGAGATCGGCGGTGCGGCCAAGCAGGAGCAGGACCACGCCGGCAATCGGCACCGACCAGACGATACGGTGCGCAACCACCTCGGCCGCCGGGATATGGGCGACCAGCTTCATGAAAATCGGCTGCACACCCCAGAAGGTGTATGCGCCGAGCGCGAAAAGGAAGCCGCGCGCTGCGTTGTTCTGCGAATCCGGTGTCTCGGTTGTCATGCGGCCTCTATGCGCCCCGCAAGCGCCCGGCACCATCGTAAACTTATGATGATGGCTTCAGTTTCGCTTATGCCAGATGGCAGCTACTCCGCTGCCACCAGCCCGGCCATGTCGCGGTTCTTCATCAGCTTGTAGACGATGGAATCCATCAGCGCCTGGAACGAGGCGTCTATGACGTTGTCGGAAACGCCGACCGTCCACCAGCGCGCGCCGGTGGCGTCGTGCGATTCAATCAGCACGCGGGTGATGGCTTCGGTGCCGCCATTGAGGATACGCACCTTGAAATCGGCAAGTTCGAGATCGCCTATCTCGTGCTGGAATTTGCCGAGATCCTTGCGCAGTGCGATGTCGAGCGCATTGACCGGGCCGTGACCTTCGGCCACCGACATCTTCTCCTCGCCGTCGACCAGAACCTTCACGATCGCCTCGGAAACGGTCTTCAACTGGCCGTTGGCGTCGAAGCGGCGCTCGATCATGCAGCGGAACGAGGTGACCTTGAAGAATTCCGGCAGCCCGTGCAGCATCTGCCGCGCCAGAAGCTCGAAGCTGGCATCGGCGCCCTCATAGGCATAGCCCTCCGCCTCGCGCTCCTTGACCACGGAGATCAGCGCGTCGAGGCGATTGTCGTCCCTCGGCACATCGATGCCGCGCCGCTTCAACTCGGCGATGAAATTGGCCTTGCCGCCCTGATCCGAGACCATGACCTTGCGCCGGTTGCCGATGGCCTCCGGTAGCACATGTTCGTAGGTGGCCGGGTCTTTTGCCAGCGCCGACGCATGGATACCGGCCTTGGTGGCGAAGGCCGACGCGCCGACATAAGGCGCCTGCGCCTCGGGTGCGCGGTTCAGCAACTCGTCGAAATTGCGCGACAGGCGGGAGATGCCGGTCAGCGCTTCCGCCGAGATGCCGGTCTCGAAGCGGTCGGCGAAGGCCGGCTTCAGCATCAGCGTCGGGATCAGTGTTATCAGATTGGCATTGCCGCAGCGCTCGCCGATGCCGTTCAGTGTGCCCTGGATCTGGCGAACGCCGGCGTCGACCGCGGCGAGCGAATTGGCAACCGCCTGCCCGGTATCGTCATGAGCATGGATGCCGAGATTGGCGCCCGGAATTCCCGAAGCGATGACTTTTTCGACAATGGCGCGCACTTCCGACGGCTGCGTGCCGCCATTGGTGTCGCACAGCACCACCCAGCGCGCACCGGCTTCGAATGCCGTCTTCGCGCAGGCCAGTGCATAATCGGGATTGGCTTTGAAACCGTCAAAGAAATGCTCGCAATCGACCAACGCCTCCTTGCCGGCAGCGCGCGCCGCCTCGACGGAGGCGGCGATCGCCGCAAGGTTTTCTTCATTGGTGCAGCCAAGTGCGACGCGGACATGATAGTCCCAGCTCTTGGCAACGAAGCAGACCGCATCCGACTTCGACTGCACCAAAGCGGCGAGCCCCGGATCGTTGGAAGCCGAAACGCCGACGCGCTTGGTCATGCCGAAGGCGACGAATTTGGCGCGCTGCGTGCGCTTCTGGCTGAAAAACGCCGTGTCGGTGGGGTTGGCGCCGGGATAGCCGCCCTCGACATAGTCGAGACCGAATTCGTCCAGCATCTTGGCGATCGCAATCTTGTCCTCGACCGAGAAGTCGATGCCCGGCGTCTGCTGGCCGTCGCGCAGGGTCGTGTCGAAGAGATGGATGCGTTGTTTGGTCATGAGCGTCGTGCCGAAGCACCCCCCTCTGGCCTGCCGGCCATCTCCCCCTCAAGGGGGGAGATCAGCCGCTGTGGGTTCAATGCCTTCATTGCAACGCCGGCGATTGGTGAAAGCCTGTAGGTCAGGTGATCTCCCCCCTTGAGGGGGAGATGGGCGGCAGCCCAGAGGGGGGTCGCTTCCATCACGACCGCTTCCCCGCAAACCCATCAGTCGCCCGGATCAACCGGTCGAGAATGCCCGGTTCGGAAAAGGCGTGCCCTGCCCCCTCGACCAGATGAAATTCGGATTGCGGCCAGGCTTTGTGCAGTTCCCAGGCGGTTGCCGGCGGGCAGGCCATGTCGTAGCGGCCCTGAACGATGACGCCGGGAATATCCTTCAGCTTGCCGGCGTCGCGGATGAGCTGTCCGTCCTCGACCCAGCCGCCATGGACGAAATAGTGGTTCTCGATGCGCGCAAAGGCCAATGCGTAGGCGTCGCCTGCATGCTGGCCGCTGACCGACGTGTCGGGCATGAGCGTGATCGTCTGGCCTTCCCAGATGCTCCATGCCTTGGCCGCCTCGATCTTGGCGGCATAGTCGTCACCGGTCAGGCGCTTGCGATATGCGGCCATCATGTCGCCGCGCTCGGCCTCGGGGATCGGCGCCAGAAGACGCTCCCACTTGTCCGGGAAGAACTGCGAGGCGCCATGCTGGTAGTACCATTCAAGCTCGGCGCGGCGCAGCGTGAAGATGCCGCGCAGCACCATTTCGCTGACACGCCCGGGATGCGTCTCGGCATAGGCCAGCGCCAGCGTCGAGCCCCATGACCCGCCGAAGACCAGCCATTTGTCGAAGCCGGCCATCTCCCGCAGGCGCTCGATATCGGCCACCAGATCCCAGGTGGTGTTGTTGTCAAGGCTGGCGTGCGGGGTCGATTTTCCGCAACCGCGCTGGTCGAACAGGATGACATCGTACAGCTTCGGGTCGAACAGCCGGCGATGCTTTGACGAGATCGTGCCGCCCGGCCCGCCATGCAGGAACACGGCCGGCTTCGCCCCGCGCGTGCCGGAGCGCTCCCAATAGATGCTATGGCCATCGCCGACATCGAGCATGCCGTGGTCGAAAGGCTCGATCTCGGGATAGAGCGTGCGCAGTTCATGCATCATAGTTTCAAGCCCTGTTCCGGCCATGCCGGCGTTTCGTGGTCGGGGTGCTGGAAGGAAATGATGTTTTCCTGATGCATGGCGTCGTCGGTGTCGGTGCGCTTCGGCTGATCGAAGATCGTCTCGACCCAAGGCAGGCGCGAAGCGAAATTAACCTGGATTTTCGGGTCGAGGTCGGAGCGGTCGTCGAAAGCGCCGATGGCGATCTCGAGCCCGTCGGGATGGCGGTAGGTCAGCGGCGTTCCGCAGCGGGCGCAGAAGCCGCGGTCGATATTGACCGAGGACTGGAAATAGCTCGGCTCCTCGCGGGTCCATTCGACGCCGTCCTTCGGCGCGCCGACCAGCGGCCCGAAAAACCCGCCGAACGCCTTCTGGCACATGCGGCAATGGCAGATGGACGCGCGCCCGAGCGCGCCGTGAATGCGAAAACGCACCGCGCCGCACTGGCAGCCGCCGGTTCGAACTGTTTCGGTCATGACTGCTTCTCCGGCGGCCAGGTTTCGGTGTCGTGATCGGGATGCTGATAGGAAACGAGATCGGCAAGGAAGGGCGCCGACTCGATGTCCGCCATCGTGTCTTCGCCAGGCAATTGCGGAATGGCGTCGACATAAGGCAATTTCGCCTCGGTGCCCCACTGGATGACCGGCGCGATGACCGAGGGATCGTCGAAGGCAGCAATCGCCAGAGCGACGCCGTCGGGCGCTTCATAGGTCAGCGGTGTGCCGCAATCGCCGCAAAAGCCGCGATGGGCGAAGTTCGACGACTTGAACCGTTTCGGCTCGCCGCGCGTCCAGGTGAGCTTTGCCTGACGCACCGAGACCAGCGGCAGATAAAAATTGCCGCCCGCCTTCTGGCACATGCGGCAGTGGCAGATCGAGGCATCGCCGAGCGCGCCTTCGACATGAAACCGCACCGCGCCGCACTGGCAGCCGCCGCTATAGACCGGCCTGTTGTCGAGGCTCATCATGGCTTTTCTCCAGCACTACTCGGGCGCGTGACAGACGGCCTCGACATTGTTGCCGTCGGGGTCGAAGACGAATGCGCCGTAATAGTCCGCATGGTAATGCGGGCGCAGGCCCGGCGCGCCATTGTCCTTGCCGCCGGCGGCAAGGGCCGCCTTGTGAAAGGCATCGACCTCGGCGCGCGACCGCGCGGTAAAGGCATAGTGCCGGCCGGGACCGGTGATTGAGGCCTCATGCAGCCAGAACACGGGGCGCTCGCGGCCATAACCGCCAACCTTGACGCCGCCGGTGTACTCGGGCGGCACCATGTAGAGCAGCGACGCGCCCAGCGGCGCCATCGCCTGATCGAAGAAGGTTTTCGAGGCGTCGAAATTGCTGACGCTTATGCCAAGATGATCGATCATCGCCTTACCTCCAAGGTTGTGATGCGCTCGCCGGCGGCGGGCCGGTTCAGCCCGGCCGAGATTATGATGTGCTGGCAGACATTGTCGATGTCGCGCAGGATGTCGTCGTTCCAGAAGCGGAGGATGATCCAGCCGAGCGCTTCGAGTTTCTGCGTTCGCACTAAATCAGCCTCGGCAGTATCCGCATTCCCGTGCTGAAAGCCATCTACTTCGACAATCAGCTTTTTAGCAGGGCAAGCAAAATCAACGATGTAGCCGCCAATCGGCATTTGTCGTCTGAAAGAGAGTTCCATCAACCGGTGAGCTCGAATCTCGTTCCAGAGCTTCAATTCGGCGTCGGTCATCTGCTTGCGCATCTTGCGCGCATTTTGGCGACTCCCGTCGGGAACGGCATAGTGGGTCACGATCGAGCACCCCCCTCTGCCCTGCCGGGCATCTCCCCCTCAAGGGGGGAGATTAGCAGTGGAGCCGCTGCCTCACTTCCGCAAATGTCGGAGATTGGCGAAACCAACGAAACAGCCCAATCTCCCCCCTTGAGGGGGAGATGCCCGGTAGGGCAGAGGGGGGTGTTTCGCGCAACCCTCACCGCTTCACCTCCCACGTCGTCACGCGCTCACCGGTGGCGGGATCCTTGCCGTCCTTTAGCTGGATGCCTTGCGCCAGGAGTTCGTCGCGGATGCGGTCGGCTTCTGCCCAGTTTTTTGCTGCAATCAGCGCCAGCCGATTTGCGATCACTTCGGCGACAGCGCTTTCATCGACCTCGGCTACATCCAGGTCAAATCCAAGGAAAGGCAGAGCTGCTCGAAGCAAAGCGGCCGCTTCGCCGTTGCCGGATGCTTCAGACGCCAGTTGCGAGAGGACTTGAAACGCTGCGGGCGTGGACAAATCGTCAGCCAGAGCCTCGACGAGCGCAGTCGGTATCACCACCGCACCGTCTGGTGCGAGGTCCGCGGCGCGCTTCCATTTGCGCAGCGTATTCTCCGCCTCCTCCAGCTTGCGCACGCTAAAATCGATCGGCTCGCGGTAATGCGTCATCAGCATGGCCAGACGCAGCACTTCGCCCGGCCATTTGCGCCCGCCGAACTTCTCCGTCTCCAGCAGTTCGTTGATGGTGACGAAATTGCCCTCGCTTTTCGACATCTTGCGGCCCTCGACCTGCAGGAAGCCGTTGTGCATCCAGTAGTTGGCCATGACGTCGGTGCCGTGGGCGCAACGCGATTGTGCGATCTCGTTCTCGTGGTGTGGGAAGATCAGGTCGAGGCCGCCGCCGTGGATGTCGAAGACCTCGCCGAGATAGGCGGCTGACATGGCCGAGCACTCGATATGCCAACCCGGACGGCCCCTGCCCCATGGGCTCTCCCAGCCCGGTTCGTTGTGGGAAGACAGCTTCCACAGCACGAAGTCGCCGGGGCTCTTCTTATGGGCATCGACGGCCACGCGCGCGCCGGCCTGCTGTTCGTCCAGCGGGCGCTTCGACAGTTGGCCGTAATCGGGCATCGAAGCCGTGTCGAACAGGACTTCGCCTTGCGCTTCATAGGCATGGCCGCGTTCGATCAGGCGTTGAATCAACGTCACCATGTCGGCCTTGCCGTCGACGCGCGGTTCGACGAACTCGGTAGCGCGCGGCTCGAAGGTTGGCGGCAGGCAGCCCAGCGTCGCGACGTCGGCATGAAACTGGTCGGCGGTTTTCTTCGTCACCTTGCCGATCGCCTCGTTGAGCGGAAGGTTCGGGAAGTCGCGAAGCGCACGCGCGTTGATCTTGTCGTCCACGTCGGTGATGTTGCGCGCGTAAGTGACGTGGTCGGCGCCGTAGAGATGGCGCAGCAGCCGGTAGAGCACGTCGAAGACGATGACGGGCCGCGCATTGCCGATATGGGCGAAGTCATAGACCGTCGGGCCGCAGACATACATGCGCACATTGTTCGCATCGATCGGCACGAAGTCTTCCTTCGTGCGCGTCAGCGTGTTGTAGATTCGCAGGCCCTTAAATCCGTCCGACATTCGAAATCCCAGTCCGTGAAGAAAATCGCCGCAAGGCGAAAAAAGACTCCAGCCTGCTGGCCGGGGCGTTTGTCCTGTCTGGGGAGAAAAGGCGAAAACGTCCTGACCAGCGCGTGCGCTAGCCGATAATGCAAATGCCACAAATGGCGTAAGGCGTTTTCATGGAAGGCTTTATCGCGCCCGATAGTGTTGCCGTCAAGTTGCATCTTCGCGGGAAACGCGTCGTCTTTTCGATGCCGGGGCGCATCGTAAGTTTTTATTAAACATGTCTATACATGAAATTGGTTAGCTGGCTCGAAATCACGACTGCCGTCACGATTTCGTCCCATTGCACCATCATTGCAGTGCCTTGACGGGACATAACCTTGGGGAAGAGACAATGTCAGCCACCACGAAGAGCGAAGCCGAGCGTATCCGCGCTCAATATGCCACGCTCACCAGCCACTATCGCGCCATAGGTCCGGCGGCGATCCTGGCAGCGGTTCTTGCAGTCAAGAAGCGCAAGCCGGCCAAGTCAGCCGTAGGCAAGGCGGCCTAACAGGCTCAAGCCGATGCCGGCCATGACGAGGCCGATCAGTACGTCGAGTACACGCCATGCAGCCGGGCGCGCAAATACCGGCTCAAGCAGGCGGGCGCCGTAGCCCAGCCCGAAAAACCAGACGAAGGACGCGACAACCGCACCTGCGCCGTAGGCGGCGCGGGCCGAACCTTCGTATCTGGCAGAAAGCGATCCCAGAAGCACCACCGTGTCGAGATAGACATGCGGGTTGAGGAAGGTGAAGGCCAGGCAGGTCGCGATCGCCGCCTTCAGGCTGCCTTCGCCCTTTTTCGCCGCATGCATCGCCTCCGGCTTCATCGCACGGCGAAAGGCGATGATGGCATAGGAAAACAGGAAGATCGCGCCGCCGATCGTCACGGCATTGATCAGCATCGGCGAGGTCGCGATGAGCGTGCCGAGGCCGGCGACGCCCGCCGCGATCAGCAAGGCGTCCGACGATGCGCAGATCAGGGAGAGCACGAAGACGTGCTGGCGCAGCAGGCCCTGCCGCAGGATGAAAGCGTTCTGCGCGCCGATCGCCATGATGAGCGAGGCGCCGAGAAGAAAACCCGACAGCGCGGCCGGCCAGAGAGCTGAAGACATTGGGAAATCCGTCTAGAAAAGTGACATCTGGTCGTCGGAAGGCGGCTTTTTCTTCGGCTCGGGTCTTGGCGGCTCCTGCACCAGCGCCGGGTCGATGCGTTCCTGGATTTCGGGGCCGGTGTTGGCGACCTTGTTGACGAGATCCGAAACAGGAATCGCTTCGAAGAACCCCTGCTCGGCTGGGCGCATCAGGTCGGCGACATCGCGCGGCTCCTGAAAGCGGCAGTCGAGCCAGCGCGAAAAATCCTGCGCGTGGATCACGATCGGCATGCGCTCGTGGATATGAGCGATATCGCTATTGGCATGCGTGGTCAGGATTGCGCCGGTGTCCATTTCCGAGCCGCCGGGTTCGGCATAAGTCTCCATCAGGCCGGCGAAGGCGATGAGGCCGCCATCCCGCGGCCGCACCCAATAGGGCTGGCCCTTTTTCTTGCCGTCCTGCCGCCATTCATAAAAACCCGAAGCGGGGATCAGCGCACGACGATGGCGCATGGCGTTGCGGAACGAGGCCTTTTCGGCAGCGCTTTCCGAGCGTGCGTTGAACAGCAGCGGAAAATTCCGCGTATCCTTGACCCAGGTCGGAATCAGGCCCCAGCGCACCAGCAGCGAGGTCCGGTCCGGCAGGTTCGAGCCCGGTTCACGCGGTTCGCCGGCCATCACCATCAGGATCGGCTGCGTCGGCGCGATGTTGTAGCGCGGCGGAAAAGCCTCGACCTCCGGCAGCGAGAAAGTCTCGTCAACCTCTTTCGGAGTGGAAGTGAGCGCGAAACGTCCGCACATTCTTGGCTTGATACCGTTGATCTTCTGAAACCACTGTGGCGGTGGAAATCGGTCGCCGCAACCTGTATCGATTGGGCCATCCGGCCGATCCCCAGGCAAATCGCGACCATTGAAAGGCAGCAAATATGCCAGAAAGGCTGACCATAGCGGCGGTTTCGGTCGCGCTCCTGCGCGGCGACCGGGTGTTGCTGGTGAAACGGGGGCAAGCGCCCTCGCTCGGCCTTTATGCCTTTCCAGGCGGACGTGTTGAGGCCGACGAGATCGAAGCGGAAGCTGCCGCCCGCGAGCTTTTCGAGGAAACCGGCTTGCGGGCGCACAATCTTCAGCCGCTGGAAGTCTTCATGATCGATGCCGAGCGCGACGGCAAAGCCATCACCTATCGGCTCCAGGTCTTCACCGGCGAGGATGCAGGCGGCGAACCGCATCCCGACAGCGACGCGGCGGAGGCCGGCTTCTTCACGCTTGCGCAGATGGAGGCCATGCCGGTGACCGATTCGGTCATGGAGGTTTCCCGCGCACTGCTTGCCGACGTTGCAATAAGCGGGGAATAGAGCGGCAAGCCGCCTTGCAGCCGTCAAATTGTTTCGCCACAAGGGCTTATGAGCCGCGCCACGCTGTTTTTCACCGCATTTCTCATTGTCGCCTCCTCGGCTGCGACGGTGCCGGCGCGCGCGGTCGAGGCGCCGTTCGAGGGCAGCCTGATGCGGCTGTCCGAAGTGCTCGGCTCGCTGCACTTCCTGCGCAACCTGTGCGGCGAGGAAGGAACCCAGTGGCGCGACCAGATGGAGAAGCTTCTGGAAGCCGAAAAACCCGACCCGACGCGGCGCGCGAAATTCATCGCCAGCTTCAACCGCGGCTATCGTTCGTTCCAGGGCAGCTATTCGAGTTGCACGCCGTCGGCGACGGAAGCCATCGCCCGCTACATGAAGGAAGGCGAGACGCTGACGCGCGACGTCGCCGCCCGTTATGGGAACTAACCGACATTCGGCCCAAGTGACTTATGCCGTTCTAATCCTTTGGTTGGTGGCAGGTTGAATCGTGGCGGATTCGCCACACTTCTAAATCAAAGTTTAACCGCCATTTTGTGGGTTAACTTAAGTTTTAGTTATTCCTGTCGGCACCGTGACGTTTGCGTTACGGTAGCCGTCAAATGACTCGGGGTTTTTGATCTATCGGCCATTTGCGAGGCGCAGACAGTAGAAACATCACATTTGCAGTGGTCAATTTTGTCCCTGTGTATCGGGACTTCGCAAGGGACAGCTCAAGGTGGTCCGGCCTACAGGGACCATGACTTGAAAGGGTGGAAGATGAGTATGGAGCACACGATCAGCGATATCGACGCGCTGGTCAGGGAAGAAAAGCGCCTGACAGCGGTGGAGTGTCACAACGAAGCCTGGGCAGAAGGTCTGTCCGCCGGCATCGAGGCCGACATCATCGCGGAAGCTGCCCTTTCCACAGCGTTTGTCGAGATTTTGCGCACCAACGGCGAAGCCGCAGCCTTGGCTCTGCTGGATGAGATGCGCGAAAAAGTTATCGCCGGCGAGTTCGAGCCTGTTCGCCTGCGACATTGACACGTCCCCAAACCCTCTTTTTCAGTGTAAGAAACTGACGGGCATCGAATCTGTTGCGATGTCTATGGAGAGGATGGGACATGCAGGTATCGACGCAGGCGAAATCGCAAAGCCGCGGAAGTGCGCATATGGCGGCTTTGGTGTGGCTTGCGGCAGTCGGCGTAGCCCTGCCCACCACAGTGCTTTTCGGAACTTTCCCCGCCTCGGCCCTAAGCGAAATAAAGCGCGACGAAACGCCGGCCACTCCGTCACAGGACGAGGCCGCGCCGGAAAATACCGTCCCCTCGCCTGATCCCATACAGAAAACGCCGCTGCCGGACGTGCAGGATGACCAGGCCGAGCCCGACGAAGGCCCAGCAGCGCCAAACGGCGCCACGCATACGAGCGAAGACCCCAACGCGCCGCTGCCGGAAATTCTTTACGATCTGCAGTCGCTGCCCGAACCCGTGAAGCGCATGCGCCAGCTGCTGCTCGACGTGGCAATGAGCGGCGATATCGAGAAACTGCGCCCGCTGATCGGCACCGGCGATGACGCGACGCAATTGTCGCTCAGCGACCTGGAAGACGATCCGATCACCTATCTGAAGGATCTTTCGGGCGACAAGAACGGCGAGGAACTCCTGGCCATCATGGAAAACATCCTTAATGGCGGCTATGTTCATGTCGATGTGGGCAAGCCCGAGGAACTCTACGCCTGGCCCTATTTCTTCGCCATGCCGCTCGAAAAGCTAACCGCGCGCCAGCGCGTCGAACTCTTCAAAATCGTCACTGCGGGTGACTATGAAGACATGAAGAGCTACGGCGTCTACAATTTCTATCGCCTCGGCATCACGCCGGAAGGCAAGTGGGCTTTCTTCGTCGCGGGCGAATGACGGGCCGATAGGTACGGTTCATATCGAGCTGAATCAAAAACACCCGCCAAGCATCTGCTTTGGCGGGTGTTTTTGTTTTCGGACGATTCCGGTCTGGATCAGGCCGGCAGTGCCTCGGAGAAGGCGACGGCCTGCCCCTGCCCTGGCGTGACGATCTCGCCTTCCCACATCACACGGTTGCCGCGGATGATTGTGCCAACCGGCCAGCCCGTCACTTCTTTTCCGTCATAAGGCGTCCAGCCGGCCTTGGAG
>VFQQ010004156.1_pt1 | contig 13077 bp, 14 predicted proteins | sample 3512341 | NCBI WGS metagenome assembly VFQQ01 (sample SAMN10412373, study PRJNA504923) | tailings metagenome | isolation source: Relicate 2 Philex TSF1 revegetated site | place: Philippines: Tuba, Benguet | collected 2017-08-29 | reverse complement strand
CTGCTGGCCCTGAACGCCGGGGTCGAGGCGGCCCGGGCCGGCGACGCCGGCAAGGGCTTCGCCGTGGTGGCTTCCGAAGTGCGGGCTCTGGCCCAGCGTTCCGCCGAGGCCGCCAAGGAGATCAAGGGCCTGATCTCGACCTCCAGCGAGCAGGTGAAGCAGGGCGTCGATCTGGTCGGCCAGACCGGCGACGCGCTGCAGCAGATCGTCAAGCAGGTCGCCGACATCGACCGTCTGGTCAGCGAGATCGCGGCCTCGGCCAAGGAACAGGCCACCGGTCTGCACGAGGTCAACGCCGCCGTGAACCAGATGGACCAGATGACCCAGCAGAACGCCGCCATGGTCGAGGAATCGACCGCCGCGACCCAGTCGCTGCGCGGCGAGGCGGGAGAGCTGGCCGGTCTGGTCGGTCAGTTCCGCGTCGGCGAGGGCGACATCGACTCCAACCCGGTCCACGCGGCGCAGGCGCGCTTGAACCAGGCGATGCGAGCCGCCTAGGCCGCCGAGCTCAGGCGGCTCGCGGCAGAGGACCGAACGCCGCTTCGAAGGCGGTCAGACCGGCGGGGGTGAAGGCGACGATCCTGGAGCCTTCGACCCGCCGGGCCCAGCCCAGGGCGTAGATCCGCTGCAGCAGGGCCGCGCCGAGCGATCCGGCCAGGTGGCTGCGCCGCACGCTCCAGTCCAGACAGCGTTTGCAGACCGGCCGCCTCGCCTTGCGCAGGGCGGCCGTGTCGATTCCGAGATCGGCCATCCGAATCTCGCCCGCGGGGGTGAGCGTCAGGGTCTCGTCGTCGAGCAGCACGCCCGATGCGACCAGACCGTCCAGCAGGGCCACGCCCAGGTCCCCGGCCAGGTGGTCGTAGCAGACTCGCGCGCGACGCAGAGCGGGCTCCTTCGGGCCGGGGCGGGCGCGCGAATGTCCCGTGCGGGCGGCCAGGCCGGTCAGAGCCTCGAGCACTTCGGCCACGTCGTGACCCGACAGGGCGAAGTAGGCGTGCCGACCCTGCCTCCGGCCGACGATCAGCCCGCCGGCCTCCAGCCGCGCCAGATGGCCGCTCGCCGTCTGGGCGGTGACGCCGGCTTCCCGCGCCAGCTCGCCCGCCGTCAGGGCCTGGCCGGCCATCAGAGCGGTCAGCATGTTGGCGCGGGCGGGATCGCCGAGCAGCGAGGCGACGAGGGCGATGTCGGGCCCGTCCTTCATCTTGGCTCCTTCATGGTTCGATCCTGGCCGAAACAACGCCGGGCGAACAGGCGCTAATGGTTCGGTCCTCGCCGAACCATGGAGGACCGGCCATGCCCGTCACCTGCTGCATCCGCTACGTCATCGATCCGTTCCAGCGCGACGCCTTCGAGGCCTATGCCCGAAACTGGCTGACCATCATCCCTGCTTGCGGCGGGGATCTGCTGGGCTATTTCCTGCCGCACGAGGGGACGAACAACGTCGCGCTGGCGATGATCGGTTTCGACAGCCTGGCGGCCTACGAGGCCTACCGGGCGCGGTTGAAGGCCGACCCGGCGGGAGCGGCGAACTTCAGGACGGCCCAGGAGAAGCGGTTCATCCTCAGCGAAGAGCGGACCTGGCTGGAGCCGGTTGCGCCGTGAGGTCTTGCGTCCGTCGACACGCGGTCTACGGCCGCTGCTCAGGACGACCAGGGTTGTGCGCCATCCGACCGGGGGCGTCCTGAGCAGCCGCGCAGCGGCGTGTCGAAGGACGCGATGGGGCTCCGCCTCACCCCTCCAGCGTCATCTGGGTCTGGGTGATCAGCGCCACCAGCTTGCCGGTCTCGCCTTCGATCCGGGTCTGCCAGACGCTCGAGCGGCGGCCCACATGAAGCGGCGTGGACACCGCGGTCACCGTGGTCCCGACCTTGGCCGAGCCGATGAAGTTGGTCTTGCTCTCCAGCGTCGTCGTGCGGGCGCCGGGGCTGAGGTTCAGGAAGGCGCCGACCGCGCCGAGGCTGTCGGCGAAGGCCATCATCGCGCCGCCGTGCAGGATGCCGCCCGCCGTGCAGAGATCGTCGCGGACGACCAGCCGGCCCTCGACGCGGTCCTTGTCGGCATGGACGATCTCCACGCCCATCAGCTTGGCGAAGGGCAGGGCGGCGGCGTCGAAGGTCATGGCGGGATCCTCTCTCGGTTCGCCCTAGCATGACTTCCGGCGCCGCCGCATCGACTACCCGCGAGGTAGTCAGCCCTTCTCGCTGTCGAGGTGGGCCATCATCGCCTCGGCGTAGCGCGAGCCGGCGGCGGCGTCCTTCGGGACCGCCGCGTCGAGGGCCGCGATGTCCTGTGGCGTGAGCACGACCTCGAGCGCGCCGAGCGCTTCGGCCAGCCGGTCGCGACGACGGGCGCCGATCAGCGGCACGATGTCCGACCCGCGCGAGACGACCCAGGCGATGGCCAGCTGGGCTGTGGTCACGCCCTTCTCCGCCGCCAGCCGCCCGATCGTCTCGGCGATGGCCAGGTTGTGGTCCAGGTTGCCGCCCTGGAAGCGCGGGCTGCGGCTGCGGAAGTCGTTGCCGGCGTTCGCCTTCTCGCGGCTGTAGTGGCCGCTGATCAGGCCGCGGGACAGTACGCCGTAGGCCGTGACGCCGATGCCCAGCTCGCGGACGGTCGGCAGGATGCGGTCCTCGATCCCCCGCGAGATCAGGGAGTATTCGATCTGAAGGTCGCTGATCGGGTGCACGGTCGCCGCGCGACGGATGGTCTCAGGGCCGACTTCGGACAGGCCGATGTGGCGGACCCAGCCGGCCTGGACCATCTCGGCGATGGCGCCGATGGTGTCCTCGATCGGCACTTCCGGGTCCAGGCGCGAGGGGCGGTAGACGTCGATGTGGTCGACGCCCAGCCGCTTCAGCGAATAGGCCAGGAAGGTCTTCACCGCCGCCGGCCGGCTGTCGTAGCCGAGGAAGGCGCCGGCCGGGTCGCGCAGGGCGCCGGTCTTGACGCTGATCACGAGCCTGTCCCGATCGAGGGTCTTCAGCGCCTCGCCGATCAGCATCTCGTTGTGGCCCATGCCGTAGAAGTCGCCGGTGTCGATCAGGGTGACGCCGGCCTCGACTGCGGCGGCCAGGGTGGCCAGGCTCTCGGCCCGGTCGCTGGGGCCGTACATGTCCGACATGCCCATCGCGCCGAGGCCGAAGGCCGAGACGACAGGACCGGTCGTTCCGAGTTGGGTGGTGTTCATAGGGGGGCTCCGTCTTGGATGACGCCACTATGAGCCCGCGCTGTCTGTGCGATAATCCGCGCTCTTTGATACAGCTTGTGTGAAAAATCGAACAATGGCCGAGCCGGATCTCGCCGACCTGGACGCGTTCGCCGCCGTCGCCCGCCAGCGCAGCTTCCGGGGCGCCGCCGCCCGCCGGGGCGTGTCGCCGTCCAGCCTGAGCCAGGCGGTGCGACGGCTGGAGGACCGGCTGGGCGTGCGCCTGCTCAACCGCACTACCCGGAGCGTGACCCCGACCGAGGCCGGCGAGCGGCTGCTGGCGCGGCTGACGCCGACCCTGGCGGAGCTGGGCCGCGCGCTGGACGAGGTCAACAGCTTCCGCGACAGCCCGACCGGCACGCTGCGCCTCAACATGCCGACGGCGGCGGCCAAGCTGGTGATGCCGCGCTTGATCGGACCCTTCCTGCGCGCCCACCCCGGCGTGACGCTGGAGGTGGTGGCCGAGGACAGCTTCGTCGACGTGCTGGCGGCCGGCTTCGACGCCGGGGTCCGCTACGAGGAGCGGCTGGAGCAGGACATGATCGCCATGCCGATGGGGCCGGATCAGCGCTACGTCCTGGCCGCCTCGCCGGACTATCTGGCCCGCCACGGCGCGCCGATCCATCCACGCCAGGTGCTCGACCACGCCTGTATCCGCCACCGCTTCCTGAGCGGCGTCTCCCTGCCCTGGGAGTTCGAGAAGGACGGCGAGATCATCCGGGTCTCGCCGAGCGGGCCGTTGGTCGGCAACGTGCCGGAACTGGGCATCGAGGCGGCGGTGGAGGGACTGGGTCTGCTGATGACGTTCGACGGCTTCGTGGCCCCCTGTCTCACCGACGGGCGGCTGGTCGAGGTGATGGCCGACTGGTCGACGCCGTTCACCGGTCCGAGGCTCTACTACCCCAGTCGGCGTCAGATGCCGGCCCCGTTGCGGGCCTTCGTCGATTTCCTGCGGGAACAGGCCAAGACCTGGTGACAGCGCCCCGAGCTTTCCTGTCCTTGCAAGGGCCCGGATAGGGGCGTAACGGTCCCGCTCCCCTCAGTGCGCACCAGCAGGAGAGAGTTCGATGGGTTACCGGGTCGCCGTCGTCGGCGCCACGGGCAACGTTGGCCGTGAGCTGTTCAACATCCTCGAGGAAGTGAACTTCCCCGTGGACAAGATCCACGCGATCGCGAGCCGAAAGTCCATCGGCGTCGAGGTGTCCTTCGGCGAGAAGATCCTCAAGTGCGAGGACCTGGAGCAGTTCGACTTCTCGACCGTCGACATCGTGTTGATGAGCGCCGGCGGCTCGGTCTCCAAGGCCTGGGCCGAGAAGATCGGCGCGGCCGGTCCGGTCGTGATCGACAACAGCTCGCAGTGGCGGATGGACCCCGACGTGCCGCTGATCGTGCCGGAAGTGAATCCGGACGCGGTCGAGGGCTTCCGCAAGAAGAACATCATCGCCAACCCGAACTGCACGACCGCGGGTCTCGTCGTGGCGCTGAAGCCGCTGCACGACATCGCCAAGATCAAGCGGATCGTGGTGTCGACCTACCAATCCGTCTCCGGCACCGGCAAGGAAGCCATGGACGAGCTGTGGAACCAGACCAAGGAGGTCTTCGTCCTCGGCGCGTCCGAGCCGAAGAAGTACCCCAAGCAGATCGCCTTCAACGTAATCCCGCAGTGCGACGTCTTCCTGGACGACGGCTCGGGCGACACCAAGGAAGAGCGCAAGATGTCGGACGAGACCCACAAGATCCTCGATCCGAACATCAAGGTGAACTGCACCTCGGTCCGCGTGCCGGTCTTCGTCGGCCACGGCGAGAGCGTGAACATCGAGTTCGAGAGCGCCATCGACGACGACGAGGCCCGCGAGGCCCTGCGCGAAGCCGAGGGCGTGGTGGTGATCGACAAGCGCGAGGACGGCGGCTACGCGACCCCGAAGGACATCCAGGGCGAGTTCCCGGTGTTCGTCTCGCGCATCCGCAAGGACCCGACCGTCGAACACGGGCTGAGCCTGTGGGTGGTGTCGGACAATCTGCGCAAGGGCGCCGCCCTGAACGCCGTGCAGATCGCCCAGCTGCTCCACGAGCGTGGCCTGATCGGCAAGGTCCCGGCCTGACCGTCGAACCCGCAAGAAGCGGGTGGAGACAGGAGGGCCCGGGGCGGAAGCTCCGGGCCCTTTCTTGTTGGCCAGATCTATCTTGCTTGGAGTGAACCTCGATGACGGAGGTGAAGGACGAGAGCCGCGCCGCCGTGCTGGCGGGCGCCGCCTGCTACACCCTCTGGGGCATACTGCCGCTGTGGATGTACGCGCTTAAGCACGCCGGCGTGGAGCCGATGGAGATCACCGCCCAGCGCGCGGTCTGGGCCGTGGTCTGGGCGGCGCTGCTGGTCGTGGTCGCCCGCAAGCTGCCCGAGCTTCGCCAGGTGGTGCGCAACCCCAAGACCATGGGTCTGCTGCTGCTGTCGGCCCTGCTGATCGGGGCCAACTGGCTGATCTATGTGATCGCGGTGAACAGCGGCCGGACGCTGGAGGCCAGTCTCGGCTACTACATCAATCCGCTGATGAACATGGCGGCGGGCGCGCTGTTCTTCCGTGAGCGGATCGACCGCTTCGGCTTCGTCGCCATCGGCCTGGCCGCGGTCGGCGTGGCGGTTCAGACGGTCGCCGTGGGCCATCCGCCGATCCTGTCGATCGGCCTGGCCCTGACCTTCTGCGCCTACGGCCTGATCCGGAAGATGGTCGCGGCCGACGCTCAGACCGGACTGTTCGTCGAGGCGGCGGTGCTGACCCTGCCGGCGCTGGCCTATGTGATCTGGCTGCAGAACCAGGGGATGGGCCATTTCGGCCAGGACGGACCGACCACCCTGCTGCTGCTGGTCGCGGGGCCGCTGACGGTGGCGCCGCTGGCCCTGTTCGCCTGGGCCGCCCGGCGGATGCCGCTGGTCTGGCTGGGCTTCCTGCAGTTCATCGCCCCGACGCTGCAGTTCCTGGTCGGAGTCTGGTCGGGCGAGGCCTTCACGGCGCTGAAGGCCGTGGCCTTCGCCTTCATCTGGATCGGCGCCGGCGTGTTCGCCCTGGGCGCCTGGCGCCGCACGCGGCGGGCGGCCGTCGCGGCCTAGAGGACGCGACGACCCTGGCCGGCTCAGAAGCGTTCGCCGACCATCTCCTCGCTCTTGGCCCACAGCGCCTTGGCGTTGTCCGGATCGAGGGCGTAGGCGCGGACGCCCCGGCGGACGTCCGGGCCGTCGGCGGCCTCGGCGATGTGGCAGTCCTCGCAGTAGAGGCCGCCCACCGCCTCGGCGTCGGCGACGACTCCGGCCCAGACCGAGGTGGCGGCGCCCTGCGGGATGGTCTTCCAGCTGAACGCCGGGGCGTCGGCCGGCTGACCGGCGTTGATCGAGGCGATCAGCCCCTCGAGCACGGCGGGCGACAGGTGCCGGCCGAGCTCGGTCTGGATGCCGCCGGGATGGACGGCCACGGCCCGGACGCCCCGCGCCTTGTGCCGCCGGTCGAACTCGACGGCGAACAGGATGTTGGCGGTCTTGCTGCGGCCGTAGGCGCCGAACTCGGTGTACTCCGTGGTCTCGAAGTTCGGGTCATCCAGGTTCACGTCCGAGAACCGGTGACCGGACGAGGCGAGATTGACCAGCCGGGAGCCGGGGGCCATCAGCGATGCGATCCGGTTCACGAACACGAAGTGGCCCAGGTGGTTGGTGCCGAACTGGGTCTCGAAGCCGTCGGCGGTCTTGCCGAACGGGCAGGCCATGACGCCGGCGTTGGCGATCACCAGGTCGAACGGCCTGCCGTCGGCGACCAGCGCGTCGGCGCAGGCGCGGACGCTGGCCAGCGAGGCGAGGTCCAGCTCGACCAGTTCCAGGCCGCCGCCGTTCGCGGCCTGGGCGCGGACCTGTTCGGTGGCCGCGCGGGCCTTGGCCAGGTCGCGGGCGGCGCCGACGACCTGGGCGCCGTGCGCGGCCAGGACGCGCGCCGTCTCGACGCCGAGGCCGGCCGAGACGCCGGTGACCAGGATGCGCTTTCCGGCGAGGTCGACGCCGGCCAACACATCGTCGGTGGTGGAGGTGGCTCCAAAGGGTCCGGACATGATCGTCTCCATGAGAGGGTTTCAGGCGTGGCGGCGCGACTTCGCGGGGAGGGCGAAGCAGCTCGGCGTTGCCTTGATCGGATCGAGGGTATAAGCGGAGGGTGTCTCCGAATTGTATATACGGAGGGTTCCTCCGTTTATCAAGGGGCAAGTCATCGTGAACGCCGAAGGCAAGTCGCCCACCCGCAAGCCGCGGGCGGACGGACAACGGAACCGGGAGCGGCTGGTGGAGGCGGCGAAGGCCGGTTTCGCCGAAACCGGGCCCGAGGTCAGCCTTGAGGAGATCGCCCGCCGCGCCGGCGTGGGGATCGGCACCCTGTACCGCCACTTCCCGACCCGGGACGCGGTCGTCGAGGCGGTCTACCGGCGCGAGGTCGAACAGCTGGCCCAGGCGGCGACGCGTCTGTCCGACACGCTGCCGCCGGGCGACGCCCTGCATCAGTGGATGCGGGTCTTCATCGACTATGTCGCGGCCAAGAAGCTGATCGCGCCGGCCTTGAGTGCGATGGTCGGCGGCCCGTCCGATCTCTACGCGTCTTCAGGAAAGCACATCACCGGCGCCATGGCGCTGCTGACCGAGCGCGCGATCGCCGCGGGGGATATCCGCGCCGACGCCGACCCGACCGACCTGCTGCGCGCCGTCGTGGGCTTCGCCTACAGCCCGGCGGGGCCGGACTGGGAGACCAGCGCGCTGCGCCTGATCGACATCCTGATGGACGGACTGCGGACGGGCGGCCGCTAGTCCTCGACCCGGATGCAGAGGCCGTAGACGCCGCTCGCGGTGATCCAGCCGTTGACGCCGCCCCGGTTGTTGCCGATCTGGAAACGGGGGCCCTGGATGGCCTTGATCAGGTGGAGGTACTGAGCCCCGCCGACCTTGCACAGGACGATATCGCCGACCTTCAGCGTGGCGGTGTCGACGGGTTGCACCGTACACAGCTGACCGGAGGCGATCTTCCCGGCCATGGAGCCGCCCCTGGGGCGAAACTGGACGGTCTCACCCGCCCTCAACCGTTCGATGTAGCGACTTGCCCAACCCATTCACGGCGATGATAGGGGCTGCTCTCCGGGTCGCCAACCGGTGTTCGGGCGGCGGGCCGTTTGATCGAGCGGAACCGGCTGGGCCGGGGCGGCCGCGAGCACCCTCTCAGAGGCCGGCGTAGGCGGCGTCGATCAGGCGACGGCTGCGCGGGTCGCCGAGCAGGTGGACGTCCTGCCGGTTCATGACATAGGCCCCGGCCACCCGGGTCGCGGGATCGGCGAAGGCGCAGCTGCCGCCCCAGCCGCTGTGACCGAAGCTCGTCTGGGTCGGGCCGTAGAACATGTTCGGCGGGTTGCGGACGTAGCCCGCGCCCCAGCTCAGATCGTAGGGCAGGACAAGGTCGCGGTTGCGGATCCGCTCACGCGTCGCTTCGGCCAGCGTCTCGGCGCCCAGGACATGGACGCCGCCCTGGTCGCCGTCGGTCGCCAGGGCGCCGAAGAAGCGGGCCAGGGCCTCGGCCGTGGCGTGGCCGTTGGCGGAAGGCACCTCGATCCGCCGCCAGTCGGCGCCGGCGCGGCCGCTGGGGCCCGCCCAGGGCGACAGGAAGGCGGCGCGCTTGGGATCGGTGGGCTCGCCGAAGTCGGGCAGGGCGCTGGGCGGCTTCAGGTCGGCGGCGCGGCCGTGCTCGCTGTCCGGCAGGCCGATCCACAGGTCCAGGCCGGCCGGGCCGGTGATGTCCTCGCGCAGGGCCGTCCCCAGCGTGCGGCCGTCGGCGCGACGGTAGATCTCGCCGACCAGGTAGCCGACCGTCAGGGCGTGGTAGCCGCTGGCCGTTCCGGGCGCCCACATCGGCGCCTTGGCCGCCAGCATCCCGCAGATCACGGCCGGATCGTACCAGAGCGTCGGGTCGATCTGCTCGACGAAGCCGGGCAGGCCGGCCTGGTGCGACAGCACCTGCTCGACGGTGACGGCCGCCTTGCCGTTGGCGGCGAACTCCGGCCACAGCTCGGCGACCGGCTGGTCGTAGCGGAGTTTCCCCTGCTCCACGAGCCGGGCGATCATCGTCGCGGCAACCGCCTTGGTGGTCGAGAAGATCAGGGTCAGGGTGTTCTCGTCGAACGGTCGCGTCTGCTTGCGGTCGGCCCAGCCGGCCCACAGGTCGACGACGATCTCGCCCTCGACGGAGAAGGCGAACCGCGCGCCCAGCTCCTGGCCCTCGTCGAAGTTGGCGGCGAAGGCGTCGCGGACGGCCTCGAAGCCGGGGTCGCAACGGCCGTGGATCTCGACGCTCATGCCAGGCGCTCCAGGCGGACGGTGGGGCTGGCCTGCTTGATCCGCGCGCCCATGGCGACGATCGGCAGCTCCGGCGCCGACCAGATGGCGGCGGAGGTGATGGTTTCCGACAGGCCGCCGACGGCCCGGGCCAGGCCGTAGGAGGGCGTCTGACCTTCGAGCAGGGCGGCGGCGAACAGGGCGGCCAGCAGGTCGCCAGTGCCGCTGGGCGGGGTGATTTCGCCCTTCTGGTGGGCGGCGAGCCAGGCTTCCTTCCTGTCGGCGTAGACCACGCCGATCTCGCCGCCGCGCATGACAGAGGAGACGAGCACGGCCTTGCCGGTCAGGCGGGCGGCGCGAACCGCCGCGTCGGGGCTGCGGGCGTCGGTCCCGGTGATCCGCTGCAGCTCCCAGCTGTTCGGCGTGATCAGGTCGGCCTTGGGCAGGAGCTCTTCCTGGATCGCGTCGGCGACCTCGGCCGGCACGAACAGGCCCTTCCCCGCGTCGCCCATCACCGGGTCGACGACGATCAGGGGTTTGCGGTTGAAGGCGTCGCCGCGGGGCGCGGCGCGGACCGCGTCGATGGCCCGGGTGGCGGCCTTCACCTGGGCGGGGGTGGCGAAATAGCCGGTGATGACCAGATCGGTCAGGCCGAACAGGCCATTGGCCTCGATGCCGTCGAGCATGCCTTCGAACGCCTCGACCGGCACCTGGGCGCCGCCGGGCGCGCCCCAGCCGGGATGCCGGCCGTACAGGACCGTCGGGACGACGACGGGATCGATCTTGAACTGCGACAGGGCGAGCGCCTGCGCCGAGCCGCCGACGCGGCTGCCTGCGACGTGGCTCGACATGATGAGGGCCAAAGGCATGGCAAGCGGCTTACCGGAGGTCCGCGAGCTTCGCTAGGGCTCTGAGGCCGTCAGGCGAAACGAGATTTCGGAATGCGCGTCAGACGGCAGGCGAGGTCGGCTTCGCCGGAGGCCAGCAGCCAGTCCTCGCCGGCGTCCGCGATCCCCGTCGTGAACACTACCGGCGTGTCGAGATAGAGCTGGCCGGCGAGGGTCGCGGTCAGGTCCGGCGCGGCTTCCAGCAGCGGCGCCTCGTCCTCGATTCGCAGGATCCGGGTCGGATCGTCCGGATGCAGCAGAGCCCAGAAGGTGCGGTAGACCCCGATCACGCCGCGGGTCTCCACGCCGTGATAGAGCATCAGCCAGCCTTGCGGCGTCAGGACCGGAGGCGTCCCGCCGCCGACCTTGTTCGCCGAGGTCGACTGCTTGCGGGCGCGGACGCCGAACCCTTCGACCGGCTTCCAGTGCAGCGCGTCCGGCGACTGCGCCAGGTTGATCGACGGGCCGCCGGCCCAGAGGCTGTCGTGCGGCCAGGCGAAATAGACCTCGCCCAGCGGTCGGGTCAGGGCCAGGTAGCGGCCGGCGACGCGCCCCTCGAACAGCAGCATGTCCTTGTTCTGATGATCGAGGACGACGCCCAGCAGTTCGTAGTCGAGGCCGTTGCGCGAGATGTAGAGGCAGGTGGCGTGGCGCTCGGCGCTGACCGAGCAGACGGTCATGTACCAGGTGTCCTCGATCCGGCTGATGCGGGCGTCCTCGACGCCGTAGTCCTGATACGGCGTCGTCGGTTCGACGGCCTTGTCGTAGTGGACGGCGACGACCTGCCGCCCCTCCGGGTCCAGCTCGACCGGCAGCAACCAGGACAACGAGGTCAGGGCCAGCAGTCGGTTGGGGCCGCCTTTCAGGGTGAACTTGCGCGGATCGTCCTGCTCGACGTGGGGAAGGGGAAACGGCTCCGGTCGATAGCCCGCCGGGGTCCAGCGGATGGCGTGGACATGGTCGTCGAAGATCGGCTCGACCAGGGCCTCCGCCACGCGAACCATCAGCAGCAGGTTGCCGGACGGCAGGCGCGTGAGACCGGGGTTGAAGGCGCCGAGCACGAAGGTCGGCGCATCCAGCGACGCCCGCAGCGGCGAGCGGCTCAGATCGACGTCGTCCGGCTGGAAGATCAGATAGTCGTCGGGAGCGGGCATGGGGGACCCTCGCGGCGGTCCCGTGAGAACGCCGGGGCGGCGAGGGCTGTTCCGGCGGCGATGGATGACGGGCGGACGGATCAACGCTAGCGTGGCCGCATGAGGGGTGCGGTGACAACTTTGGCCGGGCTGGCGTTGGCGATCGTCTGCGGAGCGGACGCCGTCGCGCAGGGCGCGCCGGCCTGCGACATCCGGGGCGGCTGGTCGACGGACAGGGATCCGAAGGGGCTGAACGTCCGCGCAGGGCCGTCCGCGGCGGCGAGGGTCGTCGGCGTGCTGCCGCCGCCGCGCCTGGTCGCCGAATACGACCGCGAGATGAACTCCGGCTTCGGCGTCGTCGAGGCGCGGGACGGCTGGGTCCGGATCCGCGACGCCTACGGACCGGACGAGAAGGCGCTGAACATCGCCGACGGGTGGGTCAGCGGGAGGTTCGTGGGCTTCGAGCTGCAGACGGATCGCGCCTTCGAGCGACCCGATCCGTCCTCGCCCCCGGTGGCGGAAACCTGGTTCGTGGGCGGGCGGGAGCATCGGTTCCGCTGGCGCGGCCTGAACGAGTGCCGCGGCGAATGGGTCCGCCTGGAGGTGTCCGGCAAGGCCGGCGGCTGGCGCCAGGGCTGGGCGCGGGGCGTCTGCAACGGCCAGGAGACCACCTGCGACGGCGCCGCGGGCGACAGCCTGCCGCCGGATCGCCGGCCCTTCTAACGACAAAGGACGGCGACCCTGCGGCCGCCGCCCTTCCCGGTCATCCGTTTCCGGAGACTAGTAGCGGTAGTGCTCGGGCTTGAACGGTCCCTGGGTCGGCACGCCGATGTAGTCGGCCTGCTCCCTGTTCAGGGTCGTCAGCTTGGCGCCCAGCTTGGCCAGGTGGAGGAAGGCGACCTTCTCGTCCAGGTGCTTGGGCAGGGTGTAGACCTTGTTGCCGTAGGCCTTCAGGTTGGTCCACAGCTCGATCTGGGCCAGGGTCTGGTTGGTGAACGAGGCCGACATCACGAACGACGGGTGGCCGGTCGCGTTGCCCAGGTTCACCAGGCGGCCTTCCGACAGCAGGATGATCTTGTTCCCGCCCGGGAACTCGACGTGGTGGACCTGCGGCTTGATCTCGTCCCACTTGAAGTTCTTCAGGCCGGCGACCTGAATCTCCGAGTCGAAGTGACCGATGTTGCAGACGATCGCGTTGTTCCGCATGCGGCGCATGTGGTCGACGGTGATGACGTCCTTGTTGCCGGTGGCGGTGACGAAGATGTCGGCCTTGTCGGCGACGTCGTCGAGGGTCTGGACTTCGTAGCCTTCCATCGCCGCCTGCAGGGCGCAGATCGGGTCGATCTCGGTGACGATCACGCGTGCACCGTAGGCACGCAGCGAGGCGGCACAGCCCTTGCCGACGTCGCCGTAACCGCAGACCACGGCCACCTTGCCGGCCAGCATCACGTCCATCGCGCGCTTGATGGCATCGGCCAGCGACTCGCGGCAGCCGTACAGGTTGTCGAA